>Ga0209739_100311_pt1 | contig 20519 bp, 23 predicted proteins | sample JossMetagenome_2_FD_184729 | JGI IMG/M metagenome (GOLD analysis project Ga0209739, IMG submission 184729) | Hot spring sediment microbial communities from Joseph's Coat, Yellowstone National Park, USA - JC3_ASED (SPAdes) (version 3) | ecosystem: Environmental > Aquatic > Thermal springs > Hot...
TCCTTCCCTTTCGGTCGCCCCTACTCAGGAAATCACAATTTGTTTTTTATTCCTGCGGGTACTAAGATGTTTCCCTTCCCCGCGTTCCCCTCCCTTACGGGATGCCTTTCGGCAGGATATCCCATTCAGGGATCCGGAGATCAACGGTTGCATGCGCCTCCCTCCGGCTTTTCGCAGCTTGCCGCGCCCTTCTTCGGCTTCCGAGCCAAGGCATCCACCGGACGGGTTCCTGAGACTATATATTCCCTCTCATTCCCCTCATCTTTATCATCAGGCTCACTTCCCTACCTTAGGTAGAGAAGATCATATACATAATATTTAGATAATATAATATTTAAAAATGTATCACTAGACCTTTTTACTATGATGAAAGAAAGCAATTTAGATAAGAATTCTAATTTTTCTGAATGGTATAATAATATAATAAGAATTTCTAAGATTATTGATGACAGATATCCAATAAAAGGAATGCCTGTTTATTATCCAAATGGATATTTTGCAATTAGAAAGATATTAAATATTTTAGAAACCGAATTAGAAAAAAATGGATTTGAACCATATTGGTTTCCAATATTAATTCCATATGATATATTTAAAAGGGAAAGTGAACATATAAAAGGTTTTGAATCAGAAGTATTTTATGTTACTCCATCAAAACCAATAGAAGAAGAAAGAGAAACAAAGTATATATTAAGACCTACATCTGAAACTGAAATGTATTATATGTTTTCTTTATGGATAAAATCTTACAGAGATTTACCTTTATTAACTTATATGACAAATACAGTATATAGATATGAAACAAAAGCAACAAAACCATTAATTAGAGGAAGAGAAATTTTATGGAATGAAGCACACACTGTACATAAAGATTTAGATGATGCAGAAAGAATGATAAAAAAATCTATGGAAATATATTCAAAGGTATTTTGGGATTATTTATCAATACCACATATATGGGTAAAAAGGCCTGATTGGGATAAATTTGCCGGAGCAGATTATACTTTAGCTGCAGAGACTATATTACCTGATGGAAGATTTTTACAAATCGGAACTACCCATTTATTAGGAAGAAATTTCTCTAAAGCATTTAATATTGTTTTTGAGGATGAACATCCATTTATAAAAATAGATAAAAATAAATTTGAGGCATTTAATGAAAATAATTATAGATATGAAATAGAAATTATTGAGAATAAAATAAAAATAAGATTATATAATAAAGAAGAATTAATTAAATCATATGAAGAAAATATTGAATTTAATGGGGAAATATCAGAAAACAATAAAGATTTAATAAATAAAATAAATGATATAATTAAAAATAAATTTAATGAAAATAAATTGGTTAATAAAAAATTTGCTTGGCAAACATCTTTCGGAATATCCATGAGAACTTTAAGTGCAATAGTTTCAATACATGGAGATAATAAAGGCTTAATATTACCTTTTGAAATATCTAATATTCAAATAATTGTTATCCCAATATATTATTCAGAAGATGAAAAAAATGAAATATTGGAATATTGCGAGAGAGTATATAACTTATTAAAGGAAAAATATAGAGTAAGAATTGATAAAGATGAAACAAAAAGTCCTGGATGGAAATTTAACCAATATGAATTATTAGGAGTACCATTTAGAATATCTATTGGAAAAAAGGAATTGGAAAAACATACAGTTACAATATCTGTAAGACAATATAACAATAAAGCGAAAAATTATGAAGTAAAATTAGAAAATCTGTTAAATGAATTAAATAAATTAATTATCGAATATGATAAAGAAATAAAAGAAAAAGCAAGAAAATATTTTGAAAATAAAATATTAAAATTAGATAATTTAAAAGAGCTTGAAAAAAATTTAGATAAAAATGTAGCATTTAAAGTTCCATTCTGTATGAAAGAGGAATGCGCAAAAAATATTAAAGAAAAATATTCTTTAGATATAAGAGGAACTGATATTATACCTGAAGAAGCAAAAGATAAAAAATGTATATTTTGTAATAAAGATGCAAAATATTATGTATATGTAGGGAAAAGTTATTAATGTGGCCGTAGGCTGCTTTTAGTATATATTTTTCTAAGCGGACAGGCCTTGTACCACCAGGACATACTTCTCAAGGTGCATATATCCTCTCCGAGTTTACCCGAAGTTGCCTCCAGGTATTAACCCTTCATCTTCATCGGACATATGTCCGTGATTTCTTGTTATGTAGCCAGGGGTTTCCCCCTCCGATTCCTCGGTGGCTTTATCGGTAAGCAGACCTTCCTACGGCCACTTTTTTATATATTTCTTATAAATATATAAATTATGCCCGACCAACTACCCCTATTTACATATCTTGGATTATATAAGTTTGGAAAAGAAAAATCAAAAATAAAATTAAATAGAAATAAAATAATAATATTTATAGTTATTTTCGCGGCTTTAGTATATATTGCAAATATTTATATCTCATGTCTAATTTAGAAGAAGATTTAGAATATAATAGAAGATATAAAGAGGTTTTGCATATATTTAATGTTTCATTAAAAAATAATAAAGGATTAGAAACCGTTAGAAGTTTTATAAAAGCAGTTATTGAATATTATGATTATGCAATTGAATTGTATTTTAAGAAATTATATGAAAATAAAAAAATTGATGAAATTCCAGATAGCCCAATTAAAAGATATAAAAAAATAATTGAAATTACAAAGGATAAAGAACTTGAAGAATCATTAAAGTATTATAAGCTATTAAAACTTGCTTTAAATTCTGATGCAAGAATAATGAATGAATATAGAAAAAGTATGGTTGTAAAATTTAGGACATTAAGCGGAGAAGAATTTGAAATAAATATAAAAACATTAAAAGATATTGCAGAATCTGTTAAAAAGTTTTCTACAATTATTAGTAAATATATATAATGGCAAAGGTATATACAATATCTTCGGGAAAGGGAGGAGTAGGAAAAACTTTCTTTTCTATAAACTTATCAAGAGCCCTCTCATTATTAAATTTTAAAACATTATTAATTGATTTTAACCTAAGTACACCAAATGTATCAATAAATCTTGGATTAGGTAATGAAAATAATAATATACATAAATTTTTAAGGGGTGAAATTGATATAAAGGATTGTATAAAAGAATATAAAGAGAATTTTTATATAATTCCTGGAAGTTTAGATATAAAAGATTTAATATATATTTCTACAGAAAAAATACATAATGGAATAATGAAAATATATGATGATTTTGATTATATTATTATAGATTCTGCTGCAGGAATTGGCAAAGAAGCAGTGGAGGCACTAAAAGCTTCTGAAGAAGTAATAGTAATAACAAATGTTGAAAAATCATCATTATTTGATGCATATAGAGTTACAAAAGTATTGGATAACTTAGATATAAAAACTCTTGGAATTGTTTTAAATAAAGTTAGGAGAAAAATAAATTACATGAAAATTGAAAGATTTTTTAAAAGACAAATTATTGGGATAATTCATTATGATGAAAATGTACAAATTTCAATGGATAATGGTATACCCCTAATAGATTATAATATAAATTCTATAGCCTCTAGAGATATAATAAAAATCGCAGAAAAAATAACCGGAAAAGAATTAAAGATTAAAAATAGTTTTATAGATAATATATTAAAAATATTTAAATGGAAATAGATTTTGAATTAGATAAAATATTTGAAGCATTAGATAGAAAAAAATATAAAAAAATATTATTACAATTTCCTGATGGATTAAAACCATATTCGAAAGAAATATATGATAAAATAAAAGAAAAATATAATGATATTGAAATATATATTTGGTTTGGATCTGATTTTGGAGGATGTGATATACCAATATATCTAGATAAATATGGATTTGATTTAATAATTCATTTTGGCCATCCAAAATTTTATAAATTAAAATTAGATGAACAATAATATATTTTTAATTCTATCAATTATTTTTCTATTTATTTCAATAATTTTATTATTTATTCACTCATTATCAAATTCGTCTAATATAAAATTTGCTGGATTAATTTTAATAGGTCCAATACCAATATTAATATCAAATTCTTATCAACTATCAATTATATTATTAATTATCTTATTGATTATTATTTTGATCATTCTTATTATCTTCTTCTATAAGATAGTTATATAATTCCTTTAGATTTTTAAATACCATTGTAGCACCGGCAGAAATTAATTCCCTCTTTTTATTTACACCACTAGCAACACCAATTACATTTATTCCAGCTCTCTTTGCAGCAATAATACCATATATAGAATCTTCTATTGCTAATATTTCATTAGGTAATAAAGAAAATCCTTTTACTATTTTAATATAACCTTCTGGATCTGGTTTTGGTTGTTTTACATCATCAGAAGTTATTATAACATCGAATAAATTATCTATATGCAGATGTTTCAATATTTCCATTGTTAATCTTCTAGTATTTGATGTAAAAATTGCCATCTTATATTTTTTATCCTTAAAATAATTTAATATCTGTTTTGCTCCTAGATTAAATTTTATTTTTTCTATATATTCATTTATCATTATATTTTCAAATTCTTTCTTTAAATCTTCAATTGACATATTTAAATTATATTTTCTTATTATATTATATATTATTTCTTCTAAGGGCATTCCAGAATTATCTAAAGAACCTTCTACCTTTATGTTATATTTTTCTAATATTTTTTTATGAGCCTCATCATAAATTTTTAAGCTATTTATAAGTGTTCCATCTAGATCTATAATTACTCCTTTTAAATTGTAAAATATAACCATAATTATAATATTTTAAAGAAAGATATAAAATAATTAATATGATCAAAATAAGAGAACAGATAAAGGATATAATAATTAATAATTATATTAAGAAAGGAAAAGATCCATTTGATTCTATAATAGGACAAGAAAATGCGAAGAGACAAATGTTATCTTCATTAATTTCTGGAAGAAATATATTAATAATAGGACCTCCAGGTACTGGAAAAACAACTTTAGCAAAAAATATAGCAAAATTATTACCAGAAATTGATTTTCCAGAAGGGATTCCATTGTGGGCTTATGAAGAATTTCCTTTTGTATCTGAAGAATATAGGAAAAAATGGAGAGAAGGTCCTTTTATAAAAATAAAGGGAGAAGATAGGTTTATTAGAATTCAAGGTTCTTATGATTTATCTGTAGAAGATTTAATTGGAGATATTGATCCTTCAAAAGCATTAAAATATGGAATACATTCTTTGGAATCCTTTATACCTGGAAAAATATTTAGAGCACAGCATGGTGTATTATTCTTTGATGAAATAAATAGGGCACCTCCAAAGGTTCAGAATAGTTTATTAGAATTATTAGAAGAAAAGAAAATAACAATTGGACCATATGAATTTCAAATACCATTAGATATAATATTTATTGCTACAATGAATCCTGAAAGTTATTATGGAACAGAAAAAATATCTGATGTATTATTAGATAGATTTGATATAATAAATTTAGATTATCCAAAAAATATTGAAGAAGAAAAGAAAATTATATTAAAATATGGAAAAAGTTTGGATGTTAATTTTCCTGAAAAATTATTAGAATTAACAATTGAATTTATACAAAAATTAAGGAAAGATGATAAATTGGAAAAGAAACCATCTGTTAGATCTACAATTGGTATTTATGAAAAAGCACAGGCATTAGCAATAATAGATAAAAAAGAAAATGTTGAAATTCAACACATATTTGAATCTTTATTATCAATATTACCACATAGGATAAGATTAAAACCATCATATAAGATGGAAATAAATGAAGAAGAATATATAAGAAATGAATGGAATTCTTTTATAATTGGGAAAGGCTTTCGGAGTTGACTCTGAAAATTTAATAAATAGACCCGGAGAATCTTTTAAATATAGTTCAAAGGATATTAAGAAAAATATAAATGAATTAATTGAAAAAATGATAAAGGAAGGATATCCAGTATTCGATATAGATAAAATTATGGAAAATAGAAAGGAATATTCTGATATATTATCAAAGTTAACTGAATATGATGAAAAAAGAATAAGGGAAGATAAAGATTATAGGTTTAATAAAGAATTTAGGAAATCATTAAATAAATTAAAGGAAATATTAACCAGCGAAGGGTATATAGACGAAAGCGGAGAACTAACTGAGAAATCATTAATAGAATATTCTAAATATTTAATAGGAAATATAGAAAAGGAAATTGAAGGAATATTTGAATATGGAAAATACTTATCACATTATATTGGAAATGACGAAGAATTTTATAAAAAATATTTTAGTATAGGAGATAAATATAATAAAATTGATATAAAAGAAACAATAAGAAAATATGTAAAGAATAAAGATATTACAAGGTTTATTGTTAATGTTAAAAGAGAAAATAAAGGTGGTAAATATATAATTCTATTAGATGTATCGGGAAGCATGATTGGAGAAAAAATATTTGAAGCAAAAAAAGCTTTAATATTATTGATATCAAAAATACTGGAAGATAATAATCTACTAGATATAATACTGTTTAACGATAAGATTGTTAAAGAATATAATAATGTTAAAGGATTAAAAGATATAGTAGATATATTAAGAATTATACCAAATGGAAGTACAGATATTGCTTTAGCATTTAATTATTTATTAAATAAAGGAGAAAATGGACATATAATATTAATAACTGATGCATTACCAACAAAGGGAAAAAATCCTGTAGAAAGAACTTTAAGATTAGCTAAAGAATTAAGTCAATATTATTATATATCAATAATTGGAATACAATTAAATAATGAAGGAGAAAAAATTGCAAAAGAAATAGTAAAATATGGAAGAGGAAGATTATTTATATCTAAAGATATAAAGGATTTGAAAAAACTATTATTATTAGAATATGAAATATCTAGACAACAGATGATAAAATAATTTCTTCAGGTTTGTTTTCACCTATATATTTCTTATATTTTCCTGCTAATTTTTTTCTTGCAACATCTAAATAGAAACTTATTCTATTTGTAAATTCTGGTTTGTTATAATATATTGATAAAACAATATCTTTATAGAATACTTGTGCAGCCCTTGTATATGGTCTTCCAAATGCATGTCTCATACCTTGTGAAATTCTATCTGCACCTGCACCATATACCAATGCATGCTCCCTTACAACATGATGAGGATATTTTCTTACAATAAACAAGAATTCTTTTACTTCATTTTCTAAATATTTTAATATATTTGTTCTTACAGATTCTAAAGAATAATCAGATACCTGAACATTATGCAATGCAATTAAATGTCCTGCATATTTCCATTGATCCTTTGGTATATTTGTCATTCCCATAATTTGCATCCTTAATTTTGATACTGGAGCACCTGGAATTTTATTATATGATTTACTATATGAAAATCTTGTATAGGGTCTTTCTATTTCCCTAAATATTCTCCAAGGTCTCTTCGCCATTTTATATCATTTTCTTTAATAATATATTTATATCTTTTCCATAGTATCCATATGCTCCACCCTGACTATATGGAACCTTTATACCCTTCCTTGGGTAACCTCCTGATGGGGGTTTTAATCTAAATACCTTTTTTATTTTTGGTATTGAATCTAAATCAATTTCATTATTTAATAATTTTTCAACAAATGTATCAATATCCATATTTAATGTTTGTTTAATATAATCTTCTGTTAATCTTTTATTTCCTTCCAATCTTCCCCTCTTTAATAATAATTCCTTTAATGTTTCTTTATCTATTTCCCCCCATGCAACCCACGGTTCAACTTTTTTTATCATTCCCCTTATATCTTTTGTATCTTTCATTATTACTGCATAATTATTTCTTCTTAATCTTAATAAATATAATGTATCTTTTATTTCTTTATTTGCCTTAACAGTTCCTTTTATTCTTACAATTGCTAATAATCCCATTTTATACAAATCCGATCTTTAATCCTGAATATTTAGCATATTCTTCCTTAATTCTATATTCTACTGTTTTTCTTAATGCATTATAAATTGCCATTGCAAAATTATATCTTCTTCTTGTCTGTCCAAAAGATTTCATCCATAGATCTTTTATACCAGCTAATCTAAATATTTTTTTCATTTCTTCAGGTGCTACTAATCCAACTCCTCTTGGAGCTGGTAATAATATAACTCTTACAGAACCATAAGATCCTTCAACTTTAAATGGTAAAGAATGTGGTGCTTTAAATGCACATTCCCATGATCCACAACCTCTTGCAATTGGTATAATATTCAATTTTGCATTTCTTAATGCTTTTTCCATACATAAAGCAATATCTGAAGATTTTCCAATCCCTACTCCAACATATCCATTTTCATTTCCAACAACAGCAACAGAAACCCATGATGTTTTATTACCTTCAGCTGTTTTTCTTTGAACCATTTTTACAAACTTTGGTCTTCTATATTTACCTTTAGATAATGATAGTCTAATATATTCATATTTTAGATCAGGTATTAATGCATCTACAATTTCTGGTTCTAATATTTTATATCCATTCTTAAATACTTGTTCAATTGAATTTATTTTTCCTTCCTTTACTAATTTACCAAGATTTGTTTTTGGATTCCAAGATTCTATATTAAACTTTTGTGATCCTATTTTTTCTAAAGCTTCCTGTTCCTTTTTTACTTCTTCAGCCTCTTTTTGTTCTTCTACCATTTTCTTTTAAATTTATATGACCATGCATAAGCCCTTATTTTACTACTTCTCCCAAAACCACAATGCGAACAATATCCCTTATCAGGATTATATGTTTTTCTACCACATCTTCTACATATAACATGATTTACTTTATTTACGCCACCTAATCTTGTCATTTAATGATAATATAAAGAAATATTTTTAAAGTAAATAAGGAACTTAAAATAATCAATGAATGTTGATATATCAATAATAATACCAACATTAAATGAAAAAGAAAATATTAATGAATTAGTAAAAAGAATAAATGAAAGTTTAAATAATATAAAACATGAAATAATTTTTGTAGATGATGGATCAAAAGATGGAACAATTGAAGAAATAGAAAAATTAAAAAGAGAATATAAAAATATAAAACTTATTGAAAGGGAATATAGAAAAGGTTTATCATCCGCTTTTTTAGATGGAGTAAATTATTCTAATGGAAAATATGTTGTATTAATGGATGCAGATTTACAACATCCACCAGAATTATTAAGAAAAATGTATGAAAAAGCTTTAGAAGGTTATGATCTAGTTATTGCATCAAGATATATTAAAGGGGGAAAAATAGAGAATTGGAATATTATAAGAGAAATTATATCAAAAACAGCAATAATTATTGCATATATTTTTCTACCAGAAACATTAAAAGTAAAAGATCCATTAAGTGGATATTTCTTAATAAAAAAGGATTTACTAAATAACTTTAAGATTTCAGATCCTTTTAGTTATAAGGTTCTATTAGATATATTAGTAAAAGTAAATTATAATAAATTAATAGAAATTCCATACACATTTAGAGAAAGAAAATATGGAAAATCTAAATTGGGTAAAAAAGTAATTTTTTCATATTTAAAGCAGGTTTTATTATTATTTAACGTTTCTCAATTTATAAAGTTCTATTTAGTAGGACTATCTGGAATTTTTATTAATTTATTGTCTTTATACTTATTAATGTCTTATCTTCCATTTTATATTTCTTCTTTTCTAGCAATTCTAATTTCAATTATATGGAATTTTATTTTAAATGATTTGTTTGTATTTAAAATTAAGAAAAGAAAGCTTTGGGAAAGATTTTTATTATTTGTTGGAGGAAGAGGTCTATTATCAAAGCCAGTTCAATATTTATCTGCTTTATTATTTTATTATGTATTTAGAATAAACTATTTGATATCGCAAATTCTTGCTATATTTATTGCTTCTATAATTAATTGGGTCTTTACAAAAGGTATTGTCTATGAAAAGTAAAATTTATTAATTTCAAAGTAGTATATATAAAGTCCTATCTTATAAAAAATAAAAATGAAGGCTATATAATACACTTTTGAAATTTATAAATTTTTCTTTTTAATAAATTTTATAAATAGATTTTTAAGATTTTCTCTATCCTAATAGAAAATATTTATAATATTAATAACCTATCAATAACTATTTTTCATCTTATTTTTTACTATTCTGTAGATATCTTCCAAATTATTAATCGAGATTTTAATCCTTTCCTTCGTATATCTATCCTGTAATAAAACGCTATTTTCTGATAATTCCTTTTTTCCAACAATTAATAAGAACCTTATATCTTTATCTACTGCATATTTTATTTGCTTATCAAAATCTCTTCTCATTAAATCAATATAACAATTTAATCCAATTTCTCTTAATTTATTACATATATTCCATGCATCTTTAAATGTATCTTCAAAATATATTACACATATTTCGGTATAAGTTTTTTTATCAATCTTAAATATCCCCAATTCTATCCCTGCATCAATTAATCTTTCTACCCCAATACTTCCACCAACAGCAGGTATTTCTTCATTTGTAAATAATTTTAACAAATTATCATATCTTCCCCCTCCAGATAATGACCCAATTTTTGGTTTTTCAACAACTGCTTCATATATCATTCCAGTATAATAATCTAAACCCCTTACTAGAGATAAATTTATTTCTATTTTACTTTTATCATTTAATAGATCTAATATATTGTTAAAATAGTTTATTTCTTTTGATACTTCTTCATATTTTGATAAATAATTAATTACTTCCTGATTTCTTAATGATATTATTTCAACAATTTTATCAGACAATTCCCCAACAACATTATTTAATTCTCTTTTTACATTTTCTATTCCAATTTTATCTAACTTATCAATTATTGTATATACCTTCTTTATTTTTTCCTCACTTATATTTAGTTTTTTCTCAAAAATAAATCTTAAAAATTCTCTATTATTTACTATAATTTTATAATTTGAAAAATTGAATTCCTTAAATATATAATCAACTATATTTAATATCTCTGCATCAGATTCTGGTTCCTTTGATCCAATTATATCAAAATCTGCCTGATAAAATTCTCTATATCTTCCTTTCTGTGGGTTTTCATATCTATAAGATTTATCTATTACATATCTTTTGAATGGTAAAGCTGGTCTATGATTTGAAAAAAATCTTGCCAAAGGTACAGTTTGATCATATCTTAATGCATATTCTTTATCAGAATATGGTAATTTAAATCTCCACACTAATTTATTTTCTGCTTCTTCTCCATATTTTCCTTTCAATGTATCCCAATATTCTATTGTTGGAGTTTCTATTGGATCGAATCCAAATCTTTGAAATATTTCTTCTATTTTACTAAATATTTTATTTCTCAATATCTTTATTTCTGGAGGAAAATCCCTTAATCCTGATGGCAAATTATACATTATATTAAATTTAAAAATTGTTTAATAAAATATTTGGTTATCTATGGTCGCTCATAGAAAGAGAAAATATAGGAAATATCTCGGACAAAGATATGCTAGAAGGGGATATAATGATAGAAATAGAGGTAGAGGAAATAAAGGTGGTGCAGGTTTCTCTGGATGGAGATTTAAGAAACAAAAATATATTAAATTAATTAAGGAATTTCCAGAAAGATTTGAAGATAAAAAAGGATTTACAAGTATCAAATATAATATTGAAAAATCTATAATTAATTTAGGAGATATAGAAGAATACTTTGATTATTTATTATCAGAAGGAATAATAAAAAATGAGGGAGAATATTATATAATTGATCTAGATGAAATAGGTGTTGATAAACTATTAGGAGCTGGAAAAATTAGCAAAAAAATGAAAATATATGTAAAAGAAGCATCAGAAGGTGCAATAGAAAAGGTTAAAAACGTTGGTGGAGAGGTAATAATTAAATAATGGATTTATCATTACAAAAAAGATTAGCTTCAGAAATCCTTGGTGTTGGAAAAGATAGGATATGGATAGATCCAAATAAAATGCAGGATGTATCTAAAGCTTTAAGTAGATCTGATATTTTAGATTTAATTGATAAAGAAATAATAAGGATAAAACAAGTTAAAGGTCAATCTAGAACATGGGCAAATTATATCAAGGAACAAAAGAAAAAAGGAAGGAGAAGAGGGGTAGGATCTAGAAAAGGAGGAAAGAAAGCTAGATTAAATAAGAAAGAAAATTGGATGAAAAGAATTAGAGCAATAAGAAAATTATTAAGAGAATTGAAAGAGAAAAAAATAATTGATAAAAAGTTATATAGAGAGTTATATAAAAAAGCAAAAAGCAACGAGTTTAAGAGCAAAAGAGCTGTTTTAATTTATCTTAGGGATTTAGGAATATTAAAGAATGAAAAAGAGGTTTTAAATAAATAGCTTATAAATTTTCTTATTTAAAGTTTATAATCATTTCACCTATATATTTTTTATGGCAACGGCATCTCAATTAAGAGCAGAGGTAGAAGCTGCATTTAAAAGGGGTGTATCAAAGGATGAAGTAGATAAATTAGCACAACAAATAGCAAATAAATTAGGAAAGAAACCAGCAGTTGTAAAAGCATTAATTACAAGATATGTAAATAAAGGAATGATAAAAGAACAAGGAGGAAAATATGTTTGGGCCGGCCAATAAAATTTTTTCTTTATTTATATTTTATAAATATTTAATTTTAACTTGAGAATTTGTAAATAAAATTTTTGAAACGCAATTATATAATAAATTTGAACTAACGACACTTTAATAAAGATACTATTATAATGCCCCCACCGGGATTTGAACCCGGGTCTCGGGGATGAGGACCCCGTATCCTCGACCTGGCTAGACGACGGGGGCTATGGGTTATTTAATATATATTCAGAATTTTGAGTTATAACTATTATATTTGTTCCATTATCATAGCATATCATATTTTCTTTTAAACAGATATTATAATATGTTTGATTTATAATGGAAGAATAATTTGGATATAATAATAATTTAACATAAAAATCTTCTGCAATATATTTACCAATGTTTGGTTGATAATAGAAATTGTTTTGTAAATTTGAAACAAAATATAATGTAATGAATAATATTAAGATTAAATATAATAAAATAAATTGAGATCTCATTTCCAATATATATTTACATAATCTACTGAGCCATTAATAATATAAAAAGTTTCAATACCTTGTTCAGATTCATTTAAATTTATATTATTAAACGCGGGTTGCCCATTTATTTCAACATAATAATATGGCAAAATATTTGTAACAATTTGATATAAACTATTGTTTAGCTGTTGTGTATTATTTAGATCCATATAATTTATTGATATTAATGATGCATATAGATCTTCCTTATTATATCCTCTAATATAAAAATTACTATAATATGTTGAAGTTAAAATAAAATATAAAACAATTATTACAACTATTAATTCAATAAATATTGATATGCTAAAAGATCTCATTGAACTAATACACTAACTAAAAATAATGAGCCATCATAATAACAAACCCTATTAAATTCTATATAATTTTGCATGTTTGTTATATTATCATTACTAAAAATATATTCCTGACCAATATTACTTAAATTTTTATATATTATTTCATATGGAAAACTTGCTAAATTATTCATTATATTTTGATTAAAATTATTTAATGTCAAATTACAAATATTATTAGTATATTGTTCTGTAATTTCTTTAATTAAAATTCTTCCATGCATAAATTGATTATATATAATTTGATATTTTTCATTAATATTATAAATATAAGAAACTTTCTCCATTAATAATAATGTAATAAAAAATATTACTAGAACAATTACAAACAATTCAAAAAACCTATCTAGCATATATTATATATTTTATAAACATTTTTATATATAGATGTCTAAATGGATTCAAAATTGGTATCATTATTAAAGGAGAATAAAAAAATTGTTACTGTATCATCTAATAATTTACCTATATCAAGAAAAGATTCTGAAATGGTTGGAAGATTTATTAAATATTTGACAATACCATATGCAAAAAAATATTTACAAATGGTTATTGAAAAGAAAATTGCAGTCCCATATTATAAATATCATAAAAAACAAGCACATCATAAAAATGTAATGGGAAAGGTTCCATATGGAAGATATCCAATTAAGGTTTCAAAATATTTTATTAAACTATTAAATTCTTTAGAAAATAATGCAAAAAATATTGGATTGGATCCTAATAAAGTTGTAATTGTTTCTGTTAATGTTTCTAAGGGGAATAAATTTCCTGGAAGATTAAAGGTTGTAAAAATAAAAACAGGTCCTGGTGGAGTAAAAAGAACATTAATTGTCGCTCATAAGAAAACATCACATATTAAAATATATGGATTATATTTAGAATCATTAGATACATCTAAAAAATTGAAAAGAAAAAGCTTAAAACAAATTGTTAAACAAATATTAGAAGAATGGCGTCAAAAAATATAGAAGAACTTATAAAAGAACAAAAAATACAGGCAATTTTAGATAAAACTTTAAAAGAAAGATTTAAAGGTAAATTAATTAGTAGAGTTGAATATTTCAAAGTATCAATGGGTACAAAAGTTATTATATATTGTGCAAGACCAAGATTAGTTTGGGGAAGAGCAAATGAAAATTTAGATGAAATTAAAAGAATTGTAGAAAATATTGCAAATGTTAAGGATCCAAGTATTGAAGTTGTTGGAGTAGAAAATCCATTATTAGATTCTGAAATAGTTGCAGATCTAATTGCATCTCAAATAGAAAGATATGGAAATCGAGCAATAAGAAGAATTATGCAAAGAGTAATGGAACAAGTAATGCAGGCAGGTGCCTTAGGTATTGAAGTAAGAGTTACTGGAAAAATAATTGGAGATAGAACATCTACAATAAGAGAACAAAAAGGATATATTAAAAAATCTGGAGAAGTAAATAAAATAATTGGAAAGAGTATAAGACATGCAAAATTACCTTCTGGAGTAATTGGAGTACAGGTTAGAATATTAAGAATAACAGATAAATTACCTGATAGAATAAATATAAAAGATCTATCTGAAATAAAACCAGAAGAATTAGAAAAAATAGATCCCTCTTTATTAGAAAAATTAGCTAAACAGAGTCAATAATTATTTTAATTTATCAATAAATATTTTTATAATATCTTTTGAATTTAATATTCCTAAAGTCCCTTTTATACATTTTCTTTCAGAAAAATTTTTTACAAATCCGTATCTTGAATATTTTGAATATATCATAACAGGTACAGGATCTGAAATATGCCTTCCTTTAATTGATGATGTAGAATGATCTCCAGTAATTAATATTATATCAAAATATTCTTTTATTCTTTTTATTAAATATTCATCAATTTCTTCAATTATTTTTTTCTTTCTAAATGGATTTTTCAAGTGAGATAAAATATCTGGAGCCCTTACATGAATAAATATTATATCATATTTATTTCTATTTGCTATTGCATATTCTGAAAATGAAAATAAATTTTCATTACTTTTTCCAGTGGTTCCCAATGGTTTTTCATAATCAATTTTCAAATATTTTGCAATTGATAAATGAATGGGACTTGAAGATAAATATAATGCCTTTAATTTATATTTATTTTCAAAAAAATCTTTTTTATTTAAACCTTTATATATTGTTTTGTTTTTTATCTTATATTTCCTTATTTTTTCAATTATTTCCTTATCATAACTATCAAAAATCAATATATAATCATTATCCTTATATTTTATTATATCGTATATATCATTTATTTTTGGTTCATCCTTTGATTCTATTTCAACTAAAAATTGATTTTCTTTTAATTCTTTATATATTAATGTTTTAAATATTAATTCATTATATTTAAAATCATAACCCAATAACGATAAGTTTGACTCTATACATTTTGGAATATGTCCTCTCTCTTTTGTATATAATAATCCACATTCAGAATATCTTACCAATTTATCAATGTTTTCTTTTTTAGCATCTTCCAATGGTGTTTTATATCTTAATTCTTTAATTAAATTATCGCCCAATCCATCCAATATAATAAATATTCCCTTATCCATATTATTTAAATTATTAAAATTTCTAAATATAATTATTAAGCGGCGGTGCCCGAGCGGACAAAGGGGCTGGGCTCAAGACCCAGTGGAGTAGATCCGTCAGGGGTTCAAATCCCCTCCGCCGCACTAAAAATTTTATTTTTTATAATTCTAAGTATTGTTAAATTTACTAATTTATTCAATCCATAAATTAACATAAAATATTTATAACCAAAAAAAACAGATATAATATGTATATCAGATCTATTTCTCCAATAATAGCATCTATATTAATTATTGTTATGACTGTTGCAATTGCTGGAATATTTTATGCATTTACTTCTGGTATGTTTGGTTCTTTAACCCAATCATCATCTCAACAAATCCAACAACAATCCCAAATGGTATCTTTTACAATATTAAATGTATATTGTTCTGATAATAAATTACATTTAATAATTTATAATAATGGAAATATTCCAATAAATATAAACAATTCTCAAATAATATTTATAGATAATTATGGAAATAATTTACCCATAAATGGAAATAATATTATATGTAATAATGGAAATATAATACCTTCTAGAAGTAATAGTTTATGTTACATTAACCTGTATTCATGTTATTATAATGTTACAGATTATATAAAAAGTATGAATTTCGTATATAATGGAATAAATTATAATTATAATGTATTAAATAATAAATTTAATTTGGTTCCTCCTCCTTTCTTTCAACCAACAAATCCAACAATATCTAGTAGCAATTCTCAAGGTTATTTAGCACAACTACCACAATGTAATATTAATAACAACCCATACAGCGGTAGCGGGTACACGGGGGTCACAGGCATGACTGGACTATTCAACTGTATAGCTATCAATTATGCAGCAATATCGGCAGTAGTATGGTTCTATGAACCACTAAGCGGAGAAGGAGTAATGCTATCATTTCAAAGCAATCAGTATCCCACTGTTCCATATGGTTTTACCCCTTGGCTTTATGTAGGAACAAATGGTTACCTCTATGGGGGAGATTATGCTACTTATAGTAATTTTGTGCAGGTTTTGACTCCAATAGGTACAGGCTGGCATATGGCCGTAATTGAGGAATGGGCGGCATCCACGTCGGGTCCCTATTATGTAGCCCTATACTTGGATGGACAATACATTGGGCAATCATCAACAAATATCCTACCTCAATTGTTTTATGGAGGAACAGCTTTCCAATATGCTGACATCGGCACAGGCTTTGTATCAAGTTGGCCTGCTACCCCGGGTGGTTGGTGGTTCTTCAACGGCACCATTGCTTATGTTGCTTTATATAATACAGTACTTAATCAAACTCAAGTTCAACAATTATATCAAGCAGGTTTTCCAAATACATTATTTATTAATAATTTAGTTATTTCATATATATTAGATCCAACATATTACAATAATAATAGTTATTACTTTATACCATATTATGTTAATACTCAATTAATGAGTCAAATGGGTATTAATAATTATAATGCAATATCAATAACTCCAAGTGGAAATGTAGGTCCAATATCAAGTAGTCAGTTTGTCTATGAACCTAATCCTCCATAGGTTAATCAAATACATAAAAAATATTTGACTGAGATATCATGTTTGAATTCTTCTATTCTTTATTCTAAAAACAAATTTATATAAAAATAAATATTAAGAAATTTAATAATTGGGCCCGTAGTCTAGTCGTAGGATGCCGGCCTTGCAAGCCGGAGATCCCGGGTTCAAATCCCGGCGGGTCCACTTTTATTTTTAAAAATATAAAAAACTAAGCAATTATGCATTCCGACCATCCACAATCCATACATACAACACAACCAGCTTCATGTTTTAACCTCGTAGATCCACATACAGGACATTTTTCAATTTTGTTATTTCCATTTTCTTCAACTCTTAATGTATTATTAATGTTTACATTCAATTTTACTTTTGGTATTTCAACATTAGTAGCTAATTCATAATACCAGTTTGGTAACTTTATTCCGTATTGTTTTAATATTTCAACTGTTTTATTATTTATTTTTCCTTCTTTAACTAATCTAAAGTAATCCATAAATCTTGCTTTACTTGCTTCTGCAGGAGCTACATATACTTGTGCAGATCTTGATCCATCCCTGTATATTGTAATTCCTTTACATCCCATTTTATGCGCTAATAAATATGAATAATACACATCATCTGGCTGAACCCAGTTTGGCATATTTATTGTTTTTGATATTGATGTAGTTATCCATATTTGAGCAACTGCCTGTGCTCTTATATGATCCCACCATGGTATATCTAATGCAGTTAAGAATGCTGCTTTCAAATCATCTGGAATTTCTTTTATTCCCAATAAACTTCCTCCATTGTCGGATATTTTCTTTAATATATCATTATTATATAATCCTCTTTCTCTTAATTGTCTTTCCAATTCTTGATCTACATAATAATATACACCGGCAGTTACTCTTTTTTCATATACTAAAGAATATTGTGGTTCAATACCTGAAGAAGTATCTGCTAACATTGATATAGAACCTGTAGGAGCAATTGATGTAACTTCAACATTTCTTATTCCATATTTCATTATTTGTTCCTTCAAATATTCCCAATCCAATGTCCATAATTCTTTATGATAATATCCTTCTACAGGTAATTCTCCATCTTTATATGTTGTTTGATTATATCTATCAAATTTACCCCTTGTTTTTGCTCTTTCAACAGATTCTAACATTGCATAATATGTTAAATATTCTGTTATTTTCATCAATAACCTATATCCCTCTTCCGATGTATATGGAATTCCCAGTGCATAAAGCATATCTGCTAATCCCATATATCCAAGTCCAACTCTTCTTACTGCTTTTGATGCTTCTTCAATTTCCTTTATTGGATATTTATTTACATCTATTACATTATCTAAAAATCTATAAGCCCATTTTATTGTTTCAATATATTTATCCCAATTAAATTCTGCCTTTCCATCTTTAAATTCAACTAAAGCATATAAATTAATTGATCCTAAATTACATGACTCATATGGATATAAAGGTTGTTCTCCGCAATTGTGACTTACTATTCCATTAGAAATATATCTATTGAATCCTGGAACACTGAAATCATAAACTAATTTTTCACCAACGTATTCTACCCTTAAAATCTTAACATAATTGTCATCAATTTTAGTTTTCTTTAGTCTTTCTAAGAGTTTTTTATTTTTATAATCTATCAATTTTATCTTTTCTTCAAAGATTTTCCTACTATAATTTTTAATTATAAGTTCAAAATATCCATTTGTTTCATATTCTCTCTTTTCACCATTTACAGTAATATACTCAAACTTTCTTTTATATGGTCTTTCATAAATCTTTGAAAATATACCAAATAAAGATAATAAAAGTTGTACTTCTTTCAACAAATCTTTATTAGATGAAGTTAATCTTATTACTCCATCTTTATCAATATATCCATCTGCTGAGAACAAGCCACTCAAAAATCCTTTAACAAATTCTGCATTTGCTAGAAAAACAATTTCTGGTAAACTAGTTCTCTTTCTCATTAGTTTTTTGAAAATATCAACAACTTCTTTCTTACTCACATAAATCCATATTTCATTATTTCTTTCAAATTTGCTAACATTTACTCCAAATTTCTTTTCAAGCAATCCTTTTACATATTCAGAAACCTCTCTCTCAGTTTTAGCATTAAAGTAGAAGAAAACTTTTTCTCCAACATATCCGTCACCAACTAACCAACCTAACAAAAATCCCAATTCTCTATCTAATTTTATTCCATCAATTTCTTTTAATCCATAATTTTCTATTTTATCAATATCAATTCTTGCTATCTTTACTTCTTTTCCTTCAGCATATTTTGCCTCTATCCATCCATCTTTTGTAAGTATCTTATGATCTTCAGTTACCTCAATCTCCATTCCATTTTCTAAAATTAATTTAACAGTTGGTTTAAATCCAACTTTCCAAACTTTTGCATCAACCACTATTGGAGAACTTACACTCAATGTTTTTCCATGAACAGTTGTATATAAAATTTCTCCTTCTCCATCTACTAAGAGTTTTATATTATTGATATCACTACCATTTTCATTGTTTAAATAAAGTAAAGTCTCAGCCCTCAAAAGACCGTATGGAGTTAAAATTCTCGTATCTCCAGTTACACATGGGTTTGTAGCCCTAATTGGTCCCCTATATTTATATTGAACATTTCTTCTATTTATATTATCCATAAATAAACATCCAGGATCTCCCTTTTCCCATGCAACATATGAAGCTTCCTGTAATATTCTTTCAGGATTTACATATCCATTAATTGATTCTTTTGGTATTTTATTTATATCAAAATTTGGATCTCCTGGCAAAGGTAAATTATATTTCCTTAATAATCTTGGATTAATTAATGGATATTCTTTTTTAT
>Ga0209739_100313_pt1 | contig 20490 bp, 28 predicted proteins | sample JossMetagenome_2_FD_184729 | JGI IMG/M metagenome (GOLD analysis project Ga0209739, IMG submission 184729) | Hot spring sediment microbial communities from Joseph's Coat, Yellowstone National Park, USA - JC3_ASED (SPAdes) (version 3) | ecosystem: Environmental > Aquatic > Thermal springs > Hot...
CACATTGGCTTAAATATTGAGCAGTGGGGTTGACTCATGCGGAAGCGGGCCGTGGGGCTTCAGAAGGAGAAAATAGAGATAAAGTCGGAGTGTAAAGACAAAGTTAGATGTACGGTGGAGGAGTTTATCAACGACGCTACTAAGAACATCGTACCCTACGTAGAAAATGCGGCGAAAAGCGGCGTAAGGGGCGAGGCGCTGAACAGGGTGGTGAATGCGGCGATAAAGCTGATCGAGGATAATGCGAAGAAGATGGTGGTTAACGATGAGGACGTCAAGAAGTACGGCACCGTGGCGATGAGGCATGTGTATGAGGAGTTTAAAGACAGCCCGGCCGTGGTTGAAGACTTACGCAAAGGCGTGTTCAACAAATGGAAGACAATAGAGGTAACCCAAGTAATAAATGCGGCGCTGAAGCCAGAGCTGGAGCCATACGTCAAAAAGCTTGCTGATGTCTTAATAGATGCGTATAGACGTGGCGGCTTGAAAGAGGCCGCCAAAGCCGCTGAGGCGTACTTCAGGAAGGTTAGATACGGCAAGAGGAGACTTGTGGATTATCTATTTACCGAGGCCCCCGACAGCCTACAGCATGAGTCTAGAGCGATGCAGAAGTTTTCGAGAACCGCCCTCGCGACGTGTCCAGGCGCAGATGTCTGCGCCGCGCAGTGCTACGCGCTTCACGGCAACTACGTCCAACTGCAGGTGAAGAGGTCATTAGCCATACGCGACTTGTTCGTATCCAACCTCCGGATTGAATTACTCAAAAGACTGAATTTTGACTACGCTCGCGCCGCCGCCTTGCTCGGCGCGGCTTTTGCTGGCGGCGTGAAGGCGGCTGGCTTCGGCCGCATGGTGCGCCTGCACGACTCGGGCGACTTCAACGACATTATATATCTAGCTGGGTGGCTGACCGCGGCGAAGCTGTTGCCGGACAAAACCTTCTACACATACACAAAGACGTTTCCCAACGTCCCAGGCATGCCTCCCGTTTGGCAGAAAGCCGTCGAATACTACAGAGAGCTGTTTAATGAGCCGCCGCCGGGGAACTTCACGGTAAACATATCCGCAACTGCGACGAACTACAAGTATCTGCCTGGCGCCGCGGAGGCGCTTACCGGCCTCGGCATCAGCGTCCCTGGCGTCTTCTTCTACGCCTCCGCCAACATGGATAAGTACTACGAAGGCAGGCCGGAGAGGTGGCGCGAGCTAGCCGCGGCGTTGCTCGAGGCGGCTGGGAAGACGACCGGCAGGAAGCTCATACTCGAGTTCGAGCACGGCCTCGGCACGGGGAGGTCGGCGAAGTCGTCGCACCACATAGTCAAGCTCATAAATGTGCTTACGGATTATGCGGAGAAAAGCGGCACACCGCTGAGGATCTCCGTGCCGAATACGGCATATAAAGCACCCAGTTTCAAGAACGAAGAAGAGAAAAAACACATGCTGACACGCCTGCTGACGCTCCCACCCGAGAGGAGGGACGAGGCGCTGTATGACGTGGAAAAAATGAACGTACTAAACGAGATAGCTAGTGAACTTGCAAGGAAGTACGGAGGAGAGACGGCACAAGAAGGCGTCTGGACTAAGTCGTTTGCCGCGGAGGGGGAAAAGAAGGTAAAGGTCACCCTCAAGAGGCCTGTAAGCGTGTTCACAGTGCCTGGCATCGGCGAGCCGGTCGAGGTGTTCGTCGAGCCCGGCGGCGAGAAGGCGTGCAGTCTCTGCCAGCGTTGCGTGGTTGCGCCGCACAGCCCGCTGAAGAACGTGACTAAGATAACTAGAGATGCCTTCAAAGGCGCTGGCTTAACGATGATGAAGGAACTTACTGCGATGGCTGAGGCACCCCAGCCAGCAAAAACGAAGAAGCGCCAGAGGAGGAGGAAAAAAGCCGTTGCGGCTTAGGAGACGCACCCCTTTTCAGCCGCCGCGTCTGCTTTTCTCATCAGCTCCTCCCAGACGGCGTCGAACTGCTTAAACGCCTTGACGGCCTCCTCTATCAGCGCGTCTTCTGCGCCGCCGCAGATGGGGACAACCGCGGCGGCCTCTACGCGGCCGCTGGGGTACTCCCTGTAGAGCCGCAGGAAGCCATTCCTGATCTCGATCACCCTGTCGGCAGGCAGGCCCCTGCTTCTAATGACAACCTCCATGGCGCGTTGTTAATTTCTAATTATTTATTAGTGATCTTAAATTAAGCGCAACATTTTTCTAGCCGTGCAGATCCCGCCCCACATGCAGAGCCCGCAGAAGCAAAAACTGAAGTTCTTCGACTTGAAGGCTAAGAAAGCGTTTGAGTCGGACAGCTACGAGGTGGTGGAGAGGCAAACCGCCCGTGGCCCGGTTCTTTTCGCGGTGGCGGCGTCGCCGTACACCGGCGTGAAGGTGTACAGGATCCTGGGCCGGAAAAAATAGGTTTTTTCAAACCGGCGTCTCCCCCAGTTTTTTGCACGTCTCCGGCGGGATGTAGTACATCGGCTGTGTGCCGCGGTATCTGTAGCGTATTGGGTCGCCGAGCATCTGGTGGAGGAGGGCGTTGACGAGGGTGACTGTGGTTTTTTCGAGGGGGACGTATCTGAGGAAGGCGGCGCGTGCCTGCTTGTCGGACGCGACCAGCCTGTAGGCGCGGATGGGCGTGGCGTACCTCGCGCCGCTTCTGCACAGCACCCTGGCCAGCTCCTTCTTCAGCTCCCACGTCGCGGCCTCCGCCGCCTCTCTGCTTATGCACCACAGGGAGTGCTGTCCCAGCGCCACCTGCAAGACGGCGCCTTCCTTCTCCAACAGCCTGGCGGCGTAGTACGCCTCGTTCATGCTGGCGCTGACTGCGGCGGCTATGTGCACCGTGGAGACGCACCCCCTCTCCTCGACCAGCCTCCGCGCCTGCGCCACCCTGCTCTTCACCCTGGCGGTGGCGCCGTGCGGCATATCAGCACCGCTTCATCTTCAGCCTCACAAGACGGAGGTTTATCAGCAGACGCGCCTTCCCGCGCGTCACATGCTCCTTCCCGCCTGTGTATTTGATCCTCAGCCTGCCGCATGCGTCGAACTGTACCTCCTCCACACGCTTCGAGAAGCCGCGCCCCCCGTACAGCAGACCACATCTGGCCAAGAGGCTGAGGGCAGACTCCACCTCGAACCTACCCTCCGCATCCTCCAGCCTGCCGACGGCGGCGGCCAGCCCGCGGCTGAACCCCTCCCCCGCCCTGTACGGAGCAACGGAGGGCCTCCCAGACCGGGCATATATTATGCGCAGTGTGCGGCCCGTCTCGCTCACCCGCACCTCGCCCACCGCCAGCCTCAGCGACCTCCCGCCCCTGAGCAGGCCCCTCTGAGCTAACACGTTCAAAGCCGCAACAACAGACTTCAAACCCCGCGCGTCTAGGACACATACCATGCGTTTACAAACCGCGGCACATAAAAGTATTGTGCAGTATTACACGCCAAAACCCCCGGATTGGTGATAAGCAACAGCGCTTCTGAACATGCTTGTTTTATGTTTCAAGAACCATGTCTGCAATTTGGTTTAGGAGCTCCTTGGCTTTCCTCTCAGATATTCGCATTTCCCTTAGGAGCTCAACTGCGGCATATGCGGCAAAGTCGGCGGTGCCCAGCTTCTCCACGTCGCCGCCCTCTACGTACCGCATATACAGCGCAACCATGGTCTCATGCAAAGCGTCGGCCGCCGGGCTGTCTCCCAGGTAGAGCATGTCTTCAAACGTCCACCCCGGCTGGCCGCCGAGGAGCGCAAACACGTCCTCCCTAGGCGGAATGTCTAGCCGAAGGACTCTGGCGTATTCCCCCACCACCACGTCGCGTACGCCTTCCGCAATGTATCCAATCCTTTTGACCGCCTTATCCACGGCGCCCATCAGCTCAGAAGAGGTGCCTGAGACGCCGAGCCTTGCGACGTACCTCAGCACCCTTTTCCTCAACATCTTCACCAAGGCACAGTCCATGCGATAGCAGACTCCGAACAGCTCCTCAGGCAGGGAGCCGGTGCCCAAGGTGCCGGTCTTCATGACACCGCGGCTCAATCAGCGGTTGCAGTTACTATGACATCCAACGCCTGTCTCAGCCACGCCTCCAACATGGAGGTGGCCTCCTCCGACGTGTTTGGTTGCCACCTGCCTCCCAGTTGCTTCTTGATATTAGCATTCGGTGCGCGGCGGTACGCCATGGTGTCGAAAGAGACAACCGTGCCCTGTCTCTCGCACTGCTTCAAGACGTCTTTCAACAACCTGACGGCGCGGAGGGCGGGGCCTAGGAGGTGTACATGAGCCGCATAGCCGCAGAGGGCCCGCAAGGCGCGCTCAGCCCTCTCGGCGCATAGGCGGGACTCGCGCGAGCATGAGGCGTCTGGGTGCTGTCGCATGGGGAGGGCCAGCCTCTCCGCTTCGCCCTTGCGGAGAAGCTCAGCCACCGCGTCGAAGACCACCGGCTTGTGGAACTCCTGCACCACAAGAATCGGCGCGGCGTATTTCGCAACGAGCGGCGCGTAGCTCCGCCACCGCGCCAGCGTGGCTTCGAAGTCCCCGAAGGCGTCCGGCACAACCGCCCACGTCGGGCTCACCCTCCTGACGAACTGAGCATACGCAACTGCATCTACGCCGCGCTTGGCGCCCGCCAGCCCGACGTCCGCCAGCACCTTCACCCCCCTGCGCAGTGGAGGTACGCGCTTGCCGAAGGTGACCAGCATGCACGGCTCCACGCCGAACTTCGCGGCGACCTCTGGCGTAAGATCTGGCGCGCAGACGATCATACTACTATAATGTAGTCAAACTCCTCCTCCTCGGCGGCGCGCATCTTGTCCAGCATCTGTCTTATCGCCATCCTGATTACGTCTGAACGCGTCATGTTCATGCGCCGCGCGTATTCGTCCAAGGCGTGCAACAGCGCGCGGGGGAGGTGGAACGACACCGTGGGCATCCCCTCCCCGTCGGCGAACTCAACAAGCCTCGCCTCTCCGACAGGCCCAGCCTCTGCCGCAGGTGCGGGGTCTGCCGCCGTCGCCTGTTTTTCATGCTCGGGATCTTCCTGCTTCTTTTTCTGCTTCTCCGCGTGTAGCACTGCGCAGAGCGCGTCTAGGCTGTCCAGCAGTTGTTCAGCTTGCTGTTTGGTTAGCACGTACAGCCCCATGCTGAACCTGTACCTGCGCAACAGCTTAGACAAGCACCACGCATAGCGCTTCTTCCACGCGTGGGCGCGGCCGACCGCCACCACCCTGTCCACCTTAACGCTTATAAGGCCGCCCCTAGCCCCCGCCACCGCCTTCTCCAAATATGTGCGCAGATCTTGACAGCACCGCTCCTTGACCCCCCTCTTCATGTGAACCGCGACAAGAGCAGTTCTATCGCTTGCTTCACCACCTCTTCAGCGTTTGTCCTCCTCAGAGCCTCTGCTAAGTCGCTCGGCAGACTGATCTCCACCTCCTCCACATCGCCATCTCTGATGATGATGCCGCCGAAGTCTTGGCGCGGCTGTGAAACGGTGTATACGTTTTTGTATGGGGAGTACCTCATGGGATCGCCGTATAGGGAGCTGAGTATGCTGTCTGCAAACGCCAGGGCCTGCGGGGGGAAGCTTTCCCTCTGCCCGTACACGGCGGGCCTCAGCGAGACGAACCTGCTGAACAAGGCGTAGGCCTCCCTGTCCTGCGCAACCATCCGCAGAACCCTGCTGGGCGTGGCGTATCTGAACCCAGCGGTGAGGCGGCGCACAGTTGCCCTAAGCTTCTCGACAAGCTCAGCCGCCGCCTCGCGGTCTCTGCACCATATCGCCGTCTTGCCGACGACTACCTCAACAACGCGGCCCCGCGACAAGAGGAGCTTCATGACGTATTGCACATGCGTGTGGCCTACCCCCAGCGCCTTAGACAAGGCCCGAGACGGCGCACAGCCCTCCCTCGCCAGCAAGCCCAGTGCTTGCTCAGCCCTCTCCCGCACCTTAACGCTCGGCCTCCGCGGCCTCCGCGGAGGCGGCAACTCAACCCCCTCCTTGACGCAGAACAGAACCGCCCTCCTCCCCACAAAACGCTTCTCCAAGACGCCCCGCTTCGCCAGCTTCTCCAGCCTGCCGTACGCAGACTTCCGCACGAGCCCAAACCTGTCAGCAACCTCCCTCGCAGTGGCACACCTCACCTCCTTCAGCCACGCGTAGAAGTCCCAGCTCATGGCCCCACTGCCGCGCACCACAGCACCAACCTGCCGACCTTGCGCCTCTGTACGGCCCCCTCCAGCTCCAGCATGCGGAGCAGGCCTAGCAACGTGCTTCTGTCTATGCCCAAAGCCTCAGCCAGCTCCCTCGTCATGGCGCACCGCTTCTCCTCCAGGTACTTCTTCAAAAAATCCTTCTTTTTTTCGGCACAGTTCGACCCGACAGTTTTTGCCCCAGGCATAGTTTCTAATATCTATAGATTTTAAAAAAGTTGCCGGCCCTTCTTCATCGGAAGACAGCACAAGGCGAAACTGTTAAATAATTCTATATTTTGTTATAAGCATGAACACCGAAACCAAACATGAAACGACCCCCGTGGCGGAGTTGATGCGGCGGCTGGATGCCTTCTGGAGCAAGGCGCGCGACGTATGCGACGAGTTTTACTACGACTACGACCGCGGCTATGCGGAGCCGGAGAACGAGCCGCTTGAATGCGAAGTGTCGTCCGCGAGGATACGCGTCGAGGACGGAGATATGATATCGATCGACTACAGCGCTGTGCATGTATACGATCTGTGCACAAACCACTGCGGGCCGTACGACGAGGAGAAGGTAAACGTCGACAGAGCATATGCGCGGTGCAGAGAGGCATGTCTCGAAGATGCTGAGAGAGTCGCCAGAGCCGTCCTCGGCGAATACAGAAGAGTAATAGAGAAGTGGGCCAAGAAGCGCGGCGTTGCATACACGGAAGAGCTGAAACGCGACGAGCTGAACTTTACGCTGGTTGTTAGCCTCGTCAAGCCATGAATTACCAACCGCTGTTGGAGCGGCTATATGCCGAATTGGAAAAGCTACACCACGCATGCGTCAGGCTCATGGAAGATGAGCTCTACGACGTCGTTGAGCACACGCACCGCGTGTTGTACAACGAGCCCACAGAATGCGACTTGGCGTCGGTGGAGATAAGAAGCCGCGGCGGCGAAATATCAATTGCATACGACGCAGGCGGCACATGCGCCAGCGGCGAAGAAGAGGATGCTGAAGAAGCCAGCGACGGCAAGGAGGAGCAGTGCCTAGGAGAAGCTGAGAGAATTGCGAGACTGACGCTGGAGGAGTACCGCAGGCTGATGGCGAAGTGGGCAGAGGAGCTGGGTGCACACACTGAAGAAGAGCTCAAGAGAGACGGCTTGAACTTCTTACTCACAATCCGCATCGCCCCTACTGCACATATTACCCCATCTTAAAAGAAGAGTTTTTATATATCCTATTTTTCTATATTCATGAACGCTCAAACATACATGGAAGAGAAGGAAAAGATCAGAAGGTTCGGGTGGGAGATGTGCGACGAGATTGATAAGGCGGCGTGGAGGGCGATGGACGATGTGCAGAAGGTAGTTGAGGCAGTCATGCCGCAGATCAGGGAAGCTGTGAAGAGGGAGGCGGCGGCGCTGAAGGCGTTCGTCGAAAGCGCTCCGTTTGACGACCCCGACTTGAAGGCGGCGCTGAACGAATCGCTCGACAGCTTGACCAACACGATGGAGGTGTTCATAGTCGCGGGGGTGCGCCGCGCCGTTAGGAAGGCGTTTGAAGTGCTGAAGGACGACGTCAACGAGAAGACAAGAGAAGCGCTGGAGGGGCTGGATCTACTGATCGTCCCCGATCGCTGACCTCGCCCCGAAGGGCGGGGCTATAACCCACCCCCTTTTTCCCCTCCCCTTTGTTTTTTCCGTCGCCTCTCCTCTTTACAAATGTAGTATGCAGCCTGTTGACTTTTGTAAAGGGTAAGAACCCGCCGAACCCCACCCAACCCCCACATGCACCCCTCCTTTTGCGGCGCCGTCTATCTTCGCATGGCCATCAGGGACGAAACATTTAAATATATGTGTTTTACTAATACTTATGAACCCCAACACCCAAACCCCCCAAACCCGACAAAACCAGTCTTTTTCCTTAGTCGACTTTATCCGGCAAAAATTCAACGGGATACCAATCGATGTCGTTAATAAGAACGACACCATATGTGTAAAACTAACACAGAGGGTTGACGACGGGATGTTCAGAAAATATGTTGAAATCGCCAAATCGCTAGGGATGCGGTTCAGCGATAGGATGTGGTGCGTCAGCACAGCTGTCCTTGCCGCCAAGATTAGCAATGTCGTTGGTAAATTCTATAGATCATTCTACTACTTTCCAGCTGACGCCGTAGACTATGAAAAGCTCAGAGAGATATCTTGCTACACTATCGAGAAGTGGAAGCAGGAGAACGGCCGCTTGAAGCGTGAAGAGGTTGAGATATGCTTGGCAAGCTGTGACGAGCGTGAGTGCCGGGTGCCGCGTGGCCTGGCCCCCGCAGTTGCCCGCGCCGGCGGCTGGAATCTGCCGCTGTTTGCCGACCTAAAGCCGCCAGCAGAGGAGCACTTCAACGGCTTGAGGCCGTACCAAGTTGAAGTCTTCAAGAGCGTTGCTGAGCAGTTGCGCTCAACCGGCGCCGCCGTTGTACAAATGGCTACCGGGGCCGGCAAGACCCATCTTGCCGGCCACATCGCAAAGTGGCTTAGCGATCAAGGCTACGTCGTATTCATGATGGCGATGCAGAAAGACCTGACAATACAGCTGAAAGAGCACGCTGAGCGCCTAGGCGCTAAGAACATAATTGCCGTAACGACTCAATATTTGTACCGCCGTCTTGAAAACGGCGGCAACGGCGATGAGAACGGTACCGATGAAGAGAGCAAGGAGGTGCTTGAGTACGCCGACGAATACTCCGACATTGACGATGACGAGAGGCTGATACGGCTCTTTAGGCAGAAGAACGTAGCCGTGATTCTTGACGAAGTGCATCATATACCAGCTCGCACTGTTAAAAGGGTGATGATGGAGGCTGGCGACGGGTGGGCCCTTCGCATCGGCCTGAGCGCCACGCCGTGGAGGAACGACGGACGCGATTTGGAGATAGTGGCTCATAGCGGCGCAGTTGTTGAACCGCGCATCAGTTCGTCGTATCTTATCAAAAACGGCTTTGCCGTGCCGGTGGAAATTAGGGTTGTCAAGGATGTGCCGTATTGCGAGGAGGTCGATGAGTGTGAAGGGGAGAGGGGCGCCGCGGCGTACATGTGCGTCACGAGGGCGCTCATAGAGTGCGAGGAGCGTAACCGCTTCATTGTCGAGTTGGCGCGCAAGGCCGAAAAGCCTGCTTTAATCATCACGCCGTTTGTCAAACACGCCCAACTGCTGGGCAAAATGCTGAAGGAAGCAGGGCTAAAGGTTGCGGTCGTCACCGGTGTCGTCAAGGCAGAGGAGCGGAAGAAGATCTACGATGCACTGAGGCGCGGCGAAATAGAGGTGCTTGTAGCCACTACCCTCGCCGACGAGGGGCTCGACCTGCCGCCTCTGCGGACGCTAGTCATTGCCTTGGGCGGCAAGTCCAAGACTCGCACCCTCCAGAGGATAGGCCGCCTTGTACGGCCCTACCCAGGCAAGAAAATCGCCACGGCATATGAGCTGGAGGAGGACTATCCGTATATCTCCGACCACCTGGAGACGCGACTCCGGCTGTACAAGACGGAGCCGCACTGGCGCATTGTTTTTGCCGACGCTCGCGAGTAGTCTCTTCGGTAGCAACGTTTTTATATCCACATGTTCTCTATATTCATGAATCAGGAAAAAACTGCGACGGGGGCATCCTCCCCCGTCAAAGACCCTGTTTTTCCGCTGTGGAAAATAGAAAGGCAGGTCGCTGAGCAACTTCGGCGTGGTGTTAAAGTGCTGGACGGCTCCGTCGTCGCGGTGTCGACCGGTTCGTCGATGTTCACATATGTGAGGAAGATTGACAACGAACTGATTATAAAGTACGTCGAAGGATGCATAGCAGTCACTGTGTCTGCCGTGTTGATAGGGGAGGAGGTGAAGGTGCACAACGTAACTGTGCACAACATCTGTAGCGGGGTTGAGCTATGAGCGAGGTCTTCGTAGAGCTCTTCATGGCGTGCTATAAAGAGTTGCGCGACGAGGAGTACTGCCGCGGCGTGGTGGAGACAGCCGCCGAGCTGGCTGAGGCGCGACGCGTGGCGTACCGCGGCAGGAGGGGCGTTGCGTATGTGCTCAGCTTGCCGCGCAACGACAATCCGTATGTGCTGTTTGCAGTCGACCGCGTGCACAGGAAGGGGCTTGTGATCACGCTAGTAGGCGAAGGCTACATTATGCACTTGATATATAGACGCGGCGACAGCAAATTCTACCCAATCCATGCCGAGATCGTTAATGCAGAGATCGCCGCCGCGACGAACCACAACTTACCCAGCGACACACTGCAGAGACTGCTGAATCACTTACTGACCGCTTAATCTTCCACGCCGCAAAAACACTCCACATTTTTGGTCTCTCAATATTGCTCACTTGAACATTTTCTTAACAATTTTTCTGCCGTGTTACAGGCACAGCGTCTGGAGACGCGGCTACTCCCGCCGATGCAAATCGCAGACGCCGATTTTTCTGTTTATCTACGCCACATCGAATGTCTTGCCAAACGGAAGATGAGTTGCGTTGTGCACTGACAAATGCCTATATACTCTATATGGCCCTATTTCTATAGACTCTATATATAATTTACAAACCTCCAGGGCATCCTAATGTTTGTAAAGCGTGACAAATGTAAAGGTTTCCACCATTTGTTTCCACCATATACCCCCTCGGCGGCCGCCCCTTTACAAAAATTTTTTCTTCTTTTCTTTCTAAAAAAGAAAAGAAAGAAAATAATAGTAGTAATAGGGCGGCTACGCCGATTTTTACGTGGTGGAAAATCGTGGTGGAAAATCGTGGTGGAAAACACAGGGTGGAAAGAAAAATGTAACCTATACGCGAATTTTTCCCCCAGGATTTTTTTTTCAAAAATTTTTTCTTTTCCACCTCCACCACGTGTTTTCCACCATGTTTCCACCATTTTTGATTCGGCGCGCCGTGGTTCTTCCACCACATGTTTCCACCACGTCTAGCGCGACGTTAAAACCAAAGAAAAGTTTATAACGGATGAACAACTTTTTTGCCATGTCGAAAGTTCAACCCCGCGAAAAAACCGAGGGAATCAAGCTGTTTTCACATAACAACCTCGTCGTCAGGGGCGTCCCGGGCGTGCTTACCAGCAGTGGTGCGGCGAAACGGCTTGTGTTCATTAGAAGTAGAGAGCTAAACCCCCAGCTTCATCAATTCTTAAGCGCTGGGGTTCGCCGGGTTGAAGTTACAGCGTTGATTGGAAGCGTGTTGCTCACGTTTACCGCATCCATAACCAAGCGCGGGGCACAGCATCCCCTACATCTGCATCCAGTCGGGGAAGCAAGCAGATTTCTTGCAGAAATATACAAACAACATCGCGCCGCCTCCGGCCGCAAACACAGCCCGGTGCCAGTGCTGATCCTCAACATAACCCCATTGTTGGAAAAAACCAACGTCAGCGGAGGGCTGTGAGCGCCGAGCAAGCTGGGGTGGGAGCCGAGAGAGAGGGCGCGGAGCTACAGCCAACAAGTGGCCATGTGTTGGAGGAAAAATGTATAGTGAGTCTCGTGTGGGATGGCCAGAGACAGTGCATAAAGCTTCTGCGTCTCAGAGCTGTCGGTGCTACTTCCTTCATAGAGCTTGTGAATAGGGATCCAGACAGCGGCGAAGAGACTGTTAAGGACTTGGCGCACCTGCCGCGGGAGATCTACTTCGTGTCTGAGCCGTACTTCGGCGAGATGTTCGTAGCATATGAAGGTGGTAAGCTCATTGCCGCATCATGGGATTGGAGAGACTTACTGCGCAAGCTGAAGGCGCGGGGGCACTACGTCGGCCGCAGTACATACCTGTCAGCTTCGAGAGTCTTGATTCCATATGTTGAGAAGACGGTAAGCGCTGGCTTGTCGGACAGTGGCGACGTCGTCGACCCGTTAGGCATCCTCGACAAAACTGACTACGGCGCCGAGCCACTTAAGGCGGCGTATGAATGGATCAACTCGACATACACTGGCAAAAACGCTGAGTACGCATGGTTCAACGTCATGACAGCTATAACACATGTGGCGACGTCTCCCCTTAGGTACCCTTACTACCTCAGGAGCCACTTCCTTGACTACGTTGTGTACAACGTAGTGAACCGCGATTATGGCGTAATTATGTACGTCTTGGAGAAGCTGTTAGAAGGCGACGGCTACAACACCGTGATCTATGAAGAGCCGCTTAAGGCGGATCTGGGGAGCAAGCGCCTAGCGGCGCTGTTGCTGGACATGAACAGGTTGCCGCTGATCTTGATGGGGCAGACAAAGAAGACGCTGAAGACCTACAAATACGTGCTGGAGACGGCTGACGGTGAATACATCATGCTAGACAGGCGGGGGAAAAAGCGAATTCCGAACCTGCGCGGTCTCATCATCTTCGCCGACGATGTGTACGACATCCCAGCACGTAGTTTAGTATTGCGGTGGGAGCGTACACAGACGCGTCCGCCGCCTGCCAAGCTTCCGCCGATAAAGCCGATATATGGCTTCGCCGCCAGGCTGTGGAAGAAGTACCACAGTCGCTTTGCAGATGTTAACTGGCTTTCTTATCTTGTGGATGCAGTAGCCAAGGCCATAGCCCAAGAAATCCGTAATGAAGCTGAAGAGGTGGCTACGTTTACGGAACATGTAGCGTCCTCCATTACGACAGAACTGGATAGCTATGTCGACAGTTGAAGACTTCACTACATACTTGTACGAACAGGGCTTCAACGTAGTGTGTGTAACGGGCGACAAGAAGCCTGTGGGTAGTTGGGATGCGTCGGAGCGTCCGGATAAGCCGCCTAAATGCAAAGAAGCAGTAGCCATTACGGGCAACTACTTCGCAGATGACCAGTACAAAGTAGCCATCTTCGACATCGACAACCCCAACGCCAAAATTATGGAGGAGGTGTTCGGCCCCGACTGGCGGAGCTATCTGTGTAGCGCGCCGTGGTCGTTCTGCGTCTTGACAGGGCCTAGGCCGAAGCATTTGGTTGTTTGTAACGACGAGGACTGCACGATATATGAGGACAAGGAGCACACCAGACCCGTCAAGCAGGTCAAGCTGTCGGAGCTGGAGCGGGGAGTCGCCGTCGTGGTGCGCGTCCCGGCTAAGTGCATAAAGGGCAACCTGGGCACAATGCGCAACCCTGACGTTGAAATAATCTATAGTAATTATCAAGTGGTATACGGCAAGCACCCCTCAGGCGTCTTCTACCAGCCTGTCAAGTGGGCGGATGAGCAGTGGGTGCCAGTGGAGGCGCCTGGCGCCGGCGTGGTGCTGTCATGTGAGGAGTTCTGGCGCATGGTCGGCGCCGTTAGGCGCCAAAGAGAGCAGAGGGAGGAGGCTGAGGAGAAGGCGTATGAGCCGCCCATGGCGTGGGACAGAGATGTTGCTAAGCCCGACGTCTTGCTGGCTACGCTGAAGCGGTGGTGGCCGTTGACGAGGGAGGACGGCGGCCACTTCCACGACGCCTTGACCTTCGGCATTGCGTCTCTGGCGTGGCGCTACGGCATCAAGAAGGAGTCGCTCATGGAGGTCTTCGAGAGGCTGTTTAGATGGGCTGTGGAGCAGGGGCTGGACACGGAGCGCGACGTTGCGCACCACAGAAGCGTCATCGAATGGGTCTACTCCGCCTCGGCGGAGAGGCGGAGGTGGGGCGGGCGGAAGCTGAGGGAAGTCCTCGCCGAAGTGCTGAAGGCCGAGGGCGGTGCGGAGAAGGCGCCGACGGAGCTGGAGGTGGAGGGGGTATTCAGCACCATCTTCGAGGCGCTTGGTCTGAAGGAGAGGCACCCGGAAGACGTGGCGCATGGCGTGCTCTGCGTCACTCTGCGGTGGGTCACAGACGGACAGGGCAACGCCATCGCCGCTGAGTGGCTATGCAACACCAAAGGCGGTATCATAGTGCGCAAGTTCAAAAAAAGCGATAGGAAGAGGAGGAACAAGGGAAAGGAGGATGAGGAAGAGAAGGAAGAAGGCGAGAGGAAGAGCTTGTTTGACGATGTCGTGTTGGTCGACATGTCGATTTCTTCGCTTACGGTGTATTCCGACGTGTTGACTGGTCGGGAGTATGTAAATGCAGATACGCTGATAGGTAAGACCGGGCTCGCCAGGTGGAGGATGAAGCCGCGTGCTAGCTTTATCCGCGAGGTGGAGGACTCGGTGCTTGCAAGGACGTCGCCTAAGTGGCGCCCCATACTGAACTACTACCCGCACGTGCACGACGTCATAATCAGCGGCTTCTTCTGCCCCAACCCAGACGACCCCCGCCTGGGGAAGCTGGCGTGTGGCGTCAGGGACTACTTCCACACCGGCATACGCGACCCGGACAAGCCCACGGCCAAGTCGGCGCTTGAGACCACGCTGGCCGTGCTGGACAGGTTCGCGCCTGATGATGCTTGGTACAAGACCGCAGTTACTTCATGGATGCACAGCTTAGCGCAGGTCTTCGTTCTGACCAGGAAGGTGTGGGCCATCAGGCCGTCTTTCCTTGCGCTTGAGGGGCCGCGCGGCTTGGGCAAATCCACCATCGGCCAGCTGGCTCTCCACACCTTGTTCCCCGACCGCGCCGACGAGCTCTTCGTCTCGGCGTCTGGAGCCATGACCGCGGCGAGGCTGGGCAGGTTGCTGGACGAGCTGGCGGCTGGGGTCGTCGTGCTGGACGAGCAGAAGGGCGTCCTCCACAGGCCCGAGGTAATGGAGGTGCTTAAGTCCATGATTACGTCTAAGATTGCATGGAAGACGGCGTGGGGGGAGAAGTGGCCCGCCGCCGCCGGGCTGGTGCTGACCGCGAACAAGTTCATCGTGACCGACCCCGAGGTTGCGGATAAGCTCTACAAGATCCAGTTCAGCGGCGTGGTCGATCAGTCGAAGCGGCCGGAGTTCGCCGCGGCTATGGCCAAGGTGTTCAACATAGTTGGGGACTTTGGCGGCTACTACCTCCACTACGCCGAACGCAACTGGGCCTCTGTGAAGGACGCAATACTGGCGCCGACGCAGGCCGAGGCGGCGGAGAGGTACGCCAAAATCATCGCCGACGAGCTCGGTGTGCCGATAGAGCTGGTGCCTGTATCCGACATAACAGCTGTGTCAGCCGCTGTGACGTCTGCCGACATATTCCGCGACCTTGTCTGGAAAGAGCTTAAACAACAGATGGCGGCGATAAGAGACGGCAACGACGCAATAAGCGCGAAGCACGCCTTCAACATCTTGCTGGACAAAGGCAGGATACCCTTCATGCGGAAGTACGGCGGCGACGAGACCAAATACATGATTCTTAAGAACATAGAGCTCTACAACGGAGAGCTGTCGCTGAGGAGCCTCTGCGAAGAGCTGGGCGGCGAGCTGTACACCAAAGGCCACAAGAAGAACCTCTACGGGGCCTGCGTCGTCGATGGGGTGAAGGTGGAAGACGTCTTGTTCCCTGAAGACGCGCCGGAAGAAGAGGAGCAATGATTCTGCTTAAGACCCCGCGGGGCCAGCTCAAGCTGTCCTACAGCGCAGATGTGGTGTCTGCGCTTAAGGTCTTTGCAAAGTTTGACCCGGCGTCGAAGGCGTGGGTCTCCGACGTCGGGGTGCCGTGCTGGTTCGCGCATCTGTTCAAGCTCGGCGTGGCTGACTGCGTCCGCGACGCGCCGCAGGGCAGGTGGTGGCGGGGCGTGGCGTATGTGTGGGGGCTGGGGGAGGGGGAGGTGAAGGAGAGGGCCTGCTTCGCGGTGGAGAGGTGGCAGAGGGCGACGTGCGGTGAGTACTGCGGAGAGAGGTGCGCAGACGCTTGGGACAGCGACAGGTGCGAGGAGCGGTGCGTGGAGAGGTGCGAAGAGGAGGGGTGGCGCCCCGCGGTGAAGGTGCGGCAGGAGGTGTGTCTCGCCAGGAAGGCCGACGACGGCTCTTGGCAGGTGCCGCGTGGCTTGGTGCCGCTGTTCCGCAGAACCATGCCGAAGTTCGCCGAGCTGGGCTCCGCCGAGATGCACCCCGACCTGCGCTTCTACCAAGTCGACGTCATCTACAGCGCCTGGTACCAGCTTGAAAGCGTAGGCGCCGCGACTATACAGATGGCGACTGGCGCCGGGAAGTCGTATGTGTCGGGCTACCTGGCCAAACTGCTGGCTGAGAGGGGCTACCACGTCTTCCTCACGGCGATGCAGTTGGATCTTGTGTACCAGCTGAGGGAGTTCGCCGAAAGGTGGGGCGCCCCCGCGGACAAGATACACGCCGTGACCGTCCAGACCCTCTACAGGAGGCTCACCGGCCGCACGGTGGCCGAAGACGCCGAAGACGAGGAGGACAGAGAAGCCGCATCGGCGTATGCAGACGAAAGCGACGTGGCTGAGGACGAGCTTTCGCTGTTCCAGAACGAGAAGAAGGTGGCCGTAGTCATGGACGAGGCCCACCACGTCCCCGCCCGGACGGTGAAGGAGGTCATGTCTGCGGCGGGTGGGGGGTGGGCCCTCCGCATTGGGCTGACGGCGACGCCGTGGCGCAACGACAACCGCGACTTGGAGATCTACGCCTATGCGGGCGCCGTCGTGGAGCCGCGCATAACGTCGTCGTTCCTAATCGAGCACGACTTCGCCGTGCCGGTGGAGATCCGCATAGTCAAAGCGCCTCGCTGTCTGTCGGAGAGGGCGAGCGGGGCAGAGGGCTGGGCCAAAGAGCTCAAGGCGCTTGTGGAGTGCGAAGCCAGGAACAGGCTCATTGTGGAGCTGGTGCAGAGGGCCGAGAAGCCGGTTCTGGTGGTAACAAACAGGGTGAGACACGCCGAACTGCTGGGCAAGATGCTGAAGGAGGCGGGCCTGAGAACCGAGGTTGTCACCGGCGCGGTGAAGGGCGAGGTGCGGAAGAAGATCTACGACGGCTTGAGGGCCGGACGCGTTGAAGCCATCGCCGCGACCACCCTCGCCGACGAGGGCCTCGACCTGCCGCCTCTGCGGGCCCTCGTAATTGCGGTGGGGGGCCGCTCCAAGACCCGCACCCTCCAGCGCATCGGCCGCCTCGTGAGGCCGTACGAGGGGAAAAGGATCGCCGTTGCGTATGAGCTGGAGGATCCCGCCGGCTTCGCCAAGGCGCACCTACACGAGAGACTGAAGCTCTACAAAACCGAGCCGCATTGGCGGGTTGTTTATCTCTAATTAATATAGAAAACTTTAAACCTAGGAATCGACGTCAGCTTATGGAGGAGGATCATGCTGTTTTAAACAGACTGTTGAAGGCCGTTGAAAAGTTGCCGAAGCCCGCGCAGATGACGCCGATACCGTGGCCGCACCTTCCATCGTATATTTCCATGGACACTGAGTGGAGCGCAGAGTAGGAGCTCCAGCTCTTAAGAAGCGAAGCATTTATAAATACGTGTTTTTCTTATACACATGAAGGTAAAATTCTCGGTTAGGGGGGCAAACTACGCAACAGCCATATTTTTAGCGGATGAAGACAAGCAGAAGGACGTTGAGTGGATAACAAAAGTCCTTAGCCCGCACCCGCCAGCGTGGGTGCGGGTGGTAGAACCCGCTGGCGGCAGGTGGAAGAAGATAATCGTAATGCCGAGGAGCGACCATCTCCACGTTGATTGACGGCCATGGAGGCGCTTGAGGTCGTCGTCAAAGTCAGGAAAAACGGCGTTTTTCTACAGTTCCCGCTGTCGTATATGATCAACCGTTTCGGCCCTACGCTACCCGATACGATTAGGCTGACCTGCGGCGGGAGGGAGGTGGAGGCCAAGCTGTACATGGTTTACCGCGACGCGGTGCTGTACCGCGTATTCGCCAAGTACACCCCAGCGGTGCTGGACAGCGACGAGTGCATCGTCAACGCTTAAACACTCCTCTCTTTTTGCTGTCATCAACACTTAAATACTCCCCTTTTATTTAGACTCATGACAGAACAAAAAGCGGTGAGGGAAATCCCGGTCGTCAAAATCAAGACGCGCGAGAAGAAGGCATGCAGGAAGATCCGCGGCGTCACGGTGAAGGTCGCCGTGGTGAGGGTTCCGATGCCTAAGCACATTGTTCTGCATGTTAGGCTTAAGGACGGCACGGAGAAGGTCGCCAGGGCACATCTCGTCAGCACGTACGGCAATTATGCGTACTACTTCCTCTACGCCTCGTACGTCGAGGAGCTGATGCCGGTGTTTAATCAGATACAAGAGGTCAAGGCATACGAGGAGGAGCAATGAGCCGCAACGCCGCGGCTAAGGCAGAGGAGGAGAAGGAGAGCTTCCGCACCAGGGTTCTGGAGTTCCTCGACAAGCTGAAGAAGGGCGCCTTGATTAAGTACGACGGCGCAGACGTGGAGCTGTTGCTGGATCTGATGGAGGACTACGACGTCTTGGCGAAGCGGGTGAACAACAGCGTCACCATCACGGTGTTCGGCAGATATGCCACGTGTACGGTGAGGATACGCGTTGACAAAGGCGGCGAGTGGAGACTCAGAAGCGTTACGTGCAGGAGGTGAGGATATGGTGGAGTTAAGAAGGTTCTGGGTCAAGAACTACAAATCGCTGAGGGACGTAGTGCTCGACTTCCCCACCAGGCTGACCGTTGTGGCGGGGCCAAGCGGCTCTGGCAAAACTGCTCTGGTGGAGGCGTTTGGCGCCTTGAGGGGCGGGCGGTTCTCCGGAGAGGTGGGCGTCGAACTTCGACATGGGGAATGCCGAACCGCCTACGTGGTGAGCGACAAGAAGACCGTGATAGCCGACTGCGGCGCGGATGAAGCTGACGAGGTTGTGCGGTCACTTTTAAACGTCGTCGTCATCGAGGCCATCAACTGGAGGGCGGTTAGAAGCCCCCAGCCGGTGGCCAGAGAGGAGAAGCTCCTGCCTGATGCGTCGAACTTCGTGCCGTTTCTCTACACCGTAACGAGAGGAGTTGTTCCCGAAGCGCTTGTTGAGGCGCTGAGGTATATCATCCCCAACGTACGCGGCCTGCGGTTCGAAGAGAGAGGCGGCGGCTTGCTCCTCAAGCTCGACGCCGCAAACGGCGCCGAGCTAGACCAGACGAACATGCCAGCCGGCGCCTTGAAGACCCTCATCGTGGAGACCGTCCTCCGCACCGACCCAGTCCTCGTCGTCATCGACGAGTTTGAAAACAGCCTGCATCCCGAGGCACAGCAGTTCTTGATGGACGAGATCAGAAGCCGCGGCGTCTACGCAGTGCTGACTACCCACTCCACGGTGCCGCTGGACTACGTGAAGACCCCCAGCGAAGTCGTCCTCCTAAGTCTCGAAAACGGGGAGACCAAAGCCCGCAGGCTCGGCAAAGAGGTCGAAGAGAAGCTTAAGAAGCACAAGCTGACGCTGAGCGAGCTGATCGAGTCGGGACTGCTTGAGACATGACCCGCGTCGTCGACATCTACGCCACCGACGACATGCCCGGCATCCTCAAGAAGCTTGGAATGTTTGAAGACGCCGAGGCCGGCAGGTTGCGTTGCCACTTCTGCGGCAAGCCGGTCAGCTTGCAGAACATAGGCGACATCTTTAAACACGAGGGGCAGATACGCGTCGTCTGCAACAACATCAAGTGCCTCTACGAGGCGGCGATGATGGCGACGAAGACGAGCGTGAAGAACTGACGCAGACACTTCATAACCTCATCAAGAAGTGGGCTAGCGGCTGTCTAAAGATGTCCTCTCCAGCAGAGGCTGTTTACGTGCTGGCGAAGAACTACGGACTTGATATCGAAGAGGAGGAGGATTTAGACCGCTGGTATGCTGGCAAAATATACTACAAAATAGAGGGACTCCGTGTGCGTCTCGTTAAGGACATAGGTTACTGCAACGACTGCGTCAACTTCTCAACAAACAACAGTTTTATCGAGAAGTGTAAGTCTTGGCGCTTCGAAGACGACGTAGACTAACCCTCCTCTTTTTCCCTTTCCCTTTTTCAACGGCGGCAACGTATATAAACCTCATATGTTTTATGATTCATGAACTACAAAAAACCAAACCTAAACCAAATCCAGTCCAAAACGCTTGCTCGGTATGGGCAGGCTGTGTGGCAGTACATGGAGGAGTATACGCGGGAAATTGCGATGGCTGTGCGGCTTCTTAACATCGGGGCGCCCTCCGTCGCGATGGTGGACGACCGCGGCCACGTCACTGTGCTGGTGCGTAAGCCGCTTGAGCTGGGCGGCTTCTCGAAGGCGCGCGGGGTGAGGAAGAAGCTTGTGGAGCTTCCGCCAGGCGTGGAGGAGAAGCTGGAGGAGATGGCCGCACTGCTGAAGGGCGTCGGCGAGAGGCTGACAAGCGTTCCGGAGCTTGCGGACATAGAAATTGAGGGGGTGCGGCTCCCCCAGGCGATACGGAGGATGGCGGCCGCGGCGGTGCTTCAGCGGCCGGAGCTGATGAGTG
>Ga0209739_100317_pt1 | contig 20303 bp, 25 predicted proteins | sample JossMetagenome_2_FD_184729 | JGI IMG/M metagenome (GOLD analysis project Ga0209739, IMG submission 184729) | Hot spring sediment microbial communities from Joseph's Coat, Yellowstone National Park, USA - JC3_ASED (SPAdes) (version 3) | ecosystem: Environmental > Aquatic > Thermal springs > Hot...
AACCAAGTGGTTATCGGTGTAGGCGCCATGCTACTCCCTAAGTCAAGTTCTGCACAACTGCACCTTCGACGACCTCTTAGCGAGTTGTAATATCAACTTTAAGCCGAATGCTGGATTTTAATCTCGGCAACAGGATGTGCTGTGATTTGCGCCAGTATTACGAATGCGAGGACCTCTAGAGAGAGACACGCCAAAACAACCCCTAAGATCAGGGGGAGGATCCTCCCGCCTCTTTTAACCGCCATGTATATGCCGATGCCCAATGCCATGATAGCCTGGAGGTAGCCGAGAACTACAGTAACCTCAAAGGCCGTTAGAAAGGCCATCCCCACGAGATAGAGACCGAGCAGAAACAACGCTACTGCCACACCTGTGGACACGTTATGGATGCTTTGGGTTTTAATAAATTTTCTGCTATCTCAACATAAAGGGTGTGCTTAAACATGTCGAGAGGTAGGACGGGGTTTACAGCAACAGTTGCTCCGCTAGCTTGGCTGATCAGCGTTGGGGGCCATGCCGAATTGGTCGCTCTGCTAACGCCGGTAGCGGCAAGATTTATAAGTTTGCTGACATATTTGTACGTGAGCTTGGCTGAGGAGATCAGGCGGGTTTTGTTGGAGCATCCGGAGATTCTAGTGGAGGTTCTCACGGCTAAGCCTGAGATTGTCTATGAGGCGCTGGCTAGGTTGATGCCTTGGCAGAACCTAGCCACCAAGGACGACTTGAGGAGGCTGGAGGAGAAGATGGCCACCAAGGATGATTTGAGGAGAGTCGAGGAACGTATTGGCAAATTAGAGGATAGGGTTGAGGGCTTGGAGGAGAGGTTAGGCATGGTTGAGGAGAAGATGGCTACGAAGGAAGACTTGAAGAGGTTAGAGGAGAAGATGGCCACCAAGGAGGAGTTGAGGGCGGTTGAGAGGTCTCTCGGGGAGGAGATAAGGAGGGTCGAGACGTCTCTTAGGGAGGAGATGGGTAAGGTTGAGGAATCTCTTAGAGAGGATATGAGGAGGCTCTGGCTTGCGCTGAATGCCTTGGGCGCCAGGTGGGGGGTGTTTAGCGAGGACGCGTTTAGAAACGGCGTTGGGGAGCTTCTTAGAGATGCGGGGTATGCCGTGGAGAGGTGGATTTATTACGACGATAGGGGCTATGTCTAAGGCTATCCGAGCGAGGTGGAGCTGGACATAATAATTAAGGATGGGAGGACCCTAGCTGTTGAGATAACATCAGCTCTAAAGAGGGGCGACTTGCAGCAGATAAAGAGGAAGGTGGAGCTGTTTAGCGCCGTTACTGGCAGGTGGGTTGTCGCCGTCTACGTAATTACGCCGTTTATTCACGACAGAAACCCCGACGCGGTGATCGCCGTCGCCAACGCCATGGGCATCACCGTAGTGTGGCCTAGGCCGTGACACGGCCAACCTCCAGGTAGGTTGCGCCCCGCCGGTTACGTGAAGGCGACGCGCGTAGCCCTATGGACTCGGCGAAACACGCCTATGAAGCCGGCGGCAATAAGGTATTTATCAACAGATTCTGAATCTCCAGGTTAGAGAGCGTCGGTAAGGCGTTGGGGTATTCGGCGAATTCATCCTGACAAGGGCCCGCGACCTTGGGGGTGCGCCGGGGGCTCTGCGTTGCGTGTAATCTCCGCCTTGGCGTTCCGCCGCGGCGTCTGCCGTTGGTCGGCGGCGCGATCGGCCTTTATCGAGCCGTCTGCGGTCCAGGCGGCGGGCTGGGTCCGTCTCCATATGGGGTAGAAGAGATATTAAAGTGAGACTGCCGTGTGGGACGTGATGAGGAAGGTAGACAGCAAGGGCGGGCTGTTCCTCGGCAGGGACTACGCGGGGAAGACGGTCTATGTCGTAGAGGTTGGGGGCGGCTTGGTGGTGACGCAGGATAGGGACTTGGCCGAGAGGGCGAGGGCCCTCGGCGTCAAGGCGCTTCTAGAGGTCTAGTACAGACTGCTCGACCTAGTCGGCGAGCCTGCTACGGAGGATGTCGAGAGGGCGGTGGAGGAGGCCGTATGGATAGATGTGTCGTCGACACCTCGGTCTTGATCTCTAAGCGGCTAGACGCGGCGCTCCAATGTGCAGAGCGGTACGTGACTTCGGTAGTTCTGCTGGAGTACATGACGCGGGCCAGGTGGTCGGCCGAGGAGGCGTGGCTACTTTAGGCTACTACAGCTGTTGCCCAGCCTCCTCCGTCAGCTCGACATAAGAGTTGTGGATGGGGTCGCGGTGGAAGATGTGGATATCGCCGTCAAGTGGGTTCTCGAAAGAGGCGTGAATCCCGGCGATGCCTTCATATCGGCCGCGGCCCGGAGGCTAAACGCCGTGGTGAACACTATGGACAGAGACTGGGAGAGGTTGCCTGAGGTCAAGAGCGTAATTCTGCCCTAGCCGCCGGCGCGATATCCCGCCGCGGCGACATGTCGCAGACAGCGTCCACGGCGCGCATCCCTTGCATCTCTCCAGCCGGAGGTCTCGTGGACAGCCGCGTCCAACCGCCTATCAAGGACCTGCTCCTCGGGGCTCTGCGCCAGTTCGATGTTGTGTCGAGTCTTGACGCAGGCCGTCTACGCGATTTCCTCGCCACGAGTAGCGGCGCCTCCCGTCTTCTACGTGTTTCATCAGCCCCGCTAGGTCGTGGTCCGCGACCTTTATCAACGCGACCTCGGAGAAAGACATATCTATCCAGTCAACCTCTTCGCACCTGCCGTTACTCCGTTGCCAGGCGTAGGTCCTGTGGGCGTTGTCGAGTCTTTGAACAGGTCGGCGGGGACCGCCGGCGGTGCTCAACTTTATATTTTGGGTGGTTAACCTTTATATATGTCTTTTTTTCTGAGCACATGAGCGATTTGTTGGTGGTGGTTGTCGGGACCAGCGACGTGTCTTTGATACCTGGCATCTCCATTGCCGGCCCGTCGCCTGAGGCCACTCACTACACGCCTGCGCTGGACGTTGAGTACCTCCTCACTGGGCGGCCCGTTACGCTCGACGTGGTGCCGGCTACGCCGGAGGGCATCCCCACGCCGGCTCTCGTCACGAGGGCGTTGACCAGCGACGTGCCTAAGCTGGTGGTGGACGCCGGGTCGCGGGTCCAGCCGCAGGTGCCGCGGGTGGTGCTGGGCGGCGTGCCTGGGGGCGACATAAGGAGGGGCGCCTTGCCGCGGGAGGCGGCGGAGAGGATTGTAAAAAACGGCGTATTGCTGGGCCGCCAGCTGTCGGGGCTTGGGCGGGTGGTGCTCGGCGAGTCTATCCCAGGCGGCACCACCACGGCGATGGCGATGCTGGTGGCGCTGGGCTACGACGGGTGGGGTAGGACCAGCAGCGCCGCCCCCAGCAACCCCAAGGGGCTCAAGACGGCGGTGGTCAAGGAGGCGGTCTCCCGGCTCAAGCCGCCGGTGGACGCCGTGACTGCCGCCAGCGAGGTGGGCGACCCGGTCCATCTGGCCCTGGCGGCCATCGCGTTGGGCGTGGTGGCGGCGGGGGGCGAGGTTCTGCTGGCAGGCGGCACGCAGATGGCGGCGGCAGCGGCGCTTTTTAAGGCCCTCGGCGGGGATCCGGGGCGTCTCGCCGTGGTCACCACCCGCTGGATCGTGGAGGACCGCTCCGCCGACTTTTTGGGCTTGATGAGGGAGGTGGGGGTGGGCCGAGTACACTACTCCAAGTCTTCCTTTGCCAATTCGCGGTGCCGGGGTCTTAGGGCGTACGAGGAGGGCTACGTGAAGGAGGGGGTGGCGATGGGCTATGCGCTGTGGCGGGCCGAGGCGGCTGGCGTAGACGTCTTGAGGAGGGTGGAGGAGGAGTACGTGCGCGTCGTCGGCTCCTGCGGCTGATGCTCTTCGTGGTGGGGACCGGGCCGGGGGACCCGGACTACCTCACGGTGAAGGCGTTGAAGACGTTGGAGAGGTGCCGCGTCGTGGCGGGGTGGCCCAGCGTGTTGAAGAGGTTGCCCCTCGGCGGGAAGGAGGCGGTGCCGCTCAGCTACAGAAACCAGGAGGAGGCGCTCAAGAGACTCGCCGCGCTTTCGCGGGAGGCCGACGTCTGCCTGGCGGTGCACGGAGACCCCGCCGTGTCTGACTGGGAGCTCATGGAGAGGGTGAGGGCGCTGGGGGTGCCTTTCGAGGTGGTGAGCGGCGTGTCTTCCGTCAACGTGGCCCTGGCGAGGCTCGGCCTCGACCTCGTCCAGGTGGTGGTGGTTTCTCAACACGCCAGGGAGCCTCAGCCCCTGCCGCCGGCTGAATGCGGCCGCCACATCCTCGTCATCCCGCCGCCCGGCGGCGTCCAGAAGATCGTAGAGGAGCTTAGGGCGCGTGGATGCGAGCCGGTGGTGCTGGAGGACTTGACCCTGCCGACGGAGCGCGTGGCGCCCCCTGGGGAGCCCTCCGCGGATCTAGTCATCGTGGCGGCTAGGTGCGGATCAGCGCGGCCAACGTGACCGCCGCCAGCGCCCAGGCCGCGGCCGCCGCGGCCACTATCCTTAGGCCTCTTCTGACGGCGTCTGCGTCCGGCAGGTCGCCTACGCCCACCGTGTAGTGGCCGGCTTTCTCCAGCCTCACGCCGAGGACCGCCGCCAGCGCGGCGATGGGCCAGCCGGCGTTTACGCTCGGCACCCGGCGTCTGTGCTGGAGTATCGACAGCCTCCTGAAGCCGCCAGCCGCCAAGATCAGAAGGGCGGCCGTCCTGGCTGGGACGTAGTTGAGGATTGTGTCCATGTATGCGGAGGGCGCGCCCAACGCGCCTTTTTCCCGGAAGCCCACCAGCCCGTCGAGGGTGTTGACGAGGCGCTGGAGCCAGGCGCCGGGGAGGCCGAGGAGGAGGTACCAGAAGAGGGGCGAGACGAAGGAGTCCACCAGCGACTCCGCCGCCGCTTCTAGGCAGGCGGAGTTCACGTGGCGGGGGTCTGCGTTGGAGAGGTCTCGCCGGACGAACTGCTGAGCCACGTGCCGCATCGCCGGCGTGCCTACGTGCCGCATGCAGGGGTAGAGGATGTGGGTGATGGAGAAGGTCAGCTTGAGGAGGTAGCCCTCGAGTAAGTAGGACAGAGGCGGGGGGACCGCCGCAATTGCCTGCATGAGGCTCCACACAGCCAGAGCCCCGAGGGGGGCGGTCGCCGCCACGGCCGCGCCTCTCGCCAGCCCGCCTCCGCGGGCCAGGGGGGACACAGCTCGATAGAACAACGACACCGGGTGGATCTGAGGCGGGATGAGCCTGCTCACTAGATACCCCCTCCACCACCTGGGCTTATCCAGGAGCTCCAGCGCCAGCGCGACGAGAAGCGCCTCAAACACGCCCCCCGCGAAGCTCTTCGCCTCTCGAAACCGCGCCTCCGGCGCCGAACAGCCAGGCCGTTCTCATCGACGCACCGCCGCACACGCCGACAGAAAGCTCCAAAATAAAAATGATGAGTCTGCCCCAAATCAACGGCGGCGCCGTTGCAAAGCACGCACTGAAGAGCGAGATTTTTCCGCGCCTTGTGGCGTCGGCGGGGAGCGACATGCACGTGGTTGCATCCAGCCGGCGGTCTGCGTAGTAGATTTAAACATACAACTTGGCTATATTGTGGAGCAGGATCGGGCCGTCAAGTTGGAGTTAGACTGGAACAAGCTTGAAGAAGTCGTCGAGAGGGCAATACGCAAAGCGAGGACAGAGGAGCTTAAGGAGGTGGCCGAAGCCATAAAGACGCTTACCGACTACATGAAGACTGGTTTCGAGGCGATGTTTAAAGCAGTAGAAGAGTTGAGAATCGCCATTGAAGAAATGCGCAAGACATACGACGAGCGGCTCAAAAGGCTTGAAGTCACCATGGGCCATATGGGTGGAAGGTGGGGTAGAGACTTGGAAAAAGTGGTTCCTGAGCTGTTCAAAGAGGCGCTTGAGCGCAGAGGCGTCGAGGCTGAGAAGGTGGAGAAGCTGGTACTCAAGACCGACGTCGGCGTGGTGGAGGTAGACGTCTATATCCACGACGGGAGGGGATATCTAATTGAAGTCAAGGCCGTGGCTTACGGCGACGATGTGGGGTGGTTTGCCTGGAGGGCCAAGCTGGCGGCCGAGGAGCTGGCGAGGCAAGGCAAGAGAGTGGAGAGGCTTATCCTCGTCGCCGTCCACATAGACAAAGAGGCGCTGGAAATGGCGAGACAGTTAGGCATAGACGTCATATACGGCAACGTTTTGGACTAGCCCCTCCTTTCGCTGGCGCCTAAACGTCTCAGGTGCGTGCCGCGCAGAGGGCCGGGAGCACGAGGCTGTTGAAGACAGCTGTCTCGGCCTGTCTCTCACCGAGGGCTGAGAAACAGCTTCTCAGCCGCATGGACTTCTTATGAGGCGACCTGTGGGCGTTCTCGGCGGAGTAGACCGCTGATTCTGGGCCGTCTTAGGGGTGGCGTATTGTTTATATGTGGTAGACGGCATGCTGCCATGGCTCGTTTTGGAAGTAGAGACACGTCCGCCGGGGTGCGCCATGAGGACTGTGGCGGTTAAGTCGGCGTCTAGGTTCTACGCAGATGAGGCGGTGTTGGAGGTGTAGATGTCGATGCCGGGGATCTACAACGCATACGTCGATGGGGACATGGCGGTGTTGGAGGTGGACGAGGCCGCGGTGAAGCCTGGAGAGGCCGTGAGGATGTTGATGGACCTTGGCTACGAGCTAGTTCTGCCCCACTTCATCTTTGCGGTTAAGAAGGGCGACCCGTGGCGGGTCAAAGACCTCGTGGAGAAAGACCTCCCGCCGCACGTCGTGGCGGCCTTCTTCGACGTGTCCTCGCGGCTGGCCTACGTGGTGACCCTCCCCGACGTCTCCGCCGAAGAGGCGACGAAGTATCTTGCCGAAAGGGTCTACGCGCCGAGCTGGTAAACACCTACCAAGGCCCCGTCAGGATCAGCTTTGGATAAAGGCGACGCGACCCAGGGCGTAGATATAGGCGGCTCTGGAGACCTCCAACAACGCGCCGAAGACGTCGCCGTTGGCGCCCCCCAGATGCCTGTAGAGGGCGAGGAAGAAGAGAAGGCTGGCCGTTGCAGCCGCGGCGGCTGCGGCTGGGCTGTAGGCAACGGCTATGGCGAGGGCTGGCGCCGCCAGCGGCCACTTGCCTCGGGCGGCCTCTATGAAGAGGGCGCCGAGCCCCGGCTTGAAGGGTCTCGAATAGCCGGCGGCTACGACCGTCAAGGCCTTGGAGTAGAGGTCGGCGGCGAGGTAGTCCAGCGGGCTGTGGGGACTCGCGCCCGCGGCCAAGGCGACGACAACCGCTACGGCGAACACGCCGGCGGTGCCCCTCCGCGGGTCGTCTAGGACTGCCCGCGCCCTCTCCCTGTCGCGGACCATGAGGGCGTCTGCAGAGTCGGCGAGGCCGTCTAGGTGATTCAAGCCTGTGGCGAGGAGGAGGGCGAGGTAGGCGAGAAGCGGGTCGCGTATAGCCGCGTAGACAAGGGCGCCTACGCCGCCCACCACCGGCGCCGCCACGTAGGGCAGAGCCCACGCACATCTGAAGTCCAGCTCCGGCGTCTTGAGGGGCACCACGGTGAAGAACGCCAGCAACGTTTTTACGCACCTCACGGCGCCGCGGCGACGGCCACGGTGACGCGGCCGAGGACCCGCTTCCGGTACAGCAGAAAGGCGCCGGGTCCTGCCGCTGTGAGGGCGGCGGGCTCGGCGGCGCCGGGCACGCCGAGGGTCTCCAGAGCCTTGGGGCTAGGCGGAGAGAGGCAGTCCCAGTCCAGCTTGAGCTCCTCCGGCCTGTACACCACGGCGGGCACCCCCAGCGACTTGGCGACTTCAGCGGCCGCGGGCTTCACAGAGGCTAAGGCGGCCACCGCAGAAACGTCGGCGCCGAGCTCCCTCAATGCCCTCCTCACGGCCTCAACCGCCTCTTCAAGGGTGGCGGCTGAGGTGAGGCCGAGCCCCACGTAGAGGCGGAGCGGTCGGCAACAGACCTCCCCCTCTCCACAGCTGTCGGCCCTCCGAATAGTCAACTGACATCCCACGCCCCTCTTGTAGCCCGGAGGCACGGCGGCCGCATCCGCGACGCAGACCTCTCTGCCGTCCCGCAACGCCGCGGCCACGCGGAGTTTGTCCTCCCTGGACATGCGGCAGAGCAGGACCCTCTCCAGCTCCTCAGGAGGAGCCGCCCGGGCCGCCTCAACCGCGGTGGTGACGACTGCGACTCCCCCCAGCTCTAAGGCCAGCTCCTCGGCGAGCTCGTTAGCACCTCTGTGGGCCCCTATCAGCGGGATGAAGTACCGCCCCTCTCTGTCCGCCACGACGACTGGGGGGTCCACCTCCTTGTCTCTTAGAAGCGGACATATTAGCCTAACCACGCCGCCCAGCGCCTCGACGAAGATCACGGCATCGTAGCACCTAAAAGCCCTCTCGACGTCTCTATTACTTAGGTAGTGGACTGGTACGCCCATTGAAGCGGCGTATTTCTTAATCCTCTCGGCAGCGGGCGGCGTCTGTCCTGTGTAGATCACCGCAACCCCTCTCCAAGCCCTCTCCAAAAAAGACCTGTATGCGCCCATCCCCCGGCGGGCCTAGGGCGAGGCGACCCGCTGGACTCTTCTTATCGGCATCACAAGGCGGCCGCCGACCGCCATGACGGCCCAGAACAACGCCCAGGAGGCCAAGGCGAGACCCTGGAGGGCCTTCAGCTCGGGCACCACGGATGCGTACTTCTCCGGGAGGGTGAAGCCGGGAAATAGGAAGAAGCCAGCCGCAAGAGCCACTACCGCAACGGCGGCCCGGAGGACGCCGCGGCGTATTAAGATGAAGGAGGACAAAACCGCCGCCATGTTGTAGAGGAGGAAGAGGCCGTACACGGCCTCCCTCCACCAGACGGGCTCTAAGTAGCTTACGCCGTGGGGCGTGGGGAGCCACTTGAGGGTGGGCAATGCGGAGTACCCAATGAAGAAGAGAAAGGCGGCCGTCGCCGGCTCTATCCTCTCGGCGACGAGGCCGAAGATGACGCCCGCGGCCGCGCCGTAGAGGGCCGCGGCAAGGGACATGGCCCAGTACGCCGTCTCCTCCTCTTCCTCAGCCGTTGCCAGCTTGTCGTGAAGCGACTCCGCCAGCGGGGCGGAGAAGTATAGCAGAAAAGCAGTCTGCGCCAATGCCGCCAGGACGCCCACCGCTACATACGCCGGAAGGCCTCTCAGTGGCATGGTATGCCGAGGAGGTGGCGTAGCTCATGTATGGCGTTGTAGACGGCTGGGGGCAAGGCCGACTGAAGAGCCCCTCCCAAGACGTGGTCTAGCACTGCAGGCGCGGCGAAGAGCGCTAAGGCCCCCACAGATGCCGCAAACGCGGCAACGCGTAGGAGCGAAGAGCTACGCTGAACCCTTAAGACGAGGGCCGTCTGTCTTGATTCCTTTCTCTGCATAAATAAGGGAGGTATGTCCCATATTTAAATGTTTCTGCAGATGGCGTTTATCAAGACGTCGTTTGCCGCGGGGCTTTTCAACGACACTCGGAACCCTTGCACCCCCTTGTCGCCGAGGGGCCTGGTCTTGACGCGGGGAGGCGGGGGGCCTATCACCGTGTAGAAGTGGACGGCGCTGGGGACATACGCCACGCACTCCCTGATGGCCGCCTCAAATCTGGGCTTCTCCAGGGCGAGGTACTGAAGCGTCTTTTCTCTGTGTCTCCTCAGCGCGGCGGCTCCTGCCGTATAGACGGCGTAGTCGGCCAAGCTGTTCATCCGCCAAGGCGGCGGCGCCTTGTGTCGGTAGAGGAGTGCCCCAAGCCTGAGGCCCGGCGCGGCGAGGAACTTGCCGTAGGACTTAACCACGGGCAGGTCGGGCGCCGCGGTCTCGCCTCTGACGAAGTCTAGAAAAGACTCATCCACCAGCAACCTGGCGCCTCTACGCCTGACCTGGTCGGCGTAGTCCAGAACGACGTCGCGCGGCCAGTGGTAGCCGAGGGGGTTGTTGGGGTTGGCAAGCACCACCACGTCGCCGGGCTTGAGGACCTCCAGCCGCCAAGGCGGGAACCTCACCGTCTCTACGCCGAGGAGCTGGGCTATACGCAGGTAGTCGCCGTAGGAGGGCCACGGCACCGCGATCCGCCTCGGCTTTAGGTCTAGCAGGGCGTATAGGAGGGCCTCGGTGGCTCCGTTGAAGACCGTCACCTCCACGCCTTCGTACTCCCTCAACGTCTCCTCGGCGAGGTGCGCCGGGAAGCGCCTATAGACGCCCAGCTCCGCGGCGCGGCGAAGAGCCTCCTCCACCTCGGGAGGCGGGCCGACGGGGTTTGAGTTGTCTGAGAAGTCCAGCAAAGCCTCCTCGGCCCAGGTGGAGCCGCCGTGGAGAAACACCTGTGGATAACCCACCTCTACGTCTGCTGGACGTGGTTTAAAATCAATCCAGCGCCTTGTCCTTGGTCTCGGGCAGTAGTAGGAGGGCGGTGATGAGGGCAACTGCCGCCACTACGTAGGTGTATAAGATGACGCCGGCGAGTGGGTTTCTTAGCCAGAGACCTATCGACTGTATTATGAAGGGCGTGAAGCCGCCGAAGAAGCCTATGCCTAGGTTGAAGGCCATGGACATGGCGGTGTAGCGGACTCTGGTGGGGAAGAGCTCCGCCAACGTGGTGCCTAGGATGCTGAAGGTGAAGGCGGTGGCGAGGATTAGGACGAATACGCCGAGGGAGACTAGGGCGACGTCTTTGACGCCGGCGAGCCACAGATACACGGGGTAGTAGGTAGCCATGGCGAAGAGGAGGCCGGTCATGTATATGCGTCTTCTGCCGACTTTGTCGGAGAGCCATGCGTTGAAGATGTAGAAGGGGAGTTGGAAGAGGCCGGCGACGCCTACGGCTAGGTTGGCGGTGATGGGGTCTAGCCTGGTGACGTCGGTGAGGTAGGTGAATATGTAGCCTGTGGCGGTGTAGGCCAAGACGGCGTGGCCGGCGGCTATGGCTATGCCGACGAGCATGTAGCGTGGATATTTGGCGAGGGCTTCCACAAGCGGTATCTTGGCGACGTCGCCTCTCCTCTTGGCCTCTTCGAAGAGCGGCGTCTCGAGGAGTTTTATACGGAAGACGAGGCCTATCGCCGTGAGTATTATGGAGAGGAGAAAGGGCACGCGCCAGCCGTACGCGGCGAAGTCCTGCGGAGAGAGGAGCTTCGAGGCTGTTACTAGAGTGAGGGAGGCGAGGGCTAGGCCAAGGGGCGGAGTCACCGCGACGAAGCCCGCGTAGAAGGCCCTGGCGCGGGAGGCAGAGTGCTCAAGCACGTAGGTCACCGCGCCGCCGTATTCGCCGCCTAGCGAGACGCCTTGTAGAATTCTGAGGATGGTGAAGAGGACGGGGGCCGCGAGGCCTATCTCTGCGTAGGTGGGGAGGAGGCCCATGAGAAACGTCGCCACGCCCATGAGGAGGAGGGTGGTTATGAAGGTGGTCTTCCGGCCTATCTTGTCGCCGAGGTGGCCGAAGAGGGCGGCGCCGACGGGCCTCACCACGAAGCCTGTGGCGAAGATAAGCCAAGTCAAGAGAGAGGCGGCTATGGGGTCGCCTTGGGGGAAGAAGAGGCGGGAGATGAAGGACGAGAGAGAGGCGTATGAGAAAAACTCGTACCACTCGATTAACGTGCCTGCCGTGGAGGCGGTCACCACAATTCTCATGTCGCTACGAGACATAAATAGATCGATAGGGCCCATATATATATATCTGTTGAAGACACACGTCTCAAGCCTACGCCTTAAGAGGCCGGTCACACGCCGTGTATCAACTTGTCGTAAAGCTTTGTCAACACGCCTGCGGCCAGCGCCGCCGCCACGTCGTCGGCGAACATGGGGAGCCCGGCCAGGGGGCCAGGTTTCTGTCTATCCAGCCAGTACAACGTAAGTACGGCTTTGAAGCCGCCGATGTACTCCGCCAGAGCCACTGCCAAAGACTCGTCTGCCACTATCTTTTTGCTGTCCGCCGCGTGTTCCTCCGGCGTCAGGCCGCGGTAAGCCCCGGCGGCGGCCTTGGCGTCCAGCTCCCCGGCGGCGTAGATGAAGGCCCAGACGTTGGGGTCTCTCAACACGGCGTCGAGAAGTCTGCGGGCCTCCTCCTCGGCGTTCTGCGCCCCCGGCACCGGGGCCTGGGCGTAGGCCTGCAGTATGAGGCTCAGCAGATCGCCGTAGCCCAGCCCTAGGCTTAGCCGAAGCCCCTGGTCCACGTCGAGGCCGCCCAGAGCCGTCAACACTGCGTCGTGCACAAGCCGGAACAGCTCGTCGCCCACCTCAGTCCCAAGGCCCACGTACCTCCTCCTCTCACCACTCACGGCAACGACCGCAACGGCGTCTGACACGTCTCCGCCCACCCTCCTCCCTCCTCTCCTAAGGCCTAGGTCCGCGGCGGCGGCCGCCTTGGCCTCAACGGCCAGCCTAAAGGCGTCTGCCAAAGCCCGGAGGTCCGGCTCCACCGCCAGCACAGCCAGGACGTTGATGGTGTTTGGAAGCCCAGCCGTGGCCGCCACGAGGACGCCCCCGCCGCGGAGAACCGCGTGGTGCCGAGCCACGTCGACGGCGGTGTAGAAGGTGAGGTGCCCCGGCACCGCCTCCTTTTCCATCTCCGCGCAGGTCTTGTAGCCCCTCAGCTGGATAAACACGGCGCCTTCTACCTCCCTCACGCCGCCGTCCACGGTGGACGACAGCGCAAGCCCCCTAGCCTTGACCCAGAGCCTGCCCTCCTCCAGCTTAACTACGGGCTCCATGGCCGCCGCGGCTTTAGGCGGGGCCTGCGGCGTAGCTCCTCCACCTCAACCGGCGCCGCCGGTATCTCTGAGACGTGCCGCCCTCTGTAGGTGTGCCACGTGGTCTTCGGCGGGAAGAGGTCGCCGGCGTAGGCGCGTCTCACCACCTCGCCCTTGTCCACGTTGACGTCGACCACGTCGTAGTCGAAGAGGAGGACCGGCGCCGGGAGGCCGGCGCGGAGGAGGAAGCGCAGTCTGTGGTGGCCGTCGAGCACCACGGCGGTTTTGTAATCTACAGCTATGGGGTGCATCACTGCGTAGCTCCTCTCCTCGAGGACCTCTTCATGCGGCTTCAACGCGGCGGGGTCCACGTAGAGGGGGTGGGCCGTGGGGCAGAGGCGCTCCGTCTCCTCCAAGTCGTCCTGCGTGTCCACGTCGCGGAGGGGGCCCACCTCCACATCCACCCACCTCGAGAGGTCGGAGGTGGGGAGGTAGGAGAGGCCGACGTATTCGCCGCCGGAGGTGACCGTGGCGAAGACCTCCTCCGCCGTCAGCTTGAGCACGTGGCTGGGCGTTAGGTCCGCTATGTCGCAGGCGGTCACGACGGCTGGGGCGTAGGCCGCCAGCCGGGCGAAGTCTTGTTCGTAGCCGAGGCCGGGGGTGTGGATCACGTCGATGCCCCACCTCGCCGCCGCCTCGGCCACTCTTTTGTGTCTAGTCGTAGTGGCCACGTACAGCTTATCCACGACCTGCGCTAAAGCGCCCGCCACGCGGAAGAGAAGCGGGACGCCGCAGACCGGCGCCAAGCACTTCTCCGGGTCGCCGAACCTCTCGCCTCTGCCGCCAGCCAGTATTACCCCGGTCAACACAGAGGATAAACGTGGCAGATTTATATATGGAGGGGGACCGTTCAGTGCTCCTTGCGTATGTGGGCGGCGGCAAGGGGAAGACCACGGCGGGTCTCGGCGTGGCTCTGCGGGCGTGGGGCCACGGCTACAGAGTGCTGGTTGCCTTCATGATGAAGACGCCCTTGTACATGGGGGAGGAGGTGGGGGAGTACAAGGCGCTGAGGCGTCTCGGCATCGACGTGGTGACCCTCGAGGAGTTCGGCAACCCCCAGGCCATGTGGGAAAGCGTCTTGGAGGTGCTAGACAGCTACGACTTGGTCCTCCTAGACGAGTTCAACTACGCCGTGAGACAGGGCTTCATCGCCCCTGGCGAGATCCTCCGGCTGAGAGGCGTCAAGCCGCATGTGGTGGTGACTGGGAACCACCTCTGGCCGGAGCTGGCGGATGCCGCCGACTTGATCTCAGAGATACGCGCCGTAAAGCACTACTACCCAAAGGCAACCGGGGTAAAGGGGCTGGATTGGTAAATTAAAGCTATCCCCCTCGGCGCCGCATAAGGCTTCTGGAGTGCGTAAAGTCGTCCAGGCGAGCGCCCGAACCTCGGATATGAAAACATCGACGCCGGTGGTGATATGGGGGTGGGAAGTTGGGAGGCGCAGGAAATTAACGCCCACACGTCTAAGGATGGTTCTCAACATCTTTAAGAGCCACGGCCCCAATCCCTCTTTCTGAGGAGGTGTAGCGGCTTGCCGGCGGAAACCCGGCGAAGGAAAAAGCTTTACAAGGCGAGTGGCAGGTGCCGACGTGGTAGTCTTGAGAAGTGTCTAGCGCCGGGCTTTGTCGCTAAGCGGCGTGGCTGTCTTGAGGAGGCGGCGGAGGACCCAGACGTCTCGTGGAGCCTTAAAGCGCTTTGGGTTGATATAGGCGTAGGAGGAGAGAGACTTGGTCGTCTACGGCTTGTGCGGCAGAACATCGAGGTTTGGATAGGCCGGCCCCGCCGGAACGCGGCCTGGAGCTGGGCGCGGGCAGAGATGTGGTGTGGCAGATGCCGACTCGCAGAGATGCCGTTAAGAGGGACTTGAAGGGACTTGGTTAAGGTGAAATCGGAAAAAGGGGATTTACCGTTTTGGTTTTCTCCTCAAAGCTACGGCCACTGTAGCCGCCGCGACCACCACCACAGCCACCAACGCTACCCAAACAGCAACGTCTAGGCCGCCGGAGGTATTTGGAGTTTGAGCTACCGGCTGGCTCTGCTGGGTGGTGGAGGGTTGTTGGGCGGTGGTCTGCTGGGTGGCCTCCGTCGGCTTTGCGGCCGCGGCTATTTGTTTCGTCAAGTTTTCAAGTGTGGAGAGGTAGTTTTTTGAGAAGTCTGCGGTGACTATATTTGGCTGGGCGCCGAGTTCGTTCATCTTGTTTCTAAAGTTGTCGACTATTCTGAGGGCCTCGCCTCTGACCACAACTGCGAGTGCCGGCGCGCCTTCCTTGGCGTATTGAACTACTTTCTGTAGATCCGCCGGCGAAGGCGGCACGCCGGGCTCTTTGATGAAGAGCGCGATGTCTCTGTAGCCGAGCCAGTACAATACGTACTGGGCCGCTGGCGTTATGGCTATTGCCTTGCCTGAGAACTTATTTGCATATGTGGCGTTGAGTTGTTTTAGCTTCTGTATGAAGTTTTGATCTGGCTTTAGACCTGTGGCTTTGGAAACCTCTTCAATTAATATAAACACGTTGGGCGGGTAGACGCCGTGATCGTGTAAATTCACGCCGCCGTGGTCGTGCTTATGCGCATCATGGTCGTGTTTGGCTCCTTTGACCAACTCGCCATCCCATGTGAGGTACCACTGTATCTTGGTTAAGTCTATCAGCTTGGCTTTTATCTCTCCGTTTTTGGCCATCTCGGCGATCTTCAGCTCAAACGGCGCATGCATAGAGGATATAATCACGTCTCTCTCAGTCAGCGCCTTAAGCATCTGGAGGTCTTGGGGGGTTAGCTGGTACTCGTGGGGGTCTGAGACGCCTTTCGTCAGGAGTATAACGTCGGCGTTGGGGAACGCCTCTTTGAGCACTATGTTGTATGCTGGGAAGCTGACGACGATTTTCTGCGCCGAGGCGAAGACGGCCAGCAACAACAAGGCCGTTATTGTCCAGACCTCTCTTTTGTGCATGGACGTTTGATGTTTTCTATTTTTAAACGTTGTGCACGGCGTTCCGTCACGTACGGGAGCTTAACAGCGTTCTGTGCACGGCGCGATAAGGCGGGGGACTAGTTGATAATATTTTTATATGGAATCTATAATGGGTTTATGAAAACGGTTATTGAGCTGGCGAGAGCCGGCTCGACGGAGGCGTTGAGGGAGTTGGCCAAGCTGGAGGGCGTTTCGCCGGAGAAGTTTAGGGATAGGGTGGCGAGGGGGCAGATCGTCGTTATTAGGAACGTGAAGAGGCCTCCCAGGCGGGTGACCGTCATCGGGAGGGGGATATCGACGAAGATTAACGTGAATTTGGGCACCTCAGGCGAGGTGGTTGATTTGGATGCAGAGCTTAAGAAGGTGGCTGTGGCGAATAGGTGGGGCGACACGCTTATGGACCTCAGCGTGGGCGGCGACCTGGACGCCGTGAGACGCGCCGTGTTGGACGCCAGCGAGATTCCGGTGGGCACTGTGCCGGTTTACCAAGCCTTCATCGAGTCTTTCGCCAGGAGGGGAGGCGGAGCTTATTTCACCGAGGAGAACCTCTTCAAGACTGTAGAGAAGCATCTGAAAGACGGCGTGGCGTTTATGACCATCCACGCCGCGGTGACGTACGACTTGGCGGTGAAGGTCTTGCGAAGCGACAGAGTGATCCCGGTGGTGTCGCGGGGCGGCGACATGTTGATTGGGTGGATGATCCACAACAAGGCGGAGAACCCCTACCTGAAGAACTGGGACTACCTCCTGGAGCTCTTCGCCGAGTACGACGCCGTGATATCCATCGGCGACGCCCTCAGGCCTGGCGCAATTGCAGATGCCCACGACGAGTTTCACGTGGCGGAGCTCGTGGAGGCGGCTCGGCTGGCGAAGAGGGCTGTGAAGAAGGGGGTCCAAGTCATGATCGAGGGGCCCGGCCACGTGCCGCTTAACGACATCGTGTGGAGCATCAAGCTGGAGAAGCGGCTGACTGGCGGCATTCCGTACTACGTCCTCGGCCCTCTGCCGACAGACGTCGCCGCGCCCTACGACCACATAGCCTCCGCCGTGGGCGCCGCGTTGGCCGCTGCGGCGGGCGCCGACTTATTGTGCTACATCACGCCCGCCGAACACCTAGCCCTGCCCACGGTGGAGCAGGTTGAGGAAGGGGCTAAGGCCTACCGCGTCGCCGCCCACATCGGCGACATAGTGAAGCTGGGCAGAAGGGCCGCCGAGTGGGATAGAGAGGTCAGCATACTCCGCGGCAGGCTTCAGTGGAGGGAGATGATAAGCCGACTTATCGACCCCGAGGCGGCTTGGCGGATCTACACGCAGTATGGCGTCCCTAAGACCAACGCCTGCACCATGTGTGGAGGCTATTGCCCAATGATGTGGGTCCGGGAGCAGGCAAAGAAGGTGGTTTAAGCTTTAGTTTTTTCAAGGGGGGCCGCCACCCCTCTGTGTATTCTGTATACGTAAGTGGCGAATTTTACATATTCTGGGTTTGACTCGGCGACGAGCGCGGCGGCGCCTGTGGTGTTTATGTATTCCCGTATCACTAACGCGGTATCGTCCCTCATCTTGGGGGACATTCCCTCGAACACCTCGTCGAGGAGAACCGCCTTGCGGCCGATTAGGAGCGCCCTAGCCAACGCGACGAGCTTCTGTTGCCCGCCGGAGAGGGCGGCGGCCTTGCGGCCGAGGAGGGGCTTTATCTGGGGGATCAGGCCGTACACCAGCTCTAGTCTGTCCTGGGGCAGTCCTAGGGCGTAGACGGCGACCTTCAAGTTCTCCTCCACGGTTAGAGAGGGGAATAGCCTTCTATCCTCCGGGCTGTAGCCGACGCCCACTGCAGCTCTGCCGTGCGCTGGGATGTGCGTCGCCTCTTGTCCGGCTATGTAGACGCGGCCGCCGTGGCGTATCAGCCCCATGATTGCCTTTAATGTGGTGGTCTTCCCCGCGCCGTTGGGCCCCACGAGCGCGGTGGCGGCGGCTGGTGGGGCCTCTATGGTGACGTCGCGCAGTATCGCGGAACCTCCTATAGAGACCGAGAGTCTCTCTGTCTTTATCATATCTCCAGTGTCTTCACGTCGGAGGGCTTCGCCACGGCTACCACCTTGCCTGCCCGCATAGCCACGACTCTCTCTGCGAACCTCTCCACGACGTCGAGGTCGTGTTCCACCATGACTATGGATATGCCCCTGAGCCGCTCCAGCAACCGCTCCATGAGCGGTATCTTGTCCTCTTCGGCGACGGAGCTGGTGGGCTCGTCGAGGAGGAGCACCTTAGGCCGCGAGACGTAGGCGAGAGCCACGTCGAGGATCTTCTTCTCGCCCTCGGACAAAGAGGCCGCCTTTACCGACCGCTTGTCCCAAAGCTCGAAGAGCTCGAGGATGGACCTGACCTCTTCCAGGTGCACCGCCTTCAGCGAGAAGCCGCGGAGGGCGGCGACGGCGATGGCCACGTTTTCGTATACAGTCAGCTCGGGGAAGAGCTGGGGAAGCTGGAAGGATCTGGCAATGCCGAGCTTCACCCTGACGTGTATGGGGGTCTTAGTCACGTCTAGCGTCTGGAGGAACACGCGGCCTCTGTCCGGCGGGTAAAGACCTGAGAGGAGGTTGATCAAGGTGGTTTTGCCGGAGCCGTTTGGCCCCACCACCGCCAGCTTCTCGCCTTCTTTCACCTCCAGAGTCACGCCGTCCACCGCCTTGACGCCGCCGAAGGATTTATGTAGGTCTACCGCCGAAAGTATCGCCATAGGCCCAAGGCGGCTAACAGAGTCGCTCCTACGAAGAGTTCGGGGGTTGTGAACTGAAGCGAGAGAAGCCGCACGGCTTGATACACGGAGGCGCCCGCCACGAAGCCCCAGGGCTGGGGCAGGAAGCTGGAGAGCAGAGCCGCCACCACCAGCTCGCCCGACGTGGACCAGTGGGCGTACTGCGGAGAGACGTGGCCCGTGACGTAGGCGACGCCGAGGCCTCCCAAGCCGGCCGAGGCGGAGGCAAGGGCTGAAGCCGCGGCTATCTGCAGCCCCACGTGGGCCCCCAATGCGGAGGTGCGGAGCTCGTTTATTCTTATGCCGTCGGCGAGCCGCGCCGCGGCGCTTTGGGTGTAGACCAGCCCCAGCGCCGTCCACGCTGCCGCGAGGAGCAATGCTAGGAGGTAGATGCCGAGTTCTCCAAGCGGCGTCCCGAAGAGTCTGGGCGTCGGCACGTATAGGCCGTCGCTTCCGCCGGTGGCCCAATAGAACTTGAGAAGCATCCCGTACAGCACCATGGAGAGGGCGAGGTTGAGCAACGCGTATTGGACGCCTCTGACACGCGTCGACACGAGGCCGCTGAGGAGGCCCCAGAGGCCGCCCGCGGTTGCGGCGGCTAACATGTGTATCGTCAGATCTGTGACGCCGAAATGGCGGTATAGGAGGCCCGCCGAGTATGCACCTATGGCGTAGGCGGCACCTATGCCGAAGTTTACGAGGCCGTATCTAAGGAGGAGTTGCGCGCCCCACACGGCGAGGCTCCACGCCATTATGTAGGCTGTGACGAATCTAACGTATTGATTCCCCGCCACATACGCCGCGGCGGCTGCGGCGGCCAACATCACAATGCTAAGCCACCCGCGCATGTCTCGTAAAGATGCCGCCCGGCCTAACTAGCAACACGGCAATAACCACGAGGTATATCGCGAGGAGCTCCAGCTCAGGGTACACCATAACCGTGGCGGTCCTCACGGCGGCTACCAGCGCCGAGGCGGCGGCGACTCCCCAGAGGTTGCCTAGGCCGCCTATGACTAAGGCGGCGAAGGCATATATCAACACCTCTGCGGAGAGCCCGAGGGTGTATGCCTGCCACGTCGCAGCCACAGCGCCGAGTAGAGACGTGGTGAAGACGCCTAGGAAGATGGAGAGGTGCTGAACCAGCTGAGACTTCACGCCCAGGGCCGCCGCCATTTCACTGTCGTCTGACACAGCCCTCATGTAGAGTCCGAGGCGGGTTTTGTAGAGCAGTATGTAAAGCACGGCCATGAGCCCAGCCACCGCGGCCCCGCCGAGCAGGTAGGCGTTGGGTATCCGCTGGCCTTCTATAAATACCGCGCCGAGTCCCGCGGCGAGGTCTGCCAAGGTGTAGTTGCCGTAGCCAAAGACGAGCTTGAAGAGCCCCTCCATCAGGAGGAGGAGGGCGTAGGTGACGAAGAGCTGCTCAAGCTCGTCACGGGCGAATCTGACGTAGAGGTAGAAGAGAGGCGGCAACGCGGCGAGGATGGCGGCGGTAGCCAAGGCGCCGGGGACCGGGCCGAGGCTGGTGATCAACGCGGTGGCTAGGTAGCCCCCCAGCACAAAGAAAGCGCCGTGGGCTAGGTTTAGCACTCGGGCGACGCTGTAGATAAAGGCCATGCCGATTGAGACGGCGAGTAAGTTGAGAAAAAAGGCGTAGAGTGCCACCAAGATGTTTATCATTGCCTAGAGCGATTTGATCCACTGGTCGCTGACAACTCCCACCGGCGGGTTGACCTCGGCGGGGTGCATGTATTTAAGCGAAGTAAGCCTGCCGCCCTTGGAGACGCCCACGACGGCCCCCCTCATGGCGTTGTGGTTAGGCGTCATGATGATGTAGTCGCCGGGCGCCG
>Ga0209739_100321_pt1 | contig 20178 bp, 20 predicted proteins | sample JossMetagenome_2_FD_184729 | JGI IMG/M metagenome (GOLD analysis project Ga0209739, IMG submission 184729) | Hot spring sediment microbial communities from Joseph's Coat, Yellowstone National Park, USA - JC3_ASED (SPAdes) (version 3) | ecosystem: Environmental > Aquatic > Thermal springs > Hot...
GTATTTCCTCAACCAGCAGTTTAAATGGGTGGACTCATACCTCCTGGCGGAGCTCGGACTCATGACCACGGGGTTCTACACCGCCTCCATCCGCCTCGAGAAGCTCGGCCTCGTGGAGAGGAGGCGCTTGGACATAAAATCCTTCGTCAGAATTACGGAGAAAGGCCGCCGCTTCGTGGAGTGCCTCCTCTACCTGCTGGAGGATCAGCGCAGGGGAGACCAGAAGGACTCAGCAACTCTGTAGACCTGCTCCAGCTCCTCCCTCTGCCCCCCGACGCAACGCAGGACCCTGCCCCCCTCCATCACGCATATGACGTCGGCCACATACATCGCCTCGAAGGGGTCGTGGGTGACGTACAGCACCGGCATCCCCAGGGCCTTCACCACGTCGTTAAACGCCTTCTTGTTCAGCCAGTCTAGGTGCGAGGTGGGCTCGTCCATGAGGAAGGTGCAGGGCCGCGTCAGAAGGGCGGCGGCTAGGTTTACCAGCTGTTTCTGGCCTGTGGAGAGTCCGGTTCTCCGGGTGAGAAGCGGCTTGATGCCCAGTCTCTCGGCGACGGCCTCCACCTCGGCCTCGGTGCCGTGTATCTTGGCCAGGGCCCTCAGGAACTTTTCCACGCGGGTTGGGGGATCCACCGGCACGGACTGCACGTAGGCGAGGCGGCGTCTCTCCGGCGGGAGGCGGGACACATCTCTGCCGCAGGCCTCCACGCGCCCCTCCGCCTTTATGACGCCGGCAATTGCGTCCAGCAGCGTGGTCTTGCCTGAGCCGTTGCGCCCCACCACGGCCACGACCGAGTTGACCTCTAGTCTCTCCACACGTAGCGTAAACACGCCGCGTCTCGCCGTGAGGTTCTCTACGAGGAGAGCCATCGCCTCGCTAGGTAGGCCGCGGCAACCGCCAACACAACCACGGCGAGCGATGCGCCGACGGCCGGCCCTACGCCGTAGGTAAGCCACGCCTGGTATATGTATATCGATGCGGTGACTGGGTAGGAGGCGAAGATCAGCAAGACGCCGAGCTCGCTGAAGCTCCTAATCCACGCGAAGATAAACGCAGAAACTGTGGCGGTCCTAAGCGAGAGGAGGAGCGTCAGGAGCAGTCTCGGCCCGGAGAGGCCGAGGGAGCGGAAGAATACCTCTGCCCGCTCCTCTCTAAGCGCCCCGTCGAATATGGAGAAGGCGACGGGCAGAGCCATCACGGTCATGGCTATCAAGACACCCAGCGGCCTATTGATTATGTACTCATTCACGAAGGAGGCGGCGCCGCACAGCGCCTCTACGCCTTCTGTGCAGAACAGCCTCGGCAAGCTGAAGGAGGCGAGGAGCAGTACGCCGACGGAGGTGGGCGGCACCACGGCCGGCACGTACAACACCTGCGCCAGGACGGCCCAGACCCCGCCTCTCCGCAGAGCCATGGCGGCGGCGAGGCCAGGGACTAGCGACAAGGCGGCGGCCGCCAGGCCGAAGGCGGCTGTTAGTGCCATGCTTTCGAAGAGGCCGGGGGGCGGCGGGCTTATGTGGACAAGTGGTAGAAATACGAGGAGGAGAAAAAGGGTGGCGACTGTCGCGACTACGACTGTTTTAGCGAATGAATCCATAGGCGGCGAGGTCCATCTTCTTTAGGGCGTCTACGACGCAGTCGCCCTTCTCGCTGAACGACGCGACGAAGGCGGCGAAGCGGCCCACCCTCAGCGCCTTAGCCACCTTGTCGCCTTGCATGAACAAGGCGTATATCTCGTAAGGCGGGTATTGGACGAAGGAGTAGGGGCCTTTGAAGAAGTAGGCGTAGTACTCCCTGCCCTCCTTGGCGCCTTTACATATCGTCCAGAGGTCCGTCTCCCATATCTTCTCCAGCAGGCCTAGCTTGGCTATAACAAACGGGAAATAGGCGAAGGCGCAGTCCGCGGCGCCGCTTTCTAACACGCTCCACGAGGCGTCGAGGTTGGCGGCTATCTGGACCTTCTCTGTGGGCGTGAGGGCTGTGGATATTGTGATGTTGACTCCTCGTGGGGTCTCCACGTATTTGACCCCCGTCTTTTCGAAGAGGGTCATCACGTCTACGACGCCGTCTTTCTTAAGCATCCATGCGGCGGCGAGGGCTCTGTAGCCTGTGGGGGCCTTGTTGGGGTCTGCCAGGGCGAGCGTCCTCGCGGCGAGGTCGTCTGGCGAATTCAGCGGCTTTCTGCAGACGACGCCTAGGCTGAAGCCGCCCAGCACGAAGATCTGACGCGGCTTGAGCTTCTCTATGTCGGGCAGAAGCTCCACGTCCACCGAGCCGTAGATGTCCGGCACGGCCCCTTGTTGCATCCGGCGGAGCCCCTCCACAGAGCCTATGGACTGAATCGCGCCGGTTGAGAGACCGGCTTGCCTCGCGGCGTCCCGCGTGATCTTTATCAACGTCGGCGCTATGTAGCCCAGCACGTCGCCGCTACATTTGGCGGACGACGTGGCCGCAACAGATGTGGTTGACGTAGGTGTCGTGGCCGTGGTGGTTGTCTGCGACGCCGACGTGGCGGGCGGCGTAGTTGTGGACGTTGCGGCCCTCAGCGGCGGGTTGCCGAAGATCAAGGCTAGGACCGCCGCCAGAACTACCGCAACCGCCGCCGCGGCTACCCAGCGGACGAGTCCTCTCGGTCTCGCCCGGGCCATAGCCGTATGTTCATGCTCTGGTATAAGCCTTACTTCTACTATTTAAACTAATTAAAAAGAGTGAATTATTATAATTATTATTTCTCTTAAAAGCTTGTTTTTTATATGTTTGGTCAAGGGGGTGTGGCTTTGGGGGAAGGTTTTTATGGTGAATTCCGGGATGTGGCGTGGACTGCGTGTCGGAGACTGTGGACGCCTTTAGGATGGTCTTCGGTAGCGAGGCTCTTGTGGACGTGATAGAGGCTGGGCCGGATAGGGTGGTGGCGCGCTTCTACGGCAATATGTGCTACACATGCGGCACTGTTGACTACTTTGAGGACTTCGCCTACATGTACGGCGAATGCGCCGGCGAGGAGTGGGCAGTCGAGTCATACCAGCAAAACCCCGACGGCACATACACAGCGACGCTGAGACCCAAGCGCCTCCTAAAGACCACAAAAAGACACATAAAAATAATCATAGACAACAGAGAACTCGACTACTACATAGAGACTTAAGAAATTTCGTCGACAAGCCGCGGAAGCGCGCCTCGAGAGGCGATTACTCAACTCGACACAGCCCGCGGCGCGGGCTTCTGCCCGGCCTCCGCCGCGGCGCTGGGCGTCTTGTGACGGGTCTGGAGAGCTTACGTGGGCGCGCCTCGGCGTGTGGACTGCCCAGCGCAGGCGGCTAACGCGTCTTCTTCGTGCATGTGGGTGATGCAGTCGGCTGTCTGCGGCGGCGCCGGGGGTTCAGCCTCAGCGTTGGGCGGGGAGCCACATGCGAGGCGGCGCTGAGCCCATGCCGTATCTAGCCGGGCTGCCGCTGGGGGGCGTCAAACCAGACGCTGTGGCGGGTTGCGTAATCCACGGATCCTCCTCTAGTAGGGGCGGCTCGCTCTTGGCTGAGCACTACACCCGCGACGTCGGAAAGGCGCTCGCCATCGCCGAAAGGCTTGAGGAGACAGGGCTTAGGCCTAACGTGGCCCGTGTAGGTCCCTGCTACAATATAGCCACAGCCGACCTCTTTAGACTGGCGGAGAGGGACGGAGAAATCAAGAAGGCCATAGCGCTGTATCTAGCCGAAAAGGCGAAAGACGGCACGCCGAGGCAGAGGGAGATTGCCGAAAAGATCCTAAAGAGAAACCCTCTTTTTCGGGTCCAGCCGCTGGAGGTCGGCATCTTATTATGAATAAAAACGTCAAGACAACTAAGGTGTATTGAATTGACGCGTTGAACTCGTTATGTCAGATGCCAACCCGTTCAAGGTAAAAGAAAAACTAGACTGGCGGGCCCGATGGGATTTGTAGGCCGGCTCTCGCCGTGAACCCACGACCTACGGCTTTACCCGCCTGCCGGCGCTTAGAAGGCCGCCGCTCTATCCGGGCTGAGCTACGGGCCCCTCTGGCGTTCTAACTACGTTTTTATAAGCTTTACCGCCCTTTGACACCGCGGCAAAAGATAAATCTACGCCACGAACGAGTTACGTGGACGACGCACACGCGCCGCTCCGCGTGAGGAAGGAGCACTACCTCGAGGCCATATATTCCCTCGGCGATGGCGTGACGCTTTCAAGGCTTGCCCGGGCTCTCAGCGTGAAGCCCAGTAGCGCCTTGAAGGTGGTGCGGGAGCTGGAGGCGGAGGGGCTTGTGACGTACGGCGGCAGGAAGGGCCTCCGTCTCACCGAGGCAGGCCGGAGGCGCGTGGAGGAGCTGAACCAGAGGCACAAAACCCTAGAGGAGTTCTTCCTGCTGATCGGCGTCGCGCCGGAGGAGGCGTTCCGGGAGGCCGAGAAGCTGGAGCATGTAATCAGCCCTGAGGTGGTGCTCCGCATAGAGAAGCTCAACGAGGCCTTGAAGAAGATGCAGGGGGTCCTAGCCGGCGACGAAGGAGTATAGGTCCATCGCCGTTACGAAGACCGTACCCGCCAGGGCGGCTACCCTCCCCGCCGCCCCGAGCATATGCCAGCTCCACCGCACCGCCGCCGCCATAACCACAGGCAGTATCAGCGACAGCACGTACTGCGTGTAGACCAGCACCTCCACGGGGCTGGCGCCGAGGTGAAGCGCGGCGAGCGCCGGGGCGATGTTGACGAGGCGGGCGGTCAGCCTCGCCGCCGCGGCCGAAAACCTCCGGCCCGTGGCGTAGCGGAACACCAACACCCCAGCCTCCACCGACACCGCAGAGGCCGAGAGAGACGCCGCGAAGAGGGCCACGGAGAAGAGAAACGCCGCTAAGCCGCCGAACAGAGGCTCGAGGACCGCCGGCGCCTCGCCCAGATCCACCGCCCTCCCGAAGAGGGCCGTCGCCGCCATGATCTGCATAGAGGCGTTTATGGCAGAGGCCCCCAGCAGATTAGCCAAGGTCTGCCACATATGCACCCTCCTATCCATCCCGCGGGTGAGGTGCGAATGCAGAAGCAGGGCATGCGGCATTATGGTGGCCCCCATTATGGCCACCGCCACCACCGCGCTTCCCTCCGGCAACCTCGGCACGACGCTTCCAAGGGCCACCTCCCACAGCGGCGGCTTCACAAGCCACAGCTCGACCAAGAAGCTAAGCGCCACCACGGCCACAAACACCCCAATAACCCTCGCGAAGAGAGTCCGCCTGTCGGAAAGCGACGCCAACAAGACGACATCTACCAAGGCAAACACAGCCGCCACGTCCAGCGGCACCCTAGTCAACAGATGCACGGCGATTATGAGCCCCATGTACTCAGCCATGTCCGTCGCCAAGACCATCGCCACCAAAGGCGGCGCCAGCAGAGGCTTAAACCTTTTTAGCCTAGCCTCAAAAAGATCCAGAAGGCCAGCACCCGAGAGGCCCACCAGCCCAGCCAAATACTGGAAATACACCGCCAAAAAGCCGCTGAGCCACACCACCCACAGCAGAGAAAAGCCGAACTGTGAACCAGCCGCTAGGTTAGACCCCCAGTTCCCCGGGTCGATATACGCCACGCTGACCACAGTGGCAGGCCCCACAAGACGCACAGAGAAAAACCGATTCTCACATAAATCTTTTCCCTAGGCTAAAAACAGTGCCAACCGGGGATCTTAACAGTGACATGAAAAACATTAACCTTCACGAGCAACTTTTAAAGCGAAAAACAACAATGATGAGAAAAGAACCATAACGGCGCGCTCCTCTACATAGACACATAATACTCAAGAAATACAAATAAACAGAATAATTTAAGCTACCTAATAACTTGTGTGTAAGAAAATATTTCCGCCTTTATCTAGTTTTCTCGAGTTTTCAAGTTTTTCCAGAGTGTTAGTCCGCACCAGCTGGCACAGCAACTTCAAGCCGTTTATAAACCACTACGTCGTTAACACACGATACTTCAACTCTCCCGCCGTCTGTTCACAGAAGACAATTGAAAGAACGCCGTTAAACGGCGGATGTTAACGGCGCATTAAATCAAGTCCCCCCACCGGTGAAAACACAGAAACTACCACGGGGGCTACAACCCTCTCCATTTTCCTGGGTGCGCTACGTGAAGCACGCCGTCCTCTTCGGCACAGCCGCCGCGTCCAGCCACGCCGAAGAGCTCCACTCAGCCGTGCCCAAGACAGACTTATAGACCTACTCCTAACCAACCTGGCAATGCGGCTTGACGCCGATGAGAACTACGTCGACCTCGTAGAGATAGGCGAAAACGCACTCTACCCGCTGGACCTGGAGGCTTTGAGAGGCGTATCTCTGCACGTGGAAGGAGGCGTTCCACCACTTTCAACGCCCACCAGGAGAATAGACGCCAGGAAACTCCACGAGGCCTTAGCGGCACGATGGCGCGCGTAAAGACGCTGGTTGCTTATTACAGAGTTAGGCCAGGAGGTGTCTAAGGGCTTCGACCTAAACGACAAGGGACATCACGAAGTTCCTCCACGCGCTTCAAGCGCAGGTCTTGATAGTCACAGCCCAGAGGGCGACCTCCATCAGCACGCCCCCTTGGCGGCGTTGGCGAGGAGGGAAGTCCCCACGGCCAGAAATACCCAGACCAGGTCCCGGAGTGCGTACATTTATATACAGTTTTAGCGATTAGTATGGGCGGAGGCCCTGTCCTCGTCGCGGCGGCCTGGGGCTACCCGCCCGGCTGGAGGAAGGCCAGATACAGGGTGGAGCCGCCGCAACACCCGTCGTTCAAGGGCGCGAGACAGGTGGAGTGCACCACCTGTTCCAGCACACTTGCGCTTATCCGCCTCTTCAGAGAAAATGACTGGGATGTTAAGACCCTGATCTTCGGCACAGACACCGCACTTAACCCCGCAGGCTTTACAGACGGGAAGGAGTTCAGGAACTATGTAAAGGAGCAGTACGTCAAGTGGTTAGGTACGACAACGGAGGCGCCGTGAAGATCGACGCCAAGGACGCCTAGCGGGGAGGAAGGGGAAGCAGGTAAAAAAGGGGGGTTGTTAGTCGGTCTCGTTGTCTGAGCTCTCGCCACTGCCGGAGCTCTTCTGATTGCCGCTGGGCTGGCTCTGGCCACCGGACTGGCTAGCCGCGCCGCCCTTAACGTAATCATCATGGTGTTCGCCTACCTGTGCGGCCACAGCCCCGAAGTCGTCCTCGTGGTGTACGGCCTTGCCGCCGTCGTCTTCGTAGTGTTCGGACTCGTGGTGCTCGTTGCCTACCTGCGTTACGTTCGCGCCTATCTGCGTGGCGTTGGTCTGGGTTGCGTTCACCGCCGTGGTGTTGGCCAGGGCCACGTGTATGGCGACCGCCAGCAACGCCACGGCGGCGGCCCATATGATTATCTTTCTGCCGTCCATGGCCCCCCGAATTCCTCCGTTAAAAAGGAATGCTTTCCCGTGCCGTCGTGAAAGCCCGGCGGACGGCTTTCCCCCGCCGTGAATGGAGGCGCCGGAGGTTTTCACGCAGTGAAAGCCGCCGAGCTCGCCAACGGCGTCCGAGGGTTCCGGGCGGATTTCCTACGTGTGAGGGGTCCGCCTCCAGCGGCTCCGTGCGGCCCTCGGCGGCCGCCCCCTCTGCGGGCTATATACCGTTTGTATCCACTATGCGCTCCACGTCGGCGAGGTCTAGACATCCCGGCCACATGCGCCTGTACGACTTGGCGAATATGTAGAGGGCGGCACTACCTAGTGGTGGCGAGAGAAGGAAGCGGCGTAGACTGGCTAATAGACTTCGAAGAACTTGACAAGCTGACGAAACCCAGCAGCTGACGACGAAAAGCCGCGCCCCCACCCCAGCCACAACGCCCAGCGGCACCCGGCTGACCGCAAAACCCCGTAAGGGGCGCGGCGGACGCGGCGGCACCCATAGAGGCACTTAAAGCCGCGCCGAGAAAACGACCGACTCAAACAGTCGCAGGAGGCGAATCGCCCCACAGCCAAAGACGTCGTAGATGCGTTACTCAGCCCAGCTACCCGCTCCACCGCACCCTTAGCGTTTCTCCGCGTTAGGTGTGGAGCGTAGCCGGAGGAGCACTCGGCGGCCCGGGTTGGCCGAGGGGCCGGGGCAGACGGCGACTTTCTTGCGCCGAGGTGAGGACTATGGCACGTCCAGCGCCTCTCTTCAACAACATCGAGAAGGTGGCCGTTCCGCTCTTTATGATGCGAGGAATGGTGCCCTCCCCCCGTGGGCCTGGCCCTGTAGAGCGGCGGCCAGGTTCAGAAACGTGCCAACCCACGGGGAACCTGGCTGTGGACTTGTCAAAAGCCCTGCAGACACCCGCCCAGCGGTAAACAGAAAGCTGAACCCTTCAAGATTTTAGAGGCGAGAAAAGACCCCTGGCGTAAGCGGAGGGAGCAGAGGTGTGGACTGGTGGACCGGCCACGATCGCGATGTCGCCCGACCTTTAGTCACCGTCACGGCGACGCCTGCGGCGAATGCCAGGAGGAACGCTGGAAAGGCCCACGGGTTTGGCGGCGTCCCTATATCTATGCCGGCGGTGCCGGGTACCGTAACGGTTATGGTCCTGTCCTCGCCTGGGGCGAGGCGGACGCGTGTGGTGCCCCATCTGCCGACTGCGATTACGTCGACGTCGTACACGCCGGCGAGGACCTCCACGTCCTTAGGTGGCTTCGTGAAGTTCAGCCGCGACGGACCCTCCAGCCTCACCTCGGTGACGTAGATGTTGATGGGCTTCCCATAGTCGTCCACGGCGGCAACGCTGAGCTTGGCGGTCGGCACCTTCACGAAAACTACCGCGTCTGCCACGGTGACGTTCGTGGCGTAGGTGAAAAACGGCGCCGACACGCGGACTGCGTAGCTACGCCCCGGCGTAAGCAAAGCCTTCACCTCACCAACGCCGCGTCCAACCCCCACCACCTCCACAACCCAATCACGCCGCTCCGCCCCAAATCCATCCAACACGACCACAGTCACGTTAAGAGGCGCCCCAGACCCCGCGGAACCAGCCGCCGCAAGCCCCACGGCAAAAACCAAAACCACAAGCAACAACCTATACATAACAAAACTTGACTTAGTGGTTTATGAATTTTACGCGTCGACATATAACACAAGCCGGGTATCTCACTCTTCTTCGAATACGCCTCAGGCGTTGAATTTAGTTGTGGCGCTAGTTATATTGGCTCAGCCACTAGTTTTATAACTGGCGCCTTGGGGTTTACCAATAACGCCTCTTTGCCCGGCGGTAGTTCCACCTCCCCCTTGCTTCTTATGTCTTGTCCGTCTATATACGTGCCGTTGATAGAGCCGTCGTCCCGCACGTAGAGTTTGCCGTTTCTCACAACGAACCTCACGTGGACGCGGGATATTGTGTCAGGATCCCTCCAGGCATAGCTGTAAAGCTCATAGCGGCCGAGCACCACCTCAGGCCCGCCCTCAATTACCTCGGCCACCTTCCCCCTAGTCCCGTCTTGCCTCACTGCGTAGATAACGTAGCGAGACGCCACCAGTCTAGGTTGTGACGTAGGCTGTTGAGGAGTTGTCTGCAGTTGCTGTTGCGGCTGAGAAGGCGGCGGAACTACGGAGCCGCAATTTGGACAATAGGGATTATGGGGATCGTAGTCAAATTCATAGCCACAGTAGGGACATTTAACCTTAACCACGCTACTCGCCTTTATAAGTCTTAATAAATTTTTGGTGCCGGAAGTATTTAAATATAATATATATGAAGACCACAATGCAGACCCCATTCAAATTAGAGGCGCATCTTAACCGAGATAATTTGCCAGCGGGTAGGGAGGTAGAGGTTTTCCTCATGGTTAGGGCTCAGCCCACCAAGGAGATCGCCACGGCCGTGCAGCACCAGCGGAGGAAGGTGCACATGGCGTTTGTCATTGATGCGTCGGGCTCCATGTGCGGCGAGAAGCTTGAGACAGCTAAGGAGGCTATCCTCAGGAGGTATAGGGGCGATCTTGAGGAGGGGGACATGCTGTCGCTGATAACCTTTTCGGGCCATACGCAGACTGTTATAGCCGCGGCCGCAAAGGGGGAAGGGGAAGACGTGGAGGCTAAGGTCAAGTCGGCGCGGTGCGGTGGCTTGACTAACCTATACGAGGGCATCGAGAAGGCGGTCGATCTTCTTTCTAAGACGCCGCCAGGGTACCTGAGGGTGATGGTTATAGCCACAGACGGTATACCAACCACGGGCATTACAGACCCCGACGAGATTGTGAGACTTGTAAAAAAGGCACGGGAGGAGCACAATATAATCACCTTTGTCTATGGCGTCGGCGACGACTACGACCTAAAGCTGTGCGACAACATGGCGAAAGCGGGTGGAGGGACTATGAAGCATGCTAGCAAGCCCAGCGAGCTTGAGGGCTTGACGCAGGTGCTAGCCTCCATGATAAAAGGCACAGTGGCGCCGAAGCTTATACTGGACCTAATCCCAGAGGCCGACGTGGCAATCCTCGAGGTAGCTATGCTGGCGCCAAGAGCCATGGCGCTCGACCCGAGGAACAAGCCGTGGGATGTGGGCATGGTTGCGGCAAACGACATCATACTCGCCACCTTCAAGCTGAAGATCGGGCCCAGGCCGGAGGGCCGCCAGAAGATCGCTACAGTTGCGCTCGGCGCCATGACGGAGGATGTGGAGACCCAGTTCGCCAAAGAGGCTCCTTTCGCCGAGGCGCACCCGGAGACCCGCATCTACCACATGGCGGGCATCAGAGTGGCGAACATCGTCGAGAAGTTGAAAAACGGCGTGAACCCCGCAGACGACTATAGGCTACTCGATTCCATGCTCGGCACCCCGGAGGCCCGCGACCTCTTGACAAGAGATCCGTACTTCGCGAGGCTTGTCAACGTGACGCAGAAGACCAAGGTTGAGGACGCCAGGACAAGAGTAGACCGACTCACAAACGCCATGAAGTAATGGCCGACTCCTGGCTGGGCAGAACGGTCTTGGGCAGATACAAGTTAAGGAAGAAGCTGGGGGAGGGCGGCATGAGCGTGGCCTACCTAGCTGACGGAGGAGGTCACTACGTCGTCGTTAAGCTCCCCAACGTAGGGGGACCTAACCCCATCGATATCTGCATTGATAAGCTGAGGGTAGAGGGCGAGATCCTGGAGCGCATATGGAGACAGTACGGTGGGCATCCGAACATCGTCAAGTTCATCGATCGGGGCGACGAGGGGCAGTATCCGGTGGTTGTGGAGGAGTATGTGCAGGGGCAGACCTTGGCTGAGTACGCCGCGGGCAAGGGCGGGCTTGACCCCGACGAGGCTTTCGAGATAGGCAAGAGACTGGCAGATGTGCTCCGGTTTCTCCACAGCCACGGCATAATCCACAGAGACTTTGCCGCAGACAACGTCGTGGTGAGAGGGGCCGATCCCGTCCTGATAGACTTCGGGACGGCCAAAGAGGGATATGCTCAGTTGAAGCCAGGTACTAGGGTAGGAAAGCGGTGCGTGTCGCCGCCGGAGCAGGCAATGAAGGGCTACGCCTACTTTTCCTCCGACGTCTATATGTGGTCATCGATGCTTATGGGGGCTATGAAGCCGCGGAGAGGCAGATTTGTGGACATAATAAGTAATTTCTGTAGGTATATATCCCCGAGCGGCGCGATTATAGCCGAACCATGCGACTTGGTGGAATGCGGCTATTACGTCGGTTGTCTGAATGACATCCTCAAAATGGCTCTCGAGATAGACCCCACTAAGAGGATTAAAGACGGTGTAGAATTGTATGACAGCCTTACGCGCTGTTCTCCGCCACCTCCTCCATGTGAAACCTACCTCCTTATAAACGGGCGGAGGGTCTGCCTAGACCCCAGCAAGGCTTACATCATAGGTAGCGAGACGGCTAGCGAGCCTGACATCAAAATTTCAGAGCCTGAACTACGGCGAAGCGGCAAGACGTACATCAGCCGCCGCCATGCTAGGATTTGGTACGACAGATCGCGGGGGAGGTGGCTTATCCAAGACCTTGGAAGCGTAAACGGGACGAAGATCATCAGGGGCGGGCAGGAGATTGTCATATATTTCGGTTGCCGAGATCGATGCCCTGGCCAGCCGAGCCAACCCTATGAGCTCGTAGCCGGAGATCAAATAGTGTTAGCATTCAGCAAGAGCACAGGCGCGCCCTATGTTGTGGTAGAGTTTTATGAGCGATAACATTCAGACCGCTAGGTATAGGATTTCTGCTATCAGCGACGTGGGGGGTAGAGACCACAACGAAGACAGCTACCTAGTCTTAAGAGGGGACATAAACAATTTCGAGATCATTATCGCGGCGGTAGCTGATGGGGTCGGCGGCTTGTCTGCAGGCGATGTGGCTAGCCGGATGGGCGCCATAGCTTTCTCATCTAAGCTTCTAGAGAAACTGATGGCCGGCGCCGCTCTCCAGCTGGACGATAAACAGGTGGCCGACGCCCTGCGGGCCGCCGTGGACTACGCCAATGAGGTTATTCTCGACAAAGTGCCGAGGAGCGGCACAACGCTAGTGGCGGCGTTGGTCATAGGCGACGTGGCCTACGTGGTCAACGTGGGCGACTCCAGGGCCTATCTGATAACAAAAGACGAGATCTACCAAATCACGAGGGACCACTCTCAAGCCTGGGAGGACCTCCAGAGGGAGCTGGCCAAGTTCTTTGAACCTGAGAAAAAAGTGGAATTTGGGGAGCTGGCCGAGTTCAAGAGGAAGTTTATCCAGAGACACTCAAGAGCCCACGTAATTAACAACGTGGTAGGCTTCTTTGGCAAGGTGGAGCCCATCGACGTGTTTAAAATTACGCTACACGAAGGCGACGTGATTCTGCTCTGTAGCGACGGTCTCAGCGATGTCCTAAACGACAACGACATATACAAAATAGTGGTAGGCAACAGCGACGACGCCGCCCGGAAGCTCGTAGAGGAGGCGAAGAAAAACGCCACAGACAACATAACTGTTGTATTAATCAAAATAACATGACTCTGTTAAGGAGTTGAATACTCTGCTACACCAACGAAATAGTGGAACTCTTGAAACCAAGACCCAATCCCGATGTTAGGTGTAATGCAAATAATGAAACGTAGCTTCAATGGCTATAAAAGATGTATCTTGCTATCCAGATACCGTGCGGTTACTTTGGCAACATGGTGCGTATATAGATACTGGCGACGGAACAGCAAGACTCCTCCGCATCTACCCGCCGAACGAGGTCGCGTTGGCGTAGCCAGCGAGCTCATAAATCACGGCGCGGACGTCAACGCGAAAGATAACTCCGGCCCTACTCCTCTTCTATATGCTACAAAAATAGACTATCGTATATATAGCACATGATGTAGATACTCCATGGCTCTTTGCCGCTTGGCGGTGGCTGGGTGGCTCACGTATCTCGAGGAGGTTTTAAAGGGAGGGGCCAATCCTGATGTTAGGTGTAACGACGAAGGCGAGACTCCTCTGCACATAGCTGTGGGACATGGAGAAGTGGATAGGGTGAGGCTTTTTCTCCAATACGGAGCCTCTCCCAATGTTAGGACTAGACATGGCGACACCCCTCTTCATTATGCCGTCTGTAACAGCAATAGTAATGTGTCTGAAATAGTTAACGTTTTGCTAGCCAGCGGGGCCGACGTAAATGTGAGAAATATTGATGGAAGGACTCCTCTCCATTGCGCTGCCGAGAGGGGGTTTGTGAATTCTACAAAGTCCCTACTGGACAAGGGAGCAGATCCAAACCTCGCCGATAACAGCGGAAAGACCCCCCTACACCTCGCCGCTGGAAACGGTCATTTTGTCGTTGTCAAGAATCTCGTGGACTACCGTGCGGATGTCAGTATCCGCGACAGCCACGGATGGACCGCGTTGCACTACGCGGCTGTAGGCGGATTTACAAATATTGTAAAGTTTCTCCTCGAGCACGGGGCCGACCCAAATGCAGAAAACGACGGAGGGGACACGCCTCTACATGTGGCGGCCCTCAAGTGCTTCCCAGATTTGGTAGAGGTTCTGCTTGACCACGGAGCCGACCTGAGCCGAAAAAACCGGGAAGGAAAAAGCCCCATGGACATCGCCAGAGATAAATGCACCGCCTTCTCCGTGGCGGTAGACGACTGGAGGCGGAGGAGGGGAAGCGCTACCCAAGTATATCAATAGCTCCGATTTCTGAAATCGGCGCAGAGCTTGGTTTCGATACGTTGAGTCGTCACATCGCGGCTTTTTCGACTACGGCGAAGAAGAGGTCGCGGCTTCTGCAGGCGCCGCTCCTTCCTATCTCCTTCACTATCACAGATACATCTGCCTTCTTTCTCGCTAGCTTCTGCGCCAACTTGTAGAGACGGCTGTAGTCCGATGGCTTGACCCACCGGTACCTCTCGCCGCAGAGAGTCAACATCTCTCTCAGCGGATTGTAATACTGGTACACGCCGAGAGGTTCAACGCCCCTTGAGACGTTTTCTTCGGCGATTAGGGCCACACAGCGCCGCAGTACGTCCTTATGGTTGTTGTAGATGTCATACAGAGGCTTGATCAGCATCTCCGCGGCTTTTCTCGCCGTTGCTCTGTCTACAGGCAAGACGTACATATCCACGTCTCTCAGCCTGTCAGCCACCTCCGAGAGACACCGCGCCAAGATTCTCTCAACGTCAAAGACGTCGTCGGCAACAGCCGTGCCGTACCTCTTGATCTTCCCGTCTACGCAGTCGAGAAGGTGGTGAAGAGCCGCCGCTCGTAGATGCACCTCGTCAAGCCTGCCCCGCATCGCTAGACAGCCCACTAGGACCTCGGCGCCACTTACCATAGGCATCTTGATTTCGCCGAGATCTACCGCCGAATGTCTGACGCCAACGTCGTGGGTTTCGCACTTCCCTAGATCGATAAGTCTATCGACGAAGTTCGCCACGTCGCCAGGTATCCCAATTAACTCTGCGCACGTCCTGTGCACCCTATGGGAAGGCATAGCCCCCGCGCAGAGCCAAGACGCAAGCAGCAGACTGTAGCGCAGACACGACCACGAATCTCCGGGGGCCTCATATTTATAAACTTACTGGCGACCCAGACGGGCGTAGCCCTTCTCAGCGTCAGATTAGGGCATTGCGAGAATGTACAGAATCAACAGATCCAGGGGGACAGAGCTGACGGTTTCAATTATCAGTTTGAGATGCCTTTGCGCGTCGAAACACGACGCATGCCGCCAAAGCACAACAACACTTGGCAGTCCTCAATAAGCCGAACGTAGCGGTATTCTGCATAGGGAAAACGGAAGAGAGCTGGCTCACCAATCGGGCCGCCGGGATTTGAACCCGGGACCGCCCGCGTTCTTGGGCTGTGTTCATACAAGGCATGGGGATTGTCCTCTGCTAGATCGGGGCGTCTAGAGGTCGGCTCTCTGGCTTCGTCTTGTTGAGCCTCGCCGTCATGAAGCGAGCGTTGCGGCGCCGCAAAAACAGTGAATTAACCAACGACAACCAATATGCGGAATCAATCAATGTTTAGTTGGATTACGCCGAAGACAGCCAGAAAACTCATGGATCGGCCCGCCGGGATTTGTGGGCGGGTTTCCCCCTGAACCCGGGACCGCCCGTTACAGGCCCCGGGGGTTTTGCCCTGGCTGTCCCCCGGGTGGCTGTCTACAGCCGGGCGCTCTCGACCGCTGAGCTACGGGCCGTTCTAGATGTAGGGAGAAACAGAGATTTAAATTCTTTTCTCTTAAGCAGTCCCGCCGGGCTGGAGCCTTATGAATGCTGAGTCATACTCTGCTCACATACGGCGTCGGCCCGGTTGAGGAGGCCTCGGGGTCATGCGTCCTGGGGCTTGCGTCGCGCCTGTGCGGGCTGGTGTTGAGTAAACCGAGGTGCGTTATTCTGGTTAGGCTACTGCTGTCTGTTCCTGGCGTGTCGTCGGATGATATAGTTATATATCAACGTGTTGAGTATAATATGAGAGTCGCCGTTGTGGCCACCTGGGGTCTTCCTCTGATGTGGAGGAGGGTTAAGTACTTCGTCCCCAAGTTTCCTTCAAAGCTGTGCGGGAGGCCCAGCGACTACTCCGAAGTCGCCTTGGAGCGGGAGGGCTACTCCTCGACCGCAGTTGTCCGGGACGCGTTGGCGGGCCATGAGGTCCACGTCGTGGTGGTGGGGCAGGAGTCCATCGTGGCCAAGTGCCGCAACGCGCCGGGGGAGCCGCGCGACGGCAAGCAGAAGGTCGACGCTGAGGTCTGCCGGCTGAATGGGGAGCTCCACGGCGGGGTTGCCGGCGTCGAGGAGCTCCGGAGGGAGGCGGAGGATAGGCTGAGGCGTTATGTCGAGCTCTTCTTGGGCCGCGCCGATGTGGTGGTGTTGCCTGCGGTGGGCTGGTACGAGGGGTATAGGTTCTCGGGCTCTCTCGACAACGCCGGCTTCTTCATCGTCGACGAGGTGTACAGAAGGCTTGAGCAACTGGTCCCCGATGCCGTCGTCCTTGATGTGACCCACGGCATAAACTACATGCCGCTCTTCGCACGGCAGGCGGTCTACATGGCCTCCAAGGCGCTTTACGTGCGGCGCGGCGCCCCGCGGTGCCTCCTCGTGGTGAACTCGGACCCCGTGACGCAGGACGGCCAAGACGCCGCGATAAACATTGTGGAGAGCGTGGAGCTGGAGGGGACCACGCTTGACGAGGTCCTCGTGGATCTCGCGGCAGACAAAGACATGACGCCGCTGAGGTTGCTGAGGGGCGCGCCGAGGGAGGCGGTGGAGGCGGCTGGTGCGGTGAGGAGGCTTGTGAAGGACGTCGCCGGCCGCCTCGGGATGTTGGCCGACGCGCTGAGGCTGGGGCTCCTCCTGTACTTCGCCCAGGTGGGGGGAGATGTGAGAAACCTCGCCGAGTCTGTCAATAAGGCCGCGGAGGAGGCGCGGGATGCCGTTCTCAAGGCGTCTCTGGAGAGGGACGGGACCTGGGTCTACGTCGTGAGGCGCCTGGCGGCTGACCCCGGCCTGGCCCGCCTCCGCATATTGGCGGAGTTGCTGGCCTGGGCACACGGCGAGGCGCAGAGATGCGGAGCCGAGGACGGCTTCTACAAGCTGAATTGCCTGGGCGACGCCGCGGACGCGCTGAAGCTGGGCGTCGTGGCGAAGACTCTGCTGAAGAACGAGATAGATTCGCTTTCCGACAAGCTGAAGGGGTGGGCGGAGGAGGGGCCGAGGCTGGCCTGCGAGGCCTTGGGCGAGAGTTGCAAGCCGTGTAGCGTCGACAGGAGGATCCTGATTGCCCACGCCGGTCTCGCCAAGGCCCTCGTCGACGTGGCGAGGAGAGGCGAGGAGTTCTACGTCAGGCTTCGGAGGGACTGCGCGGCTGTTGTGGAGACCCATCTGAGAAAAATTGAGGAATGACGGCGGCTAGGACTCTCTACGTCGCTACCTGGGGGAGCCCGCTGAACTGGAAGCCTGTGGTCTACAGGTGCAGTGGCGGGGAGAGGACAGGTTTCTCGTCGATCGTGTGTGCCAAGGCGGACCGCTACGTTGTCTACGCCCTCGACTCCGCGGTGACGGCGGCCGCAAGGAGGAGCGAGGTCGACGGTAGGATTCTGGAGGCGGCCAGAGGCTCCGGCCTGGAGGTGGCCGAGGAGGGGGACCGGGTCGCCGTGCGCCCCGCGGAGGGGAGGGCGTGGCGGGAAGCCCTGCGGAGGTACATGAAGGCTGTGGCCGAGGCCATGGGCTATGAGGTAGAGGTGGTGGCCACGGGGTCCAGAGGTCTTTACGGCGGATATCTCTACGAGGCTAAGCCGGATCACATTTTGGCGGAGCTCGTGATGGGGCTGTGGCGGCAGGTGGAGGCGCTGGGTGAGCCCGGGGGGACTCTCGAGATAATGCTCGACGTGACCCACGGCGTGAACTTCATGCCGACTATCTCGCTTTACGCAGTCAGGCTCCTCGCCGGCGCGGCGCTCCTCTGCGGCTACGACTCTGTGAAAATTTCTGTGTGGAACGCCACGCCTCAGGAGTGGAGCTACGAGGCGCTGTTCAGCGACTCCGTCGACCACCTTCAGTTTCTGTGGAAGCCGAATATTCAGGCAGTGCGGGCCCTCTACTACGGAGCCCCGCTTCACTACGCGGCTCTCTGCAGAAAGGTGGAGGAGCCTGACTACAGGTCAGAGCCCAAGCCCATCTGCGGGGAGGGGCCTTGCAGAGTGACCTACGGCGAACAACCAGACTACAGATCCCTCTACGAGCGTCTCCTGGCGTGGGCGGGATGCAGAGATCTGCCTGGCACCCTAAGCCAGTATAGGCAGTGGCACGTCGTTAAGAAGCTGAACCCCACGGCCAAGCTCCTCGTCCAGCACGAGCTGGAGGACATAAAGAGGAGCCTCGACAGCCGCCGCCTAGGCGGATGCACCACGCTCGCGGAACTGAAGGGCATCGCGCCGTCGCGCGCCGGTGAGCCGTGCGGCAAGGACAACAGAGACTTCGTCGCCCACGCGGGGCTGCTGGACAGCTACACCAAGATCTGCAGACACGGCAACGACTACACGATACAGATCGACGAGCGCACCTACAAGTGCTTAGAAAAATAACGCCGAGACGCCGCCAGGCCTCCGCCGCGCCGAGCCCGCCGCAACGCGACTGCTACGTCCTCCGACTCACGCCTCTCGGCGAGGCTCGATGACGTTCGCCTACGCCGCTGGACAAAAAACGCAAACGACATAAGCCATTAAACATTTGATATTACTTTAATTTTTAGAGAATATCAAAGTAAATTACATACTGCCGAAAAGTTCAGATAGAGCGGATTTCATCCTTCTCAACGCTTGAAGACGTGGACCGAGAAGATACCTGACGTGCTATCCTCTCGCTAAATTCTTCTGAGATTCTTATTTGGGGCGGTTTTTCGGATTTTTCTTTGTGCCTTGCGGCCGCGCTCAAATTACGCTTTACATTCAAGAGTGACGGCGCTGGGTGGTCGGCGCGGGCGGTGGGCAACGGCATGAAGAGGGCAAGGAAGGAGGGGAGGCTGACCTACGTAGTGGCGACGGGCGGCTATAAGCCCGAGTCCACCTTCGCCGTGATTGCGGCATACGTCGCCGGGGCCCACGGCGTGGTATACGTCCACGAGACGTTTAGAGACGTAGTGGAGCTCCCCATACTCCCCCTCCAACTGGAGGAAACCCTCGCCAAGTTCGCCAGGAGAGAGGCAGACGAACACGACGTAGCCCCCCACCAAGGCATGGAAATCCACCACCTAAAAGGCATCAAGGTGCCAGCCCTATGTTTCAATCTCTGTTTGAGATGCACATGTGTGGTAAGACGTATCCTGATGACGCCATTAAGGAGATTACGTTTCAATTCTCTGTTTGAGATGCCGCCGAGGGGGCAGTGGTGGCTCACCCCCAGCCCTCCGCGACTGTTTCAATTCTCTGTTTGAGATGCAACGGAGCGCTTTGTGTTCGGCCGCCTCGATGCGCTGATAGTTTCAATTCTCTGTTTGAGATGCCGCCAAGATGCAGAGAGGCCATCGCCATCACGGGCAACTACTTCGGTTTCAATTCTCTGTTTGAGATGCCCCCCATCAAAGACCCCGTTTTTCCGCTGTGGAAATCGGAAGTTTCAATTCTCTGTTTGAGATGCCGACGTCCGCGGCGTCGCATGCCCAATAGCCTACTACAACGTGTTTCAATTCTCTGTTTGAGATGCAGGGCTAGGCTGTGGAGGAACGACGCCGATGCGGCGTAGAGTTTCAATTCTCTGTTTGAGATGCTAGACCTGGGTCTCTGACGCAGGTAGCCGCCGACATGAGGCACGTTTCAATTCTCTGTTTGAGATGCAGGTTGGAGGTGCCTAGAGGCGCCGGGTGGCGTCTTATCGAGATGTTTCAATTCTCTGTTTGAGATGCCGGGCTTTCTGGTCTTTTGAATTGTGTTTGTTTTTAAGTTTTTCTATCTGCATTTCGACGTGATGGTGTCTAACTTGGTTTGTGTGGGTTGTGGGGTATTGTCTATGGGTAAAGTGTGTCGGGCGTGTATATGCACATGTTTGCGTGTTTTTTCGTGTCGGCGTCGACCTGTGGCTTTGCGTTGCACGACGTTTTATAAGCTGGATTTCCGCTTTACGTACTTAACCTGCCGAAACAGTAGAAAGCCTTGATAGACGTAAAGCGGATGGTGCACGACGATTTATAAACGCTGAGCTTTAAGCAACCAGTTAAATATCATCACGGCGC
>Ga0209739_100322_pt1 | contig 20159 bp, 28 predicted proteins | sample JossMetagenome_2_FD_184729 | JGI IMG/M metagenome (GOLD analysis project Ga0209739, IMG submission 184729) | Hot spring sediment microbial communities from Joseph's Coat, Yellowstone National Park, USA - JC3_ASED (SPAdes) (version 3) | ecosystem: Environmental > Aquatic > Thermal springs > Hot...
CTCCTCGTATCCAGGTTCTTCCTCGAATGCTTCCCACTCTGCTTCCTCCTCTGCCCAGTCTAGAAACGATTCCTCTTCAAGCTCTCCCTCCTGCTCCTCTTCTTCTGCCTCGAACTCGTCTACCTCGAACATGGCTTGTCAGGTAGACAGGTAGACGGGGATCCAAAAAAGCTTTGCCCAGCATCAACGCTTATATCCCACCACCATTGATTTTTTACACTTGATGCAAAGCAAAAAGAAAATAGTGTTGGTTACATTGTTACTGTTTCTAGTGTTACCTAGCAGTCTACAACTCCCAGTCTATATCATTCCAAAAGTGCTTGCACAAGGTCATACCGACCCATTAATCCAGGCAATAACTGAAGTAAATCAAGTTCTAGAAAAACTTGGTGCATATATTGATTTCAAGGATACATCAGTCTCGTTTACTATTTACAGGAATCAAATTATCAGCGCTTTTGGCTCCGAAGCTGGCGTCATGGACGCTGTCCGCCGTCAGGTTAGTAGTATAGTCTTCCATGTTTCACAGAACGAAATGGCTAGTCGTCTAGGTGCAATACTCATGATTTACAAGAACAGGGTGTTACAGGACTTCCCCGACCTCGCCAATATCCAGACTGGCGAGGCATTATGGTCTGCCGTTGTAAACAAGCTTGGTGATATTAGAAGAGCCCAATCCTATGTAGCAGACATAGCAACGCAACAGATAACAAAAGAAATCCTGGAAGCTACTTCCCATACAAGGATATACGACGGTATCCTATACTGGTATTCTGGCGGCGTCACATACTCTGTTCTCGTTGAATGGAAGTCAGTCAACGACATAAGTGTAACCCAGAACATACTATACAGTATAAGGGAATCTATCCTAGATGTAGCAATCGTGAAATCCTATAAAGACGCCAGGCTCGTCTGGATTCTGCACGACTATCCGTTACACCAATCCGAATTATTCAGGCTTCTAAGGACAAATGGCATAGGAGCATTCACCAACTATATGTGGACTCAGCAAACTGTGTATGGGTATTCAGAGGGGATGGGTATATATGAAATAATAAGGGGATACCTCAAAACAAACAACCCAGACACAATATATGAGTCTGTCCAGGAGTTTATCCCCAAAGTCAAATATGCAGTAAGTCTTGCCGAGACTGGAAAGGCTAGGCTAAGGCTTAAGCCTGACTACATGGTATACTTAGGGCTTGCCGCAGAAATTGTCGCCTCTTTGTGGAAACCAGTCGACAGCACACAGGCAATGATTCATCAAGCACTAATAAAATTCTCCCAGGAAACCCGTTTGACAGTTGACGCACTAATGACCGCGAAAGGTCTAGGCATGCTAGCCCTGGCACTCATTGGCGAAGGAGGGTCATTTTTTACAGGTGGCTTGATGCTTGCTGCTGTCATGGTTTTCTACGTCATAGACTATACACGGGCATCACATGACTTCGAAGACCTCTATAACCAGGTTCTTTCAGGTGCAAATTCACCAAAGATTTACAGGATATCGCAAACCCTCTACAGGGGAGTAGACATGCAACTCGTCGGTGTCGAGACCGACAACCTCGCCTTGCCTAGATACCTCTTCATTTTTGTCAATGGAAATCTTGTGAGAATTGCAAAAGTCGATAAGTGGACCTATAGATTTTCTAGTGAAGACTTTGGTGCAAGGATAGACATGTATGGTGTCCACATTACGCTCGGTCTTGGAGACGGTTACTTTACAGATATTTTATTCGCTGATTACCAATTCGTTGAGACTAGGACAACTTATTCTGGGGATTGTTACAAGGATGATAGATACCTATTCACCTATACTTGGGAAGTCCCAGTCAAGAGCGTGTTTTTCCTTGAGACTCCCCCAGTCAAATATTCAAGCACATTCCTTGGTTCAAGCGGTTGGATTTGTCCACCACCCCCTGACACTGGCTCTTCAGGCTCATCTTCGTCTTCAAGCACAGATACCAGTGGTTACGTGGGAGGACTACCTCCACGAAACATTTTCCTCATCAGTATATTTGGAATAAACATCACACTGCCATGCTACATCGACATCTTTAACATCAGGATAAACATGCCCTACTGCAAGAATCCTTAAAAATCCTTTAAAACGAAAAGTTTTTTTCTAAATTGGTGAAACTTCTACATGAAAAGTATGTCTGACCTCAGAGTTTTAGACCTCTACTCGGGCATCGGTGGGCTAAGCTTCGGCATAGCTGTCGCACTTAGACCAAAAGAAATCGTCGGTCTCGAAATCGACAGGAATGCAGTCATGACATACAATCTGAATCTAGCCAGATACAATGCAAAATCATTCATACAGGATGTCCTCGAGTGGAAGCCAGACGGGTATTACGACATTATCATGGGTGGGTCCCCGTGCCAGCCGTTCAGCTATGCAAACGCTAAACGCAAGGGAGAAAAACACCCACTATTCCCAACCCTGGAGCGTTTCTTCGACATAGTCCTAGAGCTGGAGCCGCCTGTATTTATCCACGAGAACGTCAAGGGCTTGCTGTCCCTAAGGCACAGACACGTCTACGGAGAGCAAGTCAAACGCCTAAAAGACCGCTACGCCATAGTCCACGGTATCCTAAACAGTGCCGATTACGGGGTTCCCCAAAAACGTGAAAGGCTGTTCACTATCGGTATACACCGCTCGCTCCGAAAGGTCCCATCACTCCCGATACCCACCCACTCCGAGAAGCCAGCCATGACAATCCACGGCACGTTGCCCAAATGGCTCACGCTGAGGGAGGCGATAGGAGACATAATGGCAACTACACAGCCAGAAACAATCATATTTAGACAGGAGCAAGTCGAAAGGATACGCAGGGAGCGGGCAAACACAAGGGGTATACACTGGGGCGTCATGGAGTTCCCAGACAACTTGGATAAGCCTGCTAGAACTATATCGAGTCATACCATAGAGGGGACCAAGCGTGAGACAATAGTCATAATGTCTCCCACGGCAGGGCTGGACGGGAACAGCATATATAGAAGACTGACCGTAAGGGAAGCTTTACGGGTCCAAAGCTTCCCAGACTGGTGGAGCTTTCCAGACGGGCTATCCATAACATTAAAGTATAGACTTCTAGGCGAGGCTGTCCCACCAATCCTAGCCTACAAGATTGGACGTAGCATAGCAATAAGCATGGGCTGGGAGTGGCATCCACCCACCCCCGAGGACTTCAAGCTCCCCTACTTCGAGCGTGCATTCCCAGAACTCATAGCGGTTACCCAACGCTAGGTTTTTTTGTCTGCAGTTTAGTATCTTTCTCGACAAGTATGACAGAAACAGAGGTAAAAACAGAGGTAAAGAACGTCCTGGGCAGGGGATTCATAGAAGAGACCTTCTGGCTGATTGGACACCTGATAAACATAGAGGAGCATCTATTCGAGTCTGGCCTAATCGACCAAGCCGTCGTAGTCAAGAACGAACGCAGGAAATACGTGAACGAGTGGATAAAGACGCTAGGATTAGACGAGAAGTTGCTTGACAGGGACTGGTGCATCTACAAGCACCTCCTCAGCTTGCTAATACACATACAGGAGGTAGCCACGAGCGGGGAGGCAGTTATGGACATAGACTTCGCCCTCAAGTCAAAGGAGCTATACGACCACCTCAAGCAATACGCCTACCAGCTAATAGAGTTCCACCGCAGGGGTGGAATCACGGTTGAGTGACTGCTACAGGTGCGAGGATGACAGGACACGTGAAGACGTTAAGGCAAGCCAGCTCAAGAAGTGCATCATATGCGGGATGCCTGCGGTCTACGAGCTCGACGGCAAGCCCTACTGTCTCCAGCACTACGCCCAAGCCCTAGCAAAAGCCAAGGCAAGAGGCGTCAAGAAATGACTCAAACAGATAAATACACGAAAAAACAGCACACTTACAGGTGGAAAACATGAAACGGCTAATACTGCTCGTGGCACTTGCAGTCCTCGTTTACACACTGACGGTAACATTCTCTGCTCCCTCTATATCCTTCGACAACATCAACTATCCAACAATCATATTTAGATACTATGCCAGTAACAACACATACAGCTCTAACCTAGCCTCGTTATCATCATTTCAATTGTTCAGCAACAATGCACAGGTTGGAGACATGATATACTTCGGTTATGGTTCCGTGTCCTATTCTATCTCACCAATTCCATGGCACGACCTATACTTCTCCATTTCTACACCTCTGCAGGGAACTGGGATACAGCTAGTATGGGAATACTGGAACGACTCTGCAAAGGCATGGAAACCTATACCCAACCTAGTCGACGGGACAAACAAGTTCTCTACCTCTGGCTGGGTAAGATTCCCCATCCCGCCATACTGGTATTATGGAGATAGTTATGACCTTCTTAAAATCAACAATTATTACTCACTATGGGTTAGGGTAAGGCTTGCTAACGGAACTGTTACCAACGGTGGAGCCGTAAACCAGCGTGTTCTAATCCACGACTACACCCTGACTATACGGGACTACCCAAACATAAACTTCTCATACATATACAGGGTTGTGAAACAAAACGGCTGGAACATAATGATAAACCCTAACAACAACACCTACATCATCTTTTCCAACATTAAGTTCATAAACAGCACGCTCTACTCCTCGAAAGAAATAATCCAGATAGGGACGCTGGAAAGACCAATGACTATTCAGGCTGACTACTATTCTAAGCTATACTTTGGCAGGCTTGCGAGTAACGGCGTGGGCATTGACGGATCCGAAATCTACCTATACACTAGAAAAACGTCTCCCTACCTCCGAATCAATAACTTCTACTTTTATGGTAGCAGGTTTACTAGGTATGGCGGAGGATTTGGATCACCCATGTTTCCAAGTAATGTATCAATCATTGACTCACAGCTTGTGTCAGACCAGATGTTCTATTTCCCTGCAGGCTCGAATGGAACGCTGACACGTGTCCTATACTCTGTCCCAGCTTACATCTACATATACTCTGACAAAATCCGCATCAACCAGCTTATACTTCCATCTAACGCCCTAGGTATCCTTTCTGGTGCTGGGAGTCCAGCGGTAATCAGTAACGTAGTGTTTGCCACAGGGCAATACCTCAACAGGTATTATGATGCGTGGGTTGACCTAATAGACTGTGTAATCTCGCCCAGCCAGATACTCAGCTCAAGCCCAACTGGCAGAGACGTATGGGTCAGGAAGCGTTACTCCTTCAACCTCAAGCTCATAGACAAGAACGGTAACCCAGTCAGCGGGGCGACAGTCAAGCTCTACGACACATATGGTAACCTAGTGTTCAGCCTCACAACCAACTCTACTGGACAGATACCGACACAATACGTCATGACCTATATCACTTGGTGGAACAAGTCCGAGAACTGGAGCATCAGGCACGAAATGAGCTACAACCCGTTCACCCTCGTGGTCAGCCACCCAGACTATCCACCAGTCATAATGAAGTGGAACATCGAGCAGAAGGTAGACCTCTTACTGCCGATAGATCCGCTGGACCCAGCCGAGCTCTACGTGAACACTACAAGGAACATCTACCTACCCAAGGACGTGGTCATAATCAATGCATACGTCCTATACGAGAACGCTAGGCAGACTGGCTTAACGATAAACGTAACAGTGTTCAAGCCAGACGGTACCAAGAGCCCGCTGATACAGCTCAGGGACGACGGTGTATTCCCAGACACAGTTGCAGGCGACGGGCTATACGCTGGTCTCTTCCTAGACACGTCTATGACTGGAGTATACCTCGTAAATGCCTCGGCAATCTTCCAGTCAGGGCTACTTAGGGCTAACTGGACATTTATTGTCGACAACACCGCAGACCTAGTCCTCAAGGTCAACGCCAGCCTGTCGAGTCAACTGTCAAAGGTCAACAGCACGCTCCACACGAGGATAGACACGGTAAATAATTCCCTCTCAAAACAGGTTACATCAGTAAACAACACCGTAAAAACGTGTTGTAACGAGGTCAAAGACCTTGTAAGAGCCGTCAACTCTAGTCTCTACAACAAGATAGTGTCGATAAACGGGTCCATATACGGCAAGCTTGTAGCGGTGAACCAGAGTCTCTACACAGAATTAATGGCTGTAAACAGCTCCATACACCTAAGGCTCAATAACATCAGATGTAACACAACCACGCTCGAAAACCTAGTCATAAACGTGAACCAGACACTCTACAACAAGCTGGACAGGGTAAACACGACCCTCTACGGAAAGCTAGTCCAAATCAACGACACGCTATACCTCAAGGTCGACAAGCTGGAGCTCAAGCTCGCAAACACCAACACGACACTCTACAACGCAATCAGGAATGTCAACAGCACCCTATACGTCAAACTGCTCGAAGTAAACCAGTCCCTATACCTCAAAATATCCAACATTAAACTCAATATCTCCCAGCTAGAAAACACAGTTAAAAACGTCAATGCAACGCTCCACGGTCGGCTCACGTCAATCAACAACACACTCTACTTAAAGGTCGACACTGTCCAGCTCAGGCTGTTACAGGTAAACAACACACTCTACAACGCAGTCATCAAGAGCAACGGGTCGATACACTTAAGGCTCGACACGATAGACACAAAGACAAGCGACATCTTGGCTAGGCTCGGCGAGGTAAACGCCAGTATACATGGCAGGATAATAGCGGTGGGGGACAAGCTATACCTGAAAATCGACAGCGTCGAGACACAGGTGTCAAGCCAGTCTACAAAGCTGGATCAAGCCACGCAGAGTATAAGCCAAGCGTCAAGCACCATCCAGCAGGTTCCATCAAAAATAGACAGATCGACATCCACTATACTCGACGAAATACAGAAGCTCAGAAACGAGATAGCAATGCTCAGGGAACAACTAGAAAAGATGCAGGGAGTAACGTTTCCACCATGGGTATTACTACTAGTAATACCAGCACTGATACTTGGGCTAGGCATACTCGTTGCACTCAGAAAGCTCCAGGCACCGTCCTATGTCTTCCCATCCGAGACCCCAAGAAGATTCAAGGCTATGCGTGTCGTCTACGGCGTCCTAGTAATCATTGGCTCATACCTGTTGCTCCTCAGGTATGGCAAGGCACTACCCGTTCCATTTGAGGTGATCCTAGCCCTGTTAATAATCGGGGTATTGACGGCAATCGTAACAAGCACTAAACACGGGCTGGCAGTCATGTTCCTGCTGGGCCTGATATACCACCTGTATCAGTCAGTCCACGTGTCTATCAGTTCTCCAGAGATAGAGATGCCGATACCATTCCCAGTGCTGTCCCTAGCCATAGTATTCCTTATATTCACAATTGCCTACATAATCCTCAAGAAGCGTAGAGCACAACAGGTGATAATGTGGTGAGCGAGCTAGTCGTAAAGGGTGTAAGTAGCTTCATTATAGGATACCTGCTTGGAAAAGGCGTCAAGATACTACTATACATTGTCGGTCTATTTCTACTCATACTAATGGGACTAGAGGTTGCAGGATACATCCACATAAACTGGGAAAAGCTGGCAAGCGACATATCCACGTTTTTCTCGAACATCCTGAATCCGTCCCAGAGTGCTGGACAAGTATTCGACTGGCTCAAGGACAACTGGGGAGCCGTCCTAGGATTCCTAGCTGGCTTTGGGCTGGGTGGTGGTGTAATTGCTAGAAAGCCCAACGGCTAGAGACATCGCAGTAGTCATATCCCTACTACTAGTGGTCATCGGTTTCCATTGGATTCCATCCATACAACTATTCCAGCAGGGTAACAAAACTGTTACAGATAGTGAACAAAATGGATTCCCAGTTGTAACAATCGAGATTGTATTAGACACGCCTCCATCACAGGAGGTAACCATAAACAGTTACCATGCAGTCTACAAATACCACGACGGCGAGGGCTACCACTTGGTCTTCGTGGTCCCAGCCAACAAGACATACGTCCTAAACCCGTCATGTTGCACTAGGACCCGCTTTCTCGGTCCCAGAAAGTATTACGCATTCTGGCTGGGTGGTTGTGTTGCCATCAGAACTGACAAGTAGCCTAGAGGGATACCTTGGGTCCCTCAAGGCACGTGGCAGGAGCGAGAGGACGATAAAGACCTACCGCTCGATACTCTCTAGATTCATAAACTACCTGGCAGTAAACAGCCTTACCCCTGACAGGGTTACAGAGCAAGACATCGACAGGTTCATGCTTGAGCTTTCAAAGATGGGCTGGGACCAGAACTCGCTGTTTACTGTAGCCGTGGCCGTTAGGAGCTTCTTAAGGTATCTGGGCCGAAACGTGGACTACCCGTTGCCAAAGCGTCCAAAGATGTTGCCGAAATACCTGACACGTGAGGAACTAACACGCCTGCTAAACGCATGCCAAAACGACTACGAAAAGCTGGTCATAGGCTTACTGTTGACTGGGGTCCGTGTCTCGGAGCTTGTAAACATCAGGGTTTCAGACATAGACATCGACAAGCGTAGCATCAGGGTCGTGGGCAAGGGCTACAAGGAGCGGGTGGTCTTTTTTGCGGACTGGCTTGTCCCACTACTCAAAAGATACCTTAGGCACAACAAGTCTGAATGGCTATTCCCCAGCGAGATAAACCCAAGCCAGCACGTCCACTACGTAACGGTCGAGAGGGCCTTGCAGAGGATTGTAAAGAGGGCAGGCATAAACAAGAGGGTAACGCCACACGTCCTCAGACACACCTTTGCAACCCTCAGCCTAGCCAGCGGTCTAGACATCAGGGAGATACAGGAGCTCCTAGGACACTCGAGCCTCAGCTCTACACAGATATACACCCACGTAGACCCAGAAAGACTCAAACGCAAGACTGACGATTTCTATCGTTCACTATTCGCTCCGAGGTGGTAGCTTGCCCAAGCCTAGACCTGAAATCAGGGTAACTTTCAGCCCGCAGGACGGCGAGCTACACGTCGAGGGGGACCTAGAAGCGGTCAAGCGTTTCATGGAGTGGTATCTAGACACCGTCAAGAAGCTCCAGCAGGCACAGGAGCAGAAACCTCAGCAGGAGCAAAGGCAAGCCCAGACCGTCGAGGAAAAACAGGAAAAGCCCAAGCAAAGACAAGAACAAAGAAAGCCACAGCCATCTGCATCGGTCGACACAACTGGACTACCCAGCTTTGCACAGGACAACCCCTGGATAGGTATCCTTTCTAAGAAACACTAAACGAAAAGCTTTTTTCTCCACCCAAGTCTAATAAGGTAGCGGTTGCCATGTCTGCGAAGACCAAGCTGATATCCGAGAAAGAGGCATATGACTATATCAGGCAAAAGGTCCAGGAGTATGTAGATAGGAGCGTCAATAGGAAGGGTGCAAGATACGTGGCGTCTAGGCTTGCCACAGCGTTGTTCCTCGCAGGGCTACCAATGACAGTGGCGAACTACTTTGACCCCATCCAGCGTGGGGACCTAATCGTGGTCCCCGTCAAGCGTCCACGCTCATATGTCCACGAATACGTGGTTACACCAGAAGAGGTAAGGACGCTCAAAAACCTCATAGAGGAGGCAAAGCAGTTCTACACTAGCGAGCGTTCGCTGGAAAGGGTCTTGCAGGACGAGAAAAAGCGGTTCCTCGAATACGCTGGAATCGAGAACATAACCACCCTCGACGCATACGCCCTCAAGTTACGCAACCTAGGGCTGGGTCAGTTGCTCAAGGGTCGCTACGCACTTAGACGACTAGAGCTTATTCTAACTTACATTGCACAAGCCGTGGAGAAAAGACCATCATAACGCTACGTAACGGTATGTAACGCCAAAAAAGGAAAAACATTATTTTTGGGTTAAACAGTAGATATCAGGGCGTAGAATAGGCTCCTAAGCGTCTCTATCCTTTTTCTTACCTGTCTACGGCTCTCAGTAAAGCTGACACTGTAGACCATCTTTCCGTCCCTGTATCCCCTGATTGTCAAGCTGTCCATGTATTTCGACACGTGGTTATACTCTATCTCCACTTCGAAGCCCATGCTCTTGAAAAACAGGGTCATGACAGCCGTTGCCTTGCTCTCTATCGTGTTGAATAAGCCAGCATATGGACAGTTACGTATCCGCTCGATTATGTGGGCTATCTCCCCGTCGTTGGGCCACGGACAGGGCTTTTCGAGTTCAGTGCAGTATCCCTCCTTTGTCAAGTATGGACACTTTAGGGCCAGCTTAAAGCCTAGGTCTTTCATACGGTTTAAAAGGGGTATCCAGAAAAATAAAGTTTTCGTTTAGTAGGTATCCGAACAACTACTCTTTCAGGGCTTCCCTTATCTCCTCTAGGAGCTTAGGGTTGTGGTATTCGTCAATCGTTACAGCAATGTCTCTTACCTTTTCGAGGTCGCTGTTGTAGAAATACACGTATTTCTCGCTGTTACCTATCACTCCCCACTCCTCTAGGTCAACCCTCATCCTGTCTCCTAGAGGCGTAAATATGACAATCGCTCCAAGGGTACGGATGTAGAGTCTGTTTGAGTCCCCTAAGAGGACAACCGCTGGGTGCGTCAGCTCTATCCTAGGCTTCTTGAAATAGAACTCCTTGGTAAACCCATCTATCCCCACTAGGTCCCCGATTCTAAGGACTTTCTGGTTCATGGCTTGTCATGTGGAAAAGAGGGGGATACAAAAAAACCTAACGCTTTACCTATAAACGAAAAGGCTAGTCAGCCTCGTCTAGGCTTACAGACGGACTGCCCTAAACGTGTCGTTTCCACAGTTACCACACTTAACCCTACCCGAAGACATTATGTGATACTGTCCTAGCACCTTCTTCAGTGATGGAACAACCCTAGCTTCTAGCTTGTATGAGGGGATAAAGTCCTTTTCAGGTTTCCTATACATCAGTCCCACCAAAAGAACATGTAGGCTTTTCCTTTAACCTTGACTTCCCCATAATCCTCGGGTCTGTAACCCTTAGCCCACTCTATCAGCTCCCTCTCCTCGACTGGTATATAAACCGCATCGATGAAAAAGTCCTCGTTACCATCAATTCCCCTCTCCAAGATGTTTACGGCAAAGAGCAGGTTTTCATGCTTCTTTGCCAGCTCCACGAACTCTCGAATCGTGGGACTATCGTTGTGTCTCTGTCCATAAACACACCTAGGTAAAAGCCTCGACACCTCTACCAGCACAGGGGAGGGGACTAAAGCCCTATAAGAGTAAGGGAAAGATTCAAGCAAGCCATGTCTCCTAAGTGCTTCGTTTACTTTCTCGGTATAGCCACGTCTAAGCCACTTTTCCACTTTACAGGGGATTTTTGCCAACCTCATGTTTATCGAGAATATCTTGGACGGGATACTATTTAAAATTTTCGGAAAAAGGAAAAACGAAAGAAAAAAAAGAATAATTTAGTGGACAGCCCTAGGGCTTACCTTTACCCTCAGACCCCTGTAAACCCTCAATGCGTCCTCTGGCAGTTCATACATTACGCAGTGTGTTACCCTGCTGTAACCCATACCATGCTCGTATTCCTTTTTCCACACCATAAGCCATCCATACGTGTCGACATAAAGCCACCTTGTCCTTGTCTCTGTAAAGAAGGGTAGACCCGAGACATCGGTCTCCCTCTGGGAAAATATGTCTAGAACCACGACAGGGCTGGTTGGCAAAATCAGGGCCTGTCCTTCACTGCTAAAGTTTTCCTCGTTTGCGGTCTCTACTACTATCTCCTCTTTGATTTTCCCAAAGATAAGGGCGTAGTCTATCATGCTTCGACCGTCAGGCGTAAACACGTAGTATACCCTTAAAGCGTCTATCCGCTCTGTTACGGGCTGTCTTTCCCTCTTACAGGGGTATCCTCTGGTTTTCATGGCTTTCACATAAATAATAAGCGAAAAGGTATATAAGCTTATCACAGGGAAAAAACAAGAGAAAAAAATATTGTTTTTACGGGTATAGTTCTACTAGCTCTATCTCTTCCTGTGTAGCATTCTTTAATGCTTCGACTAGTCCCTTGTAGTGGAACAATAGCCGAATACACTAAGTATTTAAGCTGGATTCCGAGAAAAAACACGGGAAAAAAATTGGTTTTTTATTGGCTTTTTGCCTTTGCCTTAAACCAGTAATCCCTGTAATAGGGACACAACACTACTCGGTTCTCTGCGGGCAAGACACACGGATTAAACGCTACGTCTATTTCTTTGCCTGCTAGCTTACAGTAGTATATCTTTGGATACTTTTTGTCTACCATTAAGAACTCGCAGACATTGATATCCACGTCTACGTTTATGTCTCTTACATATCTAGCTATTTCCTCTAGGTCTGCTTTCTTTGGCCTAGCTGTAATCCCCATGTATTATCGTTTACATGGTAAGCGAAGAGAAATAAATTGTTTACTTTCGGTCTACTATTAGACAAAAAGCTAGGAAAAAAATAATGTTTAATGGGAAAAGGCCACCTTGTTGATTTTCCACAGTATGCTTGTCTCGTAGGTGTTTCGGGCTAAGACCACATACATTATTGCCTTTTCCTTGTTTGGTGCTGGTCTCAAGATACGTCCTAGTCTCTGTGTTAATTGTCTAATTGTCTTACCCGTGGCCACTATTACACCAATGCTTACGTCTGGTATATCGACACCCTCATCTAGGCTTCTAACCGCAATCAAAACCCTGAAGCTCTTACCCCACTCCTGCAATATGGTGTTTCGGATTGCCTTACCCTTTTGGCTGTGTATAGTCATTGACTTGATTCCGTTATCGTTCAAGACCTGTGCAATCCTTTCAGCACCCCTTATGCTCTCTGTAAACACTAGGATTTTTTCGTTCGGGTGGGTCCTAGCGATTCCCAAGACCTTTATTGCCTTGTCTTGTATCTCGCTCATTAGCTGTTTCCTCTTGTTGGTCATTATCTTTAGCTTTCGGTCCAGTATTTCTACGATCGTTTTGTCCCCATATATTTTTGCTGAATCCAGTTTCCTAGCTATATCCCTAATCGCTTGGTCTATTTGCTCATATTGTATCCTCTCGCTGTAAGTAAGCTCAGCATATACGGGCTTTATCTCTACACTTACGACCGCTTTTTTCTCCTTGGCTTGGCTAAAGCTCATGTAAAAGACTATTGGCAAAATAGCGTTCTCAGGTGTAGCAGTTAGACCCATTACCTTCTTGTCCTTTATCACCTCAACTATTTGTCTCCATGTAGGTGCTGATAGGTGGTGTATTTCGTCGACAATGACTAGGCTAAAGTATTGCAGTAAGTGTCGGTTGAGATAGGCTGAATTAACCACAAAAACGGTTACCCTGCCGAGTCCTTTCTCGTGTGTGTAGTAGAGTGAGGGCTTTACACCCACGTATTCGTATATCTTTTGTTGCCACTGATTAGCTAGGACAATTGTAGGCACAATAACGGCTACTTTTCCGTTTTGGTCCAACTCCTCTTTGATTACTGCTAGGGCTATGTAGGTTTTGCCCGTTCCAGTGGGTATAACGATTATACCCTTTTGGTTTCTCTGTTTCCACTTTTCTATGGCCACTTTCTGGTAGTCTCTAAGTTCAAGCGGTGTCATGACTTATCGTTTATATAATAACCGTAAGTATTTAAGGTTATCGCAGGGAAAAAATAAAGGAAAAAATTCAGGGAAAAAAGGCTACATTTTAGCGGTCTTGTTTACCCGTTTTTTGCTGGGCTTTTGCCTAGCTGATTCCAGATAGTTCAGGCCCTGAATGTAGGCTTTAAAGCCCGCATTTAGCCCGTTGAGACTCGTGGTTATTGCCTTTAGCGTTACCTCTTTGCCTATGCTGACTATTTTCCTCTGGATTTTGTCCTCTAGCTTTTCCTCTTGTTCTGGAATCTCGGGCTTAGCCCTGTTGTCGACTGTTACGGGCTTGAACTCGGCTTTTCTCAATTCCTCTACTTTTGCCTTTATGTCTCTCAGCTCTCCCATGAGAATGTTGTTGAATGCTATTTCTAGTTGGCTTAGCTTTTCCTTTATCTCGTTCAGGTCTTTTTCTACCCTCTCAACTCTCTCGATAAGCTTATGGTTATCGGTGTTGGGCTTTTCAGCATTGGCTAACTGTGTAAGCCTAGAGTCTAAAAGCGTTATTTGTGTCTCTAGCGTGTTGACTTTTTCCTTTATCTCCGCTATTTCAGGAATCTCGGGCTTATACTTGATTACCTTAACCTTTGGCATAGGCTTAGCGTTTACCTGTGGCTTTTCAATTGGTTTTTCGCTTACCTCTACGGGTAAAGCTGTGTATTTGGACTTTACTTGTGGCTTTAAGACCTTATCCCAGTCTACCGCATTCTCTTGTTGTCGTTCAAAATATTGTTGTGTAAGCTCTTGTGCTAATTGCCTATTCCAGTGTTCTAAGGCCTCTTCGTAACTCTCAACGTAATCAACGCTATATTTGTCCTCGCTTAGGTATTGTCCTATGATTTTTTCCGCTATTTCCATGTTTTCTGCATAGGTAAGCTTAGAGTCTAAGTTATCGCTTATCTCGTTTAGAACTTGGATAATGTCGTATTCCTTGAGCGTGTCATAGTGTTTAGCTATAAGCCTAGCTATCTCGAATTCAAGCTTATCGCTCTTTAAGTCTATCCCATGCTGTGTTATCATGTCTCGTATTTGGCTTACCCTAGCATTGAACTCGGCTAAGCCCATTTTGACTTTCCACTATTGAATAAACGATTAAGTATTTAAGCTTATCACAGAGAAAAACCAGAGGAAAAAAATCAAGGAAAAAATGGTCGTTACTTTTCCTTAGAACCATTTACTCATTGGTATTCCTATTGGAAAATGGTCCTAAGGAAAAACAATAGTCTAAGCCATTATTGTCTATGCTATAATTCTACTATAATGTATTAGTGTAAAGCGTTTACCATTTTACCCGTATTCCGATATACCTGATTACCCTTATACTTGTATCAGCGTATATCTTTATACCACTATACATGTATCAGTGTAAAGCCTATACACTGTTACCATTATACCTAGATACAATTAATTAGCTTTACGCTTATACCCTGATACACTTATAACCCGTTACCCGTAAATAGCTATACCCGTAAACCGCTATACACTATGTCCATGAATCTACCTATCCATTTAGCGATATATCAATATTTCGATATATTGGTCAAAAAGCCAAAAAGAAAAACAAAAAAAGAAAAAGCCTTTACATATGTAAAACACTTTCTTAAACAATTTAAACCCCCTGTAGTTTACAAAAGTCAATACCCTGTTGTTTACATTTGTAAAGCGTATAGTTGACAAAAAGTCAAAGGAAAAAGCGTTAAGCCAACTGCTAGCGTGCTTTAAGCCCTAGGCTTAGCTATTTGGTTATGGCTGCTACTTTTTCCCTGGCTTTTTTGTTTTTGATTATCTTTCGTTTTTTGCCTTTAACCGAATAGTATGTATTTTCCAAGGTTTTTGACTTTTAACTACCATCTTCCCCTAGCACCCGTTATGGTTTTTGGTGGTCCTAGGGAAAAGTGTTGTTTTGTAGACACAAAACTTAGCCCTCTGGTCCCCATGTAGCCCTGTCCCCTCTTTTTTGGGTCTACACCTATCGGAAACAAGCATTAAACGAAAGAAAAGCAAAAAATGGACCCAAAAAGCCCAAAACGAGGACCCATGACAATACCCAAACGCTTTATGCGACCAGACAAAATAGGACCCGAAAATCACATAACTAGGGTAAAAAGTTGGGGTTTTTTCCTTTGCTTCTACCCACAGCCCTACCCGTATATCCCAGTTTCCTGGGTAGAATCCCCTCTCCTGATTTTTTGGTCCCCGTTACCCCTCTCTATGCTATTTGTTTTCGAGTATTGCCTTTTAGCGAAAGGTTTATTAGACACCCCATGTAACTATATCATGCTATGACAGAAACCAGACAAACGTTTAGGGTAAGCCAAAAAACAGAGACATCCAGCATAAAGAGACAGATAGAATTCATGATTGACAAGGGCAAGGTTTCGCCTAGCGGAGACATACAGCACATAACCCTAGTTGTAACCGAGGACAGCAAGAAGGTATTGTCCATATCTGTCGACAAGGAGACAATAGTAAACTTAAACGAGGGAACAAGCTACAAGTTTGTCATAGACATCGACCGCTCCACGAACAAAGCCGACACCAAGCTCACGGCTGAGGTGGTAACTAGGGGTAAGGATTTCTGGTGGTTTGAAACTCCAGAAGACAGTCTTATTGCTTATATACGTGAGAAAAGCGTCGAAAGTATTGTAGCCGAGTTTGTCAACGACCTCTTGAACTTCTTGTCGAGCAACATATCGGTTAAGGCAAGGCAAGAATAGGGAAACAAAAAAATATTTTTTCTTTTTTTCTTCTTTGGCTTTTAGCAGTTAGGCGTGTCGTATAGTTCTTTACAGTATTCCTCTCGCATCTCTTTAAAGACCCAGTAATCGCTTGGTCTATGCTCTTCGATGTCAACGATATCCCAGTTGTCAGTAGCCTCGACCCTGCTCTCTAGCTCTCTGCGTCGACGCTCCTCTTCTAGTTGCCTCTTCTTTTTCTTGTATTGATTCTTTTTGCCTGTCATCATGTATATGTAGGTGTCTGGGGTTTATATGTTTTTCGGGTATTGACACAAAGCGAAAAGTTTATTTAGGCAACCAGCATATTGTTGGTAGTATGAGCGTGGGGAGTGGGAAGGAGTATTACCTGCGTCAGCAGTTTACAGATAATTCAGGCAGGACAAAAACTATAAGTCTCATGCTGAGAGAGCAACCTAGAAGCGTGCCAGAGCGAGCATATACCTTTAAGGAGCATGTAGGGGGAAAACGGACAGTGCTGTTGTCGTTCCTCAGGTGGCAGGACTTTGAGCGGGAGGGCGAGGGCTTTAGATACTTCCATACTTATGCGTTTGACATAGTGATTAGCCAGCCAGGAAAAAGGGTAGGCGTCTCTATTACTGTTCGTGACTATGAAAAGACTAGTGGGATAAGTTGGTTTGATGAGCCAATAGAGGATGTAGTTAAAGCCATCAGGGAAAAGGGTCTTGAGACAGTAATGAACGAGGTCTTTGTGGATGTAATGACCTTTGTTTTCTCAAAGCTTTCCCCTCAGAGGCTTCTGAAGACTTAGAATAGCATCTCTTGGTTTTCGAGTATAGGCACAAAGCGAAAAGTTTTTTATAGTCTAGAACAACTATAACATGAACAACTATGACCGAAAAAGAGCAAAAGAAACCAGCGAGACCTGACTACACCTTCGAGATAGAGGGAATAAACGGTGCCAAGATACCCGTAGAGGTATACTTCACAGCCCCGCTTGAGCTAGCCCACAAGGCTACTGTCAAGCAGTTTATCGAGGGAGACAAATACCCAAACCTCAACTACATGTTCATCGACAGAGCATACTACACAAAGGAATACGTGGTAACAGACATTGGATGCGTAGCCCTCTTTGTTGCACACGACAAGGAACATTTCCTGTATCTACTCAAGGAGAGAGTCCTAAAAGACTACGACGGAGACCTAGTCAAAAAGATAGAGGTGATAGTCGAGTGATGGTAGTAGTAAAGCCTCACTGGGCCGAGTTCTCTACTGGTAGAAGATTCATGGCCTATGTTTTGGAAATAATTTTCCCAGAGGGTGGAGAGTCCACGGCAGAGGCAAAAAAGCTATACATAGACGACAAGGAGGTCGAGCCTGACTTTGATAGACTATTTCTGGAAGCCAGAAGGGTAGTTGTCTACGATGTTACAGAGGTTGTAAAGATTTACACGTAAAAAAAGGATTCTTTTTTTGTTTTTTCCCTTATCCGAGTATAAGAGCCAAGTTGTTTAGGACGGGGACCGAGAAGAGTATCGTGTCGAAGACCAGTATCTCTGTGAGGCTAGCGTATCTAGTTGATACCCAGAGCAATAGACTGACGGCGACAGTTCCAAGTATCTGGCCCGCAAAGTAGTATATGGGTCCCATTGCCAATAGCTGGCTCTGGAGCGGGTTAGCCTCGACGTAGCCCCTAGCTAGGGCTATGCCAGTTGTTACCCAGTCGAGGACTCTAAGCAACATGGTAACAGCAAAGATGACTGCTAGGCTGAGTGGCTTGAGCCTCTTGTCTTCCCTATTGCGTCTCTCAAGCTCACGGTAGACCTCAGGGTCCCAATAGCCCATAGCCCTAGGGGTCCTCATCGCTGTAAAACTCTTCATCGTATCCGTCGTATTCCTCCATCCAGAGCCATGGGTCTGCCTCATCTGGGTCCTCTGCCTCTTTTATCCCCTCCTCTAGACCCTCCAGCCATTCTCGTTCTTCTTCGGTTTCCTCGAAGTCGTCCTCGGAACAACAATCTTCGAAGTCTGTCTCCTCCTCACCAGCCTCCCAAGACACAGTTGGACTGTTTTCGACGGGAGATGTGAGGTCGTCGACGTATCCGTCCTTTACTAGTTCACGTAGTGCCTCTAAATCTTCCTGTTTTAGTTTTTTCCTGTTTTTCCTTACTCTTCTATTTCTCGCCATAGCTTTACACCCACCCAGTAACCAAGGTATAGTAGAAAAACGTCGATTGCCAGCCCGATGAATGCAAATAAAAATGTCTTGGACGCAGGGTATCCAAAGCCAACTATGAACGTGATGAGGTTACGGATGAGGGCTAGGAAGACCGACAACATGAACAACATGAACAAGACATCGAGTAGCAGGAAAAAGGCTATAATTAGTTTTCCTATGGTAGTCCTAGCCATTAGGACACCACCCTCTCAATCAAGTCAACTAGTGTTACAAGCTCCTGGATAAGCATTATTGAGCCGAAGACTACGCCTGCAACCGCTAGAAACATAGCGTTAGCGGTGTCTTGACTCAGCGTTTTCTTTTTGGCCACCTTTATGCTCCTGTCGATGGCTGAGACCATGTATCTCCACGTAAAGAGTGCAGTTGCCACGTCCACTATTATCAGCAATATGTATCCCAGCTTTTCTTTTAGCCTTGTCATACGTGGATATAGTTGTGTGGGTTATTTATAAATTTTACGTTTAGTGAGTAATCGAAAGTGGAAAAGCATTTTTGTAACGGCTGACACGGAGACCCAATGACTTAGGGCTACAGCCCTGAACGTATAATGATGAGGCTGGTCCCATTAAGGATTAACGTGTGATGTGGAATCCGTGTCCTGAACGTATAGTGATGATGAGAATCCGCCTCGCTGAACACAAGGTTTTTTTGACTATTACCCGAATAGTTGTTGACTGAAAATGACTGGTAAAAAGCCGAAGAACGAGTTTGCCATAAGCGAGAGGGGTAACTTTGTAGACGCTGGGATATACTGTGAGGACGACAACTGCCAGCTTTTCTTGGGATCCATCGATGACTTGGTGTTGAGGCACACCGCTACATTCAGTATCGATAAACACGACGTAGAAAAGTTGCTAGTGGACATAATAGTCGTTACAGCCAAGATGCTTGCAAAGTATCAGGAGGCAAGACAGTAGTCTTTTTGTCGTTTTATTTCATCTGGTGTTTTTCAACAATTGTGGCTGTTGGTGATTTGTGGCTATTGCTGATTTTCAGCATTAAGTTCTTTTTGACCATTAAGACCACTTGGACTGTTAGGACTTTTTAGCCCGTATATCCCTTTTTGACTGTTAGGACTGTAAGGACCATTTGGACTATAACGGTAACTGGGGTTGAACAGTATTTTGGGATTTAAGGACTGTTAAGACTGTATAGACCATTATCCCCCTATGGGTGTATGGGATTTTTTGACCGTTTAGACTTTATGGTCTAAATGGTCTGAATGGTCAAAATGGTCCTTGTGGTCTTTGTAGGACGTAAAGTTTTTTTGGTCCTAATGGTCCTTATATCCCAATGAGCCAACAAACCTACAAAAAGGGACTTAGCAGGGACGCAGGGTTCCAGAGAGGTAACTATAACTCCAACCTTGTCCGCATCTATATAACCGAGGAAGCCTACCACTTACTCAACACGTATGTCTTCTTCAGACACGGCAGGCTTAAGGGCAAAGTCTCCGATACTGCGTCAGAGCTGATTATAAAGGCTATATCCCAAGAAATGCCTGAAATATTCGAGATGATAAACAGGTATAGGAGTAAGACACCCCAAAGCGTCAATGTTCAGCCCCAGAAGCAGGCTTCTACCCCTGAAGTCGAAAAAGTGGAGACCCCACCTGCACCCAAAAAGGTTACACGCAGGGAGTCAATTTACGATAGGTGGGTAGTGAGGTATACTGGCATCATTAGGGGAATAAAGGACATGAAGGCTATGGAGAAGGAGG
>Ga0209739_100326_pt1 | contig 20017 bp, 31 predicted proteins | sample JossMetagenome_2_FD_184729 | JGI IMG/M metagenome (GOLD analysis project Ga0209739, IMG submission 184729) | Hot spring sediment microbial communities from Joseph's Coat, Yellowstone National Park, USA - JC3_ASED (SPAdes) (version 3) | ecosystem: Environmental > Aquatic > Thermal springs > Hot...
TCCCGATATACTGTTAATAGCTCTTAACCGAACATCATTGGGAAAAATAATAGGGAAAAAAGACAATAAAAAACTGAAAGGTTATAACCGAATAAAAATGAATTTAAAGTTCATTGTAAAATAATGTTATGAGGGGAAAGCAATAGTGGGGATTCATAGCGAAAACAAAAACTCTGGGACATCATTTTATTGAACAAGGACCCACTATTGTCCCCAGTTCTTTAGAAAAACTTTTTATGTTTTTGAAAAAACCAACTTATGGTAAAACATGATGCAAGAAAAAGAAGAGGAATTTGAGGAAGAGGAACAAGAGGAATACTTTGACGAAGATGAAACTGATGACATACGTTTTGGACCAGACTCAGATGAATGGCTAGAAGAACAAAGAAAACGAGTATAAGGAAAATACTCGATAAGAGAGCTAAAGACGTCGAATTTGATTTTTTGCCATATTTGTCAAAAAAGTATGTAACGGTAGTATCAATATCAGCAACAGTTGATAGATTTGCTTTGTCAATCACATGTTGATTGATTTGACGTGGTTATATTTGAACATTATGACAACTCTGTGGTGCAGGTGGTGGGGGTCGGATTGATTTTTGCACTTACTGTAAAATTACAACATACACTTCACATAAAAGTCAATATGACAAGGCAGCCAATTTTGACAAGAACTTGGCAAAACTTTATTAGGATATGTGCATTATAACCATGATGAGTAACAAATTAGAAATGCCACAAATATTAGAGAGAGTTATAGAACTAATCAAGGAAGGTTACAAGCCATATAAAGATAGGGATTACATCGTTCTTAGAAAAGGCAACTCAAAAAGGTCATTAGGAAGGTATTCAGAAGAACTGTGGAATCAGGTTCAGGAACTCTATAACCAGTATGCACCTCATGAAGAACAAAGTAGCCCAGTAAGAGGCTTACTTACAACTGGAATATCTAAACCACCAGAGATTCCAGGAAGAATAAGGCTTGATTTGGAGACTTTGGCATATTATCAGTGGATTAGGTCAAAAGGCTTGGACTGGTCCTTATCAGACTTCATAAACAACACAATCAAACTCTTTTTCAAAGAACATGGAATACAACCAATGATTGTCATAGGAATGCCAATTGAGTATAGCATTGAACTAAAAGATGAGAGGGGAAAATTTGTTGCAATCGAGAATCCTAATAATTATGAAAAAGAGGAAGAGGTGAATGAGAATGAGTAAGGAACTGGATTTGTTGAAGTTGGTCAAAACTGGAAGTATCAGAACAACAAATATTGAGGATATAACAGAATTGACAAAGAAGGCAAAACTTGAAGAACTTGAGATGATTAGACTGGAAAGACTACTTGAAGAAGAAAGGAGAAGATTAGATGAACTCAAATCTGCATTGAAACCAAAGAATGATGGCAATCCAGCAGTAGGTTTAAGTCTAGCACTGGCAAATCCTAAAGTAGTGGAGACATTGAAAAACATGAGCGATGAAGAACTGATGAAGTTGATGTTGATACTATCAGTTGCATCAAGTTCTGGCAACTCTCAAAACATTTTGCCATTAATATTGCCAATGATATTATCAAAGGAAAAACAAAATACACAAACAATACCTCAAAGCCAAAGTGGTAATCATATAACACTAGAAGGCTTGGCAGCACTAATTAAATCAATTGCAGAGGTAATGTCAAATAAAAACCCTCAGGAAAACCCTTCTCCAGTTCAAATGTTCAAAGAAGTTGCGGAGGCTCTAAAAACAATAACAGAATTGTCAGGTGGGAACAAAGAACTTGAAAAGAGAATTGAGCAAATAGAGAATAAAATAATTCCACCAGACCAGTGGATTGAATTCATACGTAAGAATGCAGAGTTACTTGGTTTAAAACCAGGCTCATCTGATTCAGAAGTGGAAAAACTTAGAATTGAACTTGAAAAGTGGAAAACAGAAAAGGAACTTGAAATGAGGAAGTGGCTACTTGAACAAGAACAGGATGCCAAGAGAATTGAGACAATAATGAGACTATTTGAAGGACCAATAGGAAAAGTTGTTGATAAAGTATCAACTGTTGCAGTTAGTAAACTTCAGTCAAATCCAAATGCACCACAAGAAATAGTAACATGTCCAAAATGTGGAGGAACATTTAAAGTTCCAGTAGGAACAACTGAAGCAATATGTCCATACTGTGGTGAAATATTGAGACGTGTAGAGGTGAAACCAAATGAGCAACCAACAACAAAACAATCAGAGTAAGTGGGTTCCAGTTAGCTCAAAGGATATAATGTTTAGCATACTTGGATACGCAAATCCAGAACAACTAGCACAAATGATTGAAGAGGATAAATACATACAGCTGCCACCAATAATGAAACCAGTAATAGCACGTGTAGTAGCAGACTTCATAATAGAGTTTCTAAAAAACACAAGACCAGATTTAGCACAGTTGTTACAGAGCGAAAAAGGTAAAAAATGGCTTTCTAATCAAATATTAGTGATATTCAGATGAGTGAGAGAAATGTAATTGAGAGAAGGTTAAAAATTGCACAGTTTCTTGAGTATAATAGAGATGAAGCCTTTAAGAACTTACTAGCAGTCGAGGAACATCTTAGATTTGCTAAACCTGGAACTACAACATCTGAAGCTGCATGTATAATTAAACATCTTGCAGAAATAGAAAGCAATTGTGATGAAGCAATATCACATGCATCAGAATTAGGATATGACGAAGAAGTTAATTATTGGAGACAAATAAGGGATAAAGTAAGAGACTTAAGATACAGAATAATGTTAGAGGGAATACAAAATCCAACTGAAACGATAAGAGAGATTAGACAAATAAGGCAAATACTGGAGTCATTCAATCCAGAACTATCAGCAATGGGATGTGGTGTATGTGGTGCAGTGATACAACTTGGAGAAAATAAACAGGAAGAATCAACAAAAGCTATACCTCAATTACCACAATTCATAGAACCGAACACTCAAAATTTAAATAGAGGTTTAGACATAAATAAAACGATAAAAATGGTTAGAAAAGGAGATGTATTACTAATATATGCAGGAGAGCATGTAGGTAGAGCATTAATCGAGGGTGCAAAGGAAATAGACTTAGTTACTGGACGTGCAGCAAATCCACCCCTTGAAAGACCCTCAACATGGATTGCACTAGGCTCTGCTGTTGCTTTTCCAATCATAGCACTCACTGGAAAGATTAAACCACCGTGGGATGTATTTCTGACAATTGTAGGTGGTTATGCATCAACATTGCTATGGGATATTGGTAAAGAGGTAATTTCTGGTGGTCCAATTCTAGGAACTCCATTTAAAAGTGGACCAACACTGTCTGGAACCCCAAAAGTGTTCATTTTGCCAAAAGCACAAGTAGTAACACCTCAAGAGACAAAACCAGCTAGTGAAGGTGAATTGACTCCCGAAGCAATTTAGATTGCTTTAGGTGGTGGATAGCTCTCAATTAAATCCAGGAGATAGCGTAAGGTATCTTCATAGTCCTTAAATCCATACTTGTCTCTAACCAATTTTAGTCTTTTTTTGGTTTCTTCACTGCACCTAAGGTAGATTACCGTCTCTTTCATAGATATCATGATAATCCTGATTAGCCAAGGTTTATATACTTAACTGTGCAAATTATCATGGTGATAACAACATGAGTATGCAAGTAATAACTCCAGAGGAATTTGCAAATAGAGTTGGAATGAGAGTTGCAACAATGGATAGGAATCAAATATCTCTAACACCACTAGCTCCAGAGGAGGAAAAGGCAATAAGAACTGTTTTCTACTATGGAATTGAGCATCTAAAGAAAGTTGCTCCTAAGGTGGCAACTGACATTCAGAGACAATTTAACTTTGTCTTTTATGTAGCACAAGTGGCTAAGTCATTGTTTACATCTGGAAAGGCATACTCATTTCCAGCGTTTGGTGGAAGTCTAGGTGTTGCATGGCTGTTCCCACAAGCACTTAAATACGCATCAAATACTCCAACATCTTACACAGTTGATAGTTGGGATATGCAAATAACAGCAGGAACAAAGGCTTACATACTCGGGAGCGACTCTGATTTTTACAGGACAAATTCGACTGTGGATTCAAGACACGTAATTGCCTTCTTTGAAAACGGATTACTTGAATATGGAACCACACCATCGGCACAACAGTTCCGTCTGATATCAGAGGGTAAGAGCAACTACTTGCCATACACAGTAGAGCCTTTGGTAGAAGTTCCAGTAGAAAACGACAAGGCAATTTACCAGTATCCAACACCAATGGGTGCGTTTTGGGTTGATTACAACTTAGGAGTCAAATGGTATTTCATGCCTAGCAGAACTGGAACTGCTAGAATTATACCTCTTGGAATGGTGTTCTACGAGTCTGGATTCTTCAGTGATGTAAAGTGGATATAGGGTGATTAAGTAGTGCTGGTATCAGTAACCGCAGATGGAAAAAAAATAGTAACACTTACAACAACTGGACCATCAAATTACACAACAGGAGGATTTAAGGTAATAATTCCAGAATTACAGAGGATACTTGCACTAAACGTTGATATTAAAGTGAATCAGAAGGACGACAACATAGTATATGCACTGGATTATGATTACTCTGGAAATACTATAACGTTTAAAGCATACAAAATTGACGTTACTGCAACTGCACCATCACCTTGGTTAGAAGTTTCTGATGGAAAAAACCTATCTGGAATATTGATAAACATAATAGCAATTGGAGTTTAAACAAAATATTTTTTTCTCTTTTTTCTCTCCGAAGGAAAGTAAATATATAAGTTACTACATTAATTTAGTGAGTAATAATGAGTGTTCCACCTAAAGTTCCTGAAAAAGAGCCAAGATATAAGATTGTAGAGTTAAAACTTACTGGAAAGCCACCAAGACAGATAGTATTTGACTTTACTGCAGACTACTTTGCACTAATAGAGTCAAGTCCAGACTTAAATACAGATAATGTAAGAATTGCATTTAATGAGCCGAACAATTACATACCACTATCAAAAGCAACACTAGTTAGGGCACCTTTATCAGTATTGAAGTCTGTATGGGTAGATTGGGACCCATCAGAAAATGGAAAGTATGTAAAGTTCTACTACTCTGGTGCTCCATTTCTTGAAATTGCAGCTAACGTTATAACACTAGGTGCAGACTTCATAGGTGTTGCAAAAGAGGGAACACTACAACAAATTAAGCAAAACTTAGACAAGTTCCAATTTACACCAGATGGATTGTTAAAAGTAACAGCTACTACTGCAGTTGTAACAAATATAGATGTTCCTCTATCAACTAGGGCTAGTGAAACAACAGTATCAGCAATAAGTTCTAAGCTTGATAGATTCCAGTTTACTCCAGATGGATTACTGAAGGTAACAGCCGTTTCGGCTGAAATTCCTAATATAGATGTTGCTCTATCTACTAGAGCAAGCGAAGCTACAGTTTCAGCAATAAAGTCTCAGACTGATAAACTAACATTTGATTCAAGCAATAACTTAAAAGTAAATGCTAGCGTAGTTGCTAACCCACCTAACCTAGATGTTGCTTTATCAACTAGAGCATCAGAAACTACTCTTTCAGCAATAAAATCGCAAACAGATAAGCTGACATTCGACACAAATAATAACCTAAACGTAAATGCAAGAGTTGTATCTAATCCACCTAACCTTGATGTATCACTTTCTACAATAAACAACAAATTCCCAGGAGCATTGACACTTACAGATACATTATCAAATCCAACTACAACAATTATCGGTGCAGCAAATCTAGGATTTGATGGAACTTACTGGAGGAGACTTGTTACAGATACAAGTGGAAGATTAAGAGTTAGTGCAGATGTAGTTACAAATCCACCGAATCTAGATGTTGCACTTTCAACTAGAGCAAGTGAAACTACACTCTCTGGCATTAAATCACAGACCGATAAGCTAACATTTGATACATCTGGAAACTTAAAAGTAAATGCAAGTGTGGTTGCTAATCCACCTAATCTTGATGTAACGCTTTCATCATTTAGCAATAAATTCCCATCAGCAACTGCACTAGCTGATAATTTGCAAAACCCAACTACAACAATTATTGGTGCAGCAAATCTTGGTTTCGATGGAACATATTGGAGAAGATTAGTAACAGACACAAGCGGAAGATTAAGAACTGTTGTTGAAAGTATTGCAAATCCACCTAACCTAGATGTTGCTTTATCAACTAGAGCATCAGAAACTACTCTTTCAGCAATAAAATCAAAAACCGATTTATTATCATTTGACTCATTAAACAACTTAAAAGTAAATGTAACAACAACAGTAAACCCACCTAACCTAGATATTGCTTTATCAACTAGAGCAAGCGAATCAACATTAAGTGCGATAGCTGGTGCATTGGCTTCAAAAGCAACAGACAAATTGCGTGTGTCAGTAGTTGATTCATTACCAAGAAGCAACTTTACAGTTGTAGATTCAACTGGAACTGAACTATCTTCATACATTAAGAACTTAGATACAACACTATCAACTAGAGCAAGTGAATCAACACTATCTGGAATAAAGGCAAAAACAGATTTACTAACATTCGACGCAAACAATTATTTACAGGTAAACGTAAAGTCAATAGTAAATCCATCTAATCTAGATGTTGCTATATCAACAAGAGCATCTGAATCAACACTGTCATCATTCAGTAATAAATTCCCATCAGCGACAGCATTGGCAGATAACTTATCAAATCCAACAACTACAATTATAGGAGTAGCAAATCTAGGATTTGATGGAACATATTGGAGAAGACTAGTTGCAGATACAAGTGGAAGACTAAGGACAGTAGTAGAAAGTATAGCTAACCCACCCAACTTAGATGTTGCTCTCTCAACTATCCATTATCCAGTATATTCACAGACAATTGGAGTTGATGAGACAATTGCACAGAGTATAACTCTAGATACAAGAGGAAAAATACTATTAGAGGTTTATGCAAAAGCAGACGCATTGACAACATTCCACCTAGATGTAAGCACGGATAACACGAACTGGATATCAGACTATAAAACATACACTGGAACACTAGTCCAAGACACTCTATGGAATGGATTTAGATACGTTAGACTTAGAAGTGATGCTGCGGGAGTAAGCGGAAATAAGGTAACACTTATATTATCTGCAAAGTAAATAACAATAGGTGAGGACAACATGCCTAGGTCAGTAAGCGATGTATGGATTCGAGGAAGTGATGTATCATTACAAGTTCAGATGCAGACTGCACTAACATATCCAATTTTAAACATATCACAGAATCAGCCAGTATATATCGACCCAACACTGGATTTTATATTACCTATCCCAACAGACCCAGCTAAAAAGCTAGAACCAGCAATGTCAAATTCAAGAACTGAAAAAACAGACTTTACAAGATATATCTTATTATTTGGAAGACCAACACAGGCATCATTATTGATATCAATTGTATTTAGTGGAACTGGACACATAGGATATGATGGGACTTCAGATACGGCTTATTATTATATGTATGCTAAGCTATCAAAGACAACAGATCTCTCAACATTCACAGATATAACTAGCGAAACACGGATATTTAACTACTCAATATATATACCATCAACAGGAACAGCATGGACTGATGTTGGAACAATAAGCGGAAGAATAACTGCAAGTGTAACATTAAATGCTGGTGAATTCTTAGTATTAGTTATACGTGGAACAAGTAGATGTGTTAATGGTTATCTGAACACAGCAACTGGAATAAACAGCACTAACTTTAAGATATATCCATCGGTGTTCCTATAAGACATAAAATATTTAAACATGGAAACTAAAATAATATTGGAGAGTGGGTATGGATAAATTCGCAAAAGACGGAGATTACTTGACAGTGTTTTTGCCAGCAACAAGTGAGGCACTTGTTTTCAGAGTAAGGTCAATCGTTAACAAAGCATTCAACTTAATAGACTATGGACCATTGCCAATACATCAAGGAACTGTTTTGAAAACGATTGATGGAACATCAACAACTACATCAGACTATGGAGTTTTACCAGCTAGAGCATATACTGACCCAATACAATTCCCAACACAACTAAACGTATATGACAACACAGACATGTGGTATATACCAAAGGAATATAGGGATAGGCTATTCCACGCAATACAATACGTAAAACCAGCATGGATAAGAGTAGAAGTCCAGATACCAACTGGAACAATTCAAAACAGATTTCAGAAAGAGAGAGTAATGGGTGGAGTAGAGAGAGATTTTGGATATTCTAGAGGCTCAATAGAGGTAATTCACTTCCCAGAAGTTCACTATGGTTTTAGGTATTGCAATGACCTTAACATAGATGTAAACACATTCGTAAGATTCGAATATGCAGAATACAAAATAGAAATTCCAATGGATGCACAACTTATATATGACATATTGATTAGAAAAGTTCCAAGCGTATGGGTATCATTGCCATATTCAGTAGAAGACTCAACATTCCAGTCTTCACTTGTAAAGACATATGGAATAACTGGTTTCCCACTGCGTGGAATTAACGAGAGAGATAAAGCTATAAGAGAGTATCAGTCATTGTTAAAAGATGTTAAAAGTGTATGGGGTGGTAGTGAATGAAGGAGTTAATAACAGTTTATGGTAGTGCAACACCAACTGCGTCTGGTCAATCTGGAGATTTCACATTAAATAGCCAAATAGCATATAACACGTTTAACTATATAAGGATACCAAAAGGAACGAAACTGAAAATATGGGCTAAGAGGATATCAGGAACAACAACATTCACATTCATAGTAAATTACACACCTAATATAATTTCAAGGTCTCCGAACTGGACAACTCTAGGTTCAGAATACCTATCATCACCAGGAACATTGGAACTTGAAAAGAGGAAACCTATAATAGTTAATGGATTTACTGGAAATGAAGCGATAAAATTATCATATTCAAATACTGGTGGCTCTGGAACATTAACAGTTGAAGTGGATATAGAAATTACAGACGAAGAGTGAATTAAAAAATATTTTTTTCTTTTTTCACGCATAAAGCTTATAAGATTCTAGTATAAACTATATCATGGTGAGAAACATGTTGGAAAAAATAGTAAATCCAACAATACAGGCATTAATTACAATAATGACTGAACTTCAGTCCAACCCATTCAACATAATTGCAATAATTTCTCTAATCATTTCTGTTTTTACAATAGCATACCTTCTTAAGAAATACAGTGAACTTGCGAATCAGATTATAGATGAGAAACTTACTGCATTGAACTATCTTATACCAGCATTAGAACAAATTATATATTTCTTGCCAGACAAGTATATGAACGAAGCAACACTAATTTTAGACTTGCTAAAGGAAATGAAAACAATAAATGAAGCCATAAAAGGAACATCAGCACTAAGATGGTATTCGCTTTGGAAAGAATACAAAAAGACACTTAGTTTAAAGTTGAAACTAAAACATGTAAAGGGGTAGATTAAAATGACAACATTTCTTGATGTCAGAAATGCAGCACAAAAACTATTGCAACAACCATACTCATTCTCAAAGGAAGACTTCATAAAAGTTGTAGAAGAATACGTGAACTCCTTGCCAGAGTGGAAGAGAGAAAGTATAGTTGGCATAGTTAGTGAAATGAACGGCATAAAGATAACTAAGGCAGTTATGAGGAAAGATTTGCCAAAAGTTTTGAGAGAAGACGAGGAATTTTTCAACTTGTGGATAAAGACATTGGCTAAAGGGTGATGTGATACGGTAAAAGTAGTTATATTGGCACCATACTATGAGATAGCTACATACATATGGAGTCCGTATCTTAGAGGATGGGTAAGCAGAGAACTTGAAAAGAGAGGTATAATGCCAATACTGCTTTGGGGACCTGGTGCAGTAAAGACAAAGTATATTGAAGCAATAAAAGACAAGGACGTAAAAGGAACTCTAGGAGTAGGACATGGAAACAACGACGTGTTTACTGGACAAAACTATGAACCAATAATAAATGTTGGAGACAAAATAACAGACGACTACAAGAGGCAGTGCATAGCACCAGTATCATGCTTAGTTGGAAAGAAGCTGATGCCTTGGCTTGTAGAACAAGGCGTTCAATGTTCTGTTGGAGAGGTTACAGAATACTGGTTTACAGCAGAGAAGATTATTCAAAATGGAGATGACCCAGAGGAAGACAAGTTACTAAAATACTATATGTATGCAGAATATGTATTTTGGTATAGGTTGGCTGAAGGCTTTACGGCTGGAGAGGCATACAGAATGATGATTAGGGAATACTACAGACAGGCTAAGCTAGCGGAAAGCATAGATGAAGAAACAGCATACTATGTCAGATATGATGCAGACAATAGGAAGTTCTTTGGAGATGATAAGTTCAGACTCATAGAAGGAATAGAGACTCAAATCCAGTATAATGTAATTACACAGAGGAATGCACAAGATAGATTTGACTCAATAATCATAAACGGAAAGGTAATTGCACAGAGTGGTGTTCCAACAGGCAAAATCTACATAGAAGTAAACGACCAAAATAAAGAAGTATCTCTAAATAATGACGGCTCATTTACTGCAACTTTCATATTTGACTGGGATAAAAATGTAGAGAAAACATACCAAATAACACTCATATATAAGGGAGATTTGTCAAATAAATTCTTGCCAAAACTTGAAGAAACAGAAGTTAAGATAGAGCCAACATATATACCAACAAAAATTGAGATAACAGACATAAAGACTAGCAGAGACGCATCAGTAGTTACATTCAACATAACTGGAAAACTAACTGATGTCAAAGGAAATCAAATTAAAAATAAAACAGTAGAGGTATATGTTGGAGATGGTAAACTTTATGAAGAAACCGCTAAAACAGATGATAATGGAGTATTTAGTGTAACAATAGAGAAGTCATATCCAGTATTACAGACAAAAGCAACTGTTATTGCTAGATTCAATGGAGATGACGTGTATCAACATTCAGAGACATCAAAAATTGCAAAATTCCCACCAAACTGGGAAGTGATACGAACAATTGCTACTGCAATAACAATAGTTGCAACTGCTATTGCAATAATTCTTAGTCTCTTATAAACAAAAAGTTTTTTTCTGTATTTTTTCTATTAATATTCAGAGAATATGCTAACGTATAATATTAGGGTAAATAAAAGAGGTTTTGCTGACAATAGGGTAACCAAGACTATTCTATTAGCACCAGTTGAACATTGGTGGTTCGTCTCTGACTGGCACAACAATACTGGTGCATGCCAGCAATCTGGACACTATCCAAATTGTCTATCATTTTGGTCATCATGGTGGCTTGAGGGTTTTGGATGGTGGAGACTTAGGAATAAAATTGACGTAAATAAGATAATGAACGGCACAGACCATGTTCTCGAACAACTAATCATAGACTCTATGTTTCAATGGGAATGGGGTTCAATTATAATAGCTAATGATAGGCATTTTATGATTTTCGATAACGACAAGAAGATATTTTATGCATCAAGGGATGAAATAGTTCAGGGAGATGGTAAGTGGTGGAGAAACGTATTCAATGTAAAAGTTCCAGTTGGTGGGATAATAGATTGTGAGCTTTATGCAGATGTTCTATCAATAACAACTGGTGTTAGCTCTCATTTCTCAAATATGACACTAGTATTCTCATACATACCATCAACACCACCAACACAAGCAACAGTAACAGTATATGTATATGACAAAGAATATGGAACACCAATAGGAAATGCACACGTATCAATAATGTCAGGAACAAATATTGTTGGTGATGGATATACAGATTCAGACGGATGGGTTTCAATTAAGGATATAAAGGTAACTGAAGATGGAACTGATTATGTTTTAGATGTGAATAAAAGTGGTTATGGTGAATACAAGACACAGATAACAGTTTATCCTGGAGACAACAAGTTTAAAGTTCCACTAGAAAGAGTTAAGGGTGAAATAAACTGGGGAAACATAGTTGCTCTAGGTGTAGGAGCTGCTGTAATAGGAACTGGGATATACTATGTGTATAAAAACAGAGGGAAAATATCATCTGAAATTAAGAAACACATAACATTATCGATATAGAAAAAGTTTATTTAAACAAAAACCTAATATTAAGTGATAAATATGACTATTCAAGTAATTAGGGCTTGGATATCGAAATTGCCACAATATGAACTTGATATGCCAATAGTTGTTTATAATGGAGTTGCATACACTCCACGTGCAGTATTAGATGAAGTAATGAGGAGAACAACAATTGGAGAGCAACTTCAAAAACAGATAGAGATGGGGATTGCATCTTTACATCAGGAAGATGAAGAAGAACTTGCAAAATTGAGATTGAAACTAATATTGTCTAGACAAACATCTACAAAAATAGTTGCACTGACATACCCGCAACCAACAGCTCTATCACCTCAAGAAATTTTGAGGGAAATTGAGCAAGAAACACCTAGAGGCAGACTTTGGATTGAAGCACAGAAGGAAGTAATAAACAGATTACTTAGAATGAGGTGATGTTATGCCTAATAAAGGAACTGCAGTTTTAATTTTGCCATCTCAACACTACTTAGAATACGGCTCATGCGTAATGGACAAAATTGCACAACAATTCAAAGATAAGCTAAAAATAATAGAACTAAGAGGCTCTGATGCGAATCCATCAGGTATAGATTCAGCTATACAAAACAATGACCCAATGTTCGTATTTGGTGTTGGTCATGGAAATGTAAACATATATACAGTTGAATGCATGACTCCATACATGCAAGTATGCGATAACAGAACTAGGATGATGGCAAATAGGGTTATACATCTAAACTCATGCTTAACAGCACAGCAACTTGGTCCAGACCTAGTCAATAAAGGTGCATTGACATATTACGGAAACTATATGGAATTCTATCTGTTAGTTAGAGGACCACCATGTGCATCTAAGTTCGAGACTACTGTATTTGATGCAGAATACACAGTAGAAAAGAGTCTATTCTCTGGAAAAACTACTGGTCAGGCACAGAATGACAGGCTAAAAGCATACGATGATGAAATTAAGTATTGGACAAATGGTCCTGGTGCATCAGACCCAGAAGCACCTATTGCAGTTCAAGTCTTAACGATAGATAAGAACATAGCTAAAATGTTGGGAAAAGACAATGTTACAATAACTAGTGGTGGTGGAGTATCGCCGGCACTTTTATATGCTATGGCAGCATTAACAACATTTGCAACATTCGGATATGTGAGTTACATAGGAACTAAACACAAGAAAGTATAAAAATAAGAAAATCATAATAAAAACTGGGTAAATATGAATGGAAAATCACTGGGTAGTTTAACAATTACACCAAACCAAGGTTCTTTTCCAGTCGGTCAATCACTAACAGTAAATATAAGTATTTCTGGTGCAAACGCAACATGGCTATACTATGTAATATGGACCGAAAGCAACAGGATAATTGCACAGAGAGATGCAGACTTAGAGCCTGGAAAGAGTTACACATTCACTGAAACATTTGAAATGCCAAATGAAAAGGTGTATGTATGGGCAGATGCTGGTAATGGAGAATATCTTAATGCTAGAGCAACATATTATCCTCTATCTCCATCCCCATCACCCTCTCAACAACCAAGTCCATCTCCACAGATTGGCACAGTAGTTCTTACATATACAAGTCATCCAACTAATGTAACTGTAAATCAAGAAGTTATTTGGTATGCATTGGCACAGGTAAGAGACTCAAATGTCCCAAATCCATTTGTTGCATATCTGTATAAAGATGGTTCAGCAAGTTCAGTAACGATAGTTTATAAAGACGGAACAACAACACCATTGCCAAAAGGAGCATTAGCAGTATATCAGATTGATAACCCATCGGCTCCACCAGGAACAACAATTGACTCTAGAAACGAATTTAGAGGAACTATATTTCCAATTCAAGGAATATACTACATATACATATATGCTGGATACTATTACAATGGAAAATACTATGTAACTGATACAATGTATTACTATGTAACAGCATCCCCACCACCATCACCCTCTCCAAGTCCATCACCAAGTGTATCACCATCACCTAGTCCATCCCCATCACCCTCTCAACAACCAAGCCCATCCCCATCAGCATCCCCATCACAAGGTAAAGTAGTAATAACTGATTACAATCACCCAGAAACTGTTAATGTTGACAGTGAATTCAGATGGTATGTTGTAGGTCAGGTTAAGGACGGATATGTAAACCAGCCAGCAATAGCATATGTATATTGGAGTGGACCAGCAGACAAAATTGTTATAGTTGATGATAAAGGTTATCAAGAAGATTTGCCAATAGGATATGGAATAGTAAACTACATGGATGGAACACAACCTGAGGGGACAACAGTAGATTCTAGAGATATGAAATACCCATTTAGAGGAGCAATATATCCAGCATCAGGAACATATGATATAAGACTATGGACTGGACAATGGACTGGCTCTGACTTCATAGTTCATGACAAGAGACAATTATATGTTTCAGCACAAGGAGGTCCATCTCCATCACCAAGCCCATCTCCATCTCCATCACCTAGCCCACCACCATCACCAGCTCCAGAGATACCAACATGGCTAATAGTTGCTCTGTTATCTGCAATAGGTGGAATAACTGCTGGAGTAGTGTTGAGCAAAAGGTGAAATAAATTGGTAGTAGTAATAAGCGAGCTTTATCACAAAACTAATGGAACACCGAATAATTTGATAGACTGGTATGTAGTTGCACAGGTAATGAGTCAAAATGAGACAAATCCTGGTGTTGCTTATTTTTATATCTGTGGACCATCTGATTCAATAAGTGTAGTAGATAAAGATGGAAAGCAATATACGATACCTAAGAAACAAGGAGTAGTTGTATATTACCAAGGAACTGCACAGCCAGGAACAAAAATTGATACAAGAGATGCTATAAAAGGCTCGATATTTCCAATGCCTGGATATTACACAGTTGTAGTCCATGCTGGAACATATGATGATGCAAAACAACTATTTTACATACATGACTTTGAACATGTGTGTGTAGATATTGAGGGAACACCATCACCAAGCCCAAGTCCAAGCCCAACACCACAACAACCACAGACGCAATCATATTTACAGTATGTATTGATTGGAAGTGCAATCGGTTTATTAGGTGGATTGATAATAAGTAGGATAGCTAAATGAAACTCATACTTGAAGGTGATAAAGACATGTCAAGAGCAATAGCACACAGAGTGTGTAGTATCATTAAAGATAATGAGAAAAGAACAAAATGCTATGGAACAATGGTAAGAGTGCTGTCTGGCGATGTAAAATCAATAAACGAGCTTAAGTTGATATTGACACCAGAAGAACTTGAGTATGTAAAGTCTAAGATGAGAGAAATACTTAAAGAGATGGGTGAAGAATAATGGGGAAATACGAAGAACTCATACATGTAAGACTATCAAATAGCGATTTAGAGTTCATAGACATGATTTCAAGAAAAGCAAAGATTTCAAGGAGCGATGCAGTGAGACTTGCAATATGGATGTTAAAGATAATACTATCACTAGAGGCAGTTGATGTTGATAAGGTTACTAAGGCTTTTCAAGAAGCTCATGAAAAAGCTATAAAAGAGGTGTTGATGGAAGAGTGGAACGAAATAGTAAAAGAGAAATAAGATACATTGAGAAAGAGTTGAGAGAGAGGGGTTTCACAGAGAGACAAATAGAAGCTGGCATAAAATACTATCTGAACTTTTGTTCTAAATTCGACATAAACCCAGCAAAATCTGTTAGAATGATAATTAGAATGATAGAGAACATGCGTAACTCAATCCAGAAAACATAAAAAAAGAAAAAATATTTTTTATTTCGATTTTATTCGTGTGCTTTCTGCGTTTAAGCCATTGCTTCGAAGGCTCTTTTCATATTCTCGTATAGCTTGTCGAATACCCTCTCGCACTTTGCAGTATCGACACCCAAGTATCCGCACACTTTAGCTGCATACTTCTTTTTTGCTACTTCTTTTGCCATGCCTTTATCACCATGTATATTATATCATGCGAATCATATATATTTTTGTGATACAACTACTCCCATCCCTCAAGAGCAAGTTTCATGTTCCTAAGGCATTTCTGAAACATCTTCATGCATTTTTCAGTATCAACATCTAGATATGAGCATACCTTAATTGAATACTTGTAAGTTGCAATCTCCCTCTTTCTGACTTCTGCCTCTGCAGCAACTTTCTTAAGCCAAGCCTCAACTCTTGTCTCAGCCTTCGGCATAATATCCCATGTATAAATCCACAAAACTAAAATAAAACCCTTTCTTTTTCAGAGCTTGGATATAGTGTTGCAACTGGTCTTCTCCAAATTTCAGAGTCAATCATTTCTTCAACTAGCACATAGTATTTCCTTGGGAAACCTCTGTGGGTAGGTTCCTCTTCAACTTCCTTAATTAAACCTAGTCTCTTTAGTATGAACATGTATCTTACAAATGCGATGTAACTGCCAGCTCTCACACCAATCATTGATGCGAACTCTCTCCATTTTTTCCACATGTCATATGGGTATCCTTTTCCATATTTCAACAAATAGAACTTAATCCATTCAGCTTTTGGGGCAATCCTATAACCACCTCTCCAAAACCTCGATGCAATGCTTTCCTCAAAATCATCCAGTGGTCTGCTCAAGTATATCACCTGCCTCTGGTATTTCATGAACTTCTTTTTCAGTTACAGCTCTATAAAAAATTACTGTTGTCTCTACATGTGAGTGTCTCAGTAAGTATTTTGATACAACATCGATTGGGACACCTCTAGCCCTAAGACTTGTAGCCCTTGAGTGTCTCAGTAAGTGAGGTCTCAATCTTCTGTTTTTAGCTGGTATTCCAGCACGCTCGCAGTCTCGCTTGAATGCACGCTCAACTGCCCTCTCTGTAATCGGAAACAACTTATCACTTCCAAGGAAGGGCTTGTATCTTTGCAACATGTCTTTAATCCACCCCTCAAGTTTATATGTTGCTCTCTCATTTGATTTCTTCTTTAAAATCGTAAACGTTATTGTGTCATTCTTCATATCAATGTCATTCCAAGTCAATAACAGAACTTCACCAAGCCTTCTTGCATACGCATAAGCTATTGCATAAAGAACTTTTCTATGTGGTGGAGCAACTTGAATTAGTCTTGCAACTTCATCATCCGTTAGATATTCGACGTTTTCATTGCTAACTGGTGGCAAGCGCCTCTTAATCGCTTTGAGACTCCTCTCATCAACTTTTATTAACATGAGGTCAAAATATGAGAGAACTGCATGAGCGTATGCAGACAATGTTGCATTGCTGTAACCATTCTTCTGCAACTCATCTAGCCACAACATCAAAGACTCTGGTCCTATTTCGAGACCTCTCTCTTTGAGGAACTCATCATACTTCCTTAGTATGATTAACCTCTTTTCTAGAGTTCTAGGAGAATACGATGCTGATGCACGCAACTTATACGTCTCTAAATCCAACATATACATCAATATTCGGTTATGATTTTAACTTAAAAAATTAACCTCTAGTAAGAACAAGTCTTTTATTTCCTTTATGCAATTTGTTGTTGTGATTGTTGTGAACTCTCGCAATATATTGTTGGTATTAGCAGTTGCTCTGATAATAGCATGCCTGACTCCAAAACTATTTGAAACCCAGAGGATATCGACTCAACAACTTCGACTCGAAATCAATAACACAGGCAACAAAACGCTCGAAATCACGAAAATAACGATTAACGATAAGACATACTTCACAAATATAACAGTTGAGCCGAAAAGCTCAAAGACAATCTACATCTTCTTAGTGGATAGGTCAGGAAACAGAGAGACAATAACGATTTGTTCACATGACTGGAATATGTCATTTGATGTAATTGTGCCATAAACATCCAGTTTATCACAATCACAATCTTTATTTGACTAATCTGAAAATATCAGACAACTTTTTTAGCTTTTTGTTGTCATCATCTAGTTGTGGGGGGCGAAACCCATGTATGATAGTTCACCATCTAGTTATAAACTTAGTGCTAGTGAACATGTTGCACACTCACCATTACCCACCAATGCCAAGATGATTTTGCATATTATTGCATCATCACGTTACGGAATTTCACCCAATGAAATCGTTCGGAGAACAAATATTCCACGTCGAACAGTTTTCTATTGGTTACGGAAACTTTTGCGTGAGGGAATGATTGAGAGAAAAGGGAAAGCCCGCTCTCCAGATGTTGTTTATACAATAACAAAGTCTGGTTTAAAATATTTACGATGGCTCTCATGTTGCACAGTTTCAAAACGAGCGGTTACCTCGAAACTCAAGCTCCCCATATGGGTAGTTATCGATGGCTCTAAGAATAATAATGAAGTTGAGATTGGTGTCAGGATGCATTATCCATCGGTCAGACGTTTTCTGCAATCTTTGGGGATTAAGATGCCTAAGTATCGTGTCAAAACGCTTATCATATATGCGCGCGCTGCTAGGTATGGTGGTGATAGTTTCAGCAAAGTCCATGTTGATGCTCCAATATCCCCTGAAGTTCTTTCAATGGTGGATGACATTACGAATTTGACCATGCTTGTTCAACAAAGGTATTGGCTAGCGTTTATTTCTGTTACTGCTATTCTAATCGCATTGGGATTCAAGAGAGATGTTTTGAGACAAATTGTCGATTCAGTCGAGTCCGAGTTCATAGTTGATGAGCCACTCACTCCGTATTTAGAGACCTAATCCGCTCAAAATCTTAAAGGCATAGTAGAATTCTAGCAGTAACAACAATCCGTATCCCAATGATGAAACAAGAGCCAACAATAGCTGGATGATGTATGTCTTGTTCTTAGTTGTCTTAATCGCAAATAAGGACCCCAGAAGTTCAGCTAAAGAGGAGGCACTAAAAGAGAAAGTTACAGGTATAGCCAGAGCTAGAATGAGCAATGTTATGAGTTCACCAATCATATGTATAATAATGCAACAAAAACTTTTAAAAATAACGGTAAATATCGTTATGTAACGGATTCATAAAGAATGTAGAAAGACTTGTTGTTGTTGTTTATGTTGAGATATCTGGCATACCATTCGAACATAATTATACGGACTGGTCTATAATTCTCGATGTTAAGAACTTCGTCATAGTGAACAACTAAATATGGTGAATTCATAAGTTTCGCTATTTTTCCAGCATATTCTATTATTGTTTCTGGTGTTCCAATTAGGAAGTTATACATTTTTCTTCTGTTATAATTGCTTTTCTTCCATTTTGGTGGGTCCACGACAACAACATCTATTTTTCGTATTGGGAATTTGTTTTTCTCTCTGCATAACAGATTATACAAATAGAAGACATTAAATTGGTAAAACAAATCGGGTTTTACTATCCAGTTCCACCTTTTCACATCACTTGCTGCCAGAACATCCAAAACATCACGACACAATTTGTAGAATCTTCCCTCGCCAAATGTAACATCGAATATTTTACTAACATGATTCAACAAATTACACACAACAAAACTGCTAGGAAACTTTGTATAAAGTCCACCCATCCTTTGAACTTCCCTTTGGTCTATATGTTCAACAATCATACTTATCTATCCCTCAAATGAACATATACCATAGTGTATCACACCTTTATTGTTCATTATATTGACGTTTGCTTCTACTTTGACTATGTGATTACATCTTAAACATTCCTTGTAACGGTAGAGTAGTTTCGCATTAAGATGTGATGCTAGTTTTTCTGCAGCCATAATAATCGCTTTGCTATTAACATGTTTCATGTGATATGGCATATGTGAAATACCAATTTCCCTTGGAAACACTCCATGTTTTTCCTGACTCCATGGAGGGTCCACAACAACTAAATCTACATGCTGTGGCAAGTCAATCTCTCCCTTTAGAACTTTATGGACAAATAATTGACAGGGCATCTGATAAAATATATCGGG
>Ga0209739_100328_pt1 | contig 20013 bp, 32 predicted proteins | sample JossMetagenome_2_FD_184729 | JGI IMG/M metagenome (GOLD analysis project Ga0209739, IMG submission 184729) | Hot spring sediment microbial communities from Joseph's Coat, Yellowstone National Park, USA - JC3_ASED (SPAdes) (version 3) | ecosystem: Environmental > Aquatic > Thermal springs > Hot...
TACGCATCTGCGTTCTCATACGCGTATGGGCTATGCAAGACCCATACGGCTACGCTACAGCTCAACACGGGCAACATATCGGCATCATCGCTCAGCTACAACCTGTACAACAACACCTATGCGGTCACTGCGGTGTTCAACGTTACGCTTCCAAGCGGCACCGCGTCCGCCACGCTTCAGAAGGCCATATACTACTGCATGGACGCGTCGAACAACCAGCCGCTCCACATGGAGATAACGTTCAACACGGCGGTGCAGAACGGCACGTACGTCCTATACGTTACGTTGCCTATGCCTCAGGACACGAACATGAGCGTGACGCTCACCTGAGCAATTTAAACCGCGTAGCGCGGCAAACACCATGTCGGTCTACAGCTACAGCGGCATACTCCCCATGCTGATACAAGCGCTTATTGATTCGGTTAGAGTAGGCGGCCAACTTCAAGCTCAGATAGGCATAGGTACCACCACATCGGCTATATCGTATACATCTGCATCGATAAAGGTGCTCGACACAGGCTCGTCGTGCACCAGCACGGTGTGTCCGTTCGCGCTCTTCGTGCAGGGACAGCCCTTACAAAGCACAGGACTCTTAATGCCGACGAGCTCTGCCAAATATATCGGCATCAAGCTGAACAACTATCAGTTCATCATGGGGATAACATACGGCACAAATTACAGCAACTACTTTGCCGCAACTCAGGCCACCGACGTACTCAGGCTTGCATATGCCGAACTCATAGGTGATGGAGTATCGATGCCGTTCACCATCACCGATACTAACGCCAACCAAGTATCAGTGTATTTCGGATATCCTAAATGCGTGGCGGGTTCTGATACATATGACGGTAGCCTGAATCCGGTAGAGGCGCTGGCCAAATACGCCGCCTACTACGGCACCATACCGTACAAACAAGTTACGTTCATAGGTGCCTACAGCACTGTGGCGGGCGATAAGTGCTTATCGTATAGCAACATAAGCCCACTTTATACCTATACGACAACATCTAGTGGCTTGCTAACACTTAGGGTGGGTATAAATGATAATATAATGATTAAATTAGTTTACGATATGCTAGGCACGTTGAACCCCGGCCCCAACGACTATATAGACCTATATAGTTTGGCATACGGCAAATACGTTGGAGCTAACAGCGTACAGCTTGACTGGGGCATGATATTTCAACCTAAATTTACTATAACATCCAACGTAATGCAGAAAGTACTATCTTCTAGTTATCTGCTGAACTTTAATTTTAAATTAGCAAGCACTACATACTCATCAGTAGCAATAGCATAGCTATGTCGGTCTCGGTTACGACTACGCCGTTTGCATCGGCCAAGGGTATACCCACGGTGGCTACATCCGATACCGTGAATGTGGTGTTCACCGGCACCGCATCTCTATCCCAGACGGCTACGCTGAATATAGTGCTGTCGCAGAACCCCTCGGGCGCATCGGTAGTCCATATATACGGCATGCCGTCGTTCAGCAACATACCCAACGGATCGTATACTGTACAAATATATAGCAATAACTATGCATATAGTTTTAATATATCTGGAGTAAGTGTATCAAATAGTTCTCTTACTTTATATATAGATATATACTTTACATACTCTCCAGGTACCGCCAATGTTAATATAAGTTCGGCAACCCTATCCAGCATAATATACTCGGCGCTTTCTGCCGATCCTAACGTAGCCATGTATATCGCTTCAGCAAACACCGAAGTCAGGATATTTACTACGAACTGCCTGACCGGCAATATGAATACCGACGTAAACACAAGCCAAATCACCATAACCATCGGAGGCAACAGCTACACGATACCCGTGTCCAACTCATATCAGTACCTAAAACAGTCGTCGCTCAACCTGACAACTGACGAGATGATAGCGCTGACTACGCTGGTTTATAACTACGGCGCTAAGTGCGCCGTGGTGTTGTACTTATCAGCCTAGGCGGGGGTTGACGTGTACGTAGTGGCTATATTCACGGTCAGCTGTGTGTAGTTGGGTATGTTCACGTTTATCGGATATGTGGCCGATATGCACGTGCTCGTGCCGTTGTTCAGCTCGTAGTACAGCTGTGTGGCGGTGCCGCCGGTATTTATCGTTATGATTCCGTTTATCCGATAGCCCGCGGTGACCTGGTTGCTCGTGCCGCTGTATTGCTGGTCTGTGAGGGTGAAGGTGCACGGTGCGCTGTACGTGTTGCTTCCAATGGTTATGGACACCTTGCAGTTGGTGCACAGACTGCTGGCGTACTTGAGCGAGTGGGGGATGCAGTCGTAGGTGACGCTCACGGATTCTAGCCAAGTCGAGTTTTTAATTATGCTGTGCGGAAGCCGACGTGATTATAGATATAACGCCCATAAGGGCCACTCTGAGGTACAAAAGGCAGGGCAACTTCGTGGACAGCTCGGGCAACTTGTATCCGTGCTACGCCAAGCTCGTCTTCAGGAACTGGGGGCAAGTGTATACTGGCAACGTGTGCCTGATCTACCAGCTGTCTGCCGATATGCTGTCCCTGGCGGTGGACAGCTTCATAGATCTCTCCGACCTGGACGAGACCAAGATACTGACGGGCATATGCAATACGGCCGTGCCGGCGCCCGGCTCAGGATCCTGCGTCACCGCGCCGGGCATACCGACCGAGACCGATGAGCTGATCAACGTAGAGGTGTTCTGCCTCAGGCCTGGCGGCAATGCCGCAGACCCCAACAGCTACGACAAATATCTGGGCCTATATGAGGTGTACAGGTCGTACTATCAACGCCCGGCAATACATATATACGACATGTTCGGAGTAGATAGGTCGGTCAATCCAGGCTATGTCGATATAGATCCATCGGCCGTGATGATAGCCAACGGCTACTTCAACTTGGGCAACTATACGGCCACCATGTCGTTCACGGACGGCACTACGCTTACCAACCTGCCTGTGGATATAGAGATCAAGGAGGCATCGCAACACACAGCTGAGGTCACGTATACGATACGTGCGCCTACGGTGCCAGCGCAGTCGCGGCTCAAGGACATAGAGCTGTACTACAACGTGGGCAACGGCCAAGTCATAGTGGGCAAGATATCGTCGATAATGATACCCGCATTGATAACCGTCAACTATACTGATAATATAAACACTATGATAAGGTTGTAGGATATATTTTGTTCAGATATCCAGCCGTACATCATATATTCAGCAAGCGACCTCCGACATCAGCGGGCATATGGATGCACAATTTATAAAAATTTAATTCGGACAGGCCAATGGACACAAATCAAGCGTTCAAGGTCACGATAACCATGCCCAATTTGGTAGTGCCTATGCCGGTCATCAACATCTCAAATAACATGGTAAGTTATGTCAACAATAGAGAGCCAGTACTGAATATATACTATACAAACGTTCAATCATATAGGGTTGTAGCTGAATCCATATGTCATTATATGAATGTCAGGTGCAACATACAGCCCCACGAGCGCTGGGTGCTTTCCCCCGTTGATGTATTTATAGGGTCGCAGTCCGATTTAATCGTACGGCAGTATATAGCCAGCAAGGCCAGGGTCGTCTACGTGACCGTTGAGGGCAAGTACAAGAACCAGGTCAACGTTGAATCAGCAAAGCAGATATGCAGGTCGCGCCCCTGCATAGCCGCAACTAAGTGGGGCAAGGCCATATTCGAGGAGCAGGGGATACCCGTGGCCGACTATATGTACCACCCAATTCCGCCTGTAAGCAAAGAGCTAGTCGAAAAGCTCAGGAGCCAGCCCCGACCATTCGAGGCGGTCTACCTCAACAACAGGTATCAGCTGACGCCTCAGCACGATCCCATGTGTGAGCGCAAGGGGTGGCACTTCTGGCGCGACGTCTATTCTCAGTTCAACGCGATTGGATTTATAGGCAACGGCGATGAGCCCAACGCGATTAGGTTCTCTGCACCTAATATTGCCGATGTGTATAAACTGCTGGCGTTGGGCCGTATATACACTAATCTGGCAAAGCACGAGGGCTTTGGGCTGAATCCGGTTATGGCCCTATATGTAGGCACCAAGGTGGTCACGTGGAACGCCCCTGCCATGTCCGAGACATTGGACGGCATAGAGGGAGTGCACTTCGTGCCGGCCAGCCAATCCAAGACCTGCGAGCTCTCGACGTTCGTGCACGGCACCGGCGATGCGCTGATCGAGTACAAGTGGGGCGATATCAGGGACTACATAGCCATGGTCAAAACCGCGCTGTCGTCTACTTCATCGATAGACTATGCGGCGCTGGAATCGAGGTTCGGCGGCAACGTGGTCAAGGTGCTGGCCGGCTACCTCCACTGAACCATTTTAAACAACATTGAGCCGTATTTTCGATGTCGTTTAGAAATACCACGGCCTATGATTACAGCTCCACCCTACAGCCGGTTCTGATACAACCCCCAGCTCAGCGCACTGGAGTCAGGCCTCAGACAGGTGCACGCAATATATCGGTCAACAACTTCAACATAACCGTCACGGCCAACAACGATGGATGCAGGCGTAAGGCCATCATCAGTATACAGCTGGGATCGCTTAGAGGCCTAGTCCATCTTATCACCGACGTGTCGCGTATGCTCGCCAACCGGTTCGTGGATCCGCGGCGGCTTGCCGATTTCGTATCGCGTTCGCTTAAGTACATGCGCGGAGTGTTCCAGCTGGCCGTGGTCAACACCTCCAGCGGCATACGCATAGAGATGCAGGGCCCCGAGTCCATCATAGTGGCCAACATAATGCCGGGCAACTTCGAGATGGCCGTATACACGGGCAACTGCGTATACACGATAATGGGCGCATACACTGCACAATATGTTACACCTCAGTTCAAGATCCTAAGCGGCGGCAGTCTGCCGTTCTAAATCAATTTAAATAGGGGTTCGATATTGCTCATGATATCAGGGGATACGATACAGCTGACCATACCCATAGAGGCTATAAAGAGCAACATGATGCAGTCGTTCATCAAGGAGTTCATCCAGTCGATGGGCAGTGAGTTCGACGCATCCATGTTGGGCCAGTCGGTGACGTACGACGCAATGGTTGACAGCATCACCCGCAGTTTGGTGCTCACTCTGGTGTTCGACGCATCGCTGATACGGCCGAAGCAGTTGCCCCAGTACATATCCAAGGTAGAGTTCGGGGGCAAGGTGACCACGCGCGTGACGATGGATCTGGCCGGCATGCTCAGCAACTTCGGCACCATAGTGTCCATGGACGACGAGAAGATAGTCATAGCGGTGCCTATAAATAAGCTACAGGAGATCCAGTCAGCAGTGGCTCAACTGCCGGCACAGCAGGCGGTTGCCGTAGAACAGCCGATACAGAGGTCTAAGGGCGTGATAACCACCCGTTAATTTACCCAATTATTTTAGCTCATGTCGTCTACGCCATCGCCGCTTGACTCTATGATTTTGTTCCTGGTATCAATAACTACTGTGGAGGGCCACGTCAAGCTGTCCGGCAGTGATGCCACCATATCACTGTCGAACATCAAATGCGGCGCCGATCTGACCAACAAGAGGTTCACGTGCACCGGCTCGTTCACTCCGCAACGCGACGGCCGCATATCCGAGGTCTACATCCGCTTTTTATCCGGATCGACCGGCGGCGGATCTATAAATCCGGTTGCGGAGCTCAGCATGATCCACCTGGACTCAAGCCCCGACATGAACGTTATGTCGGGAGGTACATACAGGGTATTGGTCACGGTGACGTGGCAGTGAACCTGACCCCCTCCCCGCCCCTCAAGGTTAGCGTTTTAAAAAGTCCAGCAGAGTTGAGCGCTTCTTCTCTATGCGTTTGCCCTCGCCGCTGTTTACGGCTACGGCCTGCTGTTGGCACGAAACTATGCCGTCGTTGAAGTTGACCACCGCGTTATCGACTATATTGGCCGCGCCCATGTTGCGCAACATGCGTATGCTGGCCAGTATCTGACTGCGCACCTGCTCCACATCGATCTGCTGTCCGCGCGATATATGATCCCTGACCACCATGGCCGCGACGTCTGCCACTATGCGCAACAGGCCCACCGATATGCACGGTTTGCGTATAGTGTAGCAACACTGCATTAGGTACCGCTCTATGTACTGCCAATAGGGGACGTCAGATGGATTCATATCTGCGGGCCAGCTCCATGGCCTTCTGTAGCACCAGCCTGCGGCACTGAGGATCTAGCGATTCCGCATGCGCGATATATTCCGCTATGGTGTTGCCTATGGGCGTGTCCTTGAGCGACTGTTTGAGCAGGCGTATGGCCTCATCCACGGCTCTGACAGAGGCTCAGTTTAAAAAGATTTTGCGGCGCATGAGTTTTATATAATCGGCAATGCTTATACGTGGCTACGCCGGTCGTGTCGATAGACTTGGTCGATACGATGTTCAAGTTCATGTATTCATCGATATCCAGCCCGTGTAGCAACGCGACCACGTGCGACCAGGCGCTTGTCAACGTGACGACGCGCGACTACAACGGCAACGTGCAGAAGTGGGGCCCCATATCTACCGCCACGGCCGCACAGCCGTCGTCGAATCCCAACAGCCTGTCCTGCAACTACGACGGATCCGCGTTCTCGTGCAAGCTCGTGTTTCTGGCGCCGGTGAGCGGGTACATACAGTCCATAGACCTAACGGTGAGGGTGCTGGGCAACACAGTCAACGCCCTGGAATACACATTCTACTTAGGCAACGACATGCCCATATCTCAAGGCATGATCTATACGGTGATCATGCAGTTCGTCCGCTGAGCGCCCACCTCCTCAGACCTAATGCATATGATTGCCGCCCGATGGTAAAGCTTATATTTTATCGAACAGCTCCTCCTCAATGTCGCAAAACAATCAGCCGATAATTATCAGCGGTGGCAGTAAATTGGGTTTAGACGTCCTTAAGGCCCAGAATCCTCAGTACGCGCAACAGCTGGATTATATGGCGCATACGCCTGAGGGCAGAAAGTACATAGTTGCCATGATATTGGATAAGTTGAAGAGCAACATAACGCAAGTTTCAGCGGAGATCCAGTGGTCTGTTCTCGGTTTTGCGGGGCCTGGCTGGATAGTCCTGTGCGTTGGCGGCATAGATACCCGCTGTCCCAGCGATGCTAAGAGCTTCATAGTGGATATGTTCAGATCATACAAACAATACGCTCCCGATGTGGCTAAGATGCTACTGGACGAGATACGTCAGATAGTTTACGGCGGAGGTATAGAAATACCAGTTCAGTCAGCCAATCGGGCTGAGGCCAATGAAAATAGTAATGCCCATCAGCAATAATGGCCGCTCCCGCCTTAGATACAGTTTCTCCTGCCGGAGGCGATGAGATAGAGCCCGATGAGCACAAGCAGGCGATAATTCAGTCCTACACCGCCGAATTCAAGGAAAAGGGCTGTATCAACACGATAGTTCGCCTCCTGCGCGAGATCCTGCCTGAACACATATACATACATCTGATAAACGCCGTCGATAAGGAGGGCTCGATACTTACAGTGCTGGTCAATGCGGTGAGGATATACATAGCGCTGATGTATGTGGCGCCTACGATGACAAACGCACCCCCAGGCGCGCCTCCGGGCGCTCCTCCGCCCAACGCACCGCAACAAGCACCTCAACAGCCTCAAGATATGCAGAACGCTATAGTGCAACAGGTGCTGGCCAAAGTGATTGAGAAGCAGTTGGGCGGCGAAGATGAGGGCGGCGGAGGCTTCGATCTGCGGGGCATGATGAAGCAAATGCTGGCCATGATGTTCGTGCCTATGATGCAACAGATGATGCAGAGGATGCAAGCATCCATGATGATGCCTATGATGCAGATGCCTAGCATGCCCAATATGCCGATGCCGCCCATGCCCAACGCCGCCGCTAATGCGAATCAGCCACAGCAGGCCCAACCGCAACAGCAACCCCAGCAGGCCGATCAAAAGAACATACAGCGTTTGGATATACTGTGATCGATTTAATCGTCAGCTCGACAAGATAGATGCCGATGAGCCGCCAGGAGGAAGCTCCATCTAAGGTCATACACAGTGCTGAGTATTACAGATGTGCGCGCATATACTATCGGATGATGCGCGATTTGGGCATACAGCCCCGCGAATCGTTTGCCGAATTTCTGCGCAACGCGATACTGCTGTACCTCGGATATAAGGACGATTACGTCATTATCGGCGTTGATGCATCCCAACCGCGCAGGCTTATCGATTATTTCGATGCGGCCTATTCGGCCCAGTCCTAATCCCAATCTTTCAGATCTGAACCACCGAAGCCATTATGCGCTTTCCCGTCAGCTTGTATGCGCTCTTGCAGATCTTGGCATCGCACCCCTCAACATCTCTGTCCCATAATTTCAGCACGGCGTTGCGCAGTCCCGCGGTTATTACGTCAAGATATTGCTCGCTTACGGCGTAGGACTTGCTCACGACCGCCACCAGATCCCATCCGAGGCCGCGCAACATCTTGAACGCCCTCGGGTTCGTGGTGTACACTACGAGGTTGTTGTTCAGATGGACGTAGGCTCCGCCGTAGTATAGGGTGCCGTTGAATATGTCGTTGAGTATATCCAGCTCGTTGCTGGTGCCGTTCGCGAACGCCACCACCGGCGTAGACGGATGTAGCTTCAGCCTGGGGAGTCCGACAACTTTGGTCTTAACCGATACCGCGGTCATGGCCTTGTACAGATGCCTCCACGTGCCGTAGCCGCGCCACGTGATGAATATCAGCGTCCTCAGCGACTCAGATTTTGACGGCCGCACCACCGAGGCGAGAATTGCGGCGACAGTCAGAGTATCCGCCGTTATGAACTTATACAGCGCCTGCATCACCTGATCCTGCGATATTGAGGCTCCGGCATCGGCATCGATGCCGGTGGCGTAGATGAAGTGGCCCAGCGGATGCGGCATGTACACGCCGGTTATGTTCACATCGCTACTCTTGCCGTCGTAGAGGCCTGCGGGAGCATATACGGTTATGGTGCCCGTGCCGTCTGTGACCGCCATCTTGATCATGGAGTAGAGCTCGTGCCTATCCTCCACGCTCATCTTGGCCTCGTACCTGCATGCGGGGCACACGCTGACAGTCCAATCGCGCTTCTTGAGGTGATCGCCTATTGCGTGCAGAACCGAATAGCTCTTGTTGAACTTGGTTCCGCATAGGGCGCACTTGTACGTGATCACGTGGGGCAACATGACCCTCTCGACCGATACGACCCTGCCGCTGATCCCCACTATTCTTATCTCCCCGCCCAGCTCGCTTATGCTGTACTTGTTGATCAGCGTACCTCCGACTATCTGCTTGCGCTGTTCGGCCAAGGCCTGCATGAGCATCGCCGCATCGCTGACGCCGCCCAGGTTGACGTACTCGGTCGCCACCTTTAGCTTGCTCAGATCTACCTTGTTGTACTGGCTCAGCAGGGCCAGTATCTGCGCCAGCTGGCGCGATTGGCTACCGCTCATGAACGGCTTTGCGGGCCTCCATGGCGAGCTCGTATATCGGGCGGCACCAGTCGGGTATATCGCCGTCACACTCGGGCTTGCTGTACCAGTCGGACAGATAGTCCCTCTCTATGCCGTTAAGGCACATGAACAGATTGAAGCACTCCCTCCTGGGATCTGAGCCCAACGCCATGGCTATTATGGGCCTGATGCATCCCTTGACCTCCACCGGAACGCCGCCGTGCCAGTTGTTCCTGCTCCTGGCTACGTCGGCCACCCACTCAGGCACGCCGTCGTCAAGATCCAGCTTCAACATGCCCGTGCCGGCGTCATAGTTAAAAAGTATTTCCCCATCTGGCCCATGTCCGTACCCATTCTGCCGCGCAGGGGCAGGCGCGTGCTCATTTACGGCGTTGCGCCGCATATAGTTATAGTGCCCCGTTACGATGGGCGCCGCTGGCGCGCCCGGATATATGCGGCAACCATAACCAGGGAGGGCCTGATCAGGTGGTGCGGCAGGATTAGGTACTTCTACATATGCTATACGGTATCGGTATCGTACTGCGCTCGCAACAAGGAATCCCGCAATCTGTACTACGAGATGCGGGTATGCACGCCGATCTCCGAGGGCTTATTAGATAGGCTGATAATAGTGCGCAGGGGCACCAGGGCTAGATACCTGAGGCGGGTGCATGAGTACCTCAACTCCGTTGCGGATCTGCTGATGGACAACCTCAGGGATTTATTTGCGCAGTTCATAATCGAGGACGCGGGCCGCGAGTTCTTCGAGTCCGTCGAGGACGTGGTTGACATGATCGACGTGGTGGCGCCCAGGATTACGCCTCCATGCGGCGCAGGCCCTGCTCAGATCCGCTACGTGTTGCCCCTAAGGCGCACGTATTATGCAGTTAGATGCAGGTGCCCTAGGCTGACCGCTAGCGAGATCAGTCGAGCGGCATCCACTCTCATCGAGTACATGCCGATAGAGCAGGTGCGCAACTACGTGGCGGAGATCATGCGCTCACTATCGAGGCGCGAGGTGCCCCAAGTAGCCGAGATAGCTCTCGCCGATATAGAGCGCTGGCTGTCCGAATACGCATTCGCAGTGGGCCTGCGCCGCAACTGCACGGACATCAGCAGGTACATCCCATGGCTGTCCGAATACGCCAGGTACGTGAGGTCGGCCAGGTTCTACGTTACGGCGCTTCACAGGCTCTTTACATGAGTAGATATAACTACAGGATATTTATAAAACTATGAAATCTTTTTAAATAGGTTAGGGGAAACCTACCATGTCGTTTTCGACCCAAATAGAGGGACTGCCGTGCCCGTTCTACGTGTGCTATCAGGCGGCCATACCGCTGAGCGAGTACCTCCAGAAGTGGGGCTGGCCCGACGGCAAGCCGATATATAGGGGATACGTATTCCTCACCTTGGACGACTTGATGGCGCTCATACAGCGCAGGGAGGAGGCGCCTAAGAGGCCCAGGCGCACATCGGCAGAGGTGCCGCGCGAGGAGCCGCCGCAGGCCGGCGACAAGCCGCCGTGCATAGTCGAGGTCGAGGAGAATATTAAGCGTGGCGAGGAGGTGGGCCACTTCGAGCGGTTCCTTCTGGCTACGTGGTACTTCAAGCGTTACGGAGATAATGCGGTTCAGATCCTGATGGATATATTTCGGCATGCGCCGGACTTCGACCCCAAGAAGACGGAGTATCAGTTGAGGCACATATCGGGCCAGGCTGGCGGGCGTAAGAAATATTCCGTGCCGTCGTGCAGTACGGTGATAGCCAACGGCGCATGCCCCGTAGGAGGCGCATGCGGCGTGAAGAGCCCGGCGGTCTACGGCATCAGGCGCAAAGGGCTGGGCAAGCTGGTCATAAAGACGGGCGGCGATGTCAGGTAGGCCTGCCGTTGTGGGCATAATATCGCGCTACTACAGGGAAGTCGTCATGCCTACGGATCTTGAGGTGCCCCAAATGGAGATGCGCGAGTTCGCCTTCATGTACCGCAACAACGTGATGGTTCGCCACAGGTCGTTCCCGAACGGCCGGTCGCTACGTAGCTATTTGGCCAAATACGTGCCCATGCGCGTGTTCCACTCAGTCGCTCTGTACAGCGACCCGAGCAACCAAGATATGGATGCCAAGCAGTGGCTTGCGGCGGACTTCGTGATAGATATAGATTCCGACAAGCTGATAGAGGAGCGGAGGTGCCATACATACGAGGAATGCATGTCCGCAACTCTCCACACATCGTTCGAGCTCGCCGACTATATATGGGACGTCTTCGGCGATAGGTGCGAGGTGCACTTCAGCGGTCGCCGCGGATTCCATGTGATATGTAGCGGCGCCCTATCGGCCGCCGACAGGAGCATCCGCATAAAGGTCGTGGACTACATGATGAACGGCTACGAGTTCACGTGCACCGCGGGCAACCAAGTTCTGAAGCATGCAGTGCCTAGATGCGACGCTTTGGTCAAGCTGGGCAAGGCCTTCGACAGAAACGTCACGATAGATACGTCGAGGCTCATAGGCTGTATAAACACCATACACGGCGGCTCGTGCCTGAAGGTGATCAAGGTGGAGCGTGAGGTGGACGACGTATGGCGGATAGTCGATGCGGCCAAATGGATGAAGGGCACCATGAAGGTCGAGGTGGTCAAGCCGTCAACGCCTCTGGACATATTCCAATTCAGCGAAGGCGTCCAGGAGCTGGACGCCCATGCCGCATGTTATGCGCTGGCGGCGGATAAGGCCGCTCCTATACGCCGCGCGTGAACGGCTGATGGGGTGGATGCCGCATAGGCGGTTGACCGATTTTTAAATAACCGAGGCTAAGCCATTCGATGGCACAGGCACTGGAGTACGCCAAACAAGTGATGGAACAACGTGCAGGCCTATTTGGGTACACGACGCCCGATGAGGTCGCGTGGATATACAACACCGCCACTAACGTCGTGCTTAAGGCCAACAAGTACAGAAGGGGTGACATATACAGACAGCTCGTCCAGGCGGCTTCTCCTGTATACCGGGCCACTAAGGGCGATAGAAGCGGCCTCGACGCCTACAGCCACTGGTACGGCATAGGCCCCAAGGCGTTGCAGGCTGTGCGCAACGCTCTTGCGGTGATACAAATGGCTGGCGCTACTAGGTAACCATGTCGTACTCGTTCAACATAGACTTCACTCCGCTGATAAACGGCTTCACTGGCCTGCTTCAGACTGTCATCAGCGGCATATCCGGAGTCCTTACGCCCATCGGCGGCGTGCTCGCCGCTGTGGCTGGCGTGTTGATCATGCTCGCCGTCGCCAGGAGGATACCCGTCGTGGGTGGGCTGATCGACAAGGTAGTTGGATACGTGCAGAGCGCGTTCTGATAGGCCATGTCGTACTCATTCAACATAGACTTCACTCCGCTGATAAACGGCTTCACTGGCCTGCTTCAGACTGTCATCAACGGGCTATCCGGCATTATGCCCGTGCTGGGGCCGGTGCTCGCCGCTGTGGCCGTAGTCACGCTGATGCTTGTCGTCGCCACTAAGATACCGGTGGTCGGCGGCGTTCTGCAGAGGATCTGGGACTGGTTCTCAGGCCTGTTCTAAACAACCCCTTTTTTCCCCAACCTATTTATTCTGATCTGTAGTCGTAGTTATGGATGAGGCCGGAATATGGATTTTTACTCCGAACTGTTCTGCCGTTATCGAGGAATCTGGCGATATAGATGAGCAGGGCCTCATATTGAAGGCGCATGCCAACATGCGTTGCAAGTCAGAGTTCCGCGAGGTTTTCGACAACGAATACGACGTCATCAACGCCGGCGTGTTGCCCCATTCTTTGTCGCGGATGAGCTACGACGATGTGAGCACGGCCCTGAAATATATACCCCCCATCAAGGACGGCCATGTAGATGCCGCCAACGTGATCGAGACAGCCAAGGAGATAGCTGGATACTACTTCTCCACGTTCGGCTACATGGTAGACAGCAGGCCGATATATTTGATGTCGGTGCTGGGCGCGCCTTTGGCCATAATGGCCATCCTGTCCACGCTGTCGTCGGGGAGGCGCGTGAGGATCGTGATGATGTACAGCGACAGAACCCGCGAGCAGTACGAAATAAAGTGGGTCGGCAGTGCGAACACCGCGTATTTCATGACCATGAGGGTTCTGTCCAATCTGTACTGCCTATCGAGGGTATCTGCTGATATGATGTCAGATGAGGAATGAGGGATCTTCTGCTGTCGATACTGCACATCAAGAACTGCCTGTGGCGCTGGCAGTTGGACTACGCCATGGCGCTGTACAGCAAGATGGCGAACTACAAGCTGGATATATCGGTCAGCGATAAGGGAATAACGATACGAGGTCTGGATGAACTGCTCGACAGGCTGGACAGCGAAGACGTCATATCGGGCGGAAGCGAGATATGCGGGTTCAACGACGACGTGATCGAGCGGCACTACGACGCGTTCTGCGATGAATACAACTGCGCCGAGCTACGCACCGCGGTCAATTTAGCTAGCAAATTGAGCAAGGAACAGCTGATGACCTACGCCTGCTTCAAGTACGGGCTCTGCACCAGCAAGCTGGCCGCTAAGCTGTTCCAATACAGGACTGAAACGGCCGTAGCCCTGATCAAGAAGAGGCTTGCCACATACGATGAGGCGGCCGCAGTGGCGGGCTACAATAAGGCGTATTTCATGCGTATGATCAGCATGCTACGCCTGCGGGGGGCACGTATTTAATATTAAATATTTTCCGCCGATAATATCGTGGAGCCGTCATGTAAGTCGAAGCGCATACCGCATCCGATCAAGCAGGACGCGAAGCGGGCGATATACGAGTTCATGCATAATTTATCGTTCGGCACCTTGGATAAATCGGTCGTGGATTTGTTCGTAGATGCGGGCGACGTATATCTCTACTGGAACGTGCCTCCGTTCGGCTACGCCGTGGTGTCCGGGGATATGTTGCAGTACGAGTCACTGCAACGGGTCATAGCTGGAGGTAGCATATCTCACGTGGAGCTGTCAACGGCATATCCATCTCGCTCGTACCACCTGGTGCATATAATGTACGGCAGTATGCGCATGTGCAACTTTATATTATCTATGGTTCGCGGCTCGCGGCCATCGGTGCAGGCGGTGTGCAACGTGCAGACGCCTCCGTATCCATACGACGTGGTGCCCGGGCGCCAGCCCGTCGAGCCCGTGGTGGCTACTCAGCTCCAGCGCCGAATACCATCGGCTGATGTACGCGAGGTCAACGCCATATGGCAGGAGTACGGCCAATACGTCATGCGCTACTTCGGCTATAAGGTTCCAAACAACGTGCTCATGGTCGAGCACAGGTGGCTTTAAACGCTTTTAAATAGTTGCTGGTGCCCATCATATGCAGGTCGTGCTGGAATACATAGAACACCTGATATCCAAATCTAGGGGAAACGTAGCATGCCTGAGGTTCAACAACTTCGTAAGGTGGTGCATAAGGCGCGGATACAACTTCGCGGCGCACAGCTCTGAATTCTACCGCATGGTGAGATATATCGACGGCCAGATCGAGCGCGTTGTGGCCGACAGGCACTGCTACAGGATCGAGGATCTGGCTGAGGCCGTGGCCAAAATGAAGAGGGAAATATCGGTCGAGCGGTGATGCCCATGAGGATAACCATAAGCGGCATACCGTGCATCAGCGGTGATGTAGATATCGAGCTAAAACCGATAAACGTAGTATACGGCCCCAACCAGTCGTGCAAGACCACCCTCGCCAGATACGTCTATGCGGCCATCAAGCTGTACAGCGGCCACAGATCGGCGGTTCGCATCCTGCCCAAGAGCAGAGCGACTATACGCATAAGCGGATCCAGCGACGCCGAATTCACGGTAGATCCGGACAGGCCGATTCAGACTAGGGTGGCAGGAACCAACGGCCCCATGTCCATATACCTGCCGTCCCACAGAGTGGCGTACATAACGTCCCTGCGGTTCATCACATCGGGCAGGGCGATCTTCGAATCACTGCCGGGCGAGGCATCATCGCTGATAACGTCCATCATCGACTCGCTTCAGGACATGATCGCCGGATATCTGAGGTCTCTTCTGGGCGTTGACGCGGACTTCATGATGCGCGATTTGGCCGTGCTGGACATCGACATCAACACGTTTTCTGCATCGAACGACAGCATGACCAACATGGAGGTGATATTCGCGGTGCTCAACCGGGCGCCGCAAGGCGCCGTGGTGGTCATAGATGACGTGGACAACTACCTCGACGACAATTACGCCGATGCGCTGAACGAGATAGCCTCGATGGCCAAAAACCGCGGCGTAGTGCTGTTCGCGACCACGCGGCGTAGTGATGTGGCGTTGGTAAAGGTGCAGGACGCGGCGCTGTTCAAGCTGGAGCCCGTGGACGGCAGGTGGTCGCTACACAGCTATAGCTGAGGCAAGGGCGCACCGACGTCGAGCTTTTAATTTACCTCCATCTGTTGATCATGGCCGACAGCTTGGACTACATCCATGATATTCTGAGAGGCATATCGAACGAGTACGTAGAATCCAAGCGCAAGCCCATGGCGTCATCGCTCTCCATATGCCTCCGCGCCGCAGTATACAGGGCGCGCTCCAACGAGCTGGACTTCATAAACGACAAGATGCTGTACGGCACCGAGAACCACGCATGGCTCAGCAGGCGCATGATGGATCACATGTCAAAGCGCGGCTGGCGGTGCGAGCCTGAGTACAAGCTTGAGATAGATGGCATAGGCGGCAGGGTCGATCTGTACTGCGTGAACGGCGACGGCCGCCTGATATTCGAGTTCAAGTTCTCCAAGAACAGCACCGTGCACAACCCGTTCCTTCCGTTTTACCGGCGCCAGCTGAAGTACTACATGGCCATAGACGCCAAGCTCAACGGCGGCATGCCCAAGGGCGTACTTCTGGTCATGGACTTCATGCTCAGGACGTGGTATATTGAGATCGTGGACAGCGTAGACGTGGACGCCACGCTCAGCGATATGCGCAGGCGCGCCGCAGTGTTTGAGGAATCGATCGCAAACGGCACGGTGCCGCCAAGGGAGGAGGGGCCCCACTGCAACTACTGCGTGTTCAGGCGCACGTGCTACAGCGCCCAGCTCGAACTGGAGTATCCGACCTTTTAGCCGTTTAAATTAAGACGTCCGGTCATCTGTATGAGCGCTCAGGACAACTTATCGGATGAGCTTGAGGACATCGTGCTCAAGTACGGCGGCCGCATAATGATAATCACGATCAAGAAGCGCAAGCAACAGCAGAGCTGATGTCCAATGAGATAGCGAACATATTCAGCAAAGCGCGCATACCCATAGATACCGACTTGGACAAATATTTCGGACAGCTGTACCTGGGCAACACAGCAGTGGACGGCAGGCGGATGGACGTCTTGGCGGACTGGCTCAAGATCACGCCTATAGGCATAGTGAGATCCATGCATTCGGCCAAGCAGTACACCGACGCGCGCGCATGGGGCATATACCACGCACTGCGCGAGCACGTACAGAACGCCGCAGATGCCAGCGGCCCCAACGGCACGCCGGCGCCGATGGGCTACAGGCCCAACCTGCTCATGTACATGGAGACGCCGTATGCATCGCAGTGGCAGTACGAGCACATGATGGGCATCGCCGATACGGGCCCGGGCATATCGCCCACGGCCCTGTACTACGGATTCTCAAGGAAGCTCGTGGACGCCATCAGATACCGCGGCATATTCGGCGAGGGGCTCAAGGGCGCCCTGTCGGTATATGCCACGAGCGACAAATACGTTACGGCCGTCCATACGCAGTACCGCGGCGAAGGGGGCGCCGCGGCGTACTCCATAGTGCCCTTCATACTCAACCACACCCACGTGTACGAGCTGGTATATCTGATCGGCGAGTCGCGGCTGGATAGGCACGGGTTCACCACCGTGGCGGTTCATGCAGTCAGCCCGTTTGCGGATATAGACCGCGACGTGGCCAGGGCCATCATAGCATCAGACGCAAAGAAGGTGGCCGGCATGGTGTTCAGCACGTATCTCGATCTACTGCGCTACAGCAACATAAAGTACGAGGTAGTCAGGGCGAGCGAGATAATGGGCAAAGCGACGTACCTGGGGCATCTGCTGAGCATCACATCCAGCGTGCCCAACATAGCCGTAAAGAGCGAAGACGTCGAGAAAGCGGTATCCATGGGCTATATAGATACCTATGTGGTCGCTTATGATGCAGATAATATAGGCAGGCGCATATATCTGCGCGACCTACTGCTGGCAGATGATTTGGGCAAGGCCGACGACGTGACCCAGTACTGCCAGCCCGGCTCCACCTCAGGCTCCAGATTCTGCTACGAGTTCACCTACAACCTGCCCTTTGCCCCTACGTCTACGGATCGCAGGAGCACTGAGCTGTCCATACTGCGCAAATACGCTGAGACCGTATTATACTCGGAGAAGCTCATGGCCAAGCTGATATCGCACGACACTAAGATGACGAGGAGCTCAAGCCTCAACTACATCTTCATCGAGCCCCGCTATTCGTACATGGACGTTGTCGAGCTCGATCCCACGCCGGTCAGGGTGACCGAGCGGATCGCGGAGCAGACGCTGGTGAAGTCGTTGCGGGAGCTGGGGTTGTTGGGAACAGGCAACGCTACGGTGGTAAGGCTGACCTCAGCCATGTCGCTGGTTGACGTCGAGGAGGCCATAAAGGTGATGCCCGGCGCCTACGTGCTGATCAGCCACGGTTTGTTCTCAGATATACCGTTTGTGCGGTCGTCCGACTTCATAGCGTCAGCGTCGTCTAAGTACGATACGACCAAGATGATCACTACTAAGTATGCGATTAGGGCGTCGCGTTATTTGCTGGCGCTGGCCCGCGGTCTTTCCAATCTGGACAACCTGTGCTCGCTTACATTCAGGAGCGGGTTCACCACAGAGCTCGGCGTGACCACAACTGTGCCCTGCGGCATAGAGATATCGCTCAACATAGACTTGCTCGACAGCGTGGTAGCGCGGCTTAAATCATACGGCGCCACGTATCGCTACTCAGATGACGTGATTAATGCGTTGTTGATAGTGCTGTTTCATGAGATGGCGCACGCCATAGTGATGACGCAACATCCGGACGAGGTGGCCGCACACGGCGCACAATTCCTGTTCACGTTTGAGCAGAGGTTGCTCCACGCATATGCCTCATACTTGGAACAGTTCGGCTATGGGCTGATAATGGCTCTATATGGGATAGTACCAAATATTGATAAAATAGATATATATAAATATAGTTTAACAAATTCAAGACTTATGTACAGTGAACTTAATTATATATATCATATAGATATACCGCCCTATTTACAGGACTATATAAACAAATATGGATCGTATTGGTCGTGGAAAAATGAAGTGGCGACCAAAATGATGGCCGACAACATAGTTATAGGATGCATTGTGCGCACACCGGCGTGGCTGGAGCTGAAGCCGCTGGACTATCGAGGCTACGACAGCTTTTCTGAGTACCTCCAATCGCCGCCGGATAACTGCGAGATGATCATATATCCGACGTACAACGACAAAGGCGAGGTAGAGGTATGCATATATGTAGTCGGAACCAAGAAGAACTACTGCAGTGGTTAACACTCTCCCTTGAGCCCCTTGGGCGGGGTCACGCCCCTCTGGCCCAAGTACGTGCCGAGGTATTTAGCCGCGCCCTCTGCTCTGACCAGGATCAGGTGGAGGAAGCGGAGGCCTGGCCTGAGGACTATCGTGTTGGGGGATTCGTTCACGACCTCTATGGTTATGTTGCCCTCAAACCCCGCGTCGACGACCGTCGGAGGTATCACGAGGCCGTAGCGGGCCAGCGTGGAGCGGAGGTTGGCTAGGCCGACCACGTCGTTGGGCATCTTGACGTACTCCTCGGTGGTCAGGAGGACGAAGTTCCTCGGGGGCACCGCTATCCTATCGCTACGGACTACGTTGTAGAGCTTCCTCGCCCCATCGACGTCGTAATCGCATGGGCTTACGACCGCGTTCTCATGCGCATATATCGCGTACTCCCTCCCTATACGGAGATCCAGCCCGTTCTCGCGTACCGCATCCGGATACAGCGGATCGATAAAAATCGATCCACTTTTGATGAGCTCCCTTATTTTGTCCCCGGTCAGCACCGGCATGTGTACTGCGGTAGAAAACGTTTTTAAGGATTGCGCGTTGGGATACATGCCTGATGAGGAAGTCCGCGAGGTTCATATAGACGTGGATATGCTGAAACGCCTGGTCGAGGGCGGCGACGAGGAGACCGAGCGCCAGCTGTCAGAGATAATGAGCAGGATTGGCATACCTGAGCAGTACAAGGATAAGGTGCGCGGCATGCTGAAGGACTTAGTAAGGGGCGAGCTGATCAAGCACGGCGTAAAGGATGAGCCTTGGCTGGTCGATGCGCTGTATAGGATACTCGTAGCGCTCGACTATGCCTTGATCTCTGAGCTATGAAGGTGTACAACACGCCTAAGGTGGCCCTCATATCGGCATGGGGCTCGGAGGCGCTTGTATCGGCC
>Ga0209739_100330_pt1 | contig 19894 bp, 16 predicted proteins | sample JossMetagenome_2_FD_184729 | JGI IMG/M metagenome (GOLD analysis project Ga0209739, IMG submission 184729) | Hot spring sediment microbial communities from Joseph's Coat, Yellowstone National Park, USA - JC3_ASED (SPAdes) (version 3) | ecosystem: Environmental > Aquatic > Thermal springs > Hot...
AGCAACACATTGGGCGCCGTGCTAGCATACCCCTACAGCCAAGAGAGTTACTATACATATGACGAGGTCGATGCGAGGGTTGACGCCCAGCGCGGGCCATGCACCAAACTCACCGCGGAGTTCGAGGCAGTCAGGAACCCGCCATCGGCCCACGTTGTGTCCTACTACTGTAACGGTGGCAAAGTCGATCCAGACCAATTCTATACGCAGGGTCCATGGAACTTTGGCCAGGGAAACGAGCAGTACCTGGGCCGCCTCATCGTAGTGGGCGGTGACGGCTCCAATGCCCGCATCTATGTCGAGGTCGAAGGCTAGACGCGATAATTATTTATGGCCCCGCTCCCAACCATCACCGATGAAGCAAACCAGGCTCCTAGCAGTCCTCCTACTCCTACTTCTCTTTCTGGCAGCCCAGCATGTAGTAGCCTGGCCGTTTATAGCAGAAAAATACCAACCTGTTTACCCCTTTCAAAATGGCGATTATATTTCCATTAACGCCAGCAAAAGCGACGGCGGCGAGCTCGACGGCGGCTACGGCGCCGTCATCGAGGCCGAGGTCGCGCCCGCTGTCGGTGCCCCGTATTGGAAAGCGAGCGGCTCAGTCGATGTAGATATAGAAGGCGTGGACTACACCATCACGGTCAAGGTTCTATATATCAACCCGTCAACCGGCCTGGGAAGCTGGAGCGTCCTCGACACAGTTTCTGGCAACACTTATCAGCAAGCCATTAAAAGATTCACTAGCTATGAGACAACCAAAGATGTCGAGTATCGCAAATATTACAGTTGGACGTTGCCTAGCAACGGCGACTACCCGGCCAAGGTACGCGTCGACTTCAGCATATCGGCTAGCGGCTGGGCCCAGCCAGCCCTCACCAACGGCTCTGCTAGAGTGGCAGGCGGCGGCTAGGCGAGTTAATTACCTATGGATCCCCTCCTAACCATGGTTAATGAAACAAACTAAGCGCGCACCCATAAGACTTCCGCAACACCCATATACAGGTACGCAAGCCCACAGCTCAATATCGTCTGCGTAATGCTAGCAGTTACGCCGTGAATAGGGCAGTATAAGGGTTCCCCGGTTCTCCATAAAAACATTACAAAACAAGCCCTAGCCGTAGGCATGACCCATAAAGGGTTATCCTATCTACAAACTTCTTTTTTTAAATAGAATAAACTTATTTTTGTCGCGCGCGAGCTCGCGGAAAACCCACCCCTCCCCACAAAAAATTTAATATCTTGACAGGTTTCATTCTTTTCGGGGCCGTTGCGCAATAAAGAGGCCAAAGGCCTTTGGAGCAGGGGTACCGAAAACCCTGTAAAGACGGCCGTAGTCTAGCTTGGAAGGATGCCAGCCTGGGGGTGTACCCCGTAAACGGCACTGGAGCGCTGGTTCACGGGCTTGTGCCCGTGCGGCAAGGTCCCGGGTTCAAATCCCGGCGGCCCCACCATTTTCTGTTTTGTTTAGCTGTTGCGTACCTTTTCCGAGGTTCGCGGTTGCCACAACATACCTGGAGCGGTATTGTTGCTGTGTTAATGATTCAGCTAAGCCATCTGCAGACATTCGTGTTTAGAAACATTATTGGAAGATTAAATGGACTCACAGCCTCTTTCTCTTCTAGACTCCGCTTAGAAATTTAGTATTCAAGGAAGATTTATCTTCTGTTCTGCTGAGCCAGTAGATTTAGAAAAAAATCTCATTTAATGTGTATTTCTTCTAGCCTCTTTAGGGACCTACCGTCGCACGTACATAGCTTGCAGGTATATAGTAGTAGTTGTTATTCCACTCATACTTGACAGGCGTCTTGTAGTAGTAGCCGTATAGCGTAGTGCTACCACCGGTATATTGGTACTTCAGATGTAATAGAACATTGGTCATCGTAAAAGAGCTTGTCTGAGTGGAGAGGCCTACTGAGGCTGAAATACTGGTTGAAACAGGGGCTTGTACTAATAATGGTATAGCTGCTGTGAGAAGGTCTATGCCCTCTGTCTCACGCACTATGTGGTAGGAGTCGAAATATAGATAAGACGTGCTTGTTCTATAGCCCGTGGGAGTCCAACTATTAGCTACCACGTTAAAGACTGGGTCTAGGCCGAATCCGTCATATGGGTATGTATCTGTATAGCTCCAGCTAAGCATCTTATTGTTGCTTAGCATTGGAACAGCAAGCGCTATTGTGGCATTGTTGCCTGTAGGATAACACTGAACAAATAAGGAGTAAATACAGTAGTATTCCTTATACCTGCTTATACTATAGTTGCCCCAGAAACCAATAGCAGTTATAAATGGTAAATTGCTAAACTGCTCAGGATAAATAAGATTAGAATAGTCTAGATACACACTATTGCCCCCAAGGGTGAAGGTATAGACGTCGCTACTAAAGTCGTGTGAAATCGTCGCGCCACTTTTTACTTCTAGCTCTGCGCCAGCCGCAAAGTTCACATATAAGCCAGTGCTAGTTTGGGCAGCAACTTCCTCATTTAAGAAAACACTGTCTAGCTTTGCGAGGTTTCCAGTAACGTATACCATTGCGAGGGGTATTCCCCTGTTTGTCGAAGAATATATAACCTTGTCTAGTCTCCACTCGAAACATCCTAAGCTTCCCTCAGAAAAACTCAGGCAGTACTCAGTGATATCGCCTGGAGGCCACTGCTGTGTAGCTACGGTAGAACCCTGCGCGCTCGCTGTATTTTGCTTTGCCTGTGTTACTATTTGCTGTATCTGTGTTTTGGATATTTTCGGCATGTTCCTCGTGTTTAGCTTTATCTCTGTGCTGACTGTGTAGCCCCTCTGTACTAGGCCCGTGTCTACGGGTACGCCTTTTATGAATGGATATGCGGCCTCCGAGTCGAGGGCTGTGCCCAGCAGTATAAGGCCTGGCTCAACATTGTCCGGGTTGTTGCCCCTAGCCGCCAGCGCGCGCCGCCACAACGAGGCATAGCTCTTAACGGAGCCATAGTCCAGGCTTACACCGCCCCTGCCACAAGTATAGCCGAGAAAACCCACGCTGCCGTTAGGCATCAATCCATAAACACTGACACAGACGTCCAGCCCGCGTCCAGACTCATCCACGAAGCCTACATACACAGATGGAGAGACAAACGGGAGACTAGGCCTATAATAGACAACAAGCCCCCGAGATATCTCCTCCCTAACAGTCGACACACTTACATATGCAACAGAAGCCACACCAAAAGAAAGCAAAGCTAAGAACAAGACCACAGCCAACCGTATCCACTTCCCCCTCTCCATACAAATATATAATCAGCAAACCCATATATATATATATCGGTAAAAGCACACGCTAAGACTCTTAGAAAACAGCCCAGAATGTCAATGAACAACCGAAAAAGCAACACAAAAACACAATAAACAGCTTTAAGGCTACTCGACCCCGCGGAAGACCCACCCAAAAAATTTAAACACAGACAAAGTTTTTTTGATTTGTTGGGCCCGTGGCGTAGCTAGGAAGCGTGGCGGCCTGCGGAGCCGTTGGTCCCGGGTTCAAGTCCCGGCGGGCCCGCCATGTCTCGGTGAGCATGTTAGGTTTCTATTTGTGTGGCTTGTGTTTTGTTTGTGAAGATTTTTTCTAGTTCTTTTAGGTGTATTGTGGGGAATGTCAGTGTTAATGCATCGATGATTTCGTAGATTTTTGTTTCTTCTTCTTTGTCTAGGAAGTTGTCTTGCTCGATGAGGTGGTTTAGTGTTTCGAGGAGTGTTGTTGCTTCTATACGTAGCTGGAGTCTTTTTCTTTCTATGTTGCCCCGCTTTGACTGGTATTCTTCTGGCGTGATTTCGCTGGAGATGTATTTTTCGTCGAGGAGGAGGAGTGTGTCTCGCAGGTTCCTGAGTTCAGCTACTATTTCTGATAGCCTGTCTATTATGGCGCGTGCCGCTTCGTGTGTCTGGTCTAGTAGATATATTTTTCCCTTTTCGATCCTGATCCTCTCGGGGGACGTTGTTATTTTTTGGTTTCCATGCGTCTTTATGACAACTTTAAGTGGGTGCTTGTCTTTTTTGGAGATGTAGATTTTCCAAATTATGCCTATGTTTTCCCCTTTCCTGTTGTAGAGTTGTTTTCCTACTATTTTTTCGAGGATTTTCTTGTCGTTTATTTCGCTTAGAAGTAGCCCTCTCATATACTTCGTTTATTTTTGCTTTGTGGTTTTTTATCAAGGGTATGTTTGTTTATGTTGGGGTTTGTCGAATGAAAAGTCTTTGTATTATTTTTGTCATACGGAAAATTCTGTATCGAGGAGGGAAAAATAAGCGTTTAAAAGTAGGAATAGAGTGTAAATATGGGGATGATTGTTCAGAGTTGCTCTGAGGGGTGAGGAGAAGGCATTTGTATGACCCATAAAAACCGGGAAACTTTATTCTTGTAGCCTGGTTACGTTTAAGACGTCTAGTTGGCTTACCCCTGGCACTGACTGTATTATTGTTTCGAGTTCCTCTGTGCCTCCCTCGGTTTCTTCTGGCATGAAGATTACCATGCGTAGTGCCTCGAGGCCGAATGCTATGGGTTCGGCCTGGTATTGGGCTATTTGGTATTTTTGCGGAAGCTTTTCGGCTATTCTGTTTTTTAGCTCTTCGGGTTTCAGTTCTGCGTCTTCTGGTAGCACTCTTATTAGTACTGCTACTCGGGCCATATTGACCGTGATGTGGTGAGATTGGTGGGTAATAATATTTTCGCTTGGAGAGTCCTTTCTCTAAACATCTAACGTAGAAAGAATATTCGTGGAGAATGGTTTATGGTCCTTCAAAGCCACATTTTGGACAAACGTATCTGTTGCCCTGTTTTCTGCATTTTTCGCATCTCCATATTACGGCCTCTCCACAGTTAGGGCAACGGAAGCTTGTGGCCCTCATGGATGGTGCTATTGGCCTCCCGCAAGATGTACATTTGGGTAGAGCTATCGTGGTAGCCATATTGACGCCTTTTGCTTTTCGTTTATCTTTTTTAATAAACTTTTCGCGCGCGGTAAGCATAGAAAAACTAATTAGGTGAACCCCTGCAAGTGGAGTGGGGATACACACGTCTAGCGTTGATGAGACAATAGTTAATCTGAAAAAGAAATGGCTACCAATCTACGTGGTTGCCCTTGTTGCTTCTATAGTTATTCTCGTAGCCCTACTATACCTCTATTTCTCGACAAACTACGACCAGTATATGTCTGGCGCCTTGCTAGTAGCCATGCTCGTAGCGTATATTTCTTGGTCTCTGGGAAGACTGTTAAAGATCAGGCCCGCCTCGACACAGCTCATCACTCTCCTAAAATGCGACACCTGTGGCTATGAGGAAGAGAGAAACTATGCTGAGGGCGATGCTTTATTCCAAGAAAAGGGAGTCTGCCCAAAATGTAACAGTGGGAAAATGGTGGTCATGGGGATCTTTGTTCGAAAGATTGAGGGGCAAAAGTCTAAAGGATACTCCCTTTTCAAAATGTAGCTAGTCACATAGCAGGTTTTGTTTGATATTATTGAAGAAGAACCTTAGAAGAATACGTTCCCTTATGGCTTTTTTACTAGTGGCTTCCCGCACACTGCACATTTTCCCTGGAGCTTTCTAGTGCAGTCCGGGCAGTAGCTTATTCCGCAGTTCTGGCAGTAGTAATACTCGTCTCCTTTGTAGATCTTTTTGCCGCACCTGACACATCTCCCTAGCACCATTGTTTTGGGTATGTATGCCAAATGGTTTCACCTCAAGGCCTTTTGTCTTTGTGAAATACGATGTTTATAAACATTTTCCCACGCACAAAACACCTCCCATGAGAAATAATGACGGGGTTAAGGCTTCAGCTATCCCCTAGCTTTGTCCGCGCGTCTTCAACGTATATTCAGCGATCGGGCACTTGAGATTACAAAGAGAACACTGTTTACATGCATCACTATTTATCTTTACCCCGCCATTCTTTTCATCGATACTGATGGCTCCAACTGGGCAGTTCGATGCGCATTCTAGGCAACCAGCACAGTAATAGGCCCTCATGAAGACCCTTTCTAGTGTCTCGACGTCCCTAGGAGTAAGCACACGCTCTGGCTCAATGACCAGCTTGTTGTCTTCGACTTGGACTTTCTTTAGCTTTATTGTGGGGCTCGAGATGGACAAGTTGAGAAGTTTTTCTGGGACGAGCTTCGTTGTGGGTCTAGCTAGGAGTATAAATTCTAACTTGTCTTTTTTCTTGCTTACTTGGTACTGTGCACCACGCTGATCCTTGTAGCTAGCTGGACATTCTTTCAAAATGTCTTTTGGCGGCTGTATCCACCTCCAGAGACCACAGTCGACCCATTCGCTTGGTAGACCATGTTTTTCTGCATAGGACTTGAGATAATTTTCCCATTTCCTGTAAAGCTCTGGCTTGGCCTTTTTTGCTATTTCTATTTCTCCAAGCTCTGTTGCGGGGCACAGCCAACAGCCTAGCCTGTCAAAGCCCACGTAGTAAAGCTTGTTTACGGGAAGCTTTTCGAGAAAAATGTAAAGCCAGATGTCTAGAGCAGTCCAGTCCTGTATCGGGCTTGCGGCAATTATGCTGGGAAGCCATTCATTTCTCCATATCCGCGGCGACATGGCCCTGGCACTTGACTCATATTTTCTCTGCCCAACCAAGCTTATTGCTCCCCCTGGAAAGGCTGACTTGAGCGTCCTGGCTAGAACCGAGAACTTTGTTACCTTACAGCACCACCGGTAGTCGCGGGCCGGTGGACCCATTATTTCTAGCCCTCTCCAGAAATTGTCGCCCGCATCGGCCTCGATGTAATCTACGCCATAGTGCTCGGCAACTTTTCTTGCAAATTCGACTGTCTCATCGAATTCTAGACCCGTATTGTTAAAGATAGCTGTCACGTTCTCTTGGCCGAGGGCTTTAATTGCAAGGTGCAACGTGACTAGGCTGTCTTTCCCGCCTGAAAGGGACACAAAGACTGGAAGGTTGTACTTCTCCTTTAGGCTCCTGATAAACCTTATCGCTTCTTCTTCTTTCTCTCTAAGAGCGGCTTCATTGAATTTGACTACTTCAAGCATAGATGGGTCTTTGTCGAGCCAAGAAGACGGCTTTGCAAGCCAGCTTTTCAGGGTGTAGATCCTGTTGGATCTCACCCTCACGCCTATGCCATAGTATCTCCCGTTTGCGGTACCAAGCATTATGTACTCGTCCCTGTCTGATGCCGGAAGATTAGATGAAAGAATAGAATCTTCCTTGATGGTGAAGCCTCGCGAGAGCCTTGGGAGGTCGACAACCGCATAGTAGCCGTGTCTATTCTTGACCGATTCTTCAACGAGAAAATAGAGAGGCTTAAACCTGAACCTCCTTTGCTTCAGGTCATAGAAAATGTGGCCCACGACTTGTCCGTCAAGTATCACTTCTTCTGCGTAGTCTGGGTAGGGGACCTTGTTAAGAAGTATAGTTTTCCTTTTGGGTAGCGGAGGCTTTGACGGGTAAAAGTACCCCTCTATTATTTCCCATACAAACTTGTAGTAGTAGCCTACAAGAGGCCTAGCGTCTCCAGGCGGGGTTAGTCTTACCTCAGTAAACATGCCGTTTGAGGGCTTGGAGATAAAGGGGGAATTGTTCTCAAGGCTCCACCAAAGCCTGGCGCTATGAGTTTTTAGGACTTCAAACTTGCTTCTGCCAGTCAATTCGGCTTCTAGCCAGTAATTGCCCCTTGTATTTTAAAGGTTTGTTTTAAATGGAAATATGATGAAAGTATTACGCCCGTAATATGATTGTGGAGGGTATTGTTGCCTTATCGGCAACAGCATCTATATACATGTTTAACAAGAGGCGACAAAGCAAAAAGAAAGTCAAGTACCGTGTATATCCTGCTAGAATAATTCTGTAGTATATTGGAGCGGATTTGAACACAAAAAATAGATATTATTTAAAGAATCCTGGTAGATGTTTGTAAAATGATTTACTTTTTGTTTTAAACCTAAAAAAATTAGAACTTAGATTTATTTGTTTATTTTATTTTGTTGAATGGTTAAATATGGCAATGCAGGCTACAAGTATCCTCATATACGTCCCTGCATGTAAAGGAGGGGTGGCTACATATGAGCGAAAAATATAGAGGACTCTCCCCGGCAGAATTTTTCCACAGAAACAAGGAGATAGCCGGCTTTTCTAATCCCTCTAGGGCTCTCTACCAAACCGTCCGAGAGCTAGTCGAGAACTCGCTAGATGCAACCGAGACCCACGGCATCTTGCCATATATAGATGTTGAGGTTCGGCTTCACGAAGACAGACCAGAATGGGTAACACTTAGGGTCGCCGACAACGGTATCGGCATTCCAGCGCACGAGATACCGAATGTCTTTGGTAGGGTCTTTTATGGATCCAAGTACGTTGTCAGACAGACGCGTGGCGTGTTTGGGCTAGGCGTGAAAATGGCGGTGCTCTATGCACAGATGACTACGGGCAAACCGATATACGTCAAAAGCTCGACAAGGGACTCGGACGTTGTTGGAGAATACTTGCTATACATAGATATCAGCCGGAATATTCCACATGTCCAGAAGATGAGAATAAAGAAGAAAAACAAGAACTGGCACGGGACCATAGTTAGGCTGACCCTCGAGGGGGCATGGCTACAGTCAAAGAAAAGAATAGAGGACTATATTAGGCGTACAGCCCTCATCTCTCCATACGCCACTATACGGTACCGCTCTCCAGACGGTGAACTTCTCTTCGAGAGAGTCTCTAAAGAGCTGCCCGAGCCGCCACAAATAGGCAAATACCACCCGAAAGGAGTCGACATCGAGATACTAAAAGACCTGATTAGACGGTCAAACAACAATGACATGACGCTGGCGGGATTCCTGGAAAAATACTTTGAGGGAGTTGGCGAAAAAATAGCCCAAGAATTCCTTACATGGGCTGGATTCCAGCCTGACACAAAGGTCAAGGAGCTAAAACTTGCAGATCTCGAGAAACTGGCAACAGCCATGAAAAACTTCCCCAAGTGGCGCAGGCCGAGACCACTCACCCTCTCGCCCCTGGGATCCGAACTCCTCAAAAAGGGAGTAAAAAGCATACTGAAGCCCGAATTCGCAACAGCAGTGATTAGGCCTCCATCTTCATATGGTGGACACGCGTTTATCGTTGAGGCAGCGATAGCGTATGGCGGCGAGATACCGCCCCAAGACAACGTGCTCCTGCTTAGATTCGCAAACAAGATGCCCCTCCTATACGACGAAGGCGTAGACGTATCGCGAAAAATCGTCGACTCAATAGACTGGAGCATCTATAAGATAAAATTCCCAGCCCCAGTGGCGGTCGTCACACATGTCTGCTCCACGAAGATACCATTTAAGGGGGTCGGCAAGGAGGCCATCGCAGACGTGCCCGAGCTTGAACACGAACTAGAAATAGCTATTAGAGACGTTGCGAGGAGGCTACGCATATACCTATCAAAGCTGGAAAAAATGTACGAGGTCAAGAGGAAAGAGGTCACGATCAGGAAATACATGGGGGAGGTTTCGTCATCCCTTGCCTATGTCCTAAACATGGACCCAAACAGTATTTCCTCGCTTCTAGAGGAACTGCTTAAGAAAGAACTCGAGAAAAAAGAGGTGACGGTGAATGCCTAAGAATACTCAACAAGCCGGCAAACCCATCTCTCCCAGTCCAGAGGAAGTCCTAGCAAGGCTGGAACAGCTCGCCAAGTCCATCTACGACCAGATACAGTCCGGCAAGCCGCCCTACCTTGACATACCCGTGAGAACCCTCGCCAATACGATTTGGGACAAGAAGAGGAAACTCCTCGTCCTCGGACCAAAGACTGCAAAAAGAGAGTTCTTCGACATTGGAGAGTCCAAACGCTTCATGCAGACGATCCTCATGCTCTCCCTCATTGTCAGGGCCCGCAGAGAAAACGACTACCCAACAATCAGAGATCTATATTACACTGGCAAGCACACAATCTACTATGTAAACGAATATGGAAAAAAGGTCAGCGAGGAAACGTGGGACGACCAGCGGGAATCCAACGCCGTAATCCAGGACATAGAGGTCGCAACGGGACTCCTAAGGGAACATATGGGAATCATGCATGACGCAAAGGGACGTATAGTCGGAAACATGATCATAAGGAGTAAGGGGACAGAGATCGACCTATCAAGAATGGGTAGCGGTGCCTGGGGAATACCCAGCAACGTTGACCAGCTAGAAATTACAAAGGTAGAAGCCGACTATGTCCTAGTCGTGGAAAAGGGCGCTATATTCGAGAGATTGAACGAGGAAGAATTCTGGAAGAAGAACAAATGTATACTGGTGACGGGTAAGGGCCAGCCTGACCGCAGCACTAGGAGAATGGTTCGGCGCCTTTGGGAGGAGTTTGACTTGCCGGTATACATACTGACGGACGCAGACAGCTATGGGTACTATATTTACAGCGTTTATAGGAGCGGGTCTATCTCCTTGAGCTACGAGAGTGAGAGGCTTGCTACGCCTGAGGCTAGGTTTCTAGGCGTCTCTACGTCTGACATTGAGCGCTACAAGATACCGAAGAACTATATTATCAAGGCGACTGAGCGCGACATAAAGCGTGCAAAGGAGCTGATGAACTACCCGTGGTTCAAGGAGTCGAAGCGCTGGATGGAGGAGCTTCAGCTCTTCATAGAGCGCGGCGAAAAGATAGAGATAGAGGCCCTTTCGGGCCACGGCTTCAAGTTCCTAAGCAACGTCTATATACCCGAGAAAATAGCGAACAAGGAGTGGATAATCTAGCTGGGCTACTCGTGTGAGACAAGGGTAACTGTCTGTTCTACTTCTTTTAGACTCCTTATCATAGATATGACTTTGTCTAGCTCGGAGAGTGTAGGTGGCTGGACGCGCACAACTATGTCCCATAGGCCATATGTGACGTCAACGTCGCTTACGAATGGAAACTTCTTGACTTGCTCGGCAACATCATATTCTTTTCCGGGCTTGGTTGTGACCAAGATGTAGCCCTTTACCATTCTTCCCGCAGTGTAGAAAAAATCGTGGATATATATTTCTTTCTCAGTTTATTTTGTAAAAGATATATCCATTTTATAGCTAGCTATCCTTTAGCGATTACGAGGTGGCAGGTAGAATTAATGTAGATGGTTGGTGCTTCACGTGTGACAGTTGTCTCAATGAATAGTAATAGTAGGACAAGTAGAGCTAGGATAACTATGAAGCCGTATAGTGTTTTATCCACTGGTTACCACCCGAGAAGCTTTTTCCCGGAGGTGAGACCTGCAAGTGTCGTGAGTATGCTTAGCGGCAACCAGAGGGGATAGAAGGATGGGGAGCCTAGGGATAGTAGGGCTAGGCCAAGTGTATATACGATAGAGGCATATATGAGGTAGATCTCTATCCAGGTGTATAGTTGGGCAGGGTCTATTATTATTCCTAGTGATGCCAGCATGTCTCTTGAGGCAAGCGTTGAGAGTAGCTGTGTTATTAGGCTTGAGCTGAAGCCGAGGAGGAAAAGAGAGACCAGGTTGCTTAGTGCGCTAATTGTTCCACGGGCACGAATTTCTTTTAGTGTTTTGAGTATTTCTTCGTAGATGTTTTTGAGTTCTGTTAGACCTCGTCTTTCTATGCCCCACAGCCCAAGAAGGTATACAGCTATTCTGACAGTCTTTGACAGCTCAGTCTTTGTGTCCTTTTTAAGTAACTTGGGGTCTAAATGTGAGAATACATGGAAGGGGCTTGATGAGACTTTTACGAGGATTTCTAGGTTTTCTTGGAGTTCCTTTGTTATTTGTCTTGTTTCCCGATATATTAGTATGCTTGCGGGGATAGAAATTGTCAGAAAGATTAGCAAGAGTTTTTCGAGCAGTATCTCTGGAAAAAGAGTTTTTGCTATTGGCGTTACAAGTGCTGGGTAGAGTACAATTGGTAACATTTTTCTCGGCAACTTCATGACGCGGAGTTCTCTTGGGTATAGATTACTATAAAGCATGAGGATCAACATGTTAAGAGCCATGAGTACAATTGTAATTTTTGGGAGGAGCCACGGCTGAAATATCCCCAAAGAGTAGAGCATTATGGGTGCCGTTAAAAGTGTAAGCGTGAAAATCTCCATCAACGTCTCAGACTTCTTGCTGAAAATTTCTAGGTTTAGCCGGAGTTGCTGGATTTTCTCGTAGAGAAGTGTTTTGAGGGCTTCTCTCGAGCCATTCATCTCGTCCTGCTTTGCCAACTCTATCAGTCTGTTCGTAGCTTTATAGGTGTAGCCATTGCTTGATAGCCACGAGAATATAAAGGAGGGCTGTGCCTCAGAAAAAACAAGGAGTAGTAAAAGTTCCAGGTCGCCGAGCAAAAAAATCTACCCTTTTTGTTCTTAGGCCCTTAGGAGAGTGATCTTTAATGCGCCATACTTTGTCTCTATGATGGCTGTTTTCGCCGTGGTTATAGCGGACGTAGTGCTTAGTGACGCTGTGCACTTCGTTATTTCGCCGCTTTTTAATGTTGGTGGGTTACAGGTCAGTGACGCGCTGGCTCCAATGTCTGGAACATTTAGATTTATTCCAGTCAAGTCAACAGTGGAGGTCCCGATGTTCTGGAGGTATATTGTTACGGTGTAGGTGGGTGGATTTCCAGATATAAGTGCGTCTCCGGCCTGGACAAGTATAGGCCTGTTTGTGGCTGAAGAAGCTACACTGTACATGAAGAAACCAATTAGTGCTACAACGCTCAGTGTGATTATCAGCATAAGGCTTCTTCCAACTTCTAGCGCGCGCGCAGGTTAGGTTTGGAATTATCCTCATCAATTATCTTTTGAAACATAAGCGCACGTAAATGCATTTTTATCAAATTATCGTTTGATAGAAAACGAATTTTTTAACAATGCTCCCTAAATAAGATAAGATTTATAAATGCGTGTCAAATAATGATTAGACAGGTGAGATCCATGGAAAACAAAATGAATGTATGTGCTAACATAGATCAAGGCTTGAAGTATACACTTGTTTGGTTTAAAGCTTTTGACCTCGGAAAGCCTCTGGACGCCTATGAGGCTGGGAAAAAACTTCTGTCCTCTGGGCTGGCAGAACTGATGTACTGGTATGACGAAAAAGACATGCTTCAAAGAGAATTTTCGAAGCGCGCGCGCTATCGAGCTTAAAGACGAGATTCACGTGCGTTCCTGCCTCTTTGTGGCAGCGCGCGCATCTTTTGAATGATTATCAATAGCGCGTGCTGTTTTGTGTGGCGTGTTATAGTATTTCTTTCTCTATTAGTTGCTTTTCTAGTGTGCTTGCTCCCTCCTCTAGGAGCTTCTTGTTGTATTTCTCACGTATGCTTAGTATGCTACGTATTGGCCCTTTCTCATGGTCTATCTTCTCCATTGTGACTACGAACTTACCGAAGCATATCCCCGACCAGACTTCTCTCGCTTGCTCGCCGAGGAGCTCCTTGGCCCTCCTACACACATAGGTAGCTACGACGTGCATGGACTCCAGCAAGGTATTGCTCACTCGGTCTAGGAACCTGAAGTAGAACGTCGGCGCCCATCTATACACCAAGGCGAGGGGAAAGAGCTCAAGCGCCGCTACAGTGGCGTTCCTGTATGCCCTCCAAGAGTCCCCTTTCTTGCCCATAAGTATGAGTCTCAGGAGCTCCAAGAGCTCCCTCCGTAAGGCGAGCTCCCCGGCTCCATTCCTGCTACAGGAACTGTCGCGCATACACGCCTCGAGCCTCGCAATCTTCTCCTCTTGGCCCCTGATGGTCTTCGCGAGGATAGACATGTAGCGTAGATACTCTACGGCGCACTCTAGGTACTGGGAAGCAATGTAAATCCCCTCGGGGTAGCGGATCAGAACCTTCTCATGGAGCTTTATGAGCCGCATGTATGCCTCCCAAGCGCTGTCAAGCAAGGACTCGAGCTCACTGTTAATCGGCGGGGGCTCCATCCCGGCGGCTCTGCTAAGCATTATTGCCCTCCTCTTGACCGCGACGTAGCCTCTCAGGAGCCTTTCCAGCTCGTTAAACACGTCTGCCGGAAGGTATACCTTGTCTCCGCTCACAATGTACCCCTTCTTGACCTCGTTCATGTAGCCCATCTTAAGCCACTCCATGCCCCGCTTCAGCCTAGAGCTCAGTGGCCAAAGCTTGTCATGGCACTCTATAGCGAGGCCGATAAGCTCCTCCACGTTGTTGACCTCTAGGACCCTTAGATAGCAGTCAACGTCCACAATGAGCGCCTTCTGGAAAAGACTCCACACCTCGCCAATGGTCTCCACGTACTTCTGCTCAAGCACCTCTACTAGGCCCCATAATTCCCTAGCAGTACGCCTCGCCTCCGGCAACAACTTGAGACTCTGCTCCGCGAAGACCCTCCTCGCCTCCAAGGCCTCACGCCTAAGCCCCTCCCCACGCATCGAGATCCCCTAGAACACTCCTTATCCACTTGGCAACCTTTCTTGCCCCCGCCCTCAGGCTCGTAGCATCCCCTATAATCCTATCGACTTGGTCCCCTAGCTTATAGTTTTCGGCGCTAGGCTCAACTGTGTGTGCCTCCCCAATTATCTTGTCGGCCTTAGAAGCGACACCTTCAAAGACCGTGAGGAGGTCTTCTAGCCCCTCCCTGAGCCTACTCGCCTCGCCAACGCCAAGCCTCCCCATATAGAAGCCGTCCACCAGTGACCTGAGCTCCACAAGTTTTTCCAGACCGTCCCCATATTCCTTCTTGACGCCTCCCAGCTCGCTGTTCATCCAGCCAAGCCTCTCAGTGACAGCTTCATAATCCAGCAACGATTCCCTTAATTCATGGAATACTTCGGCCTCTTTAGTGCGTGCGCTAGGATACAGCCCCGCAATCCACTGGTTCGCCTCTTGCTCGCCGTACTCAACGAGCATAGCCGCGTAGCCAAGGCCGGCCCAGTAGTCCCTGTCCTGGGGCTCCTCCATGGCCTTTACACCAGCCTCTCTTGGATCCATCGAGCGCCCATTAAGCACGGCGTCAATGTAGTCCTCTACACCCGCGAGGAACCTGTCCAAGTCCACGCTTCCCAGGTCGATCCCTGTCCCTTCAAGGGCGCGAGGTATCTCATGAATCCTCAGGTAGAGGTAGCCGGCCTTTCCAGCCTTTGTCCCAGCCTCGTCGAGGTTGCTTGCTAGTGCCCCCTCGAGGAACTCCCTAGCCACTCCCTTAAAGCCCTCGAGCCTCTCCTCAAGCTCGCCCGGCGTCAAGAGGCCAAGCCTGAGCTGGTCAACAAGCGCAACCGCTCTTAGGTACTCTGCCTCGCGCCTAGCCTCCTCCGCCTCTTGCGGAGCAGTCCCGGCCTCTGTGGCTTGTGCCAGCCTCTCAAGTGACGAGAAGTAGTCGGCCAGAACTTCGCCAAAAGCGTCTCCCCTCTTGTCGAGCTCCGCTAAGTCCAGCTTATAGAGCTCAGCCCTGAGGCCCATAGCCAGCAAAGTCGCCCTGTAGCTGTCCAATAGCTCCTGCTTGGCCCGCTCCAGCTCCTTCTGGTCCGCACCGATAGCCCTGAGGTAGATGTATTCCTCCACCTTCTCGACGAAGCTCTTGACCGGCTCCCTGACGCCCGGATCAAGCGAGTCTACAAGCCTGTCGAAAGCCTCGCTGAACTCGAGGGGCTCTCCCCCAGACCTCCACAGCTCCCTGAACCTCGGGTCCACTTCGCCAAGCATCTTGGCTATTTCGCCCCGCGCGCTAGCACTGGCCCTGAGCCAGGCCTCAGCCATCTCCTCGAAGACCCTCCTCGCCTCCTCGCTGTAGATATCCCTGACTATTGCCACGTCCTGCCTGAGCGCGTCGGCGTACGCCTTTAGCAGTGGGCTACCGGTCTTATCGAGCTTTTCGGCCAGGGAGAGCGCCGCAGAGCTATAGGCCTCGAACTTCGTTCTTTCTGCCGGGGTGCCGAGGGCATTGACGTATTCGTCCCGCCTGAACGAGAGGTTGTAAATGTCTTTGGCTATTTCCTCTGTAAGCCCAGCCTTTGAGAGCTCCTTGCTCAGCGCCTCGTGGATAAACCTCCGGGCCTCTTCAAACAAGCCCTTATTGTTCTCGAGGACTTCGAGCACTCTTGGGCCGGCCCTTATGCTCTCGCTCCACACGCCTGCATACTTCTCTACAAGCTCGCTGGCCCTAGAAGCATAGCCCTTGGGCCCAAGCTCTCTAATAGCTGTTAGCAACGCGTACTCCGTGAAGAACCTGTGCCATGCAGTGTTTAGCTCTCTAAGGTACCTCTCTGACTCCGGCGAGAACAGCCTCTTCTCTCGTAGCGCAATAGAGATGCCGACCATCAGAAGAACCCTGTGGTATATGGCGTATGGGTTCTGGATAATGCGTGCAAGCTCCAGCCAGTCGCTGGCCTTCAGGAGCTTACTCGCTGTGGGGTGCAAATATGCGGGGATGCCGCTCCTCTCGGCAGTCCTCATCGCCTCCCTGCGCAACACGCCGGCAACCGCGCCAAGAAAAACGTCCAAAGTGTGCCTATTCCTGCTGAGCATAGCGTCCTTCAAAGCGTCCTTCATTATCTCTAGGCTAAGCCTAACAGCTACGAGCGGACTATTCTCGTACGACGCCTGCACCAGCCTCCGCGCCAAGTTCTCCAGCCTGACTGTTAGTAGCTCGCGCTCCTTCTCTGGGATAATCGGCTGTTTCGTAGCCGCGTCGAGAAGGACATGTACATTCTCTTTTCCAAGGAGCCTGTCTATCCTCGCACGTATAAAGTCTTCTAGCTTCGCCAGGTTCCTCCACGTAACCGTGGCTTTTATTGCTTCCTTGACCCTGTCCTCTATTCTCCGAAGAGGCATCTGCTGACGTATCTGTGATAGCTGTTCGTTCATCTGCTTGACCAGCGGGGCATACTTTTCGCCCAGCCAAGGGACGCCTGGTATGTTTCGTCCCGCTAGGAGGAGCACAACGTCTCCAATCCGTGAAACCACGAGGTCCCAGTATGGTTGCTGGAATTTTCCGAAAAGGTATCTCTTGCCTATAGATGGCCCACCGAGGAAGCCGCTGAGGGCGTTGATTGCGAAGAAGCCGAGCATGTATACTATGCCCAGCATGAATATGAACGGGTAGACGCCCCACAGGAAGTTCTTTGCCTCCTCCCTGAAGTCCACCGTGAGCGGCGTGTCGCCCGCGAAGGGCGCCGCGATGGGGTCGTAGTTGAGCATGAGCATCGTCTCCGGGGTGACGGGGTAGGCGGAGAACTGCCTCTCATCGACCTGCATCCTGACCCTGGCAGGCTTGACCACGCGCCCACAGTACGTGGCCGTGACAACCACTTTTGGAGCCATAGGTGGAGCCAGCCACGAGAAGTGCGGGTTTTCGAAGGTTATTTGGGGTATGCCGATGCCTAGTATGACCTTTTCAACGGTCATCTTCTTTATCGTGCCGTTTTGCTTTTCCATGGTAATGCGGATATTGTTCCTATCTATAATCGTGTTGTTGAACACCCTCGCCGACTGGTTGAACCACACGTTGAACGTGCTCCTGGTGAAGTTGAACCATGCGTAAGGATCCCAGCGGTAGTAAGGCCTCATCTCTATCTTGACCTCTGGCCGCAGTATTGTGCCGTTGACCTCTGTCTCCCCTGGATCCACGACCTCGATCTTCTCTCCGACGCTGCCGTAGGCCATGCCGGAGGTAATTGTGCAGTTCACCGTCACGGTGTAGTTCTTGCCGTCCTTCACGATGGTCACGTTCTCCATGAAGGAGTACACCTTTCTCGCGTCGTTCCAGGTGTCGGCGAACATCACGGGGTTCCAGAGCGGGAAGTACGTGTAGTTGTACCACACTGCTGTCCAGCGGTCGTAGACTATGCCGTGCGCGGTGAACCACGGAGTCGAGATGTTGATTGGCGCGAGCCTGAAGATGTTCGTGGCTATGTAGGCGTAGTGCCCGGTGAACGGGTCCCAGAAGGCGAAGTAGTAATCCTCAGTGCTCCGCACTGGGCCATGGTCAAGGATGAGCGTGAAGACATTGCCAGCCAGCCCCGCTAGGCGTGCGAGGTCTGGGTAGGCGATCTTCTGGATGTACATGTCGTCGTAGGAGTTGAGGGGCGACACGACGTTTGGCGGTAGAGGCTTGACGGTGAAGTTGTAGTCGACGCTTATAGGCTCGGCGCCGACGAAGACCCTGGTGACCCTGTAATTCCCAGTGAGCTCCGTGTAGCAACCGACCGGGTGGACTACGACCCTGTCGGGCCTGTCGAGGTCCCTGTACTCTACTACGGCTGGGAAGCCCGCCGTTACCCATGTCCCGTTTACGAGGGGGCCGCCCGATTCGACGTGGATGCACATGACGCTTGGGACGCCGGTCATGTTCCCTAGGCTGATGGTTACGCCCTGGACCTTATAGGCGATGGAGTTCAGCGCGAAGGGCATGATGTATCCGAAGCCTACGCCCAGGGCAACAATGACGGCACCGAGGGGCCTAGACTTCTTAGACACTAACAATGCTAGTCCCAGCGGCGTGACGAGCCTCGCATACTTTCCTAACACATACATGACCTTGTAGAGCGAGCCGACTGCGTAGAGCACTTCTGCTATCCTTAGAACCACGTCTGCCTCGGCCTTGATGACACCGATGCCAACATTGATTGCTGTGCCTATGACCATTGCACCTATACCAAGGAAGAGGGACGCAACAATGGTAGCAGTCTGGACTACGACCTGTGAGTTTGCAAGTATCACACTCATCTTGAGGGCGACATCAACGGTCCTGTTTGCGGCCTGCTGAGCGGCTACTGCAAAGCACCTCAGGTGTTCTAGATTGAAAAGGAGCGGCGGTGTCCCAGTAAGACTAGTTATGAGGTCAACGAGGTTTATAACGAGAAGGGGGGCGACGAGGATAAATATAGCAAACGAGTTGATGAGCCTCTGTTCATATTGTTTTGAGCGCTTCAAGACATACATGCCGTAAGAGTAGATGGTCTCGATGACGAGGAGGCTATAAGCGACCGTGCTGGCTACGAGAACCATGTCAGGGCTCATATGCCCCTGACCCTCGACATTATGGTGTCAACGAGCCCTCCAGCAGCTTTGCTTGCAGCGGCTGCCACAGCGGTTATGAGGGATAGGGCAATTGTGACCTCGATCGCGAGTTCTGCGAGGATCTTACCGTCCTGGATGTACCACTGTGGAAGCGTGCCAAAAATAATCATGAGCGCCTCAGCTATAGCACTACCGACCGTTATGATGGCTGAAGTTACATGTGTAATGTCAATTGTTCCCAAGATCTTACGCAACCACTCGATGGTAGCCTGGAACCGAACAAAATTAAGCGAATAGACCGTGTCGTGGACAACGGGTGCCAGCCCACCGCTTGCCACCGCCATGGCGAGGACACTGAAGACTAGGTATGCGCCAAGCGTCCTAAACCTGCGTGTACTTGTCAGCCCTAGACCAGCACTAATGACGAGTGAGCCGTAGCGAGTTACGAAGTCCGTTATAAACAGCATTGCAGACGAGACGAGTATGAGGTAGTGGGCCATGCTCACGAGGAGGAACGAGGAGGACTGAAGCGTCCCCACAAAGGGCGAAAAAATGACTGTAAGGGTCAACCACTTCTGGACATCAGCCATGTGGTAGAGGTAATTGATTAGGACGTTTAAGGAATCGTCCCAATCAGCTTTGGCTTGCGCTGGAGGCACAATACGGACGCCAGCAAGCACCGCGCCCTCCAGCGACGCTATGGCTCCAAGCAACAAGAACCCGTAGCCTAAACTCTCAACGCTTTCAAATAGAAGGGAATAGCCCTGACTACGCTTCTCGGGGCTAGGCAGGTTCATGAGATATAACGCGTATGCTACCTCTATAACTATGGTGGCGAACGCTATGCCGTACCATTGCCAGTTTACCGTGAACCACTCGATCATATGGAAAATAATTATTTTTCATGAATAAATAATTTTTCCAGCCAGCAACCAGCCATAAAAACTAAATTTTTGTT
>Ga0209739_100333_pt1 | contig 19799 bp, 23 predicted proteins | sample JossMetagenome_2_FD_184729 | JGI IMG/M metagenome (GOLD analysis project Ga0209739, IMG submission 184729) | Hot spring sediment microbial communities from Joseph's Coat, Yellowstone National Park, USA - JC3_ASED (SPAdes) (version 3) | ecosystem: Environmental > Aquatic > Thermal springs > Hot...
TCGAAGCAACTCGCAGAGAGCTCATCACCTCTCCCGGAGCCAGGCATGGGAGAAGTTGTTTGGAGCATTGCCGCTACGACGTGGTCTATTCCACTTCCTAATATTCCCTGTCATAGCTAGCATCTCAATATCGCTGTGCTGTGTGAGCAGCCCCCTTATTCAAGGCTACTATGATCCTCCTCTGGGGTGTTGCGATGAGTTCGATAATACTCTACCTCGCATGTGAATTAACTTGTGTAAAGTTTTAAAGATGCTTGACCTGAAGCCACTGAAACACATCACCTTCAGGGAGCCTGCGGACAGCATGGTAGTTGAGACAAGCGAACTCGTCCTCGCGTTGAACAAGAAGCTTGAGAAAGCCCACATCGCCTTGAAAGACCTCGAGGTCGGCTTAACCCTCGACGTCCCCGGGGGGCCGTGGACGAGTTCGAGGGGGTCCTGAGGAAGAGGCTTAGGTGGCTGACGGTACCTGTAACCATTGAGCTCGATGACGGCTCCTTCGTGAGGATCCTAGTAGGATACGGCTACCCATCCAGCTTACCTGAGGACTTCTCTGGAGCTACTTTGATAGAGACTATGAGAAACCAAGAGGGATCGAGAGAAGGTATTACTTAGAGGGGGTTCTAGAGCTCGCTGTTAAACTCAAACTGCGATACATAGATAACCGAGATGTCTCTGAGTAACTCTCTATAATACGTATTTCTCCGCGTCCTAGTCTACTCTGTCTTCACCACTAATTTAAGAGCCGCTTCCCGGTATACTTGATCTAGGAAATCGTAGTCTTTTACAATCCCTAGTTTCTCGAGTTTCTCTATGAGCCTACTTAGAGTAGACTTTGGTAGTGCTAAGCCGTGTTTCTCAATTATGTAGTCTCTCACCTGGCTCCAGGACCTAGCACCACTCGCAATAGCCTTCAACACGATTTTCTCCCTGACGCCAAGTTTTCCTAGTTCATCCATAGCTATAGCCACAGCCGTTTCCTTTACAGCTGCCAGGTCCCCCGCGCTGTCAATGTATCTACGGCCGAATAATGCGAGCCAACCGGGCACTCCATCGAAGTAGCCTACAGCCTCATCTATAATACTAAAATGCGGCTCTACCCCCTCTTCTCTAAAACCCCTCACGAGGAACTCTCTCGACAACTCTGGAGTAAACCTCTCAACTACTACTTCGTATACTCCACGGCCGTATAGTGGGGAGGATGGGTCTTCGTAGCCGAGGAAGTCTCGTAGTAGGCCGATCTCTGAGCCCGCCAGAATAAATGTAATGTTCTCTAGGTTGTCGTATGAGTATGCTATTGCATTTTTCAACTCGTATGATAACGGGGGCCTAGTGGACTGTACCTCGTCCAGCACTACTATAAACCTCTCCTTCTTCTTATTAATCTCCGTTAAAAGGCCCGGTAAGCTAACTGAGTCACGGCCCCTCCACTTAACCCGTAGAGAGAGCCCAGATACCTCAATCCCTCTCACTCCCTCTAGGAGCCTCTTGATCCTCGTCAACGAGGACCCAAGCGCCTCTGTTAGCTTAGCCTCGAGATCAATCCTCTTGTAGACACCCCTCATATCCACATATATCCCGTTAACCTCATTTAGGAAGACTTTTAGTAGGCTAGTCTTACCTATGCGTCTAATCCCCAGTACTGCTATTACAGGGTAGCCGCGCTCAATACCTCTATGTAGTAGCTCTAACTCCCGCTCTCTATCAAACAGGTCATCACGCTTTGTCTTAGGTCTCAAGTCGAATAAACCCATGGTTCCACTCTGGAACACAGTTTCGCACCGGAACTAATAAATCTAACACACGGTGATCAATCCTAACTCCGTAAATCATCGAGTCAGCTGGGCAATACCGCCAGGTGGTTAGTAGTGAATAGAATGAAAAGAAGCATACTTAGTGGTGGGATTAGAGTTCTCTATGGGGATTATAAATGAAAGTCTCGCCTTTCTAAGGTGTGTCAGGTCATATGCCCATGAGGAACTAGGACTCCAGCTGAACTAGAGTTAGCTGTGAATTATTAGTTACTAGTTGTATGTGCGTTTTTGCCTCGCGTAAAAATAAAAAATTGAGATAGTTGAAGACTACTTTGCGATCCAGCCGGCATCTACTATTAGGAGGGTTCCAGTTACGTTCTTTGACTCATCCGATATTAGGTATAGAACCGCGTATGCTTGATCCTCTGGGTCTATTAGACGTGGGAATAGGTGAAATGATTCAAAGGCTTTTTACCCTCCTCAATGCTCAACCCGCTCTTCAACCATTTTTGTCCATGCTGTACCTGGGCAGACAGCATTTACTCTAATACTGTACTTACCGTATATTGTTGCATCATTCCTTGTCTTCATTACTACTGCTCCCTTAGAGGCGTGGTACGGCGGGGAGGCTGTGGCCGTGAAATCCGGCTTCAAGGGCGCCCACGTCCACATACCGTTGAAGCAGCCGGTCCCGTGGGAGGACTACCAGATCCTCTGGAAGGCCTTGTTGAAGCTGTTGCCGCCTGAGAAACAAGTGCTCTGCGACTGCAACATGCTCCAGTGGAATAGGGTCGCGAGGGTGCCGATGACAATCAACTACAAGGGTGGCAGGAGGGCTTGGGCGTGGATTATCCAGCCGAGCGTCAAGGGCTGGCTCGACATTAAGTGGAGTCTGCTCGAGCCACTTGACCCCTCGGGACTGCCTGTAGGCAAGGTTAGAGTATAGATACCCTTGGTCGAGAAGGTCGTGGAGAGAGGGCTACCCGACGGGAGGAAGCGCTTCATACTATATGTGCTCTCAGCATACCTAGGAAATGTAAAGAGGCTCGACGAGGACGAGGCCTTGCAAGCAGTACTGGAGTTCCTCGACAACTCCTGCAGGAACTACGGCAAATGCGAGAAGGTGTACGAGTCCTTCATACGTGGAGACCTCCAGAGGGTGAGGTCTAAGGGCCTTAGACCAACAACCCTGGAAAAAACTAAGAGAGAAAGACCCGGAGCTTCACTCTCTTATCGAGCACGCATCGTAGTGACTATTCGTGTGGCTCAAAGAATGCTACACTATATGAAAACTACCTAATTATGACCTGTGACATGGGCATTATGTAACTTCCTCGAAGAGCCTAGTGAAATAGGTGAAAAATTCTCCAAAGAAGCTTTAGGGAAAGAGTAATGAGGTCACCGATTGTAGGAATGAATTTATGATATTACACATCCACTTATAGGATTTCTAAGTCAAATATATATGCTTAAAACTACAATATAAGAGAAAGGGTTATCTATGTATATTGATGTTATTCGTGATACCGTACTGCGAAATATAAATATTGTTGTCGGGAAAAACTTGTTAGATGATGACAAGCTTAGAAAATATGATAAGACTAATGCTCATAGTATTCTTCAGTATTGTCTATTAAAAGTTGATGAGCTACGTCTCTTAGGTATTCCCGAGTTCAAAATACGAGTTAATACACCTCTTGACAAACATGCACTCCTGGAGAACTATAAGGGAAAAACTAGATATCAACGGGTTATAAGAGTTGATGTCGCTTATCTAAAAGATTCGAAGGTAGTTGGATTCGGAGAAGTAGTAACTCCAGACGAGATTCATGGAGTGCCAACACCAAAAAAGCCTAAATTATCATGGATAGCTCCAAGCCATAAAATAGAACATCTAGCCAAAGTAATCAAGCCCGAGTTCATCGTTTTATTACAAGTCACTATAAAGCATCCACCATGGGAAGATGCGAGACTCTACACATTAGATGAATGGGAGGAACATTGGAAAAACTTCATGAGGAAAACATGTGAGGATAATGGAGTAGAATGCCTCCACCTAATTATAAGGGGTATGAAAAACATTAAGTCTCATACATGGTGAATCAAGAGACTAAGCCACGCCCACAAGAAGATATGAGAGAGATATTTTTAATATGGGGGAATCCGTGTTCGATGCTGACGTCTTCTCCTGTCTCGTAGTCTATGAAGCCCTTAATGCTTGAAGCTATATTGGAGTAGTTTGCGGCCAGGTACTCATAGTATTTATTGGCGGGGACTGGGGATTGAGGGGTTGTATAAGTGATGTCGAACACGTACCATGTACCGTTGACCATTACCTCGGGTACACCGTGATCCCATCCTTCAAAGGCCATTACACGGGTTTTACAGCCGAGGACATCACGTAGTAGTGTTGCAAGTGCAACAGCAAAGTCCCCGCAAGCTCCAGTTTTAGCTAGAACAAATGCCGGGTGGTATATCCAGTGAATCCCACAGCAGTGTAATTCAAACATCTGGGCTGGTTTGGGTACCGCCTTACCATATGTTGAATAGTAGTCTTGGAAGTACTTTGTGGCGATACTCCATGCGGTATTCAATTGGCAAGAAGCTCCATAGGTATTTCTGAGACTCCCAATGTAGACTGGATAATATGATTCAGTCACTATCACAGTAGTCAACAGAGAAGTAATGGGGAGTATGAGAGTAGCTATTATAGTAGTGAGGTGTAGGAAGCGCATAGTCCTTAAAGTTTTTGATTGATGAGCCCTAACTATCAAAAATATTATTACACAGCTTGCTGGCAGTATAGTTATAATCACGGCTACCCAGCAAGGAACTATAGTTGAAAAAATACGTGTGGAGATGAAGAAGAGAGCTATGTACATGGGCAACCAAAGTATTAGGACAAATGAAACGGTCACTCCTAAGACGACAGACTTCAACGTAAAGGCTCCTTTAACACTAGTGCGGGGTTTTCTTTTGTGTAGAGTCGAGCCAATAAACCAACCAGCTTGAATTAGAGCGATAATAACAATATATAAAACCAGGTTTAGGAGAAGAGGTTGACGAGACACGAAGCAAGATTCTATGAAGTTTACTAAGATCATAATTAATATTGCAACTGGAACTAATAGAACTAACCAAGCCACATATTTAGGAATATGTGTGGAGTCAAATGTACTCATGGAATCTTTCCATAGTGTAAAATAATCCTCTCAAACTTAAATTTAGAATACTTCCACTCGTTTAGGACTTTCATTCTATTCACAACATTCTTTTACCAGTATGGGGACCGTTTCTGAGTTTCTGTATATATTCAAGTTTTAGCTGAATAGTTTTGAGAGCTCTTGCTCTAAATCCTCCTGTGTTAGATCCAGGTATACCTTGATTGTCGTGTAGTCTCTGTGGCCTAGTAGCCTCCTAACGGCTTCGAGGTTCTTAGTGGCCTTTAACACGGCTACAGCGTAAGAGTGTCTAATGGCGTGCGGCCTGATCTTCTTCCTCAAGTACTTCTCAGTGAAGGAGTAGACTATGTTTCTGGCCTGCCTCACTGATACATTGAATACTCTCTCCTTGGCTGTCCGATCCAGGTAGTAAGTCATTATCTCCCAGTAGAGGCTACTCGGTACTGGCATCGCTCGCTGGAACTCCTCCCCCTTTTTAATTGCCTAATGACTACTACTTTCCTCTTAGGATCTACATCTTGCCTTCTAAGCTACACGACTTCTCCGATCCTGCAGCCAGTGAAGACTAATGTGGCTACGAGGGCTAGGTCTCGGGGACTATACTTACCCCTACCAACATCGCTCCAAGCCTTCTTAACAGCCTCCAAGAGAGCGGGGTAGGGTGGAACATCCCCTAATTTCAGATTTCCCTTTTTCATGGTACCCCCTTGAAAATAGGAAATGATGCTTTTAAAGCAGACTGCTTGTTTTCCTCTTTTCAGGATTTCAGGAAATGAAGGAGCTATCGATTAGCCGAAGTGTTAAAATGGAAAATAGTGTAAGAATTTTTAATAGTGTTTGGAAATTACTTTTAAAGACCTGTGGGTTAAGAATAATGGATCTATTTAAGTATGCTAAAGGATGGCATGAGGAGATTGAACCCGTTTTCCAGGTTTCACGTGGATATACCGTTATAAGTGAAAATGATAACTTTATAGTTGCATACTTAGAAGAACCTACGATAAAATTTAGTAAACAACTTGTATCTACTATGTATCCAAGGCAACTCTCTGCCGTAAAGCAGTTTTATACGGGTAGTGGCGTACTAAATGCCACGTTGAAGTTTTATTATCTCGAGAAAGATGCACGCGTTCGTCTTCTACTAAATGAGCTAAAGGAGGTGAGCCAGAAACTTAATTTCAATTTATATGTGGAACCCGTTGAAAGGCGCGATTATCATGAGGTTAGTGAGGAAATCCTCAACGCAGTTAAATCAACTGGCCTTGAAGGAAATAAAGCAAATATCATTGTTGGGGGGATCTTCGGGCCTGCCATCCGAGAGCCATATTTTTTCGAAAAGGTAAAGGCTCTATCAATTATAAACCGGACTCCAACACACTTAATCAATATCAATAAGCTTAATTATATTGTGAGAGAGTGTAAAGAAGGGTTGAAGCGATGTGGAAAATATAGAACTTACGTACTCAATAATATTGTTCAACTATATGCTAAAGCAGGCGGAATCCCATGGATCCCTGGAGAGGGGGATCTTCTTAGAAAGTCGGCTGTAATAGGTATTGCAACAGCAAGTATGAAGAGGAGTAATAAAGAGGAGTACATAATAGGGGCAGCGTTCTCGATAGCTTACTTTGGCGAAGAGATTCGAAGTTACATCACTGCAAGTATCTATGATCGATCCGAACTCGATGAAGAAATCATAAAATCCAAAGGGATATATGTACCTCGCGAAACTGTTAATAATTTAATTTCGAAAATAACTGAGATGTATAGTAAATGGGGAGTTAATCAATATCTAATTTTCCAGTCGCCAATTGTACACTATGAAGAACTTAAAGGTCTTAACGAAATAAACGATGTATTAAGGAAAAAAGGTATCCAATCGCGCTGGATACTTGTACATGTTAAAACTAGAGGCTTCTCCAAGAGAATATACGATGCAAATACTCTAGATTGGGGGCCATATAGAGGCATGTGCATCTTAGATAAGGATTACATTAGTACTTTCGGAAAAAGAGGCATTGTAAAGAGCATCCTGGCATCTACTGGATGGATTAAAATAAAGAGAGAGAATAAAGAATATGAGGAACAGTTCTATAAAGCAACACCCAGGCCTTTAGAACTTGAAATATATGTGGACGACGCAAAGATTTATAAAGAGCCAATAAAGCTTGCTATATACATCTCCCGGCTCGTACTCCTACTTGGTAAGTTGGATTGGGAGGCGTACACGAATTGGCCTAAAGAACCATTCGTTATTAAATATGCTCGAAGGCTTGCTAAAGTAATAGCCAGCATAGATGAGGAAACAAGGAAGGCACTTCTCAATACTTTAACGTCTCCGGTTGCATTAAGGTTTATAATGTGAGCCTCTTGAATATAATGTTTACTTCTTCGAATTTGTGTCCTTCTGCACGATATACATAGTATTTTATATTAATGCTGTCGCCGATATTGAGTATTGTCGTCAAAAAGTCATCTATAAACTTAGCCCGATTTTTAGGTTCCATTATTGCTTTCTCTAGGTATTTATCGTACAATTCTAAGCCTAGCTCGTTGCTTAGCTGTTTCATTTCATGGTGTGAGAGACTCCTCCTGAAACCCTCAAAGCTCTCTTCAAAAGCTTCTGTAATAGCGTCAACCCAGAGACGACCCCTGTACTCAGGAGTGACCTCGAATAACATCTTTACTCCACGGCATATTTTGAAACTATATAAATCAGCCTCTCCTGCATCTTCGCATAAAGGAGACGTTGAAAAGAAAATCCGAAGCCCCTCCCTCAACTTTCTCGACTCTAGCGGTACATAGGTACCTTTCCTGTATTGTACCACACTCTTAAGATAAGAATATATTAAGGATCTCGTGATTAAAAAGTGGCTTGGGTCGTCTGCGGGCGATAGTTCCTCTATTTTCATTTGTATTATTAGATCGGCATTACTGAGAACGCTGTTGTGTTGCTTGTTTACAAAGTTCGTAATAGAATGTATAAGAGTGTTCAACATGTTTTCACTGTTTGATATATAAAATAAGTAAAGCTTGTTTTTATGAGGATAAGCATGTATACCCCGTTTTCTTAGTTCAGGTAGAAGGCCTTTAAATATTGAAGGCATTAATTTTTGAGGCTCGACAATTGGAAAAGGTATGGAATTTAATTTAAACTTTTCAAAGACGCCTTCCTCTGTTGAGAAGACATGCATTTGAATTTTGGGTGATGGTGTTTCCAACGATTTTCCCTGATTTTTTCGAACATATAAGTCATCATACATAAACCTACACCTAATCATTTCCTTCATCCTCTATGCACTCTTTGAGCTCATTTATTAGGTATTCGGCATCCTGAGATTTGAATTTAAGTATCATGTGGGTTACTGCAATGAATACGACTAACAACGACAATGGTATGATTATGTAATTGAGCATACCAATAAAATTAAGAACAATTCCCGCAATTACCAAAAGCTCCTCCAATATTGTCAACCACCGAACTATAGGGATTTTCACGGATTCCATAGTACTTTTGATTTCTCTCAGTTTAGCCTTTGTAATAGCGATGTAATCTCCGCTTAAATAGAGTACTCTATCTAGGTCGTTAACTACGAGTGCAAGCTCTGTCGCGATCCAAAGCGATCTATTGATATACCTCACATTTACGCTCTCAAGTTCTTTAAGGAGCCTCTCTAAGAGCTTCATCTTTAGATCTAGGTCGTTCTTCCCAGAAATCCTCAAGACTAATCCATATGTTAGCAAGCCCAGTACTGTGGCAGGTAGCCAATTATACCTTTCGAAACTGACGTATTTCATCAAAAAGCTTTCTATTTCTATTGCTAATTTATCTGCATGGTTCTTATCTCGTGATATAAGAATGCGCAATGCTTTTCCAAAATATGCATACGTGCAGAAGCCAACAGATTCTTCCGAAGAACCAGTACGACATACCTCGTTCTTGCTTTCAATGAATTTTTTATGCGAATCTTTCAACAGATCAATCATTATATTTGAGAATCCAAGACACCTACTCAATGCCGGAGACTTGAAAACACTATCTATATTGTAAGAGTATTCAACGCAATTTTCAAAGGATTTTAAAAGCGCGCTCTCGATTCCACCGGCGTTTTTCAACCTCTTCGACGTGAGAATAGTATAGAGGAGTGCGGCGGCCTCTATGTAGTCATCACTCGGTGTTAATTCTAGTTTTTCTTTAATTTTAAGGGAAAGCCTCTCAGCCCTACTTATAATTTTATATTGGCGATTAGAACAGTTTTGCTCTAGAGATCCATATGTAATATAATCTTGGAAGATCCTCCAAGCTTCATAGAATAAGCGTGAATCATATCTACTAATGCTTCGAAGAATCTTCGTAGCTGTTAATAAGGGGTTTCGACGCGGTTTTAACGTCTCCACCTTTATATACCCATAGTAGGCTTCAACAGGATAAATAGCAGACACCTCTATATCCATAACAAATATCAATAATCTAATAACAATGTTCTTTGTCTGATTAATACGGATAGGAGATTGCTTGGCTTTAAACATCGTCGTCCCAGCTCATTACCAGAACAAGGGAGAGGCCGGGGGTTAGTAAAACGGGGGCTAGTGACACTTATCACATCGTATTCGACACAGGGTACTCGAGGTACATCTACAGGGTAGAGATACCAATAGCTACACAGCTACAAGTAGCGTAAGCTCAAGCCAAGACTCTTTTGTGGGGATTGAAAATAGCTCGGTTAAAAGTTTAACCTGCTCTCAACGAGCTTCTTTGCATAATTTTAAATCTCAAGGGGTGTATAAGTAAATGAGAGTTAGTGGTTTTTATGAAAAAGGTCATTGTTAGTAAACCCCTTAAAGGCATTAGTACTTTGGGGAACTACTTAGTTGTCGAGTTAGACTCGGGTGTAGTGAGCATTGAAAGACCGAGGCACATAGGTCTCTACATATCAACAAGTGTCCTCGACTCACGTGATATTATAGGGAGTATTGGAGGAATGTTCTTCCTGCTAGTTCTCGGTGCATTCATAGATTACTTTAACCTGCTTCCACTAAGTGCCTGGTACATGTTTGTGATATTAATAAGCGGTGTGGTACTGCTCGGTGAACTCATATTCCCTAGAAAGGTTCTAGTGGTTGAGACCAGTAATGTGGCCTACTACTTTACGCGCCCCCATGGAATCGATGAGAGGATAATCAAGGAGGTAGTGGCAAAAACATCTCCTGTTTTCATTGATAGAGAGGCTCAGATAACCAGCGAGAATGCAAGGGCTGATAGCGCATCCAGGGTGAGCTAGTATGGCGAGTAGAACCCTGGAGAAGGCCCTGGCTCTCATAATAGTTTTCTTCATGGTGTCGAGTGCCGTTGTTCTTGTCATAAAGCATGGTAATTGGAGAAATGCTTCTCCTTCATCTACTACACGTTTAGAGCAAATAGAACAAACGATCGCAGGCTATTTGAGAGAGTTTCCAGCTAAGAGTGAAATACGCGAAAAAACCATTGGTATTTTGAAGGAGTATCTAGGAAAATCAAGTGTGATCTTACAAAGGTCAATCCATGTTTCTGCTGGGAGCTCTTCTAGAGTTGAATTAACACTTCATAAAGATATCATATATGAGCTTACAGTAAGCGTTAGCGGCTGTTTTATTGGTTCATGCGATATCGGCCTAGAGCTCTTAGATTCAAATTACCGGGTTGCATTCGTGAATACATTCACAGGCTCGGTTTTGATAGCGGGCCGCTATAGTTTTCTACGCGTTAACTTCACACTAAACTCACTCATCGAAGAGGATGGAGTATTCTATTTGGAACTAGACAACTCTTATTCTATTGTTACATCTAAAGATATTTACATTACGCTGAGAGCCTACTACCCAAGTGATGCTTTTGATGATGAATACTTCAAGGTCTTCGCTATTGGCCACTGGGTTTCCACGAATATAAGGTATATTAGTGACCCACTCACGGAAAACGAGTATATTGCACCTCCGAACGAGACCCTCAATGTAGGGGCTGGAGACTGCGATGACTACGCCGTTCTACTGGCCACTCTCTATAGGAGCGTGGGGTTGAATGCTGTTGTGGGCTTAATTGACACCAATGGCGACAATAAAGTAGACCATGCCACCGCACTAGTCTATTTTACTGGAAACGCCACCGAGATTTTAAACGGTATTTCGAAGTGGGCTAGTGTCCTAGGCATAGAGGTTGAAAAAATCTCCTATTTCAAAGCAGATGGAGAAGTATACCTAGTAGTAGACCCACCCATGTCTACATACAAGAACAATCCATGGAGTATATACCATACACCATACGGACTGGTCAAAGTCATTAAACCATAGCAACACAGTTTACACTCTCACTACATACTCGCAGAAATAACCTTAATCCTCAATTTTCACTTTAAACTATTAATTCCCCTCTAAGTGCAATGTAGATATTTCACAGAGGATAGAAGATCTCTGCTCTAGTTCTACATATTTCTCTTTGAGAGTTAATGATAATTCTCTCCAATTCCTTAAGATCTATAATTTTTAGATCCCTACTCAAAACATCCATGTCCACAAACCTCTTAGATAACTCCTCAATAAAATCATAGTATATTTCATGCCCGGCAACACTGGTTTGCAGAAGCTTTTCCTAGAAATATTTACAGTCATTTTCATAACAATAATAAATGATTACTGAGAAAGAACTTTCTTTTCAAACATCACAAAATTAAGGACTTGCTACATTCTTCTTTAAATCAGCTGGTTTTAGCCAAATTAATATATTAGTGATTTAATTGTTAGAGAAGATCTCTTCTCTAACTTCTGAAAAAGCTTATGAAGAACTTCGGAGGATTTTCAATTATGGTTGGAAAATTATTTCAGAAGATCCTCTAGAAGCATAAAAGTGAAGTATGGTCTGCCACCATCTTCACTCGTGATATCTACGCTGAAAAATGTTATGAAGATAATAGAATTCTATTTGACGCCGTCAGACAATAAGACTAGGATAGTTGCGATCACGACTATACACACGTCATACTGGTCTCTCAGTATCATAGGACATATCTTGCTTATTCTGGTCGGTGTAATGACTATGTGAGCTCACTCGCATGGATTATTACAGAGATTCTAACACTTTATGCATTTTATTTATAACAGTTCCAATAGGTGTTCTATGGGACATCATTATATATTTCAGCAGAGATGTGATTGCTGATGAAACTCTTATTAACTTAAGAAATACCAGACTATGAAAAGCATAAGATGATACGATATATTTTATTATACATTTTTTATTTGAACATAGTTTTTCGAGGCTGTTTCAGTCTTCGTAATTATTTGCAACATTCATTGATGTTCGAGTCCTCTTAGTGCTGTGATATATAAGCTCCTGAAGCCTATGTATTTAATCGGTGCTTCCGGGGTATTATATGTCGTCTCAGACTCAATTACAATCTACACCACCTGGTAAAGTAAAAGAGAGTAGATGGCCTCTATATACCGCCGTAATATTGGCGGTTATCGCTCTCATATTAATAGGAGTGTATGTTCTAAATCTGCCTTCAAAATTACCTTCAATATTAAATCCGCCAAGACCTGAGATCATTTCTATGAATTCACACGATGGATTTATAGGATTAAACTATGTTATATATGTGGATGCAACCGTTAGAAACAACGGCGGAGAAGGATGGGTTAAAGTTATTGCCGAATTATGGTGTGGAGGATATGAAAAACAAGAACAGGAGATCTATATGAAATCAGGCGAGACGCGAAACATACAATTCATATTTGATGTAAGGCTCTTTCAATGCTTCAGTTATCAATATAGGGTATATGCTGTGCCGGCCTAAAATGATTTCAAATTCAAAAATTTTCTCACTAGAACTTTTCCTTCGATCAGATATATGGTTGTTTTGAAAAAGATTCTTTTACATAGTGGAGCAATTAATAGTTGTGAACTATGATCTACAGATTAACTATGTGAAATATTCTATAACTTCCAGAGAAAAAGATCTCAACGCTATGTAAAGATGCTCTGTGATAGGTTGTATTATGAGCCGAAGGATTTAGACCCTTATAGGGCCCCCTATCAGAAGAAATCGTCCAAGTTATTTAGATAATATCCTCACTAGATCTCTCGGAACCCTCCTTTCTGTGCTAAACCCAGATGAATCCCTTATTAAGCCAGAGGACATCTTGGCTACGTACTTGCTGAATAAACCCCAATACTTTATTTTCAACTTTGAATTTTGGTGTTTTCCTCTCGAGGCGTAGCTTTGAAGTTAAGAGTGATCTAGTAGAACCGGGCTCCGCCACTACATAGCCGCATCACAGGCTGAGTCACCTGTGCTCTGGCCATTGTCTGATATTGCTCTTTCTTAATACTACTTCTCAAAGGAGCCAACAGTGTTTACGAGGGGCCAGACTCGCAGGGCTTCTATATTGGTGTTAGATAGGAAGAGGCTTAATCAATACCTAACACTCCATTAGAGATGGAATGGGAACCCTGTGCCAGTAAAACCCCGGAACTACGCTGGTTTAAAACACGGCTCCTATTAGAGTGGGGTGTTAGGAAATGAGGTTTCTGAGGCTTCTCGCGTGGTTGCTTGTACTAGTGGTTGTGCTTGGATTGGCTTTTAGCTTGATGCCTAGCTGGGAGAATTGGCCTGTTAGCTCTCCGTGGTCGGGGTTTATTACTGCACCTGGGTTGAGGAAGACTCAGGTGTGTTCGGTCTCCAACACATCTATTAACCCGAACCCATGGGATCTATACAATAGCCGCTGGTTCAACCTATCATATGTATTGAAGTTGCTGTCGAGCTACATGGATCCAGTCGAGTACTACAGGCTCTTCGCGCCTCTTCTACTCAAATTTAGGCTCCAGAGCATGCTTCTAGTGAACAGCAGGTTCTCGGATTTCACTACCCCATTCTTCTCGAGCCTGTGCAACACATATCTCAGGAGGGTGGCTTTGACCGGTTGCTTCAGCTCGGAGACCACCTTCACGTGTAGCTCGCTGGTAGTCATAGGTCCATTCATAAGCTCCCTGAGGGCTATAATTGTGATCTTCTTCATGAGCCCTTCCCCGTTCCTGGAGAGATACCTCTTCACGCTTTCAACTACATTCACCTTCCTCGCCATCGGGGACACCACCCAGTAGTAACTGGCATTATTTAAATGCGACCACACTCAGGTCACACTGTAATAATATTCTAAGCATGCTTTAAGGAACATCCACTCATAGCGCATTGAATACACAATCACTTCACAATCACCACGGAACCAACACATAATCATCATAGAAAACCGCGGGCTCCACTTTATTGTCTGCCTGGGTTTCGGGTTTCCGTGGTTTGAGGGCTTGTGTTGGTGTTTGGGGTTTCCCGGGCTTTGCGGCCTCTCTTTTTAGAGAGTGGGCTTGTACTCGGTTTGCGGGGTCGGCGTGCCTAAACTAGCCGGGTTGGTTTCTATGGGAGTGGGTGCGGGTAGGTTCTTGTGGTTTTTACTGATCTTGGATATAGTGTTGTGGCTCTGGTCTCTGCTGGGTTTTACCGTCTGCTCCCCCCATGTGTAGTGCTCGCTTTCCTGTCTTGGTGTTCTCCTCTTTTGTTCCTGCTAGTGCTTTATCTATGTGGATTACGCCAATCATTGATCCCGGCTTAATATTTGTCTCTGTATGCCCTTCTCAATTGTTCTAATTGCTCTTTTAATTTATACTGTGCATCCACCATGGTAAAGGGGAATATTTCGGCTCCGCAGTTTGAGCACTTCCTGTAATTCATACTCAGCTTCCTGCATTTAGGACACGGGGTTTTTACCTCCCAGTCCTCAAGGAAGTGGGGTATTTTTGCTTCAAGCCTGGTCTAGGATAAGCTACTTGAAAGATAAAGCCCAGCCTCATGACCGCCACGTTCTGCCACCCATACTCCTCTCTATACCGCTTTGCTTGTTTTCACTGGACTTCACATCTACGAGGGCTGGAGGAGAGAACCATTATCATCAACATAAGTCACTAGAAAGTCTGCTTTTACCTGTGGCACTCTCCTCCTCTTCCTTCTCTCATCGCGGATGAAGTGGAGGTTTGGAATTATATCATATAGGGGTATGCACTCGAACCAAGGTGGGGAACCTTTCAACTCAGCACCGCCAAATTCCGCGACCTCTGCATCGAGGGGAACCGTCTGAGCCTCTAGACACGGATAGTAGAAGAGAGCTTCATACAGGAAACCCTTCAGTCTCTCTACTTCTCTCCTTGAGAGTAGCTTTCCATACCTCTCTTCTATTTATCTCCCCTCCTCCAAGAGCGCTTTAGGAATACCCTAGAATCTCTCCCTGTATTCCTCGTAGTTGAGATAATTAATATTTGACGTCTCCCTTCTAAGGCGAGAGAAAAGCCTCCTTTTCACATAATCCGCTATCTCCCAAAAGCCACGGTTACTCATCACGCCACCACTCTTCTATCATGATACTTTTCTGCTTAAACCTTGTTATTTCCTCCTTTACTGCAACATTCGCGGAGAACTAGATCTACTATGGCTAACATTAATAACCCCTTAATTTACGTGGAGCCCTCAATTGCGTTAAGCTCGCCTTTATTTACACGAAGGTTTAAGAATGAATTTTTTAACCCTCATCTCATGAAATATTGGGGTCGTATACTATGCCTTCGCACAAGGTCCATAGATACTGCGGTTCTTCTATTGGTCTTCCAGGAAATGTCCTAAGGTTTATCGACGAGCTTATTGACAACGAAGAAAAGTGCGGTGTCCACGACATTGGCCTCGAGGTTTTATCAGCGGTGCTGAGTAAACAGCTCAATATAAGCGTCGCTATGGAACACGGCCTGCCAGCTCTCGTAGAGTGCCTTGAATACCATGGAGCACTCGATGAAATACACCTAAAGGCTGTTGCTTTGCACTTCCTACTAGACTGCGTAGACCGAGTAATGCCTAGTTTTGGGACAGAAAGAGCTAGAGGAGAACCGGATAGACTCCTCGAGTATTGTGTTGGAAAACTGGAAAATGAGTGGAAATCCCAGATGTTCAGGTATTTCTACCTTAACGTAAATGAGATTGAGCCATACATAGAGGACATAGTCGAGCGGATAAAATCCCTCGTAAGGGATTACGAGGATATACTCGAAGAATGCGTTAGTGAAATAGCAAACGAGAAGGAAATGAAAGCCATGCTGGAGGGTGGCAGAAGAAAATTGGAATCTCTTCGGGAGGGGTCTGGTGACTTAACCCAAATGCTCACCCAACTATGTGTGAAGAGGGGTGTGAAGTGTATATTATACGTCAACTATAAGCCTCTGCCGGTTGCAGCAGCCGTTAAAAAAGCTCTACATCTACTGGAGAGAGGTGAAGTAGTCAATATTATGCTTGAGGATAGAAGTGTGATAACAGCGAAAAGCCTCGAAGAACTAAGAGATAAAATAGCTCAGCTCTTAAAGTAAGACCAAGCCTAGTAGCTTATGTGCCCCCCACGCGCTTTAGAACTCTGTTGCTCTAACGCATAGTAAATCCTCCGCTTTTGAATCGTAAAAAAATAATGGAGCTCGTAGTCGGCCCTAATAGGTAGCGTAGTGGACTCTCAAAAGTAGATGAGCTTGCAAGACACCGAGGATTAAATGGTTACTTTTCCTCGATATAGTTGAGAGAATCCAAGCGACGCCAGATATGGTTCTTGCTAGGGAGCATCCTTGATAATCTCTCCGAAGAGCAGGCCTCACACCTGTGCCGTTTGTTTTATAATTCCCCCTCTATTGCTAGGGGTATGACATGCCTAATGGTACGCAAGCCTCTAAGTCTAAGCGTGTTGCCTGGTCTTGGCTTAGATTGGAGGACGTTGGCTTCACTATACTCCCCTTCGAGGAAAGGGACACTGTGCTAAGGGACTTCGCGGGCCTGCTCTCGAGCGTCAAGCGAGGTGTCCTACTAGCGAGAAGGGCCGGGATGCATGCAGGGAGATATACAAGCTGAGCGACAGCGAGGCAGAGTATCACGTGAACACATCTACGAGCCAGGGAATCTCAAAGTGGGAGGAAAAAAGAGGATAGAAATACGAGTACTCTCAGCTAAAGAGGAGATAGGGATCTTCTCTACATCTGTACACTTAAACCCTTAAGAAGCAGTGTTCCCTCTAGGATGCCAGTTAATATAGATAATAGTTAAAGATGTTCGTTTTCAAAAGTTGTCAATGAACGAGTTTAACTAACCTGTTAATATAAATTTGGACTGGATAATGCATGGAGAAGGCTATCGGATTTAGAAGCGTGAACCATGGTTCTATTAGATTTGGAGATGAACTTGAAACAAAATGAACAGGAATACGGAGAGATACTGGAGACAGGTTCAAGAATTACTCATGGAGGATACTGCAGATTTATAGAAGCCTTCCGGAAGGATCAGAGCTATGTACTCTCATGGCCTCCAAGTAGGCTGAAGAAGTCGAGATATTAAAGAATGAATATCGTGCCTTTAAGGAGAAGCATGCATATCAGACCCCGATGAAAAGAGGAATGCGTTACAGTGCTTCGCTCATGCACGCGAGAACTACAGGAAAGATAGACTTCTCTACATATTAGAGAGTGAACTGGTATTAATGAAGCGTTCGCCTTCTCTAATACAAATAAAGATTATATAGTATTCCCGGAGAAATAAAACAAAGAGGGCAATGCGTTGCCTCGCAGAGTGCCACTAGGTGTCTGAACGCCCTGTCTGGCGCATTGTGGGAAGAGCGGTATACGATATTAGCAAAGACACGGAACTAAAGGGCATCATCGGAGAAGCATTCGTTTATACACTAGTAAGGAAGAAGGAGATGATAAAGTTAGATAACGCCATGTGTATTAATTTAAATTATGGTCATACTCTTTATTCCGCAGTAGAAGCTTTGAGCACACTCGAAAAATACAATGATATGTGTCAATGGGGGCTAGCATCCATTTTCGAAGATTTATGGCGTAGGAAGAACGCCTATGAAGTATTCAACGAAATTTGGGGTGAGCTCAGTGTCTTCATAAATGAAATGAATGAAATGGGGATAATTATCAGGGATCCATATACTTTTTGCTTAGACTCAACATTCTTAGACCCAAAACTCTCAGAGTCAGCATTCATATTGCTTGAAGCTAAGGGAAAAGTGTAAATTATGCGGTGAATACTATAAGTCACCAGATTTCGGCGTGATATACCTTGGGCGGCCTGCAGAGAGTGAATCAAAGGCACTAGCACGTTCTACATGCCCTACTATCTATGTGTGCCAAGTGCTTTAAGAGGCTTCTCGACAAAGGAGTTATTAAGATAAGGAGGAGAGGTAGAGAAGCCGTTGTCACCGACGAGTATTTAAAGCATTTTGCACTACTATGGGTTTACTGTGAACTACATCGTTATCTCAAATATTTTGATTTCATCGTTAAATTGGGAAACATAGATTTTTTAAAAGATCTCGCAAAGTTCCGACCTATGAGTCCTTTCGACTTCATATGCATCGATAATAATGGAGAGAAATATGTCATAGACGTTAAAACCACTACTAGTCAAAAGCAGACTACCTCTAGCAAGATTAGCATAGAATGGAATAGAAGCAGCAAATATATCCAATTAGCACTAAACCAGGGGTTCAGAGTACTCCTCCCCATCGTCAGGATTGAAAAAGACTGGAAAATCATACTTGAACTAGTAGAAATCACACAGTAGGAAGACGCCCATAAATTAGGTAGTAGAATCCCTTGTTGAGGTATTGTTGCTTTGATCGTTTTTACCAGAATGAGTGAATTAAATCCTTAAGGTTACGTGACCCCACTGGATCTGTCGTTCAGGAGTAGAATTGTCGTGGAACTTCTTACAGGCTCCAGTATATATGAATTCGTTCAAACACGACTAGCTATCTAGATCCTTTTCTCTAACGTATCTCGTCTTCTTCAACTTTTATCTTAGCTGACTCCACGTAGTCGCTTAGCTTTAAATCAGCGAATTTAAAGAACATTGATGTAAACGTCTTTATCTCCTCTATGTATCTGAAAGCCGGGAGTTTACTCCTCAACCAGTGTAGCACAAGCTCGTAGACTACGGTTACAGGTATAATCCCGGTTATTTCTCCTCGTTTAATCCCCAGCATTGCTCGCTCAGCGTTGACGCCCAGCTCGCCGTACGCCATTGCCAGGATAGCGTATGTATCGACCACTACCTCCCCTCTCCCTTCTTCCAATATTCTTCCTCCTCTCTATCTAGCTCTCTCTCAGCCTCCTCCGCGCTACCCATACAGCACTTCCAGACTATATCCCATAGATCAAGAGGCTTCAATACTAGCTTTCCACCTTCCACGTACAACTCTAGGAGAGTCCCCTCTTCTATTCTAAGCCTCTCTCTTACATTCCTCGGCAAAGCTATGATCCCCTTCTTATAGACCTTTATCACCTGCCTCTCCACGAAGCCAACACCGTGTATGGATTATACCGTGAACTAAATTATATTCTCAACCAATTGTTAAACCATGGATGTAGATAACTATAGCATTTTTATATAACGTAGAATTGAAATCATCGATGCGTTGAGGCTACTATGAGACCTTTCACCAGATTACTCCCCACTGGAGTCTTTTTGTTTAAGTAGTTTCGGGTTTTCCTGTAAAGAGGCTTTGGAAGCACGAGAGGGTTTTCAGCGGTAGCATGTTTGTGAACTCGAAGGATAGAGTGCGTTGAGGGAAAAAATGGATTAACCTGTCTTCTTCTCCAACACCACTATTCCATTGGGGTTTCTAACCCTGACAGCTATCGTGGACCATAGTTTGAACGCGTGGCCCCCTTCCTCTGGGCCTATGTAATCTACCTCCGAGTCCCCGCCGTACACCACGTCTAGCACGCTCGGGGAGGCTGATACAA
>Ga0209739_100338_pt1 | contig 19672 bp, 21 predicted proteins | sample JossMetagenome_2_FD_184729 | JGI IMG/M metagenome (GOLD analysis project Ga0209739, IMG submission 184729) | Hot spring sediment microbial communities from Joseph's Coat, Yellowstone National Park, USA - JC3_ASED (SPAdes) (version 3) | ecosystem: Environmental > Aquatic > Thermal springs > Hot...
GTGTCGTTGTCGTTAAAAAACATTTCTATGTCTAGCGAAATAAATTAATTTTAATTTCATGGATTATCGACATAAATTTTACTTTCATCAAAATTTCGTTGAATTGTATAAACGAAACTTAGCATGACGTAGACGATGTTGAGCTGTGCGGGGTCTTGTAGGGCTACTGGTCCCTCTGGTGTGCCCATGCTGGATAGCCAGTAGGCTGAGGCTGTGATGCTTGTTACGCCCTTGCTGTAGAGGGTCCAGGTGTCGTTTGTAATCGTTATCAGGAATGTCTTGGAGGTAGCGTTTGCGTCTATTAGCGTGCCGTTGTAGACCTTGTCGCCTATTACTGCTACGCCGGTGACGCTTGACGGCGGCTGTAGCTGTATGCCTGTCTTGGCTGGCGGCAGGTACTTCCACTTGAGGGTTACCTTGAGCGTGAGCGCCTGCTTCATGTCTCCGATGCTGTATACGGGCGTCACGGCTGTCTTGAGTGCCGATACCACGACTGGCTCCTTGAAGACTGCCCTGGTCCCGTTCTTGAAGATGTATGTGAACGTCAAGTTGTAGACCGCTAGGGTTGTGCCGTTTGCTAGCCAGCACGATGTATCATAGCCTTCATTGAACTGCTTGTAGGGGTTCCACGCCGCAAGGGCTACGAGGTACCAGGTCTGCCCGTTGACTGTGACGGATGGGAACGTGTTCGCGAGGGTGTTCATGTCGCTGGGTATCTGTGTCACCTTTGCCTGGCCCACGGTCTTGACGTACTTGTTGTTCTTCCAGCCGGCTGGCAGGTAGACCTTTATGCTCGTCCCGTTGGTGAGGTCTATGACCTTAACGTTGCTGCCGTCGGTGAGCAGGGCTACGAGGTGCTCGTTTACCCTGTAGAGCTCCGTCACATTGAGCAACCAGGTGCCGTTCCAGGCCCAGCCAGACATATTTTCGAGCCACGGCGTAGAGATGCCCTCTCCTGGCAGGTACATTGTGCCGAGGCCGAGGTTTATGACTGGCTGTTGTGTCGAGACCGGCCTGGCCACGAAGTATGCCTCTACCTTGACGCCTGTCTGCGCGTCTATGCCGAGCTTGTCGGGCTGTATCTCGAAGCTTGGGCTGGGGATGTATACTGTCTGCCAGCCGCTACTCGTGAGGTATGTGAGCTTCCAGTACTGGAACTCGAATACGACGGGCTGGGAGTTGTATACGTACCAGTTTATTGTCCACCAGACTTTTCCATTGTAGCTGTAGCCACAGTAGTATCCATTCACAAAGAGATCCTCGTTATTGATTGATTGGAAGCTTTTGAACCAGCTACTTCCACCAATCTTTGTAGGATACCTGGTGCTCCCGTCGGGTTTTTTCAAGTAATAGGTATATCCTTTTAGACACGCATCGAAAGTCGCCTTTACAAAGTATGGACCCGAAAGGTACTCGCCAAAGTTATCCGTGAAGTATCACGAATACCATCCAGAGTCGGGGTTTGAATGTCGATGTGTCACGGATTTGTATAGCTGGCCAGCCATTAGGCCGGGCACGCGGGTCGTGGCCATTTTGACCTGGAAGATTTCGCCGTTGAGCTGCATGGAGGGGCTGTAGAGGCTGTGGAGCTGGCTGTCTATGTCGTGCCAGTAGTTGTCGTTTACGCCTGTCCACGAGCCCGTGACGCGGGCCGTGAAGTTTGCGGCCTCTGTCTGGTTGAGCACTGCGATGCTTATGGTGAACGGGACGTTGTAGCCACCGCTACCGCCTCCTCCCGAATTGGGAGTTGTGAGCTGGAACCATGAGTGGAGCTTGAGGACGTATGTGCCGCTGTAGACCGTGACGCCGCCAACCGCGCTTCCGCCTAACGCCCCGGAGTTGGATTGGAAATAATAACTGTAGTCTCCCTGTGCGCCTTTCAGGTACACAATAGATCTATTGCTCCAGCTTGTAACTGTCTTCATGCCTGTCGAGCCCCACGTGAGGGAGAAGCTGGCATATAGATAGGGGTTCCAGTCTGGGTAGGCGTAGGAGTCGGTGGCGCTGTAGTTGAGGGCCGTGTCTTTGTAGTAGAGGATGATGTAGTGGTGGGCGACTAGACGGTATGTGCCCGATGCTTTTCCTTGTGTCGAATAAAGCGTAGTGGCATTGATGTAGAACTCGTCGCCGTGGCTCCACACGTAGCTACCGCTGTCCAGGCGAGTCCGTATGCCATAGTTGGGCATGGGTATGGTGATGTGGTTTGGATCGCTTCTTATCTCACCGCTGAATGTGTACTTGGTTCCAGTACCATCCTTATCTATTGCAGGCTTGTCTCCGGTTTGCCAGTCTTCGCTACTTGGGAGGGCCTGGACGGTTGCCAGTGCCAAGAGGACGGCTAAGAGGATTACAGCAAAGAGGACCGCATAGACTCTTCTACTCATATGAGATAGAAACAAAAAACTTAGTAATAATTTTTGTGCTTGGCGCTATTCGGCTATCTCTATCTTTATCCACATCTCGCCACTGCCCTCAATGCGAAGGTCTCCTGGTTGCCAGTCTCCAACTTCCAGCCTTTCGCTTGGACCCTTCATTACTTTGCCCGGGGTGCAGGCTTCGCCCCAGGCTAGGTAGTAGCATGTGACGTATTTGTAGAAGTCCTTCTCGGTATCATAGAAGTTTTCCATGCAGGGCCTCGCGTAGTTGCACTGTTGGAGGGCGTTGGCGTATAGGTCTACGAGCTGTCTGTCGTATGTGTAGACGGTGAGGGGCAGGGTTCCAAAGTAGTTGCCTATAGCATTGAAAACGGGTCCATTCTTCACAATCACTGTTATCAATGCAGGCATCTGAAGACCTTGGAATAGTCTTGCCGTGTAGTTGACGTATATCTTGATCTTTTTCCATGGTGGCATCTTTACGTTGAATATCCAGTCGTCGCCCTTGATGTGGAACCAGCCGTTCACTGTCTCATATCGTGCATCGAAGGGTACTAATATGATCTTTGAGGGCTCGGCGACGGTCTTTATGGTCGTGTTTCCTACCCAGATGTCTATGATTGCGGCTGAGTAGTTTGCCTTGACGAGCTTGATTAGCTGTGTGAAGTTTGTGTCCTGGGTGAGGTCTGCGCGTAGGTACCTGACGTAGAGGGGCTTTGTGTCTTGTAGCCAGCCTAGTAGGCATGCCTTGTGTGTGGAGTTGTATGGTGTGCAGCCTGCGTCGTCCACGCCGTAGGGCGCCACTTCTATGGACAAAGAGTTGTTGAAGCCTAGCTGGAAGTCTCCCGTGTAGACTTTGCCTGTGGCGTTGACCTTGACTGGGACGGTTACGTTGAGGAACCTGGCCGTGAAGCTCACCTTCCTGAAGACTGCGCTGATTGTCGTGTTTCCGGCAACCGTGATGTTGAGCCTCAGTGTGGCGCCGGCTTCGCTACCGTTGACCAGCCAGTGGTCCAAGACGTATCCCTTGTCTGGCACGGCTTCTAGTACCAGCTTGAAGGGCTTGGCCGAGTTCCACGTCGTTGTGCCCGTTCCATTCGTGAGGACTTTTCCGCCCTTGCCGGCATCTATCCTAGCTATGATTGCTGGTTGCCTTGGCTGTGGCTGTGGCTGGGCCTGAGTAGCGTTCTGCGACTGCTGTGGCTTAGTAGCGTTTACGATGGGCTGTGCTGGCTGTGTCTGGATCGGCGCCTGGCTCGGCGCCTTTTGCTGGAGCAAGAAGTAGAGAAGCGTCGATGCTAGAACTGCGATGATTACTAGAGATGCTAGTAGGGTTTTTCTCTGCATGTGTAGAATTGTTTTTTGGCGAGGATAAAAGTTTAGCGTTACGAGATGTATCGGTACCTCCTCTTGTAAAGCGTGTAGCCGAGGAGGGCTGAGGCTGTGGCGAGTATGAGTGGTATGGCTAGATACATGCTGGGGCCTTGGCCGGTGCTTTGGCTTGGGCTCTGGGTCCCCGTGTTGGCTGTAGTGTTCTGGGCGCTTGGCGTGTTGGCTGGGGCGTTGTCCTGCGGCTTGGTGTTCTGTGAGGGGGCTGGGCCTGTGGGTGGCTGTGTGGTAGACGTGTTGCCGTGTGTTGTTGTAGAGTTTATGGGTGGCTGCGTGGTGGACGTGTTGTTTTGTGGCGTCGTGGTGTTTGTGAGTGTCTGGCTGATGGGCTGAGTGTTGTTTTGATGGGCTGCGGGCTTGGGCTTTTCTAATAGGTAGAGGACGGTGTTTGCGTAGAGGAGGTAGTGGGTGTCTGTCTCCGTGGCTGTGGGTGGCGTGAACGCCTGGTATGCTATTTGGCTGAAGCCTGTGCAGTTGAATGTGCATGTACACTCGTAGCTGCTGCAGGCCGCGAAGCCCTCGGCTAGTCTGCTTATTGCTAGCCCCTTGCCGCTTGGAACCCGTAGCGTGTAGGTCGGGCCGTTGATTGCCACTATGACGACTTTGTCTCCCTGCGTGTAGGCGTAGCCGTCGAAGCCATTGACGGGGTATAGCCTGTCTGGCGCCTCTCCGATGGCTTGACCATTATAGTAGAGGGTTCCGTTTTTTATCCAGATGGCGCCTGATGGTAGCGGGACAAAAGCTACTATGCCTGTCTGGTATATGTCCCAGAGGCCTAGGTCTAGGTCGTAGACTAGGACGTAGCTCCTCAGCGCCATTCCTACCCTGCAGAGGGTGGGCGTTATCAGTAGGACGGCCTTCGAACCTGCCTTGCCCGCGCCTAGGAGCCTGACAAACGCTGGGGTGGTGTAGTTGTCGAGCCTGAATACCTGGAAGCCGTAGAGCGAGTAGGCGGCGACGAAGTCTTTGGCTGTGACGAGGACGAACCTCATGCCGATGTAGGCCCTGTCGCCCCGCACGGTGAAGCGTTTGCTTAGGCCGTCGTAGACCTCTACTTGGCCGTTCCTCCAGACGGCGATGTGCTCGCCGTAGCCCTCGTATATGTCGCACCCCTCTATTGGCCCGAGCTGTGCTAGGGGCCTCAGCGATGGTAGCTCTAGGATCGTGCCATTGTATAGTATAGCCTTGGTCAAACTGTAGCATGCCACCTGGTGGACGGCGGCTGGCTGGGAGAGGGACAGGGCTGGGAGGAAGGAGAAAAAGAAGAACAGGATAATTATGCTAGCCCTCGACCTTGACAAGGACGAGGACACCCCTGTTATCGTTCGTCGCAAGGTATGTGTAGCACTGGGCCCTGGGCAGGCTGGCGCCCCTAACGACAGTGGTCCCGTTGCTGTAGTAGAACGTGGCCCTGAAACGCGTCGAGGTGTAGCTGTTTGGGTTGTTGACGTAGCTGATCGCCCTCAGCGCCTCGTTGTTCACGGCGCGGTAGCAGTCGTGGGTGCACGTGTAGGCGTCCGTGAACCTAGGGCGGGGAGATGTTATGCTAGTTTTACACGTGTTTTTGGTAAAAACTGCAAATATACAGGCATATATTTGCAACACGTCACTTGGACTGTTCGCATGTTCTCAGCGCCTTCTCGGCCAGCTCGTTGAGTGCCTCATCAAATGTCAGGTCTTTTTCCTTGGCGTATCTCTCTATTTCCTTTACTAGGCGCCTCTTCAAGGCCACCACACGCTCAACCATGTCCATCTGGGCGACTTCCTCTATGGCTTTCCCCAGCTCCTCCAAGTTTCTCACTAGCTCCGGGCTCTTCTCGAGCCTCCGTGCAAGCATCTCCAACTCGCTGGTAGAGAGGGACCTCTGAGAAGCCATGCCAGCAATGTAGTCTACTATCTTTTCTTTTTCCCCCGGCCCTATCACGCCCCTCGCCTCGTGCCTCTCAAGCGCGCTGAGCAGTACTGCGAGCCCACTCCTGCTAATCCTCTTTTTTGGCTCGTTGGCGGGCGGCCTGCCGGGCCTACTTTGGGCCACGTATCCCTGGATGCCCGCCGTGCTTACACGCCTATACAGTGAGAGGGCCCTCCTGACCTGGGCCAAGTCAAGCATGAGCCTCTCGCTTATCTCTTCCTCGCTCAGCCCGTGCTCGTGGAGGCGTGCAAGCGCCTGGCCCACCTCTTCTGGGGTAAGGGTGTTTTGTCGTATATTCTCGCTTAGGCTTAGCTCCAGCGCTTCTCGGTCGTCTAGCTCTTTGACTATGCATGGGACACCCCTCGAAAAGTGTTTCTCGTAGACGCCGGGCTTCTCTTTTCTGAGGAGTGTTATTGCCTCTAGCCTCATCCTCCCGCATACCACGCCGTACTTGTCCCCTTCCCGCCGAACAGTGAGCGGGTTGATGAGGCCCCTCACGGCTATGTCTTCTGCGAGAGCCCTTACACGCTTGGCGTCTACGTGTTGCCTAACGTTGACGCTCGAGGGCTTAAGCCTGTCTAGCTCTATTAGGACGACCTGCTCCACAGTTACCAAATTAATCGGCAAAGTTAATAAAATTGCTCATTTATAAATAATAAACAAAATTATTTATATTCTGGGATTAGCGTTATATTGGGGCCGCTGGTTTAATGGATGTGTCTGTGTCTGGGTGCGACGCTGAGGGGATAATTAGGGAACTCTTGGAGACGGGCTCCAGGGACGAGGTTGTGGTCTTGCTGTTTCTTTCCAGGCAGGACGCCGTCCTGCTCAGCGCCATACAGAGGGCCCTGACTGGTGGACGCTACTATGCGAGTGGCACGTGGACAAAGAGCCTCGTATACAGCTTGATAAGGAGGGGCCTGGCAAGGGAGCTAAACGTAACGATACGGGGCAAAAAATACAGACTCTACACACTCACAGACTGCGGGATGAGGGTCGCAAACATCCTAGCAAAGACGCTCAACATATAGAACAATATTGCATGATTTTGAAAAATGTAAAACAACTAGGAAAGAGTTGAAAGTTAACGAAAATAAAACAACTATATGCAATCATTACACGTGCTGGACTACGGCCCCATGATTTGCGTACGTCCAAGAAGGAAAAATATCTGTCGAGGTTTAAATTTTTTGTGGGGAGGGCAGTGTTCCGCGAACTCGCATAGCAACAGTTTTTCCTATTTGTTAACATCTTCTCAGTGTGTGGTACAAGAGTTATTTATATACTCTCTTCGGGATGGTCATTTAAAGCGGTTATGGGAAAATCCCTCATCGTAATTCAACTAAGGAAAGAATAGATATTTCTTTGTGTCTCTTCATGTCTCTGTTACATTGTTATATAGCTGTGCAACGTGAAGCCTTTTCTTTACAATACCCATAAACATGTCGTGAAATCTGAAGAACATTTCCTCGCACCTGAAGCCAGAAATCTTTGCAAAAGTAAAAACAGAGAATTTTATCGTGATATAGGACGGTGAGGAATGAGTTCCCGTGGATATCTCTGTTGAAATGTTATCTGTACCGGGAACGAATAAATTAAAAGTTAGAGTCTAATGCAGGGGTAAATATGTGGCACCAGCAGTGACCACTGCATCAGAGTGGAGGTTACCCCCTCTGTTTTTGCTCCGCGCGCGGACAAGTGCTATACCATGCAAGTAGTCGCTCTAGTAGTACTCTTTTCGGCAGAAATAAAATGAATTGAAAGTTGTCATAAATCTTTCAGGGTTTATGTGTTTTTGTTCTCAGCCTTAGTTATATGAACTCTCATTCATTTTTAAATAGTAGATGGGAGCATTCTCGTGAGTAAAGTTTTTATAGAAGCGATAATTTATTCTTGTCCGAAGGCGCATAAAAATGGCAACGTTAGAAGGTGGTAGTATGGCGTCGGTGGCGCAGGTTGGTGGTGTACCGGTTTTGATACTTAAGGAAGGAACGTCTAGGCAGGCAGGTAGAGAGGCGCTTCACCTAAACATAATGATTGCCAAAGCTATCTCTGAAACAATCAAGACTACTCTTGGTCCAAAGGGAATGGACAAGATGCTCATCGATACTCTTGGAGACATTACTATTTCCAATGATGGAGCGACTATTCTAGACGAGATGGACGTTCAGCACCCGATCGCGAAATTGATGGTTGAGGTGGCAAAGGCCCAGGACAAGGAGGTAGGCGACGGAACAACCACTGCCGTCGTTCTGACTGGCGAGCTTTTGAAGGAGGCCGAGAAGCTTCTCGAGAAGAACATTCACCCAACAGTCATTGTTTCTGGATACAAGAAGGCTTCTGAAAAGGCAAGGGAGATACTCAAGAGCAAGGCAATCAAGGTTGACCTGAAAGACATGGATACTCTCAAGAAGGTTGCTGCAACCTCCATGCGTAGCAAGGCTGTAGCGACGCTTAGAGACTATTTCGCAGAGATTGCAGTCAAGGCGGTTACACAGGTAGCAGAGCAGGTAAATGGACAAATAAGGGTAGACGTGGACAACATCCAGATAATCAAGAAGAAGGGTGGAGCTTTCCTAGACACACAGCTGATATACGGCGTTGTAGTTGACAAGGAAGTTGTTCACCCTGCGATGCCCAAGAGAGTTGTCAATGCTAAGATCGCTTTGCTGGACGCCCCGCTCGAGGTTGAAAAGACAGAGATCGACGCCGAGATCAGGATTTCGTCTCCAGAACAGATGCACCAGTTCCTAGAGGAGGAAGAAAAGATACTAAGGGACATGGTAGAGAAGATTAAGGAGAGTGGTGCTAATGTTGTTTTCTGTCAGAAGGGTATTGATGATGTTGCTCAGTATTATCTTGCTAAGGCCGGTATTATGGCTGTTAGGCGTGTTAAGAAGAGTGATATGGAGAAGCTTGCCCGCGCTACTGGAGCGAAGATACTTACACGTGTAGAGGACATCTCGCCGGAGGCCCTCGGAACAGCTGAGCTCGTCGAGGAGAGGAAGGTTGCAGACGAGAAGATGGTCTTCGTAGAGGGATGCCCCAACCCCAAGAGCGTCACAATACTAGTAAGGGGCGGATTCGAGAGGGCAGTTGACGAGGCAGAAAGAGCGATCAAGGATGCTCTCTATGCCGTAGCAGACGTACTCAGGAACCCCTACATATTGCCGGGAGGAGGAGCCATCGAGGCCGAGCTTGCCAGGGAGCTTAGGAAATACGCTCCAGAAGTAGGAGGAAAAGAACAACTGGCCGTCGAGGCATTCGCAAATGCCCTTGAGAGCATTCCAAGGACACTTGCAGAAAACGCGGGTCTAGACCCCATCGACATAATTGCTGACCTCAGGGCGGCCCACGAAGACTCCTCGAAGTGGGGCTACGGCGTCGACGTTGTCAATGGTGGCGTTGCCGACATGATATCTCTAGGCGTATTCGAGCCACTAGTAGTGAAGGATCACGCCATCAAGGTGGCGACAGAGGCCGCATCAATGATACTTAGGATCGACGACATAATCTCTGCGTCAAAGCTAGAGGAGAAGAAAGGCGAGAAAGAGAAGAAAGGAGAAGAGGAAGAAAAGTCCTCCGAATTTGACTAAGAGTCTTTTTCACTAGGTAACGTTTAATTTATTTGGTTATTTTTCTGCAATCTTCTTGGTAGTTTATGAGTAGAAGTGTTGCCAAAACAATCATAATGGTTACTGGGCTTCCTGGCAGTGGGAAAACTGTTTTCTCAAAGGTTGCCGAGACAATGGGGTTCCTCGTTTTCAGGATGGGTGATGTTCTCAGAGAATATGCTGTTGAGAAGGGTCTGGACACCACAGACGAGACGCTTGGGAGACTGTCTTTGGAGTTACGCGAGAGGTACGGGAGGGCGGTCATAGCGGAAAGAACCTTTGAGAAAATTATGGGTACTAATGCAGACATAGTTGTGGTGGAAGGGCTGAGAAACGTCGAGGAGCTCTTTTTCTTTAGGGAAAAGGCGCAAAACACTGTCTTGGTTGCGATCCATGCCTCACCCAATACCCGATATGCAAGGCTCAGGGAAAGAGGGCGAAGCGACGATCCTTCGCGATGGGAGGATTTCCTCACACGCGACCAGAGAGAGTTGAATCTAGGGTTGGGAACAGTCATCGCCCTGTCAGATATTATACTTATAAATGACGGCAAAACCATAGAAACATTTATGGATGAATGTAGAGTTATTCTGAGAAAACTGTTGGCAAGAAGCCAAGGTTTATCAACATGATCGTCAGAGTCAGAGCATCTCTAAACCCAACAGAATCCCCCGAAAAAGTCTTAAAATCTATACTCAACCTTTTTGATTTCAAAGAAGCTGAATGTGAAAGAACATCCAGCGGCGAAAAGGAATATATTATATGTGTTGCTAAGTCCGGTAGCCCACTCTACAAGCTTAGAAACTTGCTGCGGCAACAGCGCATTCTAGATGCCGCCAGATCCTATATTGAGCGTGGGATGGAAGATACCCGAACTGTGTTTTACCTGAATAAGCAGGCCGCCTTTATGGGTAAGGTTAGTTTCTGCACCTATGAAACAGGCGAAAGCCCGTTGGGAGCAATTGTTGTCAGCATAGAGTTTGAGAATTGTGGTCCCGAACGAGTTTTGGATTGGCTTGCTCCAAGAACGGTTGAGGGAAAGCCAGTTAACGAGGTTGCAGAGCTTAATTGTTGAGGAGGCTTATTCGTTCAACGTGGAAGATCCTAGGATATTTGAATAAGATGTTTATGATTAGTCCTTTTTCTGCGAAAATTACCCTTGGGAAAAGGGTTCTTGCCGCTATTTCTAGTCTGTCGTTGTCTCGGTAACGAGAGCTGAAATGAGTGAGTACAACTAGTTTAGCCCTTATTTTTCTGGCTAGATTTAGAGCGTCTTCTAGGCTTGTATGTGCCATGTAAGGTTTTTCGTACCAGTCGCTTTTTAGTAGGGTTGCTTCGTGAATCAGGACGTCGGAGTCTAAAGCCTTTGCGGCAAATCTAAAGTTTGGCAGTGTGTCGCCGCTGTAGGCAACTTTTATCCCGGGCACAACCTGTTTGACAAAATCCTTCAGCTCGTAAGGGATACCGTCTTTTATTACCAGTCCATCCTGTGTGAGCTTTTTACGTTGTATAGGAGAAAGTTTCGCAGTGTTGAGTTTTTCTTCGTCTAGCCGGATTTTCTCTTTTGTCTCGAATATGTATGAAAGTGCGTTGAGAGAATGTGGGGCAGAGACATACCTGATAGATAGGATGTTTTCTATTAGATGAAATGTACCTTCTTCAGAGAGGAACTCTGTGACATGTACTGGGAAACTTAGTTTTTCTAAGTTGTGCATCACAATTCTTCTGAGACCAAAGGGTCCATAGATGTATACAGGTCTTCTTCTGCCAAGTAGCGAGAAGCTTTCTAGTAGGGGGTTAAGACCGTTGTAGTGGTCACTGTGTAGATGTGATATGAAGATATATAGAGGAGAGTTGCTTCCCAGCCTAAATACTTCAAACATTTTTTGGCAGTGTTCGCCTGCATCGAGCAAAATGATTTTTTCGTTAAGTTGTAGTGCGTTACATGGCTGTTCTAGGCGTCCCTGAGCAACAGAGCCCCCCGCGCCCCAAAGCAGGATTCTGATCATTGAGATTTCAGACATTTTTCATCACGTAGAGGTGCCTTATTAGAGAACTGTGTTCCAGTATTTCACAAATCCTGTTGGTTTCATTGGCACTTATTTTATTTTTGTCAATAGATAGGAAGACTGCTCTGCCATTTCTTTTCAAGATTTTTCTAACAGTTTCAAGTGTAGCTTCTAAAAGAAGACTAGGATCACGCCTATGCGTAGAGGCCAATCGACCATATGGGGGATCAAACGCTATTGCTCTGAAAGAGTCTCCACGTAGAGGCATGTATAAAGAGTCAGATATAACGAGGTCAACTACTGCATGTAGGCCGAGCTGGATTATATTTCTCCTCGAGCCTCTTATCTGTTTATAGTTCAAGTCAATACCAATGCTGTAGACACCTTGAAGAGCCGACTCGATTAGGACACTTCCGGTTCCGGCAAAAGGGTCAAGGAATGGTTCGCTAAAATCAATGCATGAGTCATTGCCACATGGCTTAGCTGAGGCCAAGTTGTACAAAACGAGTGAGTGGTATGGGGTAAGTGCGCTGGGCTGTGAATAGGGTCTCTTTTCTGTCCATCTGTACTGGAACCTGTCTTTTCTGTATTTCTTCAGTAAAATTGCTACCAAGGCACGGTTGTCGTTGAGAAAAATAAACCTGAAGTCAATGCTTGGATTGCTCCTTGAAACATACGGTTTACCGGGAGACAGCTTTTCACTTATATCCAATATTAGCTTGGATCTAAGGTCATTTTTTATACTGGGGGGAACTAGTCTCCCTATGTCCAAGAAATCGACATTGTATGATTTTTTCCACTTTATGTTCTCGACAAGAATCTCTGCAATTCTTTTTTGTGCCTCTCTCTCCGACAAGAGAGAGTCTAGCCTTTCGCTAGCAATAACCCAGTAGAGGTCTTCGGTGCACGAAGTTGAGTAGAGTCTTTCAATGAGAAGACCCAGATCGCTTGCCGTGAAGAGTATTAATCGATCAAAATAAATGGTCGATTTACTCGTAAATAGGTTCTCGATCTTCCGTAAAACTTCGTAGAGATTGCACTTGGAGAGACAAAACCTCACATAGATTGCATAAAGGGGGTCATTTCTATTCATGTTTTTCTCTTTTCTCGATTGTTCTTACGATAATAGAGACTATCACGCTACCCAGAACTATGAAGGCCCAGGTGAGAACGTTACGTATGTCTCCACTCCCACTTATGAATCTGCCTACCTCGAAGACGAGTTGCCGTGATAGCAGGGTTGTCCCAATAATTAGTACATCGCTGTAAGAGCTTGGCTTGCCGATTATCGCGTTGTCTATTAACGTGCCGAGGATCGGTAACAAAAGTGCAAGTATAAATAGATCTAGGACGAGGAGTTGTGCTCCTACTGGCGCCAAAAGGAAGTATCCTAGTGCCCAGAGAATGTCTGGAACATTTGTTCTCAGCAGAGCGTATATGCCTTGCGTAAATGCGAGGAAAGATATAGTAATTGCCAACAAGTATGTTGCGAAAGTGACTGGTCTTGACCTATAGATTTTCGAGAAGTATTCTCCAACATTATACCCCTTAATGAACATGAAGCTTCCAAGGGAGATAATGATTATCGGCCAAACAAATTGGGGTGCAAAGGCTGAGAGGACGCTATAGAAAACCAGGAATAAGCCTGTTAGACCTAGGGAATAGCGTTTATATTTTTCCTCAGTCAGTGCCTTCTTTATATAGTTTATTAGGAGGACGAATGTTTCCTCGACCCCTCTTGATTGCTGGACAATTACTCTTCGTATAGAGAATATAGGTAGCCTTGACTGTATCAGGGGGGCAACCAGTTCATCTGTGGGGCCGTCTGATACCAATACTACTCCGTCGAATTTTTTCTGGCTTAGCACTTGGTCGAGCTCTCTAAGGATCTTCATATCTGCCTCCACGTCTTCTGACTCGAGGCCAGCGATAAGAGCCACTTCGACGTTGCTCCCATACTGTTTTCTTAGTTCTCTCAACGTCTGTATCGCGGCAAACATTGCATTTGAATCTGAGTCTTCTGGGCGGACAAGTATGTATTCGGTTGCCGCCCTGAGTAGCTCGTTTTCTCCTATAAGGGGGGTCTTTATATTCAAAACTGTTCCTACGTCATTGTCGCGGTCTACACATAGGACCAGTATTGAGGTGCTAGCCGAGTGTTCCACAATCATCTCCTTGTTTTTTATGCTACTTGCTCATTTATTACAGTTTCTTTCCATTAAAAAAGAAAAATAGTCTATTAGATTACCCTGTTATGTTTTAGAAACTCAGTAATAATGTCTCGGAGGTCGGGCTTTGAAATCTCTCTCAGCTCGAACTTTATCCTTGTCACCGGCTTGTTGACCCTGAGATATCTCGCTATGTTGCTTGGGGTTCCAAGTACAATAGATTCTGCTGGGACATTATTAATGGTAATTTCGAGGTCTTTGAGTTGCTGTGGGCTGTATCCAAGAGCTGGCAAAACCGGACCGATATGTGGATACTTCTCGTATGCCTCTTTAATTGTTCCAACGGCATATGGCCTCGGATCAATTATCTCTGCGGCTCCGTATTTCCTTGCCGCGTAGTATCCGGCGGCCGTGCCTAGTCCGCCATGTGTAACAGTTGGCCCGTCCTCGATCACTAGAACCCTTTTACCCTTAATAAGTTCTGGAGTGCTTGCTGTGGCTTCAGAGTGTGCCTTAACTATGACGGCTTTGCTGTTAACCTTTCTGACTGCCTTCTCAACATTTTCAACGTTGCTCTGATCCGCAACATTTACCTTGTTGATAACTATCACGTTAGCGAGCTTCACATTTACGAAGCCAGGATAAGACGACAAAACGTCTCTGGGTCTAGTTGGGTCAACTACTGTGATCCAGAGGTCTGGAACATAGAAAGGCCAGTCATTGTTCCCGCCGTCCCATATAACAACTTGGGATTCTTTCTCAGCTTCACGGATTATCGCCTCATAATCAACACCTGCGTAAACGATGTTGCCCTCTTCTATGTGTTGCTCATATTCTTCCCTCTCCTCGATTGTACACTTATGTCTCTCCAAGTCTTCAAACGTGGCAAATCTCTGGACGATCATTCTCCTTAAGTCTCCATACGGCATCGGATGCCTAATGACTACAAATCTAACACCCAGACCCTTCAGGATGCTTGCAACTCTCCTGCTCACAGTGCTTTTACCTGCGCCAGTCCTCGAAGCAGTTACAGCGATCACAGGTTTGTTTGACTTTATCATTGTCTCAAAGACTCCAGGCAACACAAATTCCGCGCCAGCCGCTATCACCCTGCTGGCCTTGTCTACAACTTCTTCTGCGGTCAAGTCGCTGTAGGAAAGCATAGCTTTTTCTACGTTGTATTTCTTTATCAGTTCCTCAAGCATGGATTCTGGATAAATAGGTATACCCTCAGGATAGAGAGAACCAGCCAACTCAGGGGGATACCTCCTATTATCTATAAATGGGATCTGTGTAGCCGTAAATGCGACAACTTCGAACATTGGGTTGTCACGGAAGAGAACATTAAAATTGTGAAAATCGCGTCCAGCCGCACCCATGATAATAACTCTCTCACGTGTAGTCTGCGTCATTAGAGTCGATAAAAATTGTTTAAAAGCTGAATAAATTAATTTTCATAAATAATGTTGAAGAACTCTACGATAACTTTGTCAAAACATAATTAGACAAACACTAAGAAAAAAGATGAACAATATTTAATTTTGAATTCACTACATTTCGTATTTTTACTTTGTTTTCTTCGGTCTATCTGCCGGCAGAGTCGAGTATTTATATAACGGAGCATTAACAACGACGTGCCTTCAAGCCCTTGCAAGAAAGCTCTAGTCGACACGAGTATACTAATTTATTTTGTTGAACAAAATATAGACCTTTTAGAACTCTTCCTACAAGATGAAATCTGTCAACTAATAATCACTACACATGTCCTAGAAGAGATAAAATATATGGCTACAACCGCTAAGGGAGACAAATCACGAAAAGCTAGAGTTGCTCTCGACGTGCTAAGGGAAAAAATAAGCCTCTACCCAGCCTTGTTTGCGCTTAGATACTACCCATTTAATCTTCCTACGGACGATCTATTGGTAGAAGTTGCCGCCTCCGGGAGATACATTATACTTACGGCGGACAGAATTTTAAAGAATAAGGCGGCTAAGAGAGGCATAGATGTTCTATTTTTACGAAAGTCCAGCAAGAAGCTAACATAGATAACATTAAAAATATAAAACTCCCAGTTACAAGGGAAACCAAAAAGCTTAAATACTAATAAAAGAAGAAAATATTGGAAAGATTTAAATGGATTTCGGGCGTGGAAAAATGTTTAAAGATAACGTTAAAAGGGAGGATTTAAATACAGCAGGCGAAAAGGAAGAGGGAGAACTACGTTGTCCACAGTGCGGCAGCACAAGGCTGATATACGACTCGACAAGAGGCGAAATTATCTGTGCAAATTGTGGCTACGTAATGAGTGAGAGAGAAGTTGACCAAGGCGCAGAGTGGCGGGCTTTTACTCCCGAGGAACGCGAAAAGAGAAGTAGAGTGGGCGCACCAATATCCAGGTATGGATTCGAAAGCCCGGTCACAGACATCGACTGGGTTGGTAAAGACGCTGCTGGTAGAGAGATAAGCCTGAGGAAACGCCTAGAAATGCTCCGACTGAGAAAATGGCAGGTAAGAGCCAGAGCACAAAACTCTATGGAGAGAAACCTGGCACAGGCAGTAATCGAGCTTGAAAGGTTGGGAGCCCAGCTGGGCCTGCCCAAAGCGGTTCTTGACAGGGCGCTTGAGATCTATAGAAGCGCTCTAAACAGCAATCTTGTCAGGGGCAGGTCTATTGAATCAGTTATGGCAGCCGCGGTATATGCAGCCTGCAGAGAAATGCGTCTACCTAGAACCCTAGACGAGATTGCTCTCTACACGAGGGCAGGCAGAAAAGACGTGGCAAGGTGCTATAGGCTGTTGCTGAGAGAAGCATCCATAAAGGTTCCCCTTCCAAACGCTGCCGACTTTGTCCCAAGGATCGGTTCCCTGCTACGCCTGTCTGGAGCCACCATAAAAAGAGCAATGGAGATAATTGACCAGGCGAGAAATGCCGGCCTAACTGCTGGAAAAGATCCAGCAGGGCTTGCTGCAGCAGCCATCTACATAGCAGCAATACAAAACGGGGAGATGAGGACACAGAAAGAGGTCGCCAGAGCTGCGAAGGTCACCGAGGTCACCGTTAGGAACAGATACAAGGAGCTTGTCAAAAGGCTCGACATAAAGCTTCCCATAACGAAAAAGTAACTTTACGCATAAAACAAATTAGGAAAAAAGGTTTTCTATAGCTTATGCTCGTCATAGCCGGCATTGGACTCTTCGATCTTCGGGACATCCCCCTTGGATTGCTAGAAGAAGTGAAGGATGCCTCTGCAGTGTTTATCGAAACTTACACAAGCATACTTCCAGGTTTCTCGGTAGATAAGTTATCCAGGCTCCTTAACAGACAAATTATCCAGCTTGTCCGGGCAGAAATAGAAGACAAGGGCGCAAAAATTATTCTCGAGAAAGCTAAAAACGAGAAAGTTATCCTGCTTGTCGTTGGAAACCCGCTCCTAGCCACTACACATGCATCCATAATTATAGATGCATATAGGCTAGGCATAACAGTCAAAGTTATCCCAGCGGCTTCAGTTATAGACGGTCTAATAGTCTCTACTGGTCTCCACGCGTACAAACTTGGAAAAATAGTAACGCTTGTATTCCCAGAAGACAAAGAGCTGAAAAACTATCCCTACACGCCTTACCAGACGCTAAGCGACAATTTATCTAGAGGTCTTCACACTATATTTCTCCTAGACATTAGACAAGAGGAGAGAAGATATCTACTCGCACCCGAAGCCGCCTCGCTCCTCTTAAAGATAGAAGAAAAGTTCAAAGAAAACGTGCTAGACGACGACACACTTGCCATAGCTGTCGCTAGGGCTACAGCTGACAATGAACAAGTCTATGTCGGTAAACTTTCGGATCTCGCAACCAGGGATCTCGGGGGGCCACCACACACACTTGTTATCCCTGGGCTTTTACACGACTCGGAAATAGAGTTTTTATACTATAAAACGGGAACACCGATAGGGGTGTTCAAGGATTGGAACAAGAAGCTAAGTGCAAGAATAATGCAGAGAAATACATAGCAAACCTAGAAGAAGCCACCAAAACATTGCAAATACAAGAAGAGGACAAAACCGTTGAACAAATAATACGTCTCGTAAATGACTACCTTAGCGACGCACGTTACTATCTTTCACAAAACGACTGCTTAACATCTATAGCATGCTCATCCTATGCCGAGGGCCTCCTAGACGCCCTAAGGCTCCTAGGAAAGGTCGAGTTTAGATGGCCCCAGCAAGGCCACCACGCAAAGCGTGTGCTTGTTGGTGGTGTCTTTGACATCCTGCACCCTGGACACATCTATTTTCTAAGAAAGGCGAGAGAACTAGGCAGAGTCTACGTCGTTCTCGCCAAGGACCAAACAGTCCTAGAATCCAAGGGCAGGCCACCCGTTCTCTCTGAAAACGAGAGGGCCGAGATCCTGAGGGAACTAAAAACAGTAACAGAAGTTATTATAGGAACTTATCCCCCAGACTTCAAGAAAATTCTAGAAGAAGTAAAGCCGGACATAGTTTTTCTAGGCCCCGACCAGTCCTACCTTATTCCCCTAATCGAGAAGTCCCTAAAAGAAGCAGGCATCGGTGCCGAAATCAAGCAACTAGACAAGAGACTGGAAAACTATTCTTCCACGAGGATAAAACAGTCAATAAAAAACAGCTAGCATAATTCTCTACGCGCCCTTACCGAGTAATTGTGTGCCTGACGTAGCGGCTCAGGCTCCCTTAGTCCAGTCCTTGTGAAATCACGCGTAACTTGGACCGCTCTCCAGAGAGAAATTTTGTGGCCAACACTTACATAGATAGGCTTGGCACGTGGAGAAGTCTTCAGAGCGACGCCAATCGTCTCGCCTTGATAAATCACAGGGGCAACATCATTGTTCCAGTTGCCTATTTCCCCTACCAAGAGGGACTTGGCCACACCTATAGTCGGCTTGTCGATTACCAAGCCCAGCTGACAGGCGAAACCAGCCCTGTAGGGGTGCAGTCTACCGTTTCCATCAACGAATAAGACGTCGTACTCCTCCCGGAGACCCTTCAAGGCTTTGTATGCTGGATACGTCTCCCGGAAACCGAGAAGTGTAGGAATGTATGGAAACCTTACCTCGGTCTTAGCTATCGAGACATCTATAACAGAAAACGTATCTCTATCAACTACAACTGCAACACCTATAGCATAGTTTTCTCTAAAAGAGACGTCTACACCGGCGGCTCTGCGAACATGGGTTCCAACAAAGTCCTCTTCAATAACAAGTTCGGCTATCCTACGCTGGGCGTAACGGGCCCTCTCAACCGAGAAGCCTTTAGGAATCTCGGAGTGCCTTACTCTTTCCCAGCCCATTTTCCAGCCTTCTCGATTTTTTCTATGAGTTCCTGGCTCCGCTCAAAAAACATTATGTCATTCCTCGTGTTTTCTAGCAGTGACCTTGCAACGTCTACCTTGTGTCTTAGTCCAGGCGTCAAGGCTTCTGGAAAACTAAACTTGCTTAGCTCAACATATAGCTCCTCCATTATGGCGAACGCATTCCATGCCTCCTTGAGTTCTCCCTTTCGTAGCAGGTTCAGTATATACCGCCTCAGTTCCCCAATGAAGTCTCCAACACCAGCTAGGTATGCTTGGGGGTCGACATTCAATTCTCCTAGCCCAGGTGGCTCCCGTCGGCGTAGGATAGAATAGAGAAGGCTAGCTTCAACATATTCTGTCTGTGCGCTTGACACAGCGCCGGAGTAGTATATCTGGGGGCTCTCGGTCCTAAGCTTATTTATCTCCTCAAGTATCTCCCTTGCCTTTGAGAGTTCATCCTCGGCGTGTACAAAGTCTTCCCTATGTAGCGCAAACGTTGCCTCGCGGCATCTCCGAGACATTTCACGTGTAAGTTGTAGCATTTTTTCCCTTTCCATGTCTAGCTTCTCGAGTACCTGGTTTACTCCAGAGAGTTCTAGCTTTATCTTCTGTGCAAATTTTTGCATAACAATTTATTACATCGAAGAGTAATATTGTTTCTGTTGGCTATGTCTATGGAAGCATCTATACTTGAAAAATACAGGAAGGCAGGCCAAATAGCATTAGAGGCCCACAAGCTGGCTGTCAATGTAGCGAACGAGGGGACCCCCCTTCTAGACATAGCAGAAAAAATAGAGAAATTCATAATCTCTAGGGGGGCTTTCCCAGCATTCCCCGTAAACATATCCATAAATGAGGTTGCCGCACACTATACACC
>Ga0209739_100341_pt1 | contig 19594 bp, 19 predicted proteins | sample JossMetagenome_2_FD_184729 | JGI IMG/M metagenome (GOLD analysis project Ga0209739, IMG submission 184729) | Hot spring sediment microbial communities from Joseph's Coat, Yellowstone National Park, USA - JC3_ASED (SPAdes) (version 3) | ecosystem: Environmental > Aquatic > Thermal springs > Hot...
GAGTTCATAAGAGGAGAAAGGGAAAGATGAAGGAAAGGCTTTTTACACCCGGTCCTGTGGAAATTCCCGAAAGGGTAAGGAAGGTTTTAGGGGAGCAGATCATCCATCACAGAACGGAGGAGTTCAAGAGGAGCTTTCTGGAGGTTAGGGAGCTCTTTAAGAGGCTGTTGGAAGAGGACTCTGAAAACTTTGTGTTCTTTGCCAGCTCGGGCACCGGTGCTATGGAGTCCGCCATTCTGAACTTCTTTGAGCAGGGGGAAAAGGTTCTGGTTATAAACGGTGGAAAGTTTGGGGAAAGATGGCTAAACCTGGCAAAGCACTGGGGCCTGGAGCCCATAGAGTACAAGGTTGAACGGGGTAGATCCGCCGACCCGGAGGAAGTGAAGAAGCTTCTGGACAAGCACACAGATTGCAAGGGTGTCCTTTTGCAAATCTCAGAGACCTCCACTGGTGCCTACCATCCCACAAAGGAGATCGGTGAGCTGTGCAGGGATCGGGAGGTTTTATTGGTAGCGGATGCCATAACCGCCTTGGGTGTGTATAGGATCGTGCCCTCCCAATGGGGCATTGATGTTTTAGTTGGTGGCTCCCAAAAAGCCCTTCTTTTGCCTCCGGGGCTTTCTGTGCTTTGGTTTTCTCAAAGGGCAGAAAGAAGGCTAAAGGATCGTGCCTTTTACTTTAGCGTAAAGAAGGAGCTAAAAAAGCAGATAGAAGGACAGACCGCCTGGACACCCGCCATAAGCCTGATCTTAGCCCTAAAGGAAAGCCTCAGCATGCTCTTGGAGGAGGGTATGGAAAGGGTAGAAAACAGGCACAGGCTAATTTCAAAGGCTACGCTCAGGGCGGTGGAGGCGCTTGGACTAGAGCCCTTTGCAGAAAAGCCCTCCATTTCAGTGTCTTCAGTTTTTTCTCCAATGGCAGAGGACATAAGAAGGCTACTTTTGAAGTATGGAGTAAGAGTTGCTGGCGGACAGGATGAGCTAAAGGGTAAAATATTCAGGATATCCCATATGGGCGTAGACCCAAAGGATGGGCTCATGCTGGTGGGTATGTTGGAAGTGGTGTTAAAGAGGCTTGGCTTGTTTGATGGTTTGGGTGAGGGTGTGAGGGCTTACTCTGAGGTGCTAACAGAGGGCGGGTTGTGGTAAAGCTCTTTATAATTCGGCACGCAGAGAGCGAGTGGAACCCAATAGGTAGATATCAGGGACTTTTGGACCCTGGGCTTTCCGAACGTGGGCTAAAGCAAGCGGAACTCTTGGGCAGGGCTTTGGAGAAGGAAAAGATAGATTTCCTATACTCTTCCCCCCTGAAGAGAACCTATCAAACTGCCCAAGAGATCGCTAAAAGGCATGGGCTAGAGATTATAGAAGACAGAAGGATCATAGAGATAGACCATGGAATTTGGTCTGGTATGCTTGTGGAGGAGGTAAAGGAAAGATTTCCGGAGGATTTTAGAATGTGGCTTGAGGAACCGCACCGGGTAAAGTTTGAAGGGGGCGAATCTTTGCAGGATGTTTTCAAGAGGGTAAAGGACTTTTTAGAGTTTATAAGAGAAAAACACTGGGGACAAACGGTGGCTATAGTTTCCCACACAGTTCCCATAAGGGCTATGCTCTGTGCCCTGTTGAACATAGATCTTTCAAAGTTTTGGGTTTTTGGCTGTGATAACGCCAGCTATAGCTTGGTGCATATGGAAGAAAAAAGAAACGTTATAGTAAAGTTAAACATAACTTGTCACCTGGGAGAGTGGTATGTTCAGGCTCATCACGCTCTTTAGTCTATCTTTGTTGCTAATAGCTTTCTCGCAGATAAAGAAGGAGTTTGACCTTCAGGTGGAGATAGTAGCCAAAGAGGTGGAGGAAAAACCCAAACTGAGCCCCCCTCAGAACCTTCCATTTAAAGGGTCTGAGCCTATGGATCTGTCTCCAAGGCTTTTGGAACCTCCCAAGGAGATGGAGTTTATACCGGTCGCCAAGGTGGAAGGAGATGGCTTGAGCTGTGGAAAACCCAGGGATGCCATCGCATACAAAGTTGGAGTTGATTACTACCTCAAGGGTGATTTTCTTAGGGCAGAAAGGGAGCTTGGCTCAATTTTAACAATGCCTTCCCCCTACAGACCTATGGCGGAGTACGTGCTCGGTCTTATGAAGCTTGAGAAAGGGCAAAGGTCAGAAGCTCTCAAATTCTTTGAAAATTCCTGTAGGTTTCCGCACTTATACAGAGATTCCGCCTGCGAGCTCTATTACGCCCTGAACTTTGAGTTGAAGGACAGTGTTCCTAAAAACGAAAACCCTCTGTGGAGTGTCATTTACGAGATTAAAGAGAAAAAAACCTACAGGGAACCCAACTGTGAAGAGGTTGTGTTTAAAAACTATTGCAATTACGTTTTAGACTTCGTTAAAGGGAAGGTTAGAGAAGAATACAAAGACAGCACCACTCTGAGAAGGGCTATTGTTCTCTTTCAGGCAGGAAAGCTAGATGAAGCAGAAAGATTATTCCTTGAATATTCAAAACCCACAAAACCATACAGAAGCGTCGCTCTGTACTACCTTGGGCTTATAGCCTTGCAGAAGAAGGATACCAATAAGGCTTATCAGTATGCCAGTCTCCTTGAGACCATAAACAGGGAATACGCCAACTCCCTTTACTCTCAAATAGCCCAAAGGGATGTGCTTTTGGCTAGGATCACATACAACATAACCAAGGACCCGAGCTTTTTGGAGCTTGCGGGAATTATAGCATACAACAGAGGGGACTATCAGCTGGCCCTTTCCAACTTTCTTGAAGCTAAAAACATAAAATACGCAGTCTATTCTGCTATTAGAATGGGCGACTACAAAACCGCCTATAGCCTTTTGGAAGGTAAAAGGGAAAAGGATAGGGAAGATTATCTTTGGCTTTTGGAAAGTGCTTATTGGGCTAACTTGCCCATGGAGGAACCACTGAAGGCTGTAAGGGAACGCCATCCAGAGCTCTATAAGGAATACTTGGGTTGGAGCTTTTTTAGAAAAGGGGACTGGCTCTCCGCCCTGAGCTATTTTGATGACCCTTACTACAGGGCACTGTGCTACTACAACCTTAAAAAGTACGAGGATGTTTTAAAAGTTCTTAAAGGGATAGACCATCCAAAGGCAAGACTTTTAAAGGCAAAGTCTGCCCTCCTTTTGGGCAAGCCCTCCTTGGCAAGGAGCTTTCTTACAGAAAGTTCTCCCGAAGAACTATACCTTTTGGGGCTGAGCTATTTTATGGAAGGTGAGTACGAGAGGTCTATAGAGTTCTTTAAGAAGGTCCCAAAGGATAGTCCCTTTGGTGTACGGGCGCTCATGAAAACTGGAGATGCCCTGTATAACCTGGGGAAAGTGGATTCTGCAAAGCAAGTTTATTGGGAAGTATTAAAGAGCTTTCCAGAGGACCCATTGGCGAGCCAAGCTACTTTGGCCCTTTTGGGAATGGAAGAAAGGGAGTTGCCCCCAAGCGATAGGGAAAAGCTTATAAGGAGCTATCTCCAAAAGGAACCTAACTCTCCCTATGCCCCAGAGCTAAAGTATCAGTTGGCAGACCTGCTCATAAAGAGAGGAGAAAAGAAGGAAGCTGAAAAAATCCTTATAGAGCTTTTTGAAGGAAACTCACCCTTAAAATACAAAGCATTGCTAAAACTGGCATCTATTGAAGAGGATAAAAGAAACAAGGCGGTGCTACTTTATAAGGTGTATAAAGAAGGAAGCAGTGAAGAGTCTGCCATTGCAAGGAGGGAGCTTGTGAAGCTATATGAAGAGGTTGGAGATCAACAAAGCATGGCAGAGCTCTTGGAAGGCGGAGACCTGTCAGATAAGGAAAGGGCAATGCAGATTTATGCAGACATCCAAAGGTGGGACAAAGCCCGAGCTATTGCCAACCAGTTGATCAGCCTTGGCTACAGAAGTCCCTCCTTTGATAACACTTTGTGGAAAATATACGAGAATACCAAGGACAGAAACATCTTGACTGCTCTGACAAAAAGTCAAGATATTAACCTCTCCGCCAAAGCCAAGTTGGAAATGGCAAAACTCTTAAAAGCGGAAGGAAAGCCAAAGGAAGCTCTTGAATACCTTGTAGATATATCCCTAAACAACAAAGGTGCCCAGGTATACAACTCAGCCATACTGGAAGGTGTCCGAACCTTTTTAGAGCTCCGTTTGAAAAAGGATGCCAGCTGTTTTCTTGAAAGGGTGGATGCCAATAGCCTTTCTCAGGAAGAAAGGGTTAAAATTGAGAGGCTGAAAAAGGAACTTCCAAAATGTGAGGTGCGATGATGGAGGGAGTGTTTGCCCTTTTGAAGACGGGCGGATTGGTTATGTACCCTTTGCTTTTACTTTCTGTGATTTCTTGGGCTGTAGCCATAGAAAGGTTAATAAACCTACGCTCTTCAAACTTTCTTTCAAAGAACCTAAAAGAGGCAAAAAGTTTGCTGAGGAACGGAGACCTTGATGGTGCAATCAAACTGCTTTCCTTAGACACATCCTTGGGAAGCAAAGCTGTCTTGAGGGTTTTGGAGGACTTCAAAAGTGGAAAGGTTCCCAAGAACGGGCTAACAGAAGCTCTGAGAACAGAGATTGACCTTTTGGTGCCAAAGGTGGAAAAGAACTTAGCCCTTCTCTCAACCATAGCCAGCCTTTCTCCTTTGATCGGTCTCTTTGGAACCATTACGGGACTCATAAAGGTCTTCAACGCCTTTTCCATAAGCCAGTCTGAAACTGCCCTGAACCTTCTTGCGTCGGGCATTGGTGAAGCCTTGGTGGCTGCAGCAACGGGTTTGGCGGTTGCCATTCCAGCCCTCTTCTTCTATTGGGTCTTTAGAATATGGGGAAGTAACCTTCTGAACCGCTTGGAGGAGGAGCTGTTGGAGTTTGTGAGGTTACTACCGTGAGGAGGCGTAGGCTGAGCTTTGATGAGAGGGCATACATAGATGTGGTTCCATTGGTAGATACCCTTTTGGCAGTCTTCCTCTTTTTGGCGGTGCTTGCCTTTCAATCACCTATAACCCTGTTGGCGGTCAAACTTCCCTTTGCCAAAGAAGGTGAAAAGGGACAGATCACGCAGGTGCTCAGGGTTCAGGTTCTGAAAAATGGAGAATATCTTTACGAAGGTAAAAGGGCTACTTTGGAAGAGTTGGCAAGAGTGTTTGAAGAAAAAAAGCCAAAGAGACTGATAATAGAAGCAGACGAGGATACCGCCCACAAGTTTGTGGTCTCTTTGATGGACATAGCAAAGGCTAAGCAGGTGGAAGAAGTGCTCATTGCCACCAGAAAAAGACCCTGATGTTCTTTTTGAAAAAGCTGATCACCTACTTTATACTCCCACCCGGGCTTTTAGTAATAGCTTTTGCACTTCTTGGCATTTTAACCAAGAGAAAGCTCGCAAAACTTATTGCCTTTTCCTTCGCCCTTTTTGTCTATCTGCTTTCAATAGAGCCCATAAAGGATGTGCTTTATAAACCTTTGGAGGAAGCCTACCCTGTGCCCTCCAAACCGGAGGGAGACGCCATAGTGATCTTAGGTGGTGGTGCCTACAACACGGGCATCCTCAAAGAGGATTCCACAAAGAGACTGCTTACGGGCTTTGTGCTTCACAAACAGACAGACCTTCCCATCATACTTTCGGGTGGTGCCTCCATTGGTGCTTTACCGGAAGCGGAGATCATGAAGGGACTTCTCTTAACCTTGGGTGTGAATAAAGGCAAAATCCACACGGATGTGAACAGCAAAGACACGGAAGAGAACGCCCAAGAGGTAAAAAAGCTCTGCGAGAGGCTGGGATGTAAAAAAATAATACTGGTGAGTTCCGCTTACCATATGAAAAGGGCAGTGCTTGCCTTTCAAAAGGCGGGCTTGGATGTAGTTCCATACCCTACCGATTTTAAAAGGGATATGAAGTATAATCTTTACAGCCTTTTGCCAAAAATGGGTGTCTTTGCAGATAGCTACAAAGCCTTAAGGGAATACTTAGGCTTGGTGTGGTATTCTTTTTGAAATGCTTTACATTGCGGGCGGTGGAACCGGAGGACACTTTTTTCCAGCGTTGGCTCTAATAGAGTGCCTTTTGGAGAGGGAAATTCCCTGTAAGTTCATAGGTGCGGAGAGAGGTATAGAAAGAAAACTTAGCCATTTACTGCCGGTGGAGGGAAAGTTTTTAAAGGTCTATCCTTTTTTTGGGAGGTCCCCCGTAGAAAAGCTAAGGTCCCTCTATAGTATTTTTTCCTCTTCTTTGTCTCTTTTGCCAAAGCTTGGAGGGAAGGATGTTAGCGTTATCTTTGGTGGCTATGCAAGCCTTCCCCTTGGTCTAGCCTCTTTGCTAAGAAGAACTCCCCTCCTTCTTCACGAGCAGAACTCTATCCCAAGTACTACCAATCAACTTCTCAGCAGGTTTGCCAAAAGGGTGTTTGTATCCTTTGAATACTCCAAAAAGTTTTTTCCCAAGGAAAAAGTCGTAAAAACAGGCTTGCCGGTGAGAAAGGCTTTAATAGATGGGCTAAGGCTCTCCAAGGAACAGGCAAGGGCATTGTTAAACCTTTCTGACAAGCCCACCCTTTTGGTGATGGGTGGCAGTCAAGGCGCTGTCTTTCTAAACAACTTAGCCTTTGAGATATTTAAGAGGACAGGCCTTCAAGGTGTGCATATAACGGGAGAGAGGGATTACGAAAGGTTTAAGGACGCCTACAAAAACATGCCCGTCGTGGTCTTACCTTTTACCGAAAATATGGGTTTAATATACAGGGCTTGCGATTTAGCCTTGAGTAGGGCGGGTGCCAGCACCATAACTGAGCTCTCCCTCTACGGAGTTCCTGCCCTGTTTGTCCCTTTCCCTCATGCAATCAGAGACCATCAGTATTACAACGCCAAGGAGATAGAAGAGCTTGGAGGTGGATTAGTTCTAAGGCAGGAGGAAGCTGAGCTTAACACTGTTCTAAAGCTTTTGGAAAAGATCCTTTCCAACAGGGAGGAATTTTCAAAAGCTATAACTCGCTTTGCAGACCAGAATCCTTGTGAAAAAATCCTCAACAGCCTTCAGGAGTTCCTCCCAAGATACTGATAGCTCCTCAAAGGTGATCATCCTATCCCTGAGCCTTTCACTTGGGATGCCCATTATCCGCTCAGCCCTGAGATAGTCCAAAGTCCAGAAAAGGCTCCCGTGGAGCAAAAAGCCCCTTTTTCCCACTCTCATAGCACAAGCCACCAGCTTCTTTCCCCTGTGTGTGATCTCCCCAAAGGTAGGCTGGAATATGCAAAAGTATTCCCTGTAAGAGCCTCCGTAGTTGGAAAGCTCAAGGGAAAGACCTAAACGCTCAAGGCTCTCCTTTAAAAGTCCCATAAGTCTGAGATAGATCTTCTTTGGGCTTTTGCCCCACATTTCCTTTACATCCACCACCGAGAAAGAGATGTCCCATCCGTGCAGGAGGGCACCACCACCGGTAGGTCTCTTTACCACATCCACAGGAAAATCCCTTGGTTCTTGGTAAAAGCCCAAGCTGATTACAGGTTTCTTCCAAAGGTAAACCCTAAAAAAAAGCCCTCCACCCTCTTCAACCCGCAGGAAGTTTTCATGATCTTTTTGCATGTTTTCATAGCCATCAAGGACCTCGATCATTCCAAAACCTTTTCAAGCCTCTCAAGCTTTAGGTCCTTTATGAGCTGATAATCCTTCTTTATGTCCCTTCCCGCCCTTGTCAAGTAGCCTCCTACCATCATGGCGTTGGTCATTAACATTGCCATGCCGTAAAAGTCTCTCAGGGTTTGTTCCCTCCCACCGCAGAGTCTTAGCTCTGCCCTTGGGTTTGTAAATCTAAACATGGCAATTATACGGAGGGCCTCCAATGGCTCCACGCCCGGTGCCTTCTCTAAGGGCGTTCCCTCGATGGGCATCAAAAAGTTCAAGGGTATGGAATCCACCTCCAGTTCCCTGTAGGTTAGGGCTAAATCTACCCGGTCCTCATCAGACTCACCCATCCCAAAGATACCCCCACAACAGGTGGAAAGTCCAACCTTTTTTATTCTCTTTATGGTCTCATATCTTTCTTCCCAAGTGTGGGTGCTGACGATCTTTGGGAAGAAATTCTTGGAAGCCTCCAGGTTATGATTGATCCTTTTGACACCTGCCGATTTTAGCTTTAAGAGGGACTCCTCATCCAGTGTGCCCGCAGACACGCACACATTGATGGGCAAGCCTTTTACCTTTTTTATTTCCTCCACGCTTTCTTTGATCCTTTCCACCTCCTCCGGTGTGGCAGACCTTCCACTCAAAACTACGCAGTATCTGTTTGCTCCGAACTCCACCGCCCTGTAGGCACCTTCCACAATCTCATCCTTTGGCACCAAAGGATAAACATTTATGGGAGCTTTATAAAACTTAGACTGGGCGCAAAACTTACAGTCCTCTGAGCAAGCCCCACTTTTGGCGTTTATTATTGAACATAGCTCCACCTTGTTAGGGTCATGAAAGTGATTTTTGACCTTTTGGGCAAGATACACCAGAAAGGCTATATATTCGTCTGGCGTTTGTAAAATAGCAAGGGCTTCCTCTCTACCCAGCTTTTCGCCTTTAATAACTCTATCTGAAAGCTCTATTAAAAATTTTTCCCATTTGTCCATGGCAAATAAATTATAATCTTTCTTGAAAAATACCTCGGGTGAGAAATTCAGAAAAGCTGGGAAGATCTTCTGAAAAAAGCCCTTAGTGGGCAGGGGTTTTATAATACCCCCCAAATCCCACTAAGGAGGCGCAACAATGAACTACCTTAATAGTTTATACCAACAAGTCCTTCTGTCCATCTCTATAGTCTTATCAGATTGTGAAAAACAAGTGAAAGTAGGAAGACCGCCAAAAGTTTCAGACTTACAAATAGCTTGCCTGTATGTTATGTCCTATATCACAAACACACCAGTGTTTAATCTTACTAAAATCCTTATAGACCCTTCCATTCAGTCTTACCACTATAGCTGGGATTACCAAAGGGATGTGAGATTTGAAGAGATTCATTATGGGCTTTTGGTAATGATTGTTTGCGATAGGAATGGAATTGTTTATGACATATGGGTTCACCCTGCCAGCTATCACGAAGTGAGGTCTGTAAGGATAAGGTATCAAAAGAGTTTGTGGTTTAGGGCACTTGCAGACAGCTTTTGTCTTATGGGTGATAGAGGGTATAGAGGTTTGGAATACGTGCATGTATGTGAGGATAAGCCAGACAAGAGTGTTAGGCAAGTGATAGAGGCTGTGAATTCTCAGATAAAGGTTTTTAACGGAGTTAGCAGATGGAGGAATATTACGACTTTACTTGCTTACCTTCAGGGTTATACTATTGGGTATAGTTTTTTCAGAAAGTCTTGGTTGTTTGAATAATTTCTCACCCGAGGTATAGCCTATATTATAATGCTATTCTCATGTTCTTACTGCTTTTGCTTTTGCCTCTTAGCCTGCTTGCCAAAGAGCTAACGCTGTGCTACAAAGCATACTATCTATTTTTTCCCGTAGCCCAAACCTGCATAACCTACAAATTGCAGGGAGAAGACCTTGTGGTTTCCAGCTATGCCAAAACTATAAACGTGGGAGGGCTCGTAAAAAGGGTGTATAACTACGGATATGCGGTCATATCTGCAAAGAACCTGATGCCCAAAGAGTTTTACTACCATCAAGAGGAAGGAGAGTTTAAAAGAAAACAGCACTACGTTTTTAATAACTCTAAGATCTATGTAAAGGAAACCCACTACGTGGAGCTAACAGATAAGGTGGAAAGGGAAGAGGAAAGGGTTTATCCCTTTGAGGGCTATCCAGACCCATACACCGCAAGCCTTGTGCTCTATAAAAACTCTATCCAAAATGACGAAGGCGTCATAAAGATGTTTTACGACAACAGAAGGTATCATATACCCTACACAGTGGTTGGGGAAGAGGAAATTAAAGTGCCCGCGGGCAACTACTACGCAAGGGTTGTGGACGTAACTCCCAATGTGGAAACTAAAGGACTACTGCGACCGAGGGGAAGATGGAAGCTCTGGATAGAAAAGGACAACCTTTTCCCTGTGAGGATGCAACTCTTCTTTGTGTTAGGAAGCGTCCGAGCTATTTTGGAGGAAGTTAAAGGAGACAAGGATCTCCTAAGGAAAGTCCTTTTGGAGCAAGGGTGATGGAAGTCAAGCACGCAATAATCCTTGGTTTTGTGGAAGGACTCACTGAATTTTTGCCCGTATCTTCCACCGGGCATCTTATATTAGTTGCCCACCTTTTGGGACTTGACCATTCGGAGTTCACAAAGAGCTTTGAGATCTCCATTCAACTTGGTGCCATCCTTGCGGTGGCAGTTCTGTATTTTGGGACTTTGCTTAGGGACTTAGAAACTTGGAAGAGAATAATAGTAGCCTTTTTGCCCACTGGACTGCTGGGATTTTCCCTTTACAGGTTCATTAAGGGCTACCTTATAGGAAATGACCTGGTGGTGGTGGTCAGCTTGGTGTTGGGTGGAGTTTTTCTGCTCTTTGCGGACAGGTTCTGTGAAAGGTTTTGCTATCTCCAAAACATCAGAGAACTACCTCTAAAAAAGGCTTTTGCAATAGGCTTGTTCCAGTCTTTGGCTATGGTTCCGGGCGTTTCCAGAAGTGCCAGCACTATCATCGGTGGTATGCTGATGGGATTAAACAGAAAACGGTCCGCGGAGTTTTCCTTTTTGCTGGCAGTCCCTACCATGCTGATCGCCACGAGCTATGACCTTTACAAATCCCACTCTCAATTTTCAACCCAAGAGTTTCACCTTCTGGCATTGGGCTTTATCACATCCTTTTTAACCGCCTTGCTGACTGTCAAGCTCTTTTTAAGGTTTATATCCACCCACAGCTTTTTACCCTTCGGCGTTTATAGAATATTAGTTGGGCTTGCTTACGCCTACTTCTTTTTGCTTTAGGTCAACCCAAAGCCTTTTGCTGTGTATGTAATAGCATTCTGGTTCCTTTATCTGAAGATTTCTGAACTTTTTGTATTCCTCTATATTCTCAAGGAACCGCTTTAGATGTTCCTCTGCGTCAAAGTAAAGATAACTCTCACCACATCTCAGCACGAAATACTCCTGGTTTGGTTTTATGTACGCAGAACACACCACGCACCTTGTGGTTTCCGAGGGCTTTGGTGGGGGAAGGTTCTTTTTTTCCCTGTAGGCATGAAAAAACACCAACACATTGATAAATATTACAATCGCCTCGTAGATTATGGCATGGGTAAAGGAAAGAATTCCCAACAGAAAGCTAAGCACGGTGGTGAATATTCCGCCTACCGTTAGGAGGGCTATGAGAAAGATATATCTGAGCCGGGCACCCATGAAGATAAGGGCTATCATGCAGGCGATGCCTACTGCCCTCAAAAGTCCTGCCAGTATGACCAATATATGTGAAAGTTCTTGCTTTTCCATTTTGGAAAGTGGGCTGGGCGGGAGTCGAACCCGCGACCCACGGATTAAGAGTCCGTTGCTCTGCCAGCTGAGCTACCAGCCCTAAAGTATTTTATAATTATAATACCTCTTGTAATACGTCGGGTGAGAAATTACCCCCATATTTGAGACTTCCTGAAAAAGCTATAGCCTATAGCGTAGCCATAGAGGTAGGCAAGTAAGGTAATCCTTTCCTCTACCTGCGAACTATCCACTAAATTGGAGATCAAAGACTTTTGGGAGGTCTACCTGTCTAGGAAATCCCCAGCTTCTCTGAATTTCTCACCGACGTGTATAAAACGCTATAATTAAAAAACATGTTATGGAGGGATTTCTTCAGAAAAAAGTGCTATGCTGTAGATGAAGGGAGGTTTCCCAGAAAGCTAGGCCTCTTTGATTTAACTTTCTTAGGCATAGGTGCTATAATAGGTGCTGGTATATTTGTGATAACTGGACAAGCAGCCGCTCTCTATGCTGGTCCGGGTATAGTGCTTTCCTTTCTTTTGGGTGCTGTAGCTATAGGTATTAGTGCGTTAGTTTATGCGGAACTGAGCTCAGCTTATCCCATATCTGGAAGTGCTTATAGTTATACATATGCAACAATAGGTGAGATAGTTGCATGGCTTGTAGGTTGGAACTTATTGGTGGAGTATGGAGTTGCTACGGCTGCAGTTGCTACGGGATGGTCTGGCTACCTTCGCACTTTCCTTGAACAAAACTTTGGCTTTACTCTGCCTGTATTTCTTACGGGTGCCTATGATCCTGCGAAAGGTACCATTGTAGATGTTTTTGCATTACTCGGTGTAGTAGCGGTATTTTTCCTTCTAACCATAGGCATTAAAGAAAGCGCTACGGTGAATAGTCTAATAGTAGTTCTGAAAATAGCAACTCTTCTTATTTTTCTCCTTTTTGGTATAAAATATATAACCTTTAAGAATCTTAAGAACTTTCTTCCCTACGGATGGACAGGCGTTTGGCATGCAGCCTCTCTTATCATATTCGCTTACCTTGGTTTTGATGCGGTATCCACTGTTGCGGAAGAAACAAAAAACCCTACAAGAAATGTCCCTCTAGGTCTTATTTTGTCTTTAAGTGTGAGCACTCTGCTTTATATGTCTGTTAGCTTTGTTCTCGTAGGTATGGTTGATTACAGAGAGCTCAACGTACCAGATGCCTTAGCTTATGCTATGCTTAAAGTGGGAAATAAAGAGATAGCTAACCTGATAGCTATGGGAGCGGTTATAACAATAACAAGCGTGATGCTCGTTATGGGGCTTGGTTTTACTCGTATAATCTACGCTCTATCTAGAGATGGTCTACTTCCCCAAAAGCTCTCTGCTGTTCACAGTAAGTTTAAGACTCCTTATCTATCCACGTTAACAGGTGGTATCATACTGTCATTGCTTGCTGGCTTTGTACCTCTCAAAGTACTGGCAGAACTAGTTAATATAGGTACCTTATTTGCATACTTTATGGTAGGCGTAGGCGTTATACTTCTTAGAAGAAGCGGTAATGCTGCACCCACTTTCAGAGTACCCTATGCAAAACTTTTACTCCCTATAAATCTTTTCCTTCTGATTTTTATCATGTGGGGTCTTCCTAAGGAAACTTGGATAAGGTTTTTCCTGTGGAACGCCCTTGGAATATTCATCTACCTTGTATACGGTTACAGAAACAGTAGAGCTCAAGAGAGGTCTTACGAGCTATGAAAAAAAATTCTTGGTTCTGCTTTTGTTGACTATATTATGAAGTTGGAAAAAAATCTTTCGCTTTCCAAGTATACCACTATAGGTATAGGGGGAATAGCAAAGTACATGGCTTTTCCAGAAAACGCAAAGCAGGTAAAGGAATGCCTCAAAATAGCCCAGTGGGAGGACATTCCACTCTTTGTTTTGGGTAGGGGTGCAAACACCATCTTTGGAGATTTTGAAGGCATAGTGATCAATACGAAGATGTTGAGAGATTTGAAAATAAAGGAGCAAGATGGAGGTTTGGAGATAACAGCCCAGGCAGGCGTTCCTTTAAACACCTTGGTAGAGCTCGGGGTCAAGGAAAACTTGGAGGGTATTTACAGACTGGTAGGCTTCCCTGCTACTGTAGGCGGAGCTATAGCTATGAACGCGGGAGCCTTCGGTTATGAAATTTCTCAGCATTTAAAAGCGGTGAAATTCCTCTCCTATGAAGGTGAAGAAATTCTTTTAAAGAGGGAAGATCTTAGCTTTTCCTACAGAAGTTCTCCTTTCCCTTCTATGGGTATAATCTTAGAAGCAGTCTTTTTCTTTCCCAAGCTGAACTATAGCGTTTACGAAGAGTATGAGAGGATAAAAAGCAAAAGGAAAGAAAGCCAGCCCATTCAAATGCCTACTGCGGGTTCTACCTTCAAAAATCCACCCACTGACAGTGCAGGGCGCCTTTTGGAAAAGGTAGGAATGAAGGGCTACAGGGTTGGGCAAGTTGCCTTTTCGGAAAAGCATGCAAACTTTTTAATAAACTTAGGTGGAGCGGTCTTTGAGGATGTTGTTAAAATTATCAATCACGCAAAGAGAAGGGTTTTTGAAGAGTTTGGCATTGAGCTTGAAGAGGAGGTGAGGCTAGTTGAAAGTTGTAGTGCTTATGGGTGGAAGGTCAGCGGAGCGTGAAATATCTTTGAGAACTGGCGAGGCTGTCTTAAAAGCCCTAAAAGAGCTAGGTTGTGAAGCTATAGCCTTAGATTTAGAGGAAGACCTATGTGAGAGGTTGAAAGAAATAAAGCCCGACAAGGTTTTTATAGCATTGCACGGTCCTTATGGGGAAGATGGAAGGGTGCAAGGACTTTTGGACATTCTGGGCATTCCCTACGTGGGTTCTGGTGTGTTGGGCAGTGCCTTAGCTATGGACAAGGACTTTACAAAGAAAATTCTCAGGTTTCATCAAATTCCTACGCCCGATTGGGTAGCGGTAAGGAGAGGAGAAGAGGTATCTTGGGACCGCTTTCCCGCAGTGGTCAAACCCGCCGACCAAGGCTCAAGCGTTGGGTTGTTTGTAGTAAATGATAAAAAAGAGTTAGAAACCGCCATAGAAAAACTTTGGAGCATAACTCAAAAGGTTCTGGTAGAAGAGTTCATAAAAGGCAGAGATATTACCGTAGCTATATTAAAAGATGAAGCATTACCTCCCATAGAGATAAAGCCCAAAAAGGGTATATACGACTACGAAAGCAAGTACACAAAGGGAATGAGCCAGTATGAATTCTTGGAAGACGAAACACTGGCAAGAGAATTGCAAGAGTTGGCACTGCGTTCCCATAGAGCCCTGGAGCTTAAGGACCTATCCCGGGTTGACTTTAGGGTGTCTGATGAAGGTAAGCCTTTTGTTTTAGAAATCAACACCATACCAGGTATGACGGAGCTTAGCCTTTTCCCTATGGCTTGCAGAAAAAAAGGTATTGATTTTAACAGGATGATATCTATGTTAATATTTTAATCTGTGGCTATGAAAAAGGAGGGGAAAAGAAGGTGGGTAGCAGTCCTTGAGATCATATTAGCTTTAGTATGGCTAATTGCTATGGCGCTTGCCGGTTTTTTCTTTCCTGGCTTTCTGACCTCCCTCCCAGTTTTTAAAATAAAGGAAATTTATATATACGGCGCTAACAGCGTTTCTCCTTCTGTCATTTCCTCAAGCGTTTATCAGGTCTCAAAAAACAACTGGCTCTTTTTGGACTCCAAGAGGCTTTTGGCAAAAGCCAACGAATTAACAAACAATTCTCTGGAGAGTGTAAAAATAGAAAGGATGCCCTCTTTGGATGGTGCCCGTGTGAATGTTTATGTTCAGGAAAGAGTTCCCATAGCCTACGTGGTGCATGACAATAGCATTATGATGATAGACAAGCAAGGAGAGCTTTTTTATAACCCAGCTATTGAAGACAAATTGCCCACCATATACACATTTTCTTTTGACTACATAAAGAAGTATCACACTAATTTAAACAATTTAGTGGGTTCCATTAAGGACATGAGTTTTAGCATTAATGAAGTATACGTCACCGATAGGAATACTATTATCTACATATCGGGCGGGAGAATGGTCCTGCCCCCACTAGGTCAGATATCTCCGTTGGTCCTTGATAGGATGAAAAAAATTTATAATTATAATAGAATTGGGATGGGGAAAGTGGATGTTCTTATAACTTCTGAAAATATAGCGGTGATAAAGGAGGAGAAATGAAGGCATGAAGGTTATAGCTTCCTTAGACCTTGGCACCAGTAAAACCGTAGCCCTCATTGCGGAGATAGACAACTACGGGGATATGCACATTATAGGTGTAGGAGAGGTGCCAAGCAAGGGTATAGAGAAAGGACAAATAACACGGTTGGACCTGGCGGTTGCCTCTATACTAAAGGCTATGAAAGAAGCCCAAGAAATGGCTGGTGTCAAGTTAACCTCCGTAAACCTTGGAATATCCTCCCCTGTTCTAAAAAGTCAAAACGAAAGGGACACAATAAACGTATCGCCACAGCCAGTAGAGATAGATGAAAGTCAAATAGAAAGGCTTTTAGAAAGGGCTACTACAAGAGCTAAGGAAGAAGGATATGAAATAGTCAGTGCCATTCCAAGAAAGTTCATATTGGATGACCAAGAAGGAGTTCTAAATCCCGTAGGGCTTTTAGGTTCAAAGCTAACTGCGGAGGTGCACCTTATAAAAGTAGGCACAAGCCTTCTAAAGAACGTTGAAAAAGCTGTCCTCTCAAGTGGTTTGACCATAGCGGATAGATATCCTTCCATCCTTGCCAGTGCTGAAGCAGTTTTATCACAGGAGGAAAAGGAAGAAGGTGTGTTGCTCTTAGACATAGGGGCAGGCCTCACGGACTATATACTATTTTTGGAAGGTTCCCCCGTGCTAACAGGCACAGTACCTAGGGGTGGGAACAGCATAACCAAGGATATAGCCCACTTTATGAAAATAAACATAGACCAAGCGGAAAGGGTAAAAATAGAACACGGTTTTGCCTTGGCGGACATGGTCAATGAGTCGGAAAAAATAAAGGTAAAACCAAGGGGGGAGGATAAAGAAATTATGGTAGGGAAAAGGGAAGTTTCTGAGGTTATACAGATAAGATTGGAGGAGATAGCGGACAAAGTTCTTGAACAGATAAACAATCAGGGAATAAATTTGTCCGCAATAAACGCAGGGATTGTTTTAACTGGCGGTTCTTCAAAGCTTGCGGGTATAAAAGAATTTTTCGAAAGATACACGGATCTACCGGTTAGGGTAGGTAGTCCAACGGGTGTTATAGGCTTGAGGGAAAAAGTTCAGGATCCTGCTTACGCCACTGCAGTAGGCCTGCTCAAGCTAAAGCCCCAATTGGTACATGGCTACTCTCTTAACCAGAACCCAGAAAGTTTGAGTGGGGATAGCAAAATTAAGCTCGGTTCTATACTGGAAAAAATAAAATCCTTCTTTAAGGAGGTGCTGTGATGGAAGTAGTAAATCCAACGAGGATAAAGGTCTTTGGAATAGGGGGTGGTGGGTCCAATGCGGTAAATAGAATGTATCTGGATGGTATTGAGGGTGTGGAGCTTTTTGCAATCAATACTGATATACAACATCTTACTTCTCTTTCTGTTCCCAACAAAATACAAATAGGAGAGAAGGTCACTCGGGGTCTGGGCGCGGGAGCAAGACCTGAGGTAGGAGAGCAAGCAGCTTTGGAGGATATTGATAAGATAAAGGAGGTGCTAAGAAACACGGACATGCTATTTTTGGCGGTGGGCTTGGGTGGTGGAACTGGAACGGGCGCCGCGCCAGTAATCGCAGAGACAGCTAAGGAAATGGGTATTCTTACGGTGGCAGTAGTTACAAAGCCCTTTAACTTTGAGGGACAAAAACGTATGCAGACCGCCCTGGAAGGTTTAGAAAAGCTGAAAGAGGTAGTTGACACATACATAGTCATAAATAACCAAAAATTGGTGGAGGTGGCAGAAAAGAACTTTAGCATAAAGGATGCCTTTAAGATGGTTGATGATGTGCTTTCCAAAGCAGTTAGGGGTATAACCAGCATAGTGGTAACACCGGCTCTGATAAATGTGGACTTTGCGGATGTGCGCACTGTGATGGAGAGGGGAGGGTTAGCCCTTATAGGTATGGGTGAAGGAAGAAAAGAGATTGCCATAGAACAGGCTATTGCCAGCCCACTTTTGGAAGGAAACACAGTTGCTGGAGCAAGAAGACTGCTGGTAACCCTCTGGGTAAGCGAGGACGTGCCTTTCAGAGATGTGGAGGAAACCATAAGCAGAATAAGAGAATCTGCCCATGATGATGCACTGATCATATTTGGTGCTGTATTAGAAAACGATAAAGAAAACTTTATGCGCGTGGCAGTCGTGGCTACGGACTTTGAAAACGCAGTTCAGCAAACGCAATTCCGCGTTGTCAAGAAAGAACAAAAGCCCCTCCAAAAGGTAGTTCCTGAGTCTACGGTGGAGCCCGTACAACCTGATATAGAAGAGTTACCCGCTTATCTCCGTAGAAAAAAGAGAATCTAAGATAGCATGGTTTTTAAAAGGATCAATGTTATATGATGGACGAGCAAAATCAAACCTAAGGTATAGTATAGCTTGGTGTGTTTGTTTATCCACCGGAGTGTTATTTGAAAGAGTAAAAATGCCAACAGGACAGCAAAAACTACATTTATTACTTGCAAAAGGTAAGCTTCTCTCTTTTTTTTCTCGGGAGCGAAGAGCTTTGATACGGTTAATTCGTAAGTCTTAAACTTGGTAAGATAGTATTTATCGTCCTTTTTAACAACCAAAGAACCGTCTTTTAAAATCAGTTTATCACCTTTAAACTGAGCCTGTCCTGCGCTTACCGAAAAGTCGTCAATTTTGAGAAAAACATCCTTTAAAAGGTCTCCTTCTCTCTTTTCAATTCTTATAGTTATTCCGCCAAAGGTGTAAAAGCTCTTCTCAGGTACTGTTTTCACGACCTCTGTGTAATACTTATAAACAAAAAGTTTTTTTATGTAAGACACGTCTTCTTGCCTTATGAAGTAGCCTACAAGCAAAACAGAAAATAGCAAAGGAGAAGATACCAAAAAAAGCTTAAAAAATAAAACCTTTGGGTCTATACCAAAAGAAGCCAAAACACTCAATTTTTTAGACTCTTTTAGTTCAAAAATTAGCCAACTGGAGGAAACAAAAAAGGAGGATGGCAAGAAGTAGCTAACGAAATACAAAAACCAAAGACCCAAAAAGGTAAAAGATTCTATTAAGGGAGTTTTAAAAAGAACCTGATCTAATTGAACAAGCTGAATGAATAAGAAGAGAGAAGAGAAAATTATGCTTATTAAAAGTGATAACCTTACCACCTTCCAGCTTAGAAAGCTGTACAGCATCAGGGTTCTAATTTTTTCTTTAGTCTTTCTTTTTGTCCCGGCTCGCCCCTTTTGCCCTCTTCCAAAAGTTGCCAGGACTTTCTGTAAGCATCCAAGGCTTGATCTTTTTTGTTTAACTTCACCAGAACATCCCCTATGTGTTCCCATATTACAGGGTCTTCCTTTTCCTTTTCTAGGGCCTTTAGCAAAAGCTCGTATGCCTTCTGGTACTGTCCTTTGTAGTAAAGTACCCATGCGTAGCTGTCAATGTATGCGGGATTTTCTGGGTCCTTGTTAAGGGCCTTTAGTATGAGCTCTTCTGCCTCTGATAGCCTTGCATCCTTATACCACAAAAGGAGGGAGTATCCAAGATGGTTAAAGAGCTCAGGATCCTCGGGATTTAGCTTTATGGCTTCTTTCAGGCTCCTTTCGGCGTCTATTATTCTTCCCAACTTGTCCAAGATGATAGCTCTTAAGAAGTATCCTGTGTAATCCCTGGGGTTTAGCTCTATTGCCTTATCCACAAAGTGCAAGGCTTCTTCGCTCTTCTCCTGCTCGTTCAGAAGGTTTGCCATGAGCAGATTGAGGTCTGGATTGTTTGGTTCTAACTCCAAAGCCCTTTTAACCAGAGCCTCAGCCTTCTTGTAGTCCTTCTGGTCCATATAAGCCACTGCAAGCCTTTCCATGATTTTGGTGTTGTTAGGGTGCTGTTCCAAAAGCTTTTCATAAACCTTTAAGGCTTGGTCCATTTTTTTGTTGGCTTCAAGGGATACGCCGTAAGCTAGGGCTACGTCTA
>Ga0209739_100348_pt1 | contig 19409 bp, 20 predicted proteins | sample JossMetagenome_2_FD_184729 | JGI IMG/M metagenome (GOLD analysis project Ga0209739, IMG submission 184729) | Hot spring sediment microbial communities from Joseph's Coat, Yellowstone National Park, USA - JC3_ASED (SPAdes) (version 3) | ecosystem: Environmental > Aquatic > Thermal springs > Hot...
CTTGACGGCGGCGCAGTTCATCGCGAATAAGCTCGTGGACTACGGAGTCGGCGTCGCGCCGGCGGGCACCGTCATATTTATGACAAACGTGGCTGTGCTGGACGCCATGGCGATATATTTCGGGAGGCAGTTCGCCCTCCGCGCCGTGAGGCTGGGCTTCTTCTTTCAAGCCGCTGTGGCGTTTGCGGCGTGGAGCGCCTCTACCCTTCCACCCCCGGCTTGGTTTGCCGACAGAGCTGCCGTTGTGGATTCCGTCATAGCCCCCTCGGCGAGGATCGCCGTGGCCTCGCTTACTGCGTACCTCGTGTCTTCTACTGTAGACGTCTACATAGTCACCAAGTGGCCTCGTCTACATGTCTTGGTGAGAGCCTACAGCTCCTCCTTGGTGGCGCAGGTGGTTGATAGTGCGGTGTTTATCTCGCTGGCCTTTGGGCCTGAGCTTCAGATTATCTGGGGCCAGATCCTTGTGAAGTGGCTACAGATACCGCTGGAGGCGTTGCTTATCTACGGGTCGAGGAGGTACGTCTCTGCCCTAACCGGCGAGAACCCTCAACAAGCCTCCAGCCACAGCTAAGGCGCCTATCACGAAGTTTACTAAGACGACGTGTTTGCTTCTGGCGAATTTCAACAACGCCTTTATCGTGGCGAGGCTTATCGCTATGCCTACTGCAAATGCGGCTAGGGCCGTGGACGTCGCCACGGCGCCCCCCTCGGAGAGGTACGACAGGACTGTGGCGCCGAGCCCAGCCACGGGGACGAGCACGAACGATGCTTTAAAGGCCTCGTCCGGCCTAAAGCCGAGGAGCAGAAGAGTGGTTGTGGTAATGCCGGATCTGCTGACGCCCGGGAGCACAGACAGCGCCTGGGCGATCCCCACCAGCGCCATGTCTTTGATCTTCATGTCGTTGAAGGTCTTCAGCCCGGCGGCCGACGTCTTGGCTCTCTGTAGCAGTACCGCGTTGAGGATCACGGCGGCGCCTAGAGCCGCCATGAGCCAGCCTGCGCTTGCGCCTACTAGAAGCCACCTCCTCGTGAGGTAGTACAGCGGAATTCCCAAGGCGCCTGTTATTAAGGTCGTTACCAACAGGTACATCAGCCATCTCCGCCCCTCCACGTCGCCTAGGAGGCCTCGGAGGATTTTGAGGTAGACCCGCCAGAAGTATATAAGCGCGGCTAGGACAGAGGCGGCTTCTAGAAAGAGACCGAGGGAATAGGCGAGCTCAGGCGGGGCTCCCAGGAGGTACTGCGAGACGAACATGACCTGAGTTTTGCTGCTGACGGGAAGCCATTCGCTTACGCCCTGCACCACGCCCAGTATCAAGGCCGTCGTTATGTCCATGGCGAGCTGTTATTAACCCCTAAATAACTGTTGCTATGTGTTTTCCGTTGTCGCCAATTGCACCAAAGAGAAGCTGAACGTAGCAGCTCCTGCAAGACAGCTGTATAGAGGCCCCTCGGTCTGGCGAGTTGTGAAGGTTGTAGATGAGGTTAGGGCGGCCGGCGCGCCGGTCGCGTTGTACATAATCTCGGCCAAGTACGGACTAGTCCGCGAAGACCAAGTGCTGGAGCCGTACGACGAGACTCTCAGCGGCAGGCCGCCTCATGAGATAAAGATGTGGGCTCGGCAGATCGGCGTCGCGGAGGCCATAGAGAGGCTGGCGCAGGTCTCGACGGTAATTTTGGTGGTTTCTAAGCCCTACTACACCGCCGTCAAGGACGTCGTCTGCGCCTACAACCCCTACGTCCTCTCGCCCTACAGGTCATGCGGACGGTGGATAAAGACGGGCAACTTCGACAAACATATAGCTTTGAGGAGGCTACTCTTCCAGCTGTGGAGGTGACACAAATCTCATGGCCCCTCGTGACCTCGCAATAGGGGTCCGGAGACGGCGTTAGGCTTGGCTGTTGTGTGCTACTTTCTCCAGCAGTTCTCTCCCCCTTGCGAGAGCCTCCTCCTCGCGTCTATCCCTGACGTGGCTCATGAAGATCTCGTCTTCTGCCAGCACTTGATAAAAGCGAAGTCTCTTTTTAACGTCCGGTATATTGGCCTTCGCCTCTTTTTTGAGCTGGCCGTAGACGGCGTAGAAGAGAGGTATCCAGCTCCTCTCCAGACACTCCTCTATTACATCTAGCGAAAGCCTGGCAGGTGTGCCCGCGGCGCCTTCGCTAGTCACGGCGATTCGCAGGCCGGCCACCTCCCTCTCGTAGGGCACCACCACGTGGGTGCGGGAGGCGTCTGTGGCGTCGTTTACCAGCTTCCCCATGCTATCGGCGAGTTTATACAGCCTTTCCGCCAGCTCCACGTCGCTGACGGCTATCACCACCATGTCGGCCCACTGGATGTCCGGCGAGGGGTCGTACATGCGCAGATCCACGCGCTTGATCTCGACCCCCAGCGTCCCCAGCTCAGGCGACACCTCCCTAGCCACAACCCTCACCTCGGCTCCAGCGGAGCGGAAAAACCTGGCCCTCCGGGTCCCAACGGAGCCGCCGCCAAAAACTAAAACCTTGAGGCGGGAGGCCTCGACCCACAGGGGGATTCGCATAACCCCACACACCGCCTACTTTATAAAACTGCCCCTGGAACCTGCCCTTAAGAAGTTTATATTGAGCGATATATTACGTGAGGGGCGCGGTACTCGTCGAAGAGGTCCTGCTGTTGCTGGTGGCGGTGGCGCTTATAAGCGCGTTTGCGCTCACTGTAACGGGCGTGGTTCAGGGCGCGGTTAATCAGATACTGGGCTTCAAAAACTCCACCAACAACATCCTGGACCAGCTAGTATCTGCTGTGCGTCAGTTAATAGGGATATAGTAAACCCTATTTTTTTCTCAGATATCTCCAAGCCGTCTCCACAGAGCCTTCTATCGTGGCCTCTTCCGCAACTATGTGCGGTACTGCGAGTTCCGCTAGTTTTTTCGACGTGACGGCGCCAATGGCCACCACGAGCTTGTCTGAGAGGTCTAGGCGCCTCGCCACGGCCTCGGCCGCGGCGGAGCTGGTGAGGACCAGGGCGCGGGCGCTTGCGGCGATCTGCACGGCTTCGCGGAGCTTCGCCTCGTCGATTACGACGTCGTATACTGGGACCTCAACCACGTCGGGGATGAGGCTTTTCAACACGTCGTTGCCGGCGCTTGAGCGAAGCACTATAGTCCTCCCCGGCGCCAGCGCTTTGATGAGCTGAGCCACGCCGTAGCTGGTATACTCGCGGGGCACCACGCAACCACCCACCGCAGCCGCAGTAGAGGGGCCCACGCAGATGACACATTTGAACCGCTTCACCACCTCTCTTACGTTGACCGCCTGCACAACGGCGGGACTCATCACCACCAGGTAATCGCCGTCGGGCACCGCCACTCCTCGCCGCGGCACGACCCCGCCTATTGATACGCAGATGGCGTCCCCGGGACAAGGCCCCTCCTTAATCCTCACAACGACAACCTCCGCGCCGCCTCCCATAGCCTCACCCCCCGCTCCACCACTTTGCCCACCACAATTATGCTTGGGTTAGGCACTGAATATAAATTGGCGAGGGTCGTCGTGGAGAACTCCTCGTCGATGAAGTACGCAGATTTCACCACAGCCACAGGCGTATCCCCCGGAAGGCCTCCTTCCATGAGCTCTCTGGCTATCTCGCCAGCCGCGGAGGCGCCCATGTAAATAATTATCGTGTCAACGGCGCCGGCCAGCCTCCTGAAGTCCACCTGCCGCGCCCCCTTCCTGGGGTCCTCCCGCCCCGCCGCCAAAACCACCGAGCTGGCAACGCCTCTAACCACAGGCGGGATGAAGTATTTAGCGGGCGCCCCCAAGCCGCTGGAGACGCCCGGCACAAACTCGCAGGAGATGCCCCGCGAGACCAGGAACTCGCACTCCTCAAAGCCCCTTCCGAAGATAAGGGGGTCGCCGCCGTGTAGCCGGACCACAAGGTCGTACCGCTGGGCGTAGCTGAATAGCAACTCGTTGATCTCCTCCTGACTCGGCCCCACTCCCCCCGGCCTCTTCCCCACGTCGATCACAAGCGCGCCCGGCTTAACCCGCCTCAGAAGCTCAGCAGACACAAGCCGGTCATGCAACACCACATCGGCAGACCCAAGAAGCCTAAGGCCCTTTACTGTGATCAGCTCGGGATCCCCCGGCCCGGCGCCTACGATATAGACGCGGCCCACAAGAGGTATTTGTAATAAATATATGAGTTCTCGCCTCCATGGTCTTCGAAAGAGCGAAGTTGCTCTTCCCCGGCGGCGTTAACTCGCCGGCGCGGGCGCTTAAGCACCTACCTGCTCCCTTGGTTGCCAAGGGCGCCTCGGGGCCGTACCTATACACAGATCGCGGCAACCTCGTCGACTACTGCTTGGCCTTCGGCGCCGTAATCCTAGGCCACGCCCACCCCACGGTGAAGAAGGCAGTGGAGAGACAACTGGAGAGGGGGTGGATATACGCCCTTTTGACGGAGGAGGAGGTGGCGTACGCCGAGAAGATAAGAAGCCACGTCCCCTCCGTGGAGAAGATGCGCATAGTCAACAGCGGCACGGAGGCCACCATGAACGCCATAAGGCTGGCCCGCGGCTTCACAAAGCGCGACATCGTAATAAAGTTCGACGGTAACTTCCACGGCTCCCACGACTACGTCCTTGTCAAAGCCGGGTCGGGCGCCGCCACCTGGGGCGTCCCCACCAGCGCCGGCGTGCCGCAAGACGTCATCAAGCTCACCGCTGTGGTGCCGTATAACGACGTCGACGCCTTCGTAAAGGCGGCGAGGGAAGTCGGCAACCGCCTAGCCGCCGTGATCGCGGAGCCGATTGCAGGCAACTACGGCTTGATAATACCAGATGGGGAGTTTATCAAAGCGCTTAGAGAGGAGACGGAGAGGGTGGGCGCGCTCCTCATCTTCGACGAGGTAATAACGGGGTTCAGGGTTGGGCTCTCGGGCGCCCAAGGCTACTTCGGCATAAGGCCGGACCTCACCACCATGGGCAAGGTTATAGGCGGCGGCTTCCCCATAGGCATCTTCGGCGGCAGGACAGACGTCATGGACCTAGTGGCGCCCAGCGGCCCCGTCTACAACGCCGGCACCTACAACGCCCACCCGGTCTCCGTGGCGGCGGGCCTCGCCGTGTTGACCGAGCTCGAGACAGGTGAGCCCTACCGCGTGGCGGACGAGGCGGCCCGGCGGCTGGCCAAGGCTGTGGAGGACGCCGCGGGCCGGGCAGGCTTCGACGTGGTGGTTAAACAGATAGCGTCGATGTTCCAGTTCTACTTCAAGAAAGGCGACGTGAAGACGCCGCAGGACGTAAGAGAAAGCGACGAGAAGCTCTACCTAAAGCTACACGAAATAGCCCTCAAACACGGCGTCTACTTGACGCCATCGCAGTACGAGGTGAACTTCACCTCGGCTACCCACACCCGCGAGGTGGTGGAGCAGACGACAGCCGCGTTGGAAGAGGCGTTCAAACAATTAAAAAGAGAGGTCGGGAGTTAGATGTGAGGAACGTAAAGGAGCTCATAGCCAGGTTCCACACGGCGCCTCTCCTCGTCTTTTGGGAATCCACAAAGGCCTGCCCCCTGGCCTGCAAACACTGCCGCGCAGACGCCATCTTGAAGCCCCTCCCCGGCGAGCTCACCACCGCCGAGGGGAAGCGCCTAATAAACCAGGTGGCGGAGTTCGGCGACCCCAAGCCGTTGCTCATAATAACCGGCGGAGACCCCCTCATGAGGAGAGACCTCTGGGAACTTGTGGACTACGCCAACGCGGCAGGTGTCCCAGTCTCGCTGGCGCCCGCGGTCTCCCCCAACCTAAACGAAGAGACGCTCAAGGAGATAAAGGCGCACGGCGTCAAGTCCATCTCCATCAGCCTAGACGGGGCGCGGCCCGAGACGCACGACGAGATGAGAGGCGTCCCCGGCAGCTTCCACGACACCGTGAAGGCCATCAAGACAGCGGTGGAGCTCGGCATCCCTGTCCAAGTGAACACGGTGATCTGGCGTAAGTCGCTCCCGGAGCTTCCCGAGGTTGTGAAGCTGTTGAAAGACCTAGGTATAAAGGTGTGGGAGGTCTTCTTCCTAATCGTGACGGGCAGGGCCAAAGAGGAGCTGGACATAACGCCGGAGCAGTACGAAGCCGCAGTACACTTCCTGGTGGACGTAAGCACCTACGGCATGCAGATCCGCACCGTAGAGGCCCCCTTCTACAGAAGGGCTAAGCTGGAACGTCTCGAAGGCAAGACCTACGACCACCCCCTCTACCGCGACTTGACGGAGAGGCTCCGCAAACTGTTGGGCCCCCCGACTAGGGGCGTGGACCCCGCCATCGTGCCGACTAGAGACGGCTTCGGCATCATCTTCGTGGCGTACGACGGCACTGTGCATCCAAGCGGTTTCCTCCCCTATCCCCTCGGCAACGTGAGGAGGCAAAGCCTCGTCCAGATATACCGAGAACACCCACTTCTGCAGAAGATGCGGAGGGGAGAGTTCGGCGGCAGATGCGGCGTCTGCAGATACAAAGACATCTGCGGCGGCTCCCGCGCCAGGGCCTACGCCTACTTCAAAGACCCGCTGGCGGAGGACCCTGCATGCATCTACCAGCCGTAATCCTCCTCTTCCACGGCTCCCGCGACCATCAACACAACGAGCAAGCCAAGGCCCTAGCCGAAGCCGTCGGCGCGGGCTACGCCTTCATGGAGACGGAGCCTAGATTCGCCGGCGAGGGGCTGGCCATACCCATGTTCATTGCAGACGGCGAAGACTACCGCAAGGCCTTGGCGGCGGCCACGGTCAAGTCGCCCCCCTTGCTCAAGTGGCCCGGCTTCGTTGACTATCTGCGGAGCCTCGGCGCCCAGCTGTACATCTTCCACGGCCCCGACGCCACCGGCGAGGTAAAAGCCACAGGCATACCAGTAGCCTTCCTCTACGGCGAACCCAACGTGGACGCGGCGCCGTGTGTAGACGTCGCGGCGCCCGTCGTGCTAACCCGCGGCTACATCTACAAGAAGATCCAGGATAGATACGGCAGATGCAAAACAAAACTCCTCCCCCCACTGGCAGAGCAACCAGAATTCATAAAATACCTACGCGAAACCATCCCAACAATCCTTAAACACCACTACCCCCATAACATCTAAGCTGAAAAACAATTTGTGAAGCTTCTTACCGGACTTCTATCCCGTTTACTACCACCGGACCTGTCTCCTTCACTTGGCCGATTATCTCGGGGTTAAGGGGCTCTAAGAGGGCCAGGGCGTGATCTACGTTGTTTTTGTCTGTGTATATGACCATGCCTATTCCCATGTTGAAGACCCGGTACGCCTCTGCGGCGTCTACGCCGCGTTTAACCACTTCTTTGAATATACAAGGCACTTCGAAGTTTAGCTCTGCGCCTCTGTCGCCGAGCGCTTTTTTCAGCTTCTTGTAGGCGCCGCCTGTTATGTGGACTGCGCCTGCCACCGCGCCGTTTTTCATGGCCTCGAGGACGGCGCTGTAGTCAGCGACCTCGGCGAGGAGTAGGTGGGCGGCGCGGGTTCCGCAGATCTCCTCCTCCGGCTTGAAGAGCCGGCGGAGCAGGCTGTAGCCGTTAGCGTGGGGGCCTGTGGAGGGTAGCCCTATCAACACATCGCCCGGGTGCGGGGGGCGCGTCTTGGCGACACGGATAGCCAGCACGGTGCAGACCACGTCGATGCCGGACACCACGCCGGGGAGCACCGCAGTCTCGCCGCCTAGGAGCACGGCGCCCACCTCCTCCGCCTTCGACGCCACGCCCTCCACCAACCTGGACACCTTCTCTAGATGCGTCGGCTCCACGGCGACGTAGTCCACCACGGCGACGGTCCTAAAGCCGTCGCACACCACGTCGTTGACGTTGACGGTGACGCAGTCGCGCCCCGCCGTCTCCAGCCTGTCTAGCTCCAGGGCGAGTATTGCCTTCGTGCCGACGCCGTCTACGTGAAGCGCCGTCTCCACGCCGCCCACCTCGACCCACCCGGTGTAGAGGCCCTGGGCGCCCCCTAACCTCCGCGCCACCTCTCTATGCACAGCCCAGTGCTTGTCTATGTCGACCCCCACGTCGCGGTACTTCATGCCCTCATGCAGAGGGTGCAGACGGGGAGCCCCAGTTCTTTGAACACCTCCTCCAGCTCCTCCCAGCCGAGGAAGGTGAGCCCGTCTAGCTCGAGGACGTGTTTTACGTCGTCGGGCGGCACGGCGTTGAATATCATGTGGCTGGCCGGCGGCATCTTAACGCCGTGTGGGCACTGCCTCCTCAGCGGCGGCGCAACGACGGCGGCGTGGACCTCGAGGGCGCCTCCCTTCTCTCTGAGGAGCTTGGCGATCAGCCTAAGGGTCACGCCGCTGATGACGCTGTCGTCCACGAGGAGCACTTTCCTCCCCCTAACCGCCGACTCTATCACGTTGGCCTTCAGCTGGATCACGGCCATCCTCTCCCGTAGCTCGTCTAGAAGCGCGCTTCTGCCCCTCGCCGTGGCCACGAAGGCAGGTATATACGGCTTCCCCAACGCCGCGGCGATGTGGGCGGCGTAGTAGCTACCGGTCTCCGGCACCCCCACCACCACGTCAGGGACGACTCCGATCTTGGCGGCGAGCCTCTCGGCGACCTTCGCCCTCGCGGCGGCCACCTCCACGCCGTCTATCTTGCTGTCGGGTCTCGCCGTATACACAAACTCAAGGGCGCAGACCGGCCCCCGCAGCCCCCCTCCCCTGGCCTCCACCGAGAGCTCCGTTATCTCCAGCTCCTCGCCCGGCGCGAGGCTCCTCCGCACTTCGCCGCCGAGTATCTCCGCGGCGGCGCTCTCAGTAGCCACGATGGCGAAGTCGAAGCCGTGGGTCCCCACCGCAAGGTGCCAAAGCTGTGCGCCCCTCTTCGCCCTCAACACGCCGTCTCTGCCCAGCTCCACGTAGGTGCCGCCGAAGCCGCATCTGACGCCCCCCGGAGACTCCGCACAGCAACCGCCGTCTGGCGAGACGCATCCCACGGCGGCCACGCCCCTCAGCGACCTCTCAGCCTCCCGAGCCAGGTCCACCTCTACCCTCCTCAAGCCACCTCCGTCGTAGACGTAGGCCTCGGCGGAGTCACCCCGGTTCGCCATGGCCTTCAACCCGTAGAAGACCAAAGGCCACAGCTCGGCGGCGCCGCCAAAGCTGTAAACGCCGAGGAGCCCCGCCGACATGTCACCTCTTGAGCCACTCTTTTAAGCTGAGCCACAGCTTAAGCCCGCCCGTTCCTCCCCTCGACACGTCTCTGTCCACCGCCCGCTCGGGATGCGGCATGAGACCCAAGACGTTGCCCCTGGCGACTCCCGCCACGTCGTCAAAGGAGCCGTTGGGGTTCTCCACGTATTTAGCCGCGGCCGAGTAGGAGCCCGACGGCACGTAGCGGCCCTCGGCGTGGGCTATAGGCATGTACACCACCTCCCCCGGCTCGTAGAGGTGCGTAAAGGGGGTCTTCACGTCGACGACCCTCACCCTTATCCACTTAGAGATGAAGCCCGGCGGCTCGTTGGGGGCCAGGGCGCCGGGAAGCAGGCCTGCCTCTGTCAATATCTGGAAGCCGTTGCATATGCCCAACACAGGGGTCCCCCTCTCAGCGTCTTCGCGGACCCGCCTCGCCGCGTCGGTCTGCGCGGCGATGACGCCGGCCCTTAGATAGTCGCCGTAGCTGAAGCCGCCTGCCAAAACCACGGCGTCGTAGAGACCGCTCTTGTAGTCTCTATGCCACACAAGTTCCCCCCTCAGCCCCGCCAGCCCTAAAGCCCTCAACACGTCGTAGTCGCCGTTTGTCCCGGGGAACTTCAACACCGCGACTCTATGCATGGGCCACCCGAACCACCTCGACCACGTGTACGTTGGGGTTCCCCAGTCTCAGATCCCACGCAAGCTTCACGGCCTTCTCCCTGGCCTCGTCCTCGCCGGAGGCCTCCAGCGTCAGGACAAGACACCTGCCGGCCCTCACATCTACGTCGAGGCCAGCCCGGCTGAAGAGCTCTCTCTTTATGGTGTCGCCTTCGGGGTCTCTAACCCCGGGTTTATACGCTATGTTTAGATAAACCGCGAACTTCATAGCCTATACTCCCTAAGCCCCACGCCGGGCTCCCAGAGGAGCACCCTCCCATCTAGGCCGTGCGCCCTCCTCCACCTGTAGACCAGCCTGGTCTTCTCCGCCTTTTCTCTCATGGCGGCCATGTACTCCGGCGACCCTATGTCCCTCCTGTAGAACAGCCCGCCGCCTCTCACAGCGGCCATGCAACGCTCAGACCGGATGTACGCCTCCTCCGGCGTGGCGCCGTAGGCGAGAACCTCAAGTGCTCTAGATCCCAACGTGACGTAGAGGCCGTCTCGCTCCTCTACTGAGGAGAAGAAGATGAAGCACCCTTCCCTCCTAATCACGTCCCAGTCTATCGAGACGGCGCGCCCCTTTGCCAAGTCTTTTCTGTGGGGGTAGCCGAGAGGCGCCGCGGCCTTGACGACAACGTGGCCGTCTTTAAACGTAGGCTTGGCTTTGTGGAGCTTCCCGTCGGCTGTGAGGCTGAAGAGCTCGTAGACGTCCCCCTCGTAGAGGAACAGAGCGTTGAGGGCCTCCGGGTCGCCGAGTCTGCTGTAGTACTCAATCACCACGGGGCCCCTCGCCGTGAGCATCATCTGGCCGCTTATGACGCCGACGTAGCGCTCCCCCACCTCCTTCTGAAGCGCCTTTACGGTGGCCTCCACCGCCTTCTTCGCCTCCTCCACCTCCCCCTCCTCGAGGAACGGCAACGGCGAGACCGTGCCCATGCCGCCGCACTCCGGCCCGAGGCCGTACTCGAAGGCGTGGGGGTTGTCCTGCACAGGGGGGAAGAAGAAGAGGGTCTCCCCGTCGGTGAGCGCTTGCAGGGTGAACTCGACGCCTCGCACGGCTTCCTCCACGAGGACGGCCGTCTCGACATCGTCGTAGTGGGACAGCTGCCTCAACACGTCCTCGGCCCCTTTCTTGTACATCTCGTCGAGCTCCAGATACTGCACGTCGCCGTAGACGACCCTAACGCCTTTTCCCCCGGCCTGTCTAATCGGCTTTATGGCCACCGCGCCGAGGGCCTTGCTGAAGCCGTACGCCTCCTCCACGTTCTTAAACACGCCGTAGATAAGCCTCCCCGGGACTCCATATTTCCACTGCAGAGACCTGGCGAAGTCCTTCCGCATCTCCACCACAGCCAACCTCCTTGACGCTCCTACCACCCTAAACCCCCTCTCTCGCAGGGCGTCGGCCACCCCGGCGAAAAGCGGCTCCTCCGGCCCAATCACCACTAGGTCGGGCGAGAACTCCTCTGCAGACTTAACCATAGCCGCCGGGTCCGTAGGCGGCTGTCTGAAGACGCGGCCTCCCGTCCGCCTGGCGACCTCCGCCAAGCCTGGGTTTAAATGACCAGCGACGGCGCCTACAACGACGCCGGACCTCTCCAAGGCCCACGCAATGGCGTGCTCCCTTGCCCCGTCTCCTACCACCAAGACTTTGTCCATACCCACCCGAAATTCTCAATTTAAAAGCCTATTGAAAAAACACGAAGCGGTAGACGGGGCGTCTGCCACGTCGTTGAATCGTTTGCTTAAAACTGCACAAAGCTTATAAGATGGGAGGTTGTGCCTCCTATGGAACTTATATACGAGGGCAAGGCAAAGCGCGTCTACGCGAAGGGAGACAGGCTGATCCTCGTGTTTAAAGACGAGGTCACGGCCTTCGACGGGACCCGGCGAGATCAGGCGCCGGCTAAGGGAGAGCTGGCGGCGGAGCTCAGCGCCTTGCTGTTCCAGCATCTGAGGGCCGTCGGCGTGGAGAACCACTACGTGGCCCGCGCCGGGCCCAACGCGCTGGAGGTCCTCCGCGCCGAGGCCCTCCCCCTGGAGGTCATCGTGAGGTTCAAGGCCTACGGAAGCTACCTCAAGAGGATGCCCCGCGTAAAGCCCCTCCAGCCGTTCAAGAGACCCGTCGTGGAGTTCCACCTTAAGGACGACAAGTTGCACGACCCCCTAATCCTCCCCCAAGACGCAGTAGAGGGCGGAGTCGCCGCGGAGGAAGAGCTCAGCCAGATGACGGAGGCCGCCGCCAAGGCCGCCGAGGCCCTCAAGACGCTCTACGCCGCGGTCAACTGCGACTTTATAGACGTCAAGTTCGAGTTCGGTCGGGTGGGGAGCCGCCTCCTGCTGATCGACGAGATCTCCGGCGACACCTTCAGACTACTCTGCAACGGCGAGCACCTAGACAAGGAGTATTACAGGAAGACGGGAGACGTGGTGGGCCTAATCCAGCGCTACGACAAACTCCTCAAAATAACCAAAGAGGCACTAACAGCCTGCTACGCCGCAACCCCCAAACCACTCTAGGGGACGCCTCCCCCGGAGTAGTTTAAGAGACGCTTGTTAAGCTATCTAAGCTCTATATCAGTGCTGTGGAAAAAGGTGAGGTTAGAGATCATCGCGATAGCTCCTAGCCCTCTGGGGTCTCTGACCTCCTTCCTAATCTGAGCGGCGGAGGCCCCCTTTGGGGCGGCTCCTCGGCAACCTAATCCCGCCTAGCCCCTCCAGCTGTTAGAGCGTTAAGAGCCTCGGCGAGGTGGTCTGTGTCGCAATCATGTAGGTGGTCAATATGAGGTTTTTGATGAGACGCGCTCTGGTGGCTAGGCCGACTCCGCCTATGTTGGGGGTGAGGTAGGAGGCTCTCTGTGCCACCGAGTTCTCGTCCACGTCGAAATACCACTTCTTTGTGGCAGGATCGACCTTGCCGCCTACGCCCACCACCACGGCGCCCTCCTTGACCATGTCGCCAGTGAGGCGCCAGGGGTTGTCGCTGTAGAGCTCCGGGGGGCGGCCGACGGCGGATATGACGACGTCGGCGTTGCGGACGTAGTAGAGCCTGTCTTTGGAGAGAGCGTGGAGAACCGTCACCGTGGCGTCCATCTGCATGAGCATGACGGCCAGGGGAAAGCCCACAAGCGTCCCCTTGCCCACCACAGTCACGTCGGCTCCCCGCACCTCAACGCCGTATTGCCTAAACAGCTCCAGAATGCCGGCGGGCGTGCAGGGCAGTACGTCTCTGTTGAGGTCGAAGCCCGCCACGAGGCGTTTCTTGTTCTCCGGCGTGAGACCGTCCACGTCCTTCATGGGGCTCAGGCGCTCGAACAGCTTGGCCTCGTTGATATAGGGCGGGAGGGGCTTCTGGATGAGAACCCCCGTCACGTCGTCGGCGTTGTTAAGCCTCTCGATCAGCCTCAGCGCCGCGGCCTCCCTAACCTCCGGCGGCTCTCTATACAGCTCATACACCTCAACCTCCCCGCCCACCTCCTTCACGTCTTTCGCCTTCAGCGACACGTAGCGCCTCTGCGTCTCCAACTCGACGGAGTCGTCGTTGAGGAGCAGGACGGCGAGTTTAGGCGTAATGCCGTACCTCTCCTCCAGCCGCCTCACGTGCTCCGCGGCCCACCGCCTAGCCTCTTTGTGAAGGCCGTCGCCCCTAATCCAGACAACCATGGGGACAGATGAGGTGCATGGGCCTCCCGGAGTCCCGCCACTCTTTTAGTTGAAACTCCACATACGCCCTCTGCCTCTCTCTCCACTGCTGCATCCAGGCCCCGTCGATGTTTAAAATGGCGTAGGTCCTCTCAACCTCCTCCTCTATGTACCTAATGCGTCCCCCCTCCTCAACCACGCGCGGCGCCTTTACCTTCTCCGTCCGCACCTCCAGCCTCCCGTCCGCCACTGCCTGTATCACGCGGGAATACAGCCTATGTTCATACATCAAGACGCGGTCGGCCACTATGCCCAACTTCTCCTCGTAGGGCAGATTCAACGCGTAGATGTCGCCTATGTAGACGGGCCACTGGTCCAGTATGGGGCCCCCGTCCACCGACTCGTCCACTAGGTGCACCGTGGGGCCCGTCACCTTCGCCCCCGCTCTGTACACCTCGGCGTGCACCCGCATGCCGTACATGCCCTTGCCGCCGGCGAAGGGAAGGAGAGAGGGGTGTATGTTGAGGATCCTCCAGCGGTACTGCTCTATGAACGAGGCGCTGAGGATGTAGTCGTACCCCGCCAACGCCACTAGGTCCACGCCGTAGCGCCTAAGCGCTTCTAGAATCTCCCTCTCCCGCGCCGCGCGGGGAACTCCCCGGTGGGGGATAAAGAGGGCATCTACGCCGTAGGTCTCTGCTATCTTCCTCACGGGGGCCTCGGCGTCGCTGTAGATGAGCAGAACCGGCTCGACACCCCTCAAGACGCCCAACCTCACGTGGTCGAAGATAGCCTTGGCGTTGGTGCCTCTCCACGAGGCGAGAACCGCGAGCCTCATGGCCTCACCGCTGTGACGGCGCGTCCACCTGCCACCTCCCTTTCGGCCCAAGCCACGTCTATGTCGTGTAGATATTTGCCGGTGAAGCATGCGTAGCAGACGCCCTCCCCAAGGATTTGGACGAACCTCTCCATAGACATGTAGCGGAGGGTGTCGGCGCCTATCATGGCTCTTACGTCCTCCACATCTCTGCCCCACATCGCCAGCTCTCTCCGCGTCTGGAAGTCCATGCCGTAGAAACACGGCCACCTCACCGGCGGCGACACGATCCTCACATGAACTGCTGTGGCTCCGGCGGCCTTCAGCATGGGCACTATAGACCTTAGGTTTGTGCCTCGTATCAACGTGTCGTCTATCAGAAACACGCGACGCCCAGCCACCAGCTTCTCCACCACGCGGAAGACGGCCTCTGCGTCTCTCTCGCCGGGCGGCTTCAGAAAGACGCGGCCGGCGTAGCGGCTCTTCACCACGGCGTCTACCACTTCGAGGCCCAGCCTCTCGGCGAAGCCGGCCGCCGCGTGTCTAGCCGTCTCCGGCACGTAGCTCACCACGTCCGCACGCTCGGTCTCCTCCTCCGCCAGGGCTCTGCCCAAGAGCCGTCTCACCTCTGCCACCAGCCGGCCCCCCATGCTGGAGGCCGGGTGGGCGAAGTAGACGTACTCCAAGGCGCAGAGGCGAGGCGGCTGGGGGTCCACCTTCCAGGTGGAGATCCTCTCGCCGTAGAGAGCCGCGACGCCGGGGGCCAGCTCCACGCCGTCGCCGTCGAGCGCTATGGTCTCAGAGGCCGCCTTGAACAAGCCGCCTTCATTGCTTACCGCCAGCGGCCTAACGCCGCTGGGGTCTCTCACCGCTAGAAGGCCCCAGGGCAGAAGCGCCACGAGGGAGGCGGCCCCCACGATCCTTCTGTAGACCTCGGCGACGCCGGCCTCCAGCCCCAGCTCCCAAATCGCCCTCGCGAGGCCTTTGGCAAGGGCCTCGCCGTCGAAAGAGGCGGAGGGGTCCAGCTGTCTGTAGTTGACGATCGTCCCGTTAAAGGCGACGGCCAGCTCCAAGTCTTTATACTTGGCGTATACAGGCTGGGGCTGGACGCCGTAGGCCCCCGTGGTGGAGTACCGCGTGTGGAGCAGGGCGGCTGGCGCGTCGTCTGGGGGCTGGCCGATCTTTACAGAGCCGCCGTCTAGATAGGCGTAGCCCACCCCCTCCTGCCCCCTGTGCATGAGCCAAGGCGTCATCTTCGCCACGGCGCTTCCCGCCCCCTCGCCCCAAGCGCCTCCGACGCCGCACATGTCAAAATCTCATGATGCCCCTGAGGTCTTCCACCCCGCGGCGGTACAAAACAGTGCCGCCGCAACGCAACACGAGCTCATCGCCGTGCGCCTCGCCTATCTGCACGCCGGGCCCCTCCTCCCCCGCGGCTAAAAACCTGCCGTTAGACTCGCTGAACAGCAGAAAGTCAAGTCTCGACGTCTCCGAAGGCGCCTTGCACACGTCGACCTCAGCCCCCACCCCGCTGTTGACAGCCATCTTGGCAAGGGCGGCCGCGAGGCCTCCAAGGCCGACGTCGGTGGCGCCGCTGAGTCTGCCGAGCCAGCTCTGGATCACGTTGACGATCTCGCGCTCCGCGCCGTAGTCTACCGAAGGCGGAGCCCCCGCCACGACTCCGTGCATCCTCTTGAGGTACTCGCTACCTCCCACCTCGGCTTTGGTGACGCCCCAGAGGTATATCTTGTCGCCGGGACGCCAAACCGCCTTGTTGGCCTTGGAGACGTCGGCAATTTTGCCCAGCACCACCACAGCGACTGTAGGCTTCACGGGGCGGCCGCCGTATTCGTTGTAGAGACTCACCTTCCCGCCTACGATCGGCACCTCCAGGGCCTCGGCCGCCTCCCTAAGCCCCTCCACCGCCTCTACGAACTGCCAATAGACGTGGGGCCTCTCGGGGCTCCCCACGTTGATGGAGTCAACCGCGGCGAGGGGCACGCCGCCCGTCACCACCACGTTTCTATACGCCTTGACGAAAGCGTTGGCGGCCCCCAGTCTGGGGTTAAGGTAGGTGTAACGGGGGTTGGCGTCGCCCTTAACCACAAGCCCCAGCTGGCCGTACTCATAGAGCTTAAGCACCGCCGCGTCGCCCTCGCCCGGCTTGACCGCGGACCTGACGCCCACGTCAAAGTCGAAACGCATGTATATCCTCTCCTTAGACGCCACGTTGGGCGACGAGAGGACGGCATCGATGGCATTATCTAGAGGGGGCTCGGGTATGTCAGGCAGAGGAGGGGCCTCATACGCCTTGCGCGGCCACTCGAGGTCGGGCGCGCCGTCCGCCAGCTCCGCCGGCACATCAACTACGGCGACGCCCCGCCAAAACGCCCTCACGTGGCCCCCCTCCACGAATCTGCCGGGCACAGAGTAGGGCAGTTCGTACTTCTCCAACGCCGAGAGGAGGCAGGAGAGCTTGTCAGGCGCCACGACGAAGATGAGCCGCTCCTGCGTCTCCGATACCAGAAGCTCCTCCGGCGCCATCGAGGAGTCGCGGAGGTGGAGCTTGTCTAGGTGGAACTCTACGCCTAGGGAGAACCAGTGGGCCAGCTCGGCGAGCGCGGTGGCTAGCCCGCCGCCGCCTAGGTCCTTTATGTACTTAACACAACGCCTAGCCTCCCGCACCGCGTCGATGAGCTTCTTCCCCGTAAGCGGATCCGCCACCTGCACGGCGCCGGGGTCCTCTCCGCCCTCCAGGACCTTGCTGGCGAAGGCCGAGCCCCCAAGGCCGCTCCTATCGGCGCCGAGTCCCACCACCACGATCAAATCGCCGGGCTCCACCCCGCCGGGAGGCACCGCGTCTTTCTCCACGACGCCTACACAGGTGGCCAAGACAATGGGCGTGTGGGTGAAATCTTCGTCGAACCACGTCTCGCCCCCCACCACCGGCACGCCCACCCTGTTGCCGTAGTCAGCTATCCCCTTGACGACGTTGTCCATAATCCACCTAGCGTGGGGGTCGTCAGGCGGCCCGAAGTGCAGATTAACCAGAAGAGCCACGGGGACGGCCCCCACGGTCAATATGTCGCGTATTATGCCGCCCACCCCTGTCGCCGCGCCGTTGTAGGGATCCACCGCGCTGGGGTGGTTGTGCGACTCGATCTTGAAGCTGACATAGACTCCCCGCTCCACCTCGACCAGAGGCGCGTCCGTGCCCCTCCCCCTCACCACCCAAGGCGCCCGCCCCGGAAGCCTCCTCAGCCAGCGCCTGGTGGACTTGTAGGAGCAGTGCTCAGACCAATGCGACGTGAAGAAGGCGAGCTCGGCGCCGGTCGGCTCCCGGCCAAGAGAAGACTTGATCAAGACAAGCTCCTGTTGAGTAAGACCCATGGACCTCGAAACTTGTAGACTATAAAAATTTAGCTGACCAATTAAAAACACTACAGAAGACGGGCGGGCAAACCCCCCACAATTTACTCAATCACTTAAATAAACGCAGACGGCCCACGCAGCAAAAGCCCTCCGCACCTGAGCCAGCCACGTCTTTAAGACCGGAACCAGGCTTCAACACGCAACTAGGCGGCCACCCCGCGGGGTCCCCCGCGGCTAGACCCCTTCGGTGCCTCCACAAGCGGCCCGCGGCGCTCAGTGGCGTGAGCAACAACCCGCGTTGACGTTCAGCGTATCTCTCACCGCCGTCGTCCCTAGACGCCAACCCGAGACGGAGGACGTGCCGCTCCGCGTCGCCGCGTAGCTGGAAATGGCGAACTGCATCTAACGTTTTCGTGTGTTTACCTTATATTTAAGCGGCTTGTGTGGGTTATGAAGGTTGCCGTGATTATGGGCTCCATAAACGACTTGGAGGTCATGAAGGAGGCGTTGGAGGTGCTGGAGGCGCTTGGCGTACCCTACGAGGCCCGCGTCGTCAGCGCCCACAGGACGCCGGACTTCATGGCGGAGTTCGCAAAGAGGGCTGAGGAGGAGGGGTTTGAGGTAGTCATCGCGGGGGCTGGCGGCGCGGCGCACCTCCCCGGCATGACCGCCTCCCACACCCCCCTGCCGGTGATAGGCGTCCCCATACCCACGCGGCACCTCGGCGGCCTCGACTCGCTCCTCTCCATAGTCCAGATGCCGAGGGGCACCCCCGTCGCCACCGTGGCCATAGGAGGCGCCGCCAACGCCGCCTACCTGGCCGCCAGGGTACTAGGCGTCAAGTACCCCGAGGTGAGGGAAAAAGTGAGGAGACACATGGCGCAGATGCGAGACGACGTCCTCTCGAAAAGCTTCATAAAGTCTTTTAAGCCATAGCTTAAAAACAAAGGAGGCCTCCACAGGTTCCGAAAAGATTTTTTAAACACATGTTTTAAACGACATGCGTCTGCTGGTGCTCGGCGGGGGTCAGCTCGCCTTGATGACGTGCTGGGCCGCCGCGAGGATGCCGATGGAGTTCCTGGCCCATGACCCAGACCCGCGGGCCCCGGCGTATAGATGCGCAAAGAAGGCGGAGGACCCCCTCCGCGCGGTCGACGAGGCGGACTACGTGACCTACGAGTTTGAAAACGTAGACGAGGCGGTGGCCGACTACGCCCAGCGGCAGAGAAAGCTCAGACCCCACATAGACTACCTCAAGCTTAAGAAGAACAGGATCGCGGAGAGAGAGACGCTGGAGGGCCTGGGCGTCCCGGTGCCCCGGTGGACCGTGGCGAGAAACCCCACCGAGGCTCTCGAGTTAGCGGAGAAGTTCGGCAGAGCCGTGGCTAAATGGCCGGCGGGGGGTTACGACGGTAAGGGCCAGTACCTCCTCCCCCGGGAGACGCCGGAGGGAGGGCCCCTCCTCGTGGAGGAGTACGTAGACCTCAGGCGGGAGTTCTCCATAGTCGCCGCAAGGGGGGAGGACGGCGACGTCTACTTCTACCCGCCCGCCGAGAACTACTACGTCGACGGCATTCTGGTCTGGAACTACGCGCCGACTGAGGCGCCCCCCGAGGCGTATAGATACGTCGAGAAGATCCTCGGGTGGCGTAAATACGTGGGGGTCCTCGCCGTCGAGTTCTTCGAAGATAGGGAGGGCCGCATCCTCGTCAACGAGATTGCGCCGCGCGTCCACAACAC
>Ga0209739_100353_pt1 | contig 19309 bp, 18 predicted proteins | sample JossMetagenome_2_FD_184729 | JGI IMG/M metagenome (GOLD analysis project Ga0209739, IMG submission 184729) | Hot spring sediment microbial communities from Joseph's Coat, Yellowstone National Park, USA - JC3_ASED (SPAdes) (version 3) | ecosystem: Environmental > Aquatic > Thermal springs > Hot...
GTTGAAGTGCCAAGGGACTTTGGTGGAAAAGCTTGACTCCCAAGGGGTTTTTCCTTGTTTTCACAGGCCTTGTAATCCTTACCGTTTCAATTATACTCCAGAAATGGTTTGTGTCTTTTCTTTCTATTCCGTTATTCTTGCCCGTTCTCCTAGCCATCTATCAGACTCCCATAGACCCTTCTCTTTTACAAGTTCGTCGTGAAATTACTCCGGGCACAACATTTGTAGGGGACACTATAAGGGTAAAAATCGCTGTGAAAAATCTTTCTGGACGAGACGTCCTCCTCGAGCTCAAAGAAAAGTTACCTAATAATTTAAAAGTTGACGAGAAGCTTCCCCACGTGTTGATAGCTTTGAAGCCCCACCAAGACTTCGAGTTTGTCTACGCTTTGTCTTCTGATCTGAGAGGCCATTTCCCAGTAGGGCCCCTAGAGGTCTGGCAGTTGGATCCGTTTCTTGTCACTCGGAGAAAGGTTTTAGAAGTGCCACCGGAGGCTGTGGGTTTCCTGCCCCGTATACATAGGGTTAGCTATCTGAAAATGCCATATGCGCGGACAACTCACATGGCTGGAGAGGTACCCTCAAATACGCCTGGCGAGGGCTTCGAGTTCCAGGAAGTAGCAGAAGCGCATGAGCTGACAGGTAAAAGAATAAACTGGAAGGCCGTCGCAAAGTCTAGAAAGCCTTTCGTGAATACATATCGTGTAGAGAAGTCTCTGGAATGCCTAGTTGTCTTGGATGTGCCAAGCAATAGACTGCTTGGCAAAGAATTGACAAACGTAGTTGTAGACAAGATGGTGGAGCTGACAGCCACACTTGTAAACTATTTGACAAAGAGGGGGAACAGGGTATCCCTACTCGTGACTGGTAGCTACCGTGACTGGGTCAGGCCAGGCTTCGGTAAGAGACACATGCTCAGGATTCTTCATTCACTTGCTGATGTCAAGTGCCTCGAGTTTCAACCGCTCGTAGACTTTTCTGAAGTCTTTCAGCTTACCGCCCCGTTTCTAACCAAGAGTGGATCCCTGATCTTCGTTGTTTCGGCCTTCACCGAGCCTTCCGGCAACGGTGTTTTGAAAGAGGCGGTTTCCAGGGGCTATACAGTTGTACCTATCGCCATTAATCCATTTAGGATCGTTGAAAAATACTGCAAGGGAGAGAAAAAACAAGTAGTCAGTAGACTAAGCGAGGTCTGGGAGAAAGGAATAATTGGAGTAATTGGCTCAGGTAGAGATCTGAAGATTGACTTCCAGTTGCTCAGATTGGTTGAGGCGATGTTAAGTGCATATACGTGAACTTGTCACCGCTATAGCTATTTTCTCTATTGTCGCCCTAGAGACAGTGGTGCTTGTTCCATCGCTGGTGATTCAGCTTATACTTATCCTAATATTTACTGGGACTTTAATTTCCTATTTTTCTAAAAGTCCTCTTCTGCTAAACGTGTTTACTAGCGCTTACTGTATATTTTTGGCGCTTCTAGGCGCATTAAACTATCCGGCTGGGGTTCTTTTTGCCCAAATAATCACCATACTGATTATTAGAGACTTCTTTGAGATTCTCATGTACAGTGAGGTCCGGGGAGTCTACTATCTTGCAAGGTACTATTTGCCATTTTACTCCGTCATTATCTTAATCTTCTACCTCTGGGTCTCGATTAGTCAAGAACTTTCAAAAAGGCTCCCAATTCAGGCAATTGTCGTGGCTACAGTTGGTATTGCCCTCATCTATATCTATGCTGTCCGTTGCCTTAGAAGGCTGGACTAGACGTTGTATAGTTTTCTCAGCCTCTCGATGACTACAGGGATTACTTTATCTGCTTGCTCGTTGGCGTCTATCTCGACCAGTCTTCCACGCTCCTTGTAGAACAAGATTATTGGTGTAAATTGCTCCCTGTAGATTTTTAGACGCTCCATTATGACTTCTGGGGTGTCGTCTTTGCGTTGGATGAGTGGAGTTCCACACTTGTCGCATATCCCTGGCACCTTTGGCGGCATGTACTTTATGTGGTAAATCGCCCCACAGTTTGGGCATACCCTTCTTCCGCCCAGCCTTTCTAGTATAGTTTCGTCCCTGGCCTGGAAAAGGAAAGCCCACTCCGGCCTGGCAAACTGTTCAAGGGCTTCTGCTTGCTGAAGTGTTCTCGGGAACCCGTCAAGGATAAAGCCCTTCCTACAGTCGTCCATAGAGAGGCGTTGCTTTACAACCTCGATCACTATGTCGTCTGGGACGAGTAGACCCTTGTCTAGAAATTCTTTTACCCTTTTTCCGAGCTCAGATCCCTTCTTTATTTCTTCTCTGAAGATGTCGCCAGTAGAAATGTGGGGTATCCCGAATTTCTCTGAGACAGCTTTTGCATATGTGCCTTTACCCACGCCGGGGGGACCAATGAAGACCAGTTTCATACACGTTTTGCGAGTTGACCATGTTCTTTAACTTTTCTATATACAAGTGTGATATAACATGTCAGCTGTAGGCTTTCCTTTGTGTAAAACATGGAAAGACAAATATGTTTTTTGTATTTTACTTTCTTGAACAAAATGACCTGGAACTTTGAAGACCTAGTTGTAAAAGCTGTTTCTCACGGCGAAAAGCTAGGCGCAACCTACGTCGAGGCGCGTTACCACTCTATTTCGAGAAGTGGGCTCTCGGCCCGCAACGGGGAGATTATAGGGGCTGAGAAGTCTTTTTCCCAGGGAATAGCTGTAAGAGTAATTGTTGATGGCTCGCTGGGTTTTGCTTCTACGAGCTCACTTACACAGGAAGACGTCTTGGCAACAGTAGAAAAAGCATACAAGAAGGCGAAGTCTCATTCAAAGCTACAGAAGAAGCCAATCGTGTTTAGCGAGGAAAGGCTTGGAAGAGTCACGTACGAGGCGGCAGCCAAGGTTAAGCCAGAAGACGTCGACTTCCAGGAGAAAAGCAACTATCACAAGGAACTCTGGAAAAATGTAAGCACAGCTATCAGCCAGGCCAAAGTCGCAACCATGACGTCTTTTTACGGTGAAAGCCTCGAAGAAAAAATAATCGTTAACACAGATGGGGCATACATAAAGAGCAGGATACCCAGGCTCTCCCTAGGATACAACGTCGTAGTGTCCTTGCCGAGCAAGGGCGTGATACAGAGATTCTTCTCGCATGCAGCCTCCGGTGGATATGAACTTATAAACCAGTGGAATGTACACGGCTATCTGCCAGAAGACGTTAAAACATTTGAAAAAATACTGCTAGAGGCAACTAAGCCACCAGTAGACACGCCTGTCGACGTCGTTGTTGGAAGCGAGATAGTTGGGCTAATGGTACACGAGAGCTGTGGACACCCCAGCGAGGCAGACAGGATACTTGGCAGAGAAGCTGCACAGGCTGGAAAAAGCTTCATCAAGCCTAACATGCTGGGCGAAAGGATCGGAAGCGAATATGCAACAGTAATTGATGACCCAACTATTCCCGGGAGCAACGGCTTCTACCTCTACGACGACGAGGGGGTTCCAGCTAGGCCAAGGTACCTCTACAAGAACGGCATAATCAACGAGTTCCTGCACAATAGGTGGACGGCCTCCATCTTCAATACACACAGCAATGCGGCGGCAAGGGCTATGAGCCACGAGGGAGAACCGATTGTTAGAATGGCTAACACCTACTTTGCCCCCGGCGACCACACGTTTGAAGAACTAATCGAGGACATTAAGTTCGGGGTATACATCAAGAGCTATATGGAGTGGAACATCGACGACGAGCGGTGGAGCCAGCGGTACGGCGGGCTGGAGGCATACCTAATCGAGAACGGAGAGCTAAAGGGGCTCGTCAGGAACCCCGTGCTCGAACTAACAACAAAGACATTTTACTCGAGCGTGGACGCCGCAGACAAAAACCTAGCCTTCTATGCGGGGACATGCGGCAAAGGAGAGCCAATGCAGGGTGTACCTGTCTGGTTTGGTGGCCCAAATGTTCGTGTAAGAAACATTAAGTTGAGGGTGATAGGATGAGCAGGGAAATGTTGATAGAGGTTGGAGAAAAGATAAAGCAACATGCGTTGAAGGCTGGCTTCGAAGAAGTAGCCGTAATGACGTATAGCCGAGAAAGCGTAATGGTAAAGTTTGCGAACGGGGAGCCAAGCGTTGTCCAGAACTGGACAGACCGTGTAGCTGGAGTATACCTTGTCAAGGGCCAGAGGATACTGGGAACAGACATCCCTATACACAACCTCGACCAGGTCTACAAGACCATAGACTCGCTGTTGACTATGCATGAAAAAATCCCGCCCTCGATGCTCTACGCTCCGTTGCCTAGCCCAGAAAAGCATGAACCACTACCAGGACTAGTAGACCAGAAGCTATTAAAGGCAATAGAAGACCCGTCGCCCGTCTCAGAGGCCATTGTCGAGTCTGCCAACAGGTACAAGATCGACACCTTCGCCGGCATGGTACAACTCACGTATGAACAAAAATGCCTAGTAAACAGTAAAGACGCACAACTCGTAGAGGACTCTACATACCTAAAGGTCTACCTAAGGTCTTTTGCCGGAGATGGTTCTGGACAGTGGAGCCTTGGCTCAAGGCGCCTAGACATGAAGAAGATAGAGGAAGTCGCCGAGACCGCTTCCAGATTTGCATATGAGTCTAGGAGGCAGGAAGAATACCCACCCGGCAAAACAAACATCCTGCTTTCACCAATGGTTGCCGGGAACTTCTTTAACTATATCGCCGACATGGCTACAGCTTCTTCCATAATGATGGGCTTCTCGATATTCATGAACAAGAAACCCGGCGAAAGAGTGGCCACAGAAAAACTGACGCTGTTAGACGACCCAAGGAACCCTGAACTGCCAGGCTCCACCTCTTTTGACGACGAGGGCCTGAGAACCTACAGCAAACCCATAATCGAGAAAGGGGTATTGAGCAATATACTCCACAACACGAAGACAGCGTCCAAGATGGGTGGCAAATCTACCGGAAACGCCGGCATGATATTCCCACGTGTATGGAACATAAATATACATCCAGGAGACCACAGCTTTGAAGAGCTACTCGCAGAGATGAAGGAGGGACTCGTAGTCACGAACAACTGGTACACCAGGCTACAGAACTACATAGAGGGAACATTCAGCACCATACTCAGGGACGCTATACTCATAGTCAAAAACGGCGAAATAGTTGGAGCCGCGAAAAAGCTTAGGATAGCGGACAGTTTCCCAAGAATACTACAAAACATAGTTGCACTTGGAAAAGAAACATATGACATGTACTGGTGGGAAGTAGAGACCCCCACTAGGACACCATACATCCTAGTAAAGGAGGTCGGCACCTCTAAACACACAGCCTAATTATAAACTACTTTTTCTCTCTTTTTCTTCACGAAGAAAAAATATTGCTATAAAAACTAGCAAGGCTGCTATAAAAGCCATTGTTATGATCAGGTATGGGCGCCAAGCCGGTGGAATAAACACTTCTTGTCTCCTAGTAGCGGTTGCCCGGTCAAGCACGCTGTCCCCCGAGTAGAGCTCAACCTCCACTGGGGCGTTTCTCACATCCGGAAACACCAGTTCCTGTTTCTCGTTTACATAGAGGTATACCTTCCTGGCCTGGTCTGGGGTCGTAAGAGCCCTAACGTAAACATAGCCACTCGTTGTGCCAACGTTCTGTACCACTACATGCAGACCGTCGCCGAGAACCTCTGCAGAAACTATTTTTGCTTTAACCTCCGGCGGTTCGCCCACCTTTACAAGGCCCGGTATAACTAGCTGGAACACATAGAAGTCTGGCGCCTCTTGCTCGTTGTGGTTTACCCACACGAGCCTTCCCTGGGTTTCCTGCGGACCATGCGCGTAGGGAGGCTCCCACCTATAGCCCTTTAGGACTGTCCCGTTGAAATATACCTCTAGGACGTCCAGCCAGCTACGCGGGTCGGTGCTTGTAAAACTGTCCCTTACCTTAACTTCAAAAAGTGAACCATTAAGTTGCCTCACATAGTTGCTCGTGTTTAGCCATATCTTTACAGAGATAATGTAGGCTCCTGGGAACTCCTGCATTCTTCCCGTGCCCGTAACGTCACATAGCACCGTCTCTCCATACCTCTTCTCAAGCGACTTTAATACCTGGTACTTGAGTAGCTTTGGGTTGTCGCTAAACATTAGTAGCGAATAGCTTATCATCCGAGCAATAGACTGGTTCATGTCTCTTGCCACATCTGGATCGTTGAGAAGGCTTTTCCCGTCTACCGTGAATGGATGAAGCTTCTGGTCTACGGTCACGGTTCCGTCAGAGTTAAAAGTTAGACGGAAGTTGAGCCCTATCCAGTACCGTGGCTGGGCCCGGATATTGATGGCCTGCAACGTCAGGCTCAAAATGAAGACTGTTGCCAGTATTGCCCCGAGCTTCCTCACATTATTCACCTCTAAAGTGGTACTCCACATATTCGAGTGTAAGGTAGCTTGGTATCGCCGTGCTAGACAGAGAAGAGCCATAGTACTTGGTTTCCTCGACACCAAACAGTATGTGCCTCGCACTGTATATCCCGACGTTTGGTACGAGGCCGTCAAGCATGTCGACGTCTATCCATCCATAGGGGTCGACGTATACTTGTGGCCACATATGGCCTCCCCAGTGGCGGAGAAGATTTTCCCCCTCAGCTTCTATTGTGGAGAAGTTTAGCCACATGTCCTGGTTGTATTTTTCCAATATGATGCCGAATGCTGTCCTCGAGGGTATCCCAAGAATCCTTGCTAGGGTTACGTAGACATCGGCAACCTCCACACAGTCACCCGTTATAGCGTAGCCCCTCCATGTACGCGTTAATGCGTGGTCGCTACCAGCCCTTCCCATATAGACTTGGTAGTTTACTCTCTGGACTACCCATTTTGCTAGTTTTGTGACTGTCTCGAGGGGGGTATTTGCTGAGGCAACCTCTCTTGCTATCTCAATCAAGGTTAGGTTGTATATGTCCCAGTAGCCAGAGGTAGTAGTGTATTTCTTGACGAGGCCGAAGGGGGGCCAAGCGCCTTTATGTGCAGACTCGTCTATGTGATAGCTGTAAACTGTTACCCTGTATGTGACATTTATCCAGTATTTCCTGCCGGGGGCCGCCTCTATGAATACAACCGCATACGTATTTCCATCCTCGTCTACCACGTACCTGATAGGAGAGGGATTCATTGATACAACGAAGCTCTGTTGGTAGGACGTGTTTTGAGGCACGGAAACGTAGACATAGTCGCGAATAGTAGTATTATAGTCGTTTTTTAGTAGGAAGCCTCCAGTAATGGTATAGGTAACACGTCCCGTTATTATAACGCCCCTAGTTTCCTCATGCGTGACTGCGATGAGGCTTGATAATAAGATTAAAAATAACATGGATAATGCTTTCTTCAATTTGTATCACTATTTTATGGAGAATTTTAGGTGTTAAAAAGTGTTTTGCTTCCCTGGACAAATTATTTACATGGAAGTATCCTAGTTCCAATCCTTAAATCTACGGCGTCGAGGATCTTGTCTAGATGCGAGATCACAGATACTTTCCTAGTCTTCTGTGTGTAGAGGGCTGCTGCTTCAACTTTTGGCCCCATGCTCCCCTTTGGGAACATGCCGTTTCTAACCATTTGGAGAGCTTCTCCTGCACAAAGCTCTGGGAGCAACCGTTGCGTCGGCTTTCCATAGTCGAGGTACACCCCGTCGACGTCAGTTAGGATCACGAACCTGGAGGCGTTAAGCTCGGAGGCGAGGAGTGAGGAAGCTAAGTCTTTGTCTATAACGGCGTCTACTCCCTCATAGCCCTCTCCACTCTTTATAACAGGTATGCCGCCGCCCCCCACGGCGACTACTATGTCAGAGTTTCCTATAAGCCTCCTTATAACGTTTAGTTCGAGTATTCTCCGTGGCAGTGGCGAGGGGACAACCCTTCTCCAACCTTTGCCTGGTACATATACAAGATCCCATCCCTTCTTTTTCAGTTCCTCGAGCCTGTCTTCTGGGTAAAATGGGCCTATAGGCTTGGATGGAGACCTAAACGCTGGGTCGTTTGGGTCAACTTCTACACGTGTAGTTACAACGGCCACGTCTAGGCTTGGATCAGCAGTCGAAATGACCTGTTGTATCATGTAGCCTATGAGGCTCTGGGTCATCGCTCCACATGCATGTAGTGGCATGGGCGGCACGTCTATTGTTGTCTCCTGCTGGAGGTACAAGTTACCAACTTGGGGGCCATTTCCATGTGTTATTATAAGGCTATACTTCTCGGCCAACTGGACAATGTAAGTAGCTATCTTAGAGAGGTTGGAGAGCTGCTCCTCGAAAGTGCCTCTCTGTCCTGCCCTTATTAGTGCGTTACCTCCTAGGGCAATTACGACTAGTTCTTTGCTCACATGAATATATGCGGGAAGTTTTTAAAAATATTTAGCAGAAAATTTATGAAGAAAAATAATTTGGGAAAACAGGATATACAATAATTAATACCAGGCAAAAAATGGGGAACTATAAAATATAGGAAAACTATTCAAAACTTTTCACAGTCTTGTCTATCTCGTTCTCTATCTTCTTGTATAGTTCTAGAAGCTCTCTGCCTTCCTTTGTTAGCCTAGCCCAGCCCTTTGTGGCCCCACCTCTATGGAGCTCTACGAGTCTAATTCCAAGGCTGTCCTCGAGCTTTTTCAAGTATGACCATGCAAAGCTGTATGAATATCCAAGTTTTTGGGCTGCGGCTTGTAACGAGCCCGTCTCATCTATTGCCAATAGAAGGTCTACGCCGCCCTTGCCCAGTACTGGTTTACCGTTCTTTGTAAACCACACTTTATAGTTTACTTCTATCCCATAGTCTTTTAGTGTCGTGCCTACCCACCAGCTATTGGAGGAAAGACCGCAATTGTATCTCCATCCTTTAGTTCCTGCGTTGTTACAAACTGTATGTGTCGACCATTAATAAGTATTATACGGTCCTTTCTGTAGGACCCATCCTCGAATATCTCATTGTAGAATTCTTTTCCCAGCTTCTCAGAAGCCTTAACGACTGCATCCTTCAGTGTCCCGTCGCATTCAACTTCAATTTCTTTTGTATTGTATGTTTCTCTCAGGGTTGCAAACAGTAGAAATTTTACCTTTACCATTTTCCCCTCTTTTTATCTCAAAAACAGGAATAAAAAATTTTACCCCGAAGGACTAAAAGAAAAAAGAAAAATATTTTTTAGAGCTCTATGCCTAGCTCTTTGAGCTTCTCCTTTGTTGGAACTCCGTCGACCCAGCCTCTCAGCTTGTAGTACTCCGCTAGCATCTTGTCGAGCTCTACCACTTGGCCTTTGACGGGGCCCTCGGGCATTGGCTCCTTTGTTAGTCTTGGAGGCAAGGTGTCGTCTTTGGCGCCGAAGCCGTAGAGGGACATTATGTATCTTTCTAGGTTATAGATCCTTTCACCTATCTTCAACACATCGCTGTCAGTGAAGTTAAAGCCTGCAATGGTGTTGAAGAGGTCTGCATAGTCTTTAGCTCCTATCTCGAAGGTTGTGAAGAGACAATTTACAGCCGAGTTGACTACGCTTGTAAGATCCTGGAAGATTTTGACCCACTGGGCTTTTCCTTCAGGTGTCAATGGGTCGATCTTCTGCGGTATTCCAAGGATCTCGGGCGAGATTGTGTAGCCTGTTACGTGGCATCCTCCCCTGTTAGCGGTTGCATAGTTTAGCCCTATGCCTTTCGAGCCTCTAGGGTCGTATGCTGGCATTTCGAGGCCCTTTACGCTCATTGATAATTCTGGTGCACCGTACATTTCTGCTAGCCTCTTGCTTCCCAGGGCGAGTTTTGCGCCGAAGCCTGCCTTGTAGGCCGTGCGCCAAACAGCTTCAACAACTGCCGCGGCGTTTCCAAACTTCATGTCCATGCCTTGCAGGTCTTCCTCTGGTATGTATCCCTTCTCGTACAGCTCCATCGCAGTTGCAATGGTACTACCCATAGTGATTGTGTCGAGACCTAGCTCGTCGCAGAGGTGGTTTGCCTTGATGACTGCGGCTAGATCCATTACTCCTGTATCATTGCCAAGCGCCCAGATGGACTCGTACTCTGGTCCCTCGCTGTACATTATCTGGTACGGTCCAAACGGAACCTTCACGACTCTCCCGCACCCTATCTGGCAGCCCCAGCATGGCCTCCTCTTTATTAGGTATGTCTTTTCAAGTGTCTCTCCGCTTATCTTGTCGGCTTCTGGGTTGTAGCCGAATTGCCAGTTCTTGTAGGGGAGCATCCCCGCCTGGTTGATAATGTTTATTAGAACGGCTGTACCGTATTTTGGCAGTCCTCCTCCGGTAACTGGGTTCTTCCTGATCCTCTCTATTAGGTTCTTTGAGAGCTCGCGGAACCCTTCTGGATTAGCGATTTGTGGTTTTTGGTTTCCTGAGACGACTATTGCTTTTAGCTTCTTGCTTCCCATTATTGCGCCTACTCCTGTCCTGCCAGCTGCCCTGTGCTCGTCGTTCATGATGTTCGCAAACAGAACGAGGTTTTCGCCTGCGGGCCCGATACATGCAACGCTGACGTTTTCGCCTTTGACCCTGCTCTTCAGTATACGTGTAGTGTCGAAAACGTTTCTGCCCCAGAGGTCAGAAGCATCTTTTATCTCTACGTGTCCATTGACTATTTCTAGATAGACTGGTTTCTCTGCAGCGCCCTCGATAAAGATCATGTCGTAGCCTGCAAACTTCATGTATGCGCCGAATTCTCCTCCAGAGTTTGCACTAGCAATAGAGCCTGTGAGTGGAGACTTGAGGGCCATCACGTGGTGTCTGCCTGGAGATGGGACTCCGGCTATGCCCGTTATTGGTCCCGTTGTAAAGGCTAGAACGTTTTCTGGTCCTAGCGGGTCAATGTCCTTTGGAGAGATGCCCTTAGCCATGTACTCCTTGAGGTATCTGTGATAGAATACGTATAGGGCGTAGCCCTTGCCGCCAATGTATTTTTCTGCTACTTGTGGGTCAATTGGTTCCTCTTTAATGGTATTGTCAGAAAGGTTTACCGTTAAAATCCTGTTTACGTAGCCGGCTTTCATTTTTGGTCAAGTATTATTTTTTCTTAGAAATATTTATATTCTCCGTTATTTTTAAACATGAATATCAAAAATTTTACCTAGAAAATTTTAAAATTGTCCAAATGTAAAAACCCGCGTGATAGACACAGGCCTGCTTTCAAGTTTAGCCAATGCTCTTGCACCTTCGGGCTTCGAGAAGAACGTTCGGGAAATCATCGCCGAGAGGCTCACCGAGCTCGGCTATGAGCCTGTTACAGATAATATTGGAAACGTGTACGTCGTGTTGGGCGAGGAAAGGCCAAGCCTTCTGCTTGCGGCACACATGGACGAGGTTGGACTTTTGACGTCTTTTATTACAGATAATGGTTTCCTTAGGGTCACGCCTCTAGGCGGGGTTACTCCTGAGGGGCTTCCGGGACAGGTCGTTGAAGTGTTAACAGCGAGGGGCACCGTAGAGGGCGTGATAGGGAGTACTCCTCCGCATCTAAGGACGGGGCCCTCGAAGGAGCTCTCAATTGATGACCTTTATGTTGATATAGGTGTTTCCACGAGGAAGGAGGCAGAAGAAAGGGGCGTCGAGGTAGGGACACCTATAAGTTTCCAGGGAAACTTTAGAGACCTCGGAGACATCATAATAAGCAAGGCCCTGGACGACAGGGTTGGATGCTACGCGTTGCTAAAGGCACTGGAAGAGGGGGTCAAGCCTAGAAGGGGTAGCGTCATTGTAGCCTTCACGGTCCAGGAGGAGCTGGGGCTGAGGGGGGCATCTGTCCTTGCAAAAGAACTTGAGCCCAACTATGCTGTTGCTGTTGAAGGTACTCTTGCAAACGACGTGCCAGGCGTGCCGCCCGAAAAATACGTTACTAGGCTGGGTGCTGGCCCAGCTATCAGAATTATGGATAGGAGTATGGTTGCTGGTGTAGAGTTCTTCCGTCATATCAGGACGCTCGCGGAGCAGAACTCTTTGCCGTACCAGCTACAGGTATCTCCATACAGCGGGACCGATGCCGGAAGCTTCCTGGTTCACGGTGCGACTGTCTCTACAGTCTCCGTACCAGTCAGGTATATCCACTCGCCAGCGTCTCTAGCCAGCAAGAGGGACATCGAAAACACGACTAAGCTTTTGCAACTATTGATAGAAGACCCGTTCCCGTGACGTGGGTCACTCATTGATGGCATATTTTTCTCTGCAGATTTTTTCTGCCCTTTCCATGTCCTCATACGTGTTGATATTGAATGTCTCGATTTCTGGTCTCGCGAACACCTGGTCTACTGGGACATAGTTTATTCTTAGCCTTTTCAGGGTGCTGGATATTTGTAGCATGTTCTTGGACAATGATTCTTTTACTGCTTCTAGGGCTGGCACGACCCTGTATATTGCTATAAGTGGCTCTATGTAGCCGCTAGGCCAGATAGGTATCGCCGCGTCGAAATCCTGGATTTTTGCTTTAAGCCTAAGGAGCGAGGAGGCTTCAAGGAAAGGCGTGTCGCTGGGAATAACTATGACCGTGTCACCTGTTGAACTGGTAAGTGCGGTGTAGAGGCCTATGAGGGATGCTTGGCTGTTTATCGCGTCTCTTATTATTCTAATGTTTGTCCTTTGCTTTAGGTCTTCGAGCTCCACTTTAAGCATGTTTTCTTGTTCCTCTGTATGGACAACAATTATTATGCTTGGCTCTAGTTTTTCGAGTTTTTCTATCAGGTTCATGAGTATTGGTTTTCCGCATATGCGTAGTAGTGGCTTGTAGCTGTTTCCCAGTCTTTTTCCCTCGCCGCCCGCAAGTATCGCTACCTCAAGCAACCCTGTGCACCACTTTTGTTTTGTAATGATTGGTCACGGAAAAAACATATATTTTTAAGAGCAAGCTAGTGCTTATGAGTCATAAAATAGCGCGGATTTCCCATTACTTCATTTCTTTCCTGGAACTCGCGATAGCAATCTTGCTTGGTGTCAGCGTTCTACTGTCCCTCTTCAAGCTTGCAGGAGAAGCCGTCGACCTTGCTGTTACAGCGACCTTTCAGCGTCAACACTTTGTCACCTTTCTGGACGAGGCACTCTTAATGATTGTGTCAATTGACCTTATGCGCACCCTGATAACGGGTATACAGGAAAAACACATCTCCGTGATCATTGTCATAGAAGCCGCCCTCATTTTCATCGTGAGGGAAATTATAACCATGGAGCTCCGCGATGTGTCTGAAACAAGGCTTCTCATCTATGTAGTTGTTTTCGGGGCCCTCTTTGTAGCTTGGCTAATTGGAAGAAGGCAGGTAGGGATTCAATCACAGGACGAGGTATAGCCCGACAGCTTCTCGTGGAAAATCCTTCTAAATGTCTCGAATGCTTCTTGCCCCCACAAGACAACTCTTATCTCTTTCAAGTTATTTAGGCTTGGCGAAAGCTCCTTGACTACGTCGGCCATTATTTGTGCACATCGCTCGTAGGGGTATCCATAGATGCCAGTAGATATTGCTGGAAGGGCTATGCTCGATTGTCCCAGCTCCTCGGCCTTGAGGATAGAGTTGCGTATAGCATTTCTGAGCTTGCCGTCGCCCTCGGGGTCGCCAAACTTGGGGCCAACCGCGTGGACAACGTATTTGGCCTTGAGTTTCCCAGCAGTGGTCACGGCTACTTCGCCTTCTGGGACAGGGCCGTTCCTTTTCACCCATTCATCGCTCTCTTTCTGTATTATTTCTCCACCCTTGCGGACTATGGCTAACGCGACTCCTCCCCCGTGCTTGAGATAGCTGTTAGCCGCATTGACAATGACGTCTACGTCTTGCTCGGTGATGTCTCCCTGGATAAGCCTCACAGTAACATTCCCGATCTTAAAACAGGTTTGAACCACGACAAAAAATATTTCACTGGAAATAAAAAGGTTATTGGAGAACCAATGCCGAAGATTACTATTCCCGAGGGCTACACGCTCATAGTTGAGGGCGAGGCTTCTTTTAGGGTTCTAGGCGGAGAGCTTAGAGCCTATGGATCAATACTTGAGGCGGACCGCGAATACACCGTGGAGCCGCTAAGAGCTGTTCCACTCTACGCATTGAAGGATTCAGAGATAGACCTGTATACTGGCAGAGTATCCTTTGTTAAGGGGGACACTGTCCCGTCTTCGCGTGAGGAAGTCTTCCGTATTCTCGAAAAAGACGCCAAGAAGATAATGATAGTTGGCGGACTAGACTCAGGGAAAACTTCCGTGGCTACTTTCCTCGCAAACAAGTTCGCCGTGAAAGGCGAAAAAGTCGCAGTAGTCGACGCGGATATAGGGCAGAAAAGCATTGGCCCGCCCACGACTATTGGGCTCGGCATAATAGAGAAGCCAGTGCTTACGCTTTCTGAGGCACACTTCATAGATGGATTCTTCGTGGGAAACATAACGCCAGCAGGCCTACTACATAGGCACGTTGCAGGCGTGAAGCTCCTAGTCGACAAGGCTGAGGACGAGCTGAAGGCAGACCGGATAATCATCGATACGACGGGCTGGGTTACAGAGCTCGAAGGCAGGGAGCTTAAGCTTTTCAAAGCCCTAGTTGCAAAGCCGGACGTGGCCCTAATCGTGTCTAGACCAAACGAGTGCATACAGATGGAGAAAATACTGGGCCAAGTAACGAAGACAATCAGGATAGATGTGCCACAGTTTGTAAAGGCTAGGGACCGCGTAGACAGGAAAGAGTACCGGAAATACCAGTACAGGAAGTATCTGGCCAGTGCAAAGACAACAAAAGTGAGCTTCGTGGGTAGAAAAATCCTCTACACCTTGACCTTCACAGGGAACGAGCTGGGAAAAAACGAGCTCACAAGGCTCGAGTACATTCTGGGAGGCAGAGTCCACTATGCAGAGATGTCAGACGACCATGTGAGCATATTCTCTGAAAAAAGCGTCCCAGAAGAGGTTTCCTCCTTCCTAAAAGCCATGTATGGACACAGACGGGTAAGAATAATTACAGGGGCAGAGTTCATGCATACCCTCGTCGGAATAAGCGGCGACGGCAAAATGCTCAAAGGCATAGGGATAATATCTGGGGTAGATCTGTCTTCCCGTAGCTTTGAGGTACTGTCCAATGTCGACATAAGAGAAAACGACGCAATAATGTTTGGACTAGTCAAGGTGAACCCGTTGACCTTCGAGGAGGAAACAATAATAGAAAAAAACAGTATTTTTTAGGGAGCCGCGTCCCCTTCAAAGATTTATTCTGCCTCTACCGGGACAAACCTGTTCTTCAACTTCTCCAGGACAACAGGCAGAGTCGTGTATTCCATTTCTTCTGGTCCAAGCCTGTGGGGCATGAAGGGCCCGTGCCGCCTCATATAGTCAGCTATTATCTGTGCCTGTCTCCGCGTCTCGTCAAACGCCGGGTCGTCAAAGAGGTCTACTGGGCCCTCTAAGTGGCCGTCATGCAAGTTGAAGCCGAGCCCGACAACCCTTGGAGGCCCGTCGAAGCGTGTACACTTGGCGTCTTTAAGGGGGACAGGCATCAGTGGCCCCGTGTGTGAGCCACGCATCCACCCCGCGACCAGGTGTGGAAAGGCGAAGGCTTCTAGCACTTCTCCCGTTGCTGGGAAGCCGTGCTGGGCTCTCACAATCAGAACCGGGTCGTCCTTGCCCACGTAGCGGCCAGCAATAAGGTTTAGACGTGTAGCTGAGGAGACGGCAGCTATCTCGCCGTCACTCTTCCTGTAAACACGCTTCACAATGTAGCGGCCAGTAGTACCTATGAGCGCCAATAGGTCGTAGCTCTCTTCCGGCGTCGAGATCTTTACACCTTTGTGCTCGTACACGTCGTATACCTCAAAGATGAAGCCAGCATGCATAGAGGGGTCAATCACGAGACCCGCGGTATTGAATGGGTCAGCGTAGACCTTGTAGAGGATAAAGTTCCAAGCGCCTGGCTCTGTCTTGTCTGCGGAGAACACGAGAACAGGCTCGCTTTTCCTCTCCTCGAACTCCATCTCTGCGACTCCTGGACCCATACCCCTCACGTTTCCCGAGAACGCCTCCTTGAGCAGGTCTTGGCCGGCCCCGTACAGCTTCAATGGCTTGCTTATCTTTTCGGTTGCCTCGACAAATATGTCCCACGCCAATTTATGTATCTCTGGGTTGTTCTCGCCACGTGTATGTGTCATGAAGAGCTGAAGGTCGTCCCCTGCATGATATACATAGAAGTCTATTATGAGTCCTGTTTCTTTGGCCTCCTGAAGCTTTTTCCTAGCTAGCTCCTCGAGCTTTGGATGAACAACAACGTGCCCAGCTACTCCGCCAATATCGGCCTTTATTAAGCTGGTTGTTATTCTCATGTATTATTCATGTCTCATTATTAATATCAAAATATAAATTAATATGTTAACAAGCTTAATTATGTTTTGATGATAAAATTTATTAATACCTTTTTAAAATCTTTCTTTACAAAATAAGATAGTTGGCTAAAAGAGCTGAAACACATTGCTAGTAGTTGAGGAACTTCTTGGCTATCTCTACCACTATGAACATGGTCACCGCCACTATCGCTGCGTGTGCCAGGTCGTAGGTCGTAATCGGGGATGTGTCGAGTATGCATGCAAGCTGAGGTATTGATAGGACTGCGAGCTGTAGGAGTAGAGATAAGATGAGTATCAGTGCTAGCCATTTGTTGTCTAGCGGGTTTAGTTTTAGGGATGGCTTATGCAAAGAGCGTAGTGCATAGGCCATGGCGAGCTCTGTGATTATAAGCGAGGTGAACACGGTTGTTCTGGCCTCGAGTTCTGGCTCGCCCCTGGACATCAATATGTGGAAGCTTCCTGTTAGTAGGAGAGTTAAGAGGACGGGCACCACTACAAAGTAGACTATTATCTCTTTCTTGGAAAATAGTGGCTTTCCTGGCTTTCTCGGGGGCCTGAAGATTAGGTCTTTTTCTCCCTTTTCCAGGCTCAGGGCGAGTGCAGGAGGACCGTCGGTTACGAGGTTTACCCAGAGGATCTGTGTGGCTGTGAACGGGAGGGGTAGCCCGAGGACAGCGGTAAAGAGTGGTAGGAGTAGCTCTGCGAAGTTTGCCGAGAGGAGGTAGACTATGAACTTCTTTATATTTTCGAATATTTCTCTGCCGAGCTTTATGGCTTCAACTATTGTGGCAAAGTTGTCGTCTGCTAGGATGAGGTCTGAAGCTTCTTTGGCCACTTCTGTCCCCGTTTTGCCCATCGCTACACCTATGTCTGCGGCTTTCAGGGCTGGGGCATCGTTGACTCCGTCGCCTGTCATCGCGACGATGTGCCCCCTCTTCTTTAGGGCGTTTACTATGCGGAGCTTGTGTTCTGGCGATACGCGTGCGTAAACCCTTATTTTTTCCACCTTGCTGTAGAGCTCCTCGTCAGTCATTTTTTCTAGGTCTCTGCCGGTAATCGCTACGTCTTCTTTATTCATCATGCCTAGTTGCCGTGCTACAGCTACTGCTGTTAGTAGGTGGTCCCCAGTGATCATGGAGACGTTTATTCCTGCCTGCTTGCAGGTTTCCAAGGCCTCCTTGACTTCTGGCCTCGGGGGGTCTATCATTGATACTATGCCTAGGAAGACCAGGTTCTTCTCGGCGTCTTCCCCTATCTCCTCCTCGTCGTCCTCCAAATACCTGTATGCTAGGGCAAGGTTTCTAAGCCCCTGGGAGGCTAGTTCATCGTTTGCTTTGAGTATTTCCCTTTTGGTTTCCTCTGTTAGTGGTTGTACTTCTCCATTTATTGTGGCTATTTGCGTAGAAAGAGTGACTATTATGTCTGGGGCCCCCTTCACGAAGAGAATCTTTTTCCCGCTAAGGCTGTGGAGGGTAGACATTCTTTTTCTCTCGGACGAGAATGGGACCTCGCTTAGCCTTGGCAGAACCTCCTTTACTCCGGCTTTGTATGCAAGCGTCTTTAGCGCTATTTCTGTTCCGTCTCCCTGGCCAATCCATTCACCATTGACCTCTTGGAGCTCTGAATCGTTGTTGTTTAGCCCAGCAAGTAGCAATAGTCTTAGGCCTTCATATCGTTTTGGGTCGATGACTTGCGTGTTTATTCTGAATTCTCCCTTGGGGGCATAGCCCGTGCCTGTAACATCTATTGTTGTGTCCCTCATCCATATCTTTGTGACGGTCATCTCGCCCTTTGTCATTGTCCCCGTCTTGTCCGAGCAGATATAGGTGGTTGAGCCCAGGGTTTCTACTGCTGGGAGGCGCCTGACTATCGCGTTTCTCTTTGCCATTTTATATACGCCGATAGCCAATGAGCTCGTCACGACGACTGGTAGTGCCTCTGGGACGGCGGCAACGGCCAGGCTAATGGTCCAGATGACTATGTCTAGTACAGAGTATCCCCTTATGAAGAAGCCTGTCAGGGAGACGACGAAAGCTACGCCGATCATTAGGACTAGGAGCCACCTGCTTAGACCAGAGAGCTCCTTTTCTAGTGGCGTGGTTTTCTCCTCGGCGGCCTCGATTGCCGACGCGATTTTCCCCAGCACGGTGTTTTTGCCCGTGGCCACTACGACGGCTTTCCCCTTGCCGTAGACCACCACTGTGCCGGCGAAGGCCATGTTTACCCTGTCCGCGACTTCCGTGTCCTCTGGAAGCTTCTCTGTTGATTTTTCGACAGGGACTGATTCTCCTGTGAGGGGAGACTCGTCCATCCTGAGGCTCACGGCCTCAAATATCCTTGCGTCTGCCGCCACTTTGTCTCCGCTCTGTAGAATGAGGACGTCTCCGGGGACAACTTCGCTTGCGTCAATCATTACTGGTTTCCCGTCGCGTAGAACGAGTGCTCTTGGGGATGCCATCTTCTTTATGGCTTCTAGCGCGCGTTCAGCGCGGTATTCCTGGTAGAAACCGATGACGGCGCTCAGGATCACTAAGACTATTATTATGATTGAGTCGAAGGCTTCGCCTATAGAGAAGGAGAGGATAGATGCAAGGATCAAGAGTAGTACGAGGGGGTCTTTAAACTGGTTCAAGAAGATTATTAAGGGGTGAGTCCTCTTTTCCTCCACGACAACATTGTATCCATATGTCTTGAGGCGTTCCCCCGCCTCCGCGCTTGTTAGACCCTCTGGGGAGCTCTCCAGCGTCTGGAAGACTTCGTTCATGTCGAGGGCGTGCCAGGGAGGCTCTTTTTGGCTCATGGTCTGCACATTGTACAGCTGAAAAGCTACGGTTTAAAGTTAACTTACCAGGCATAAAATACCCGCATAGCCCCTACACCTCTACCGCAGGCTTTAAGAACCCTAAAAGGCACGCCGAGGGCATGTACGCAGGCCTCAGACGGTTCTTCCTTGCACACAAGCTTCCACTCGTATGGGTGCTTAATCTC
>Ga0209739_100365_pt1 | contig 19027 bp, 22 predicted proteins | sample JossMetagenome_2_FD_184729 | JGI IMG/M metagenome (GOLD analysis project Ga0209739, IMG submission 184729) | Hot spring sediment microbial communities from Joseph's Coat, Yellowstone National Park, USA - JC3_ASED (SPAdes) (version 3) | ecosystem: Environmental > Aquatic > Thermal springs > Hot...
TAAATTTGACAACAATAGACTCAACTTTGCATGATCTCGGATTTCGGAAAATTAACTTCATTTGAAAGGGGTGCCCTATTGACAAAATGGTTGATATGTCTTATTTTAGTTAAAGTGGTCGTTTGGGGTTCCTAATGTACCGTGTGGAGTTGAAAGTTTTTCTCATCTTGGAATATTAGCGTGAATGATGGGAATGTTCCTAATGTACCGTGTGGAGTTGAAAGTTGTTTAAAACGGGGGCAGGAAGGGAACGAACTTAAGGTTCCTAATGTACCGTGTGGAGTTGAAAGGACAAGAGACTTGCGGACTGGTTTGAAAACAGCTCGTGTTCCTAATGTACCGTGTGGAGTTGAAAGCTTACAGAAGGTCTCATACGTTCATCTATAAGAGCAGTTCCTAATGTACCGTGTGGAGTTGAAAGACTCCTCGTAGTAGACTCTGTAGTTATCATCCTCCTCGGTTCCTAATGTACCGTGTGGAGTTGAAAGCTACCCTTTTGGGCTCGGGCAGCTCCCACATCCTCTTGTTCCTAATGTACCGTGTGGAGTTGAAAGTTAAGAAGGCATGCCGTGGCTTAATGTAGACATGTGTTCCTAATGTACCGTGTGGAGTTGAAAGCCCGTCAGGGTGGGTTTTTTTGTTTAGGAGGAAAAAAATGGTTCCTAATGTACCGTGTGGAGTTGAAAGCAAGAACTTGCTAAACAAACTAAGCAAATGATAAATCTGTTCCTAATGTACCGTGTGGAGTTGAAAGCAATTTGTGAAGTTGGACATAAAGCATCTTTATGAGGTTTTGGTTCCTAATGTACCGTGTGGAGTTGAAAGTAGGTAAACGGCGCGGGCTACAACCTCAGCAACTGACGTTCTGGTTCCTAATGTACCGTGTGGAGTTGAAAGCCGCATACCGCCAAGTTTTATCTGAGAGATTTTGCTTTAGTTCCTAATGTACCGTGTGGAGTTGAAAGTCGTATGGGGTATATATAACCTTGCCTTCCATATTAATAGTTCCTAATGTACCGTGTGGAGTTGAAAGCAAGTCTTTCCGCACGCTTTCCGCACGCTTTCCGCAAGTTCCTAATGTACCGTGTGGAGTTGAAAGTAGAGTTCCCAAATGCGCCGCTTAAACTTCACTATGGTTCCTAATGTACCGTGTGGAGTTGAGAAAGAGTTGTCAGAAACTGCTTAATTTTGATGTTTTATAAACAATATGAAGTTTTTTGTGTTTTTTAGACCAGTTTCTATAAGGCTTTTTGAACCTTACTGCCCAGACAGGCTTGAGCTTCAGTACGATAGGAAGTTTATGCCCATACTCAAAAAGGCACTAAGGCGAGCTTTGAAAAGAAGGCACGAGTTAAGACCTATGAGACCAATAGACTTTTACAGACTGGAGAGGGGAAAAAGTAAGGATTTTCGTCTGGTGGTTAGTTTTTATCTTGCGGAGCAGATAGAGAGCATCCCACCGGAGTTAAAAAGGCACTTTTGGCTTATCCTTCACGAAGAACTGAGAAAGACTATAAAGGAAGAGTTCGCTATGATAGACTGAGTTTAAAAGGGTTTTATTCTCTTCCATAAGCTCCAAAGCAAGTCAAGGCTTATGTGGGTAAGCTCGGAGGCTATTAGACCTAAGAGGGCGTAAAAGGTCCATTCTTTGTATGCAAGCTCCTCCACAAGAAGAAGAGGGTTGAGTTGGGATATTTTTTGGGTGCCTTCTTGCCAATAATAGGAAAGGAAAAAGTAAAGCAGGTAATAAAGGGCTGTGATTATAAGGAAGATGTACAAAAGCCTTGTGAAGGTGCCCAAAAGGGGGATATGGGAAATGCCTCTATGTTTTGACTTTTTTTGATAGGGGCGCCAGAGGATTTTTAGTGCTTTCCATCTTTTGGAAGGTTTGGAGTGCTTTAGGTCCAAATCGGGGGATAGTAAAAAGGTGCCCAGCACGTAGCCAACGCTAAAGGACGGATAAAACTCTTTTGGTAAAAAGTAAAGAAAGCCCGGGAGGGCAAGCAGGTTTATAAGTTCGTGAGTCCTCCCGAGAGCCAAGGCTCAATGCCCGTGGTGATGGTGCATGCCACCCATTCCCTTTTTGACGGGTGCTTGAACTTTTATCTCTCCTGACTTTTCAAACTTTAGGGTTATCTCCACTGTTTGACCTTCCTTGAGGGGTTCCTTAAGGTTTATGAGCATTACATGGAAACCTCCGGGCTTTAGTTCGACGGTCTTTCCTGCGGGAACTTCTATGGCTTTTACTCGGCGCATTTTGCCTCCCACCGTCTCGTGAATCTCAGTGATTTTGGAAACATTGCTGGACGCATCTACCAGCCTGTCTGCTTCTGTTCCGTTGTTTTCAATCTTCATGTATGCGGCGCTGCTTTTTGCGTTGGGTGGGACGAGCCTGACCCATGGATCCTTCACCTCAATCTTTGGTTGGGCTAAGGCTAAGGCAACCGCACTTAAACCAAAGAGCACCGCTCTGACCATTGTATCACCTCCTTGAGTTAGATTTATAATAAATCTATCACAACATTCACCCAACATCAAGCACGTGTTTATCGGGCACTACGCACAGGAACTCTCCCAAAAAGACCAGATCTTGGTTTCTATAGACCTTTACCTCTACCCATCGCTTTTTACCCTCTGCCCTTAGAAGTTTGCCCTCTGCCCGGAGGGTGTCTCCTACCACCACGGGTTTTTTAAAATCCACCTTGGCGGATGCTAAAACGACGGTGGGTTCATTGACCGTCAGCATGGCGCAGTAGTCCGCAAGGCTAAAGATAAAACCTCCATGCACCAAGTTTTTCTCATCCGCACGCATGTTTTCCTTTGTCTTTAGCTCCACCACCGCATAACCTTCTCCCACCTCTACGGGAGTTCCACTTAGTTCTTGGTCAATCTTTAGGTGGGTTCTCAACTGCATGGATGAATTCCTCCATTTTTTTGTGGTCCTTTACACCGGGCTCCTTTTCTATGCCCGAGGATACATCCACCGCATAGGGTTTTACCCTTTGCACCGCAAGGGAAACGTTCTTTGGGTTTAAACCTCCGGAGAGAAAAACCTTAAAGCCTTGTTCCACCAAAGCTTGGGCTATGCTCCAATCAAAGCTCTCTCCGGTCCCACCGTAGGCTCTGTCTGAGTAGGTGTCCAAAAGGATTGCGTAAGCTTGCTTCCATGCTTCTTCCACACGAATTTGGTCTTTTACCCTAAAGGCTTTTATCACCCTTTCCAATCCTACCCTTTTTGCAAACTCAAAATCCTCCTCTCCGTGAAGTTGCACCAAATCTATGCCAAGCTCAAAAGCCCTGTTTATCTCTTCAAGGGTTGGATTGACAAAAACACCTACCCTTTTCACTCCTTGCGCTAACTCCAAAAGTTCTGCCAACCTTTCCCAACCTACAAACCTTGGGCTTTTTGGATAGAGTATAAAACCTACGTAATCCACATTTAGTTCCAGAGCCTTTTTTATGTCCTCCTCCCTTTTGATACCGCAGAATTTTACCTTAACCGACCGTTCCATCAACATCCACCCTCCTGTATTGCACCTCTCTGAGGGCAGACAAAAGCTCAGTGCCCTCCAAATAAAGCTTAAGGGCGTCCTTCCACACCTCTTCCTCCTCCACTTTAAAAAGAGGGTCCTCTATGAGAGTTTTCAGCACCCTTGCCACCCTTTCTCTGCTCAGCCCATAGACAAACTCAAGAAGATAAGCCAATTCCAAAAGGGTGTAGTTGGACACGTAGACCTTTTCCTTTCTCTTCTCTATCCTCCTTAACTCCTGTTCTATCTTTTGTCCGTCCTCTTTACCTTCCAAAAGCTTGAGGATGGAAGAAGCTTCTATGGCTTTCACTTTTTCAATTATATGTTAAAATAGTGGCTATTATGAAGGGGAGAATTGTTCAGGTCATAGGTGCAGTTGTGGACGTAGAGTTTGCTGATAAGAATCTACCACCGGTTAGGCATGGTCTAAAGACCATAAGGCGCTTTATCGATGATAGGGGTAATTGGACACAGGAGGAGCTATACTTTGAGGTAGCCCAGCACATAGGAGAGAACAGGGTAAGAGCCATAGCTTTGGGTCCCACCGACGGTTTGGTGAGGGGGCAAGAGGTGGAATACTTGGGCGGTCCTATAAAGGTGCCAGTGGGAAGGGCAACCTTGGGTAGGATCTTCAACGTGGTAGGACAGCCCATAGACGAAGCGGGACCTGTAAACGCAGAAGAGTATTGGCCTATATTTAGAGATCCTCCACCCTTGGAAGAGCAATCCACAAAGGTGGAGATTTTGGAAACGGGTATAAAGGTAATAGACCTTTTGGAGCCCTATGTGAAGGGTGGTAAGGTTGGTCTCTTTGGTGGTGCAGGAGTTGGCAAGACGGTTCTTATGCAAGAGTTGATCCACAACATAGCTAAGTTCCACAAGGGCTTTTCGGTGGTCATAGGCGTGGGTGAAAGGACAAGGGAAGGAAACGACCTTTGGCACGAAATGAAGGAATCGGGAGTTCTTCCATACACGGTTATGGTCTATGGTCAGATGAACGAGCCTCCGGGTGTTAGGTTCCGGGTGGCACAAACAGGCATAACCATGGCAGAATACTTCAGGGATGTGGAAGGGCAGGACGTTCTTGTTTTCATAGACAACATCTTCAGGTTTGTGCAGGCTGGTTCTGAAGTTTCCACACTGCTTGGAAGGCTTCCTTCTGCAGTTGGATATCAGCCCACCCTCAACACGGACGTGGGAGAGGTTCAAGAGAGGATCACCTCCACCAAAAAAGGTTCCTTGACATCCATTCAGGCGGTGTATGTGCCCGCAGACGACATCACAGACCCTGCACCTTACTCGGTTTTTGCCCACCTTGATGCCACCACAGTGCTTGCAAGAAGGCTCGCAGAGCTTGGTATATATCCTGCAATAGACCCATTGGAATCTACCTCCAAGTATCTGGCACCGGAGTTTGTGGGAACGGAGCACTACGAGACCGCCATGGAGGTCAAGAGGATCCTCCAAAGGTACAAAGAACTTCAAGAGATCATCGCCATCCTTGGAATGGAAGAGCTCTCCGAAGAGGACAAGGCAATAGTCAACAGGGCAAGAAGGATCCAAAGGTTCTTGGCTCAACCCTTCCACGTGGCGGAGCAGTTCACCGGTATGCCCGGAAAGTACGTCAGACTTGAGGATAACATAAGGAGCTTTAAGGAAATACTGTCAGGTAAGTACGACCATCTGCCAGAGCAAGCCTTTTACATGGTGGGCACCATAGAGGAGGTGGTTGAAAAAGCCAAGGCTATGGGAGCCAAGGTTTGAGGAAGGACGGCAGAAAGCCCAACGAACTCAGACCTATAAAGATTGAAAGGGATTACCTCAAGTACGCAGAGGGCTCCGTCCTTGTGGAGTTTGGTAACACAAAAGTTATATGCGCAGTCTCGGTTCAGGATGGCGTTCCTCCCTTTCTAAAGGGAAAGGGTCAAGGTTGGATCACTGCAGAATACTCCATGCTTCCAAGGGCGGGGCAGACAAGAAACATAAGGGAATCCGTTGCGGGTAGGATTGGCGGTAGAACCCACGAAATTCAACGGATGATAGGTAGGGCTATGCGCACTGCCTTGGACCTTACTAAGGTGGGCGAGAGGACCTTTTGGATAGATTGCGATGTTATACAGGCGGACGGGGGCACGCGCACTGCGTCCATAACTGGTGCCTTTGTAGCTTTGGCGGACGCGGTCATAAAGCTATACAACGAAGGCGTTTTAAACTCCACTCCCATAAAGGACTTTGTGGCTGCAGTTAGCGTGGGTATAGTGGGGGATGAGGTGCTTTTGGACCTTAACTTTGAAGAGGATTCCTCCGCCAAGGTGGATATGAACGTGGTGGCTACAGGTCAAGGCATGATATCCGAAATTCAAGCTATGGGAGAAGAAAACACCTTTACAAAGGAGCAGTTTGATAAAATGTTCGCCTTGGCTATGGGTGGCATAAAACAGCTTGTGGAACTTCAGCGCAGTTTTTTTGAGGTAAAGGGTGGAATTTGGTTTAGAAAAGATATAAAGCAAGCTAGGTTAGAGTAAAGGTTTCATCCATCAGCCTTAGTTTTTCGTTCTCTATTGCCCTTCCGAGCTCTTTTCCTTTCAAACCCGAAAATTTGGAGACATCCACCTTTAGCTTACTGAGCTTTTCCATGTGAAGGACGACCTTTGGTCTTAGGCTCTCCTCTATCGCCAAAAGCAAATAAAAGGGCTCGTTGAACCCTTTCAGGGCCAAGTAAACCTCCGAGGGCTTTTTGGCTTGGTGGAGTTTTCTTATCACCTCTTTAGCCTGCTCCTTGTAGGTGCGGTATAGCTCCCTAACCCACGCGGGCGCGCTCATATCTCTTAAAAACTCCTCTCCCTTTACCCTCTCCAAGAGAACCACCAGGTAAAGCCAACCGTATTCCATTTTTTTATCCGAAAACTCTATCTTGTGCCAAGAGACGACCTCCTTTAACTTTTCCAGCTTTAGTTCTAAATCTTGGCTCCATTGAAAGCCGTCTATTAGCTCCTCCAAAACCTTGTACTGCCTGTAAAGTTTTAGTATGTCAAGGATTTTTTCCTCCCGGAAGGCTAAGGTTAGCTCCTTTAGAAGTCTGCCTCTTGACGCCTGCTTTAAAAGATGCATAGAAAGGGCGCTTAGCATTGCCTTTTCTGTGCTTTTGGAGAGCTTAAAGTCAAACCTGCCGGCAAAGCGGAGGGCTCTGAGGATTCTGACGGGGTCCTCCACAAAGCTGAGGGGATGGAGTATTCTTATGAGCTTGTCCTTTAGGTCCCTGAGCCCTCCAAAGTAGTCTATGAGGGTCCCAAAGTCCTCCTCCATCACCGATATTGCCATGGCGTTGATGGTAAAGTCCCTTCTGAAGAGGTCTTCCTTTAAAGAGGCGGGCTCTACCACTGGGTAGGCACCGGGATGAGGATAGGTTTCCCTGCGGGTGGTGGCAAACTCAATCTTAAAGTCTCCCACCTTTAAATGTGCGGTGCCAAACTCTGGAAAGGGATGGACATCCACACCGTAATGCTGGGCAAACCTCTCTGCAACCTTTACTCCGTCACCTTCCACCACAAAGTCCAAATCCCAAATTCGCCTTCCCATAAGCATGTCCCTTACCACACCACCCACCAAGTAGCCCTTAAAACCAAGCTCCTGACAGATTCTTCCCACAACCCTTGCCAACTCCTCCACCTCTTTGGGAAGTTGCACCTTGCGGTGGGAGGGCTTTAAGGGCTCCGTCTGTTTTATTAGGGTTTGCATCAGGTCCAAGCGTGTGATTACACCCACAAGCTTTTGGTTTTCCACCACGGGTATTAGCTTTTCTCCGTAGGTGGATAAAATAGCCTCCGCATCCCAAACAAAATCCTCCGGGCTCAGGGTGTGAAACTGCGTCTGCATAAAGTCCTTCACCTGCTTTGAAGGAAAAAGTTTGGCAACCTTTAGAAGGACTTTTTTATAAACCACACCCACAAGCCTTCCCTCTTGGTCCAAAACGGGCGCACCAGCAAAGTTTCTCTCCGCAAGGGAAATCAAAGCTTCCTCCACGGTCATATCTTCCCTAAGGGCAAAGGGCGGATAGTTCATCACATCCTTAACCCTTATGGCTGGATTTTCTCCCTTAAGCAGTTGAACCAATAGGGTTTTTAGCCTCTCTGCGGACACGTTTTCCAGCTTTACCGCACTGGCAAAGCTGTGCCCTCCGCCACCAAAGGCTTCCAAAATTTTTGAAGTGTCAAAGCGACCCTTTAGTCCTCTACCAAGGAGGTAGGTTTTACTGCCGACGGAAACGATCACAAAAAAGGCGTCCGCATCCTTTACATCTTCCAAGCGATACACCACCTGCAAAAAGTCCGGGTTGTATTCCTCCGACCTTAGCACAAAGACCACTACCTTTGAGCCATCAATAAAAAGCTTTTCAAGGGCAACCAAGCTTTTAGACAAAAAGCCTATCTCCTCCTTACTTAGGCTCTCCCTGAGAAATTCCCTTATGGTTCTTAGGTTTGCACCCTTTTTTAAAAGCCAAGCTAACGCAAGGGCGTCCCGTTCAGTGGTTCCCTCATAAGTTAAACTCCCAGTGTCTTCGTAGATGCCCAAAGCCAAAAGGGTTGCATCCTCCGGAGTTATCTCTACGTTTGACCTTTGGAGTTCCTCCACCACCAAGGTGGTTGCACTGCCCACCTCATCCACCTTTCCCTTGAACCCTTTGGGTGCCTTTGGATGATGGTCAAATATGTAAATTTCCTTCACTCCCTCAAACCTGTATTCCTCCACATGGTGGGCATCCACCAAAACCAGGTCAAACTCCTGCGGAAGTTCTTCCAAAATTCTAAACCTTTCTTTGAACCTTTTAAAAACCTCACCCGCCTTTCTGGAAAGCAAGGAGGGCTTCAGAAGGTATGCGTCCTGATAAAGAAGGAGCACGCCGTAGGCACAGGATAGGGCGTCCAAGTCCGCCCCTTCTTCTAGGATAATGACTTTCACCGTGTTAAAATTATACTCAGGCTATGAGAAAGTTAGCTACCCTTCTTCTTTCCTTTCTTCTGGTTTTTGTGGATTTTAAGACTGCAGAGCACCATCACAAAGACCATCAATTCCACCAAGACTGTGGGCTCTGTATAATCCAGCATCAACCCCAATACAAGGAGGATGTAAAACTCCAGCCAAGGCTTGAAAGTTTTGTCCTTTTTGTAGATAAAGAAAAAACCCAAGAAACCACACCAAAGCTTGAAATTCCCCATAACTATCCCATTCGGGCACCTCCTGTGGGCTAAAGCTTTTCAAAAAATCCCTTAAATCCAAAAACCCAAAGAACCACAGGAGGTGAAAGCTATGAAAAAAACTGTGCTTTTACTGTCTATCTTTAGCTTTACCTTTGCCCAAGATAGCTTAGAAGAACTAAAGCGTCAGCTTGAGGAACAAAAGAGGCTAATAAGAGAACTTGAAAAGAAGATAGAAGCCCTGGAAAAGCAAAAGTTAGAAGCTAAGGAGGAAGTCAAAGAGGAGCAAAAACCAGCACCCGCCGACAGAACACTACAACTCAGGGCTAAGTATGATGAAAGGCTAAAGGCTTTTCAAATATACCCCTTCAGGCAAACCGCTTTCCTTCCTGACATCTCCCTTATAGTGGATACCTCTTTTGTGGCAAGGAACAAAAACGACCAAGAGTTCAAAGGCTTAGAGATCCCTGGGCTATATCATAAGCACGAAGGCCATGGGCACGGACACGGAAACCTAAACGAAAAGAGAGGCTTTAACCTCAACTACGCAGAGCTTTATTTGTATGCCCCCGTGGACCCATACTTTGACCTGTATGCAACCATTCCCTTCTCCGAGGATGGTTCAGAAGTAGAGGAAGCCTACGCAGTTACCAGAGGTCTTCCCTTTGGCTTTCAGTTCAAGGTTGGAAAGTTCAGAAGCTCTTTTGGAAGGCTAAACGCCCAGCATCCCCACGTGTGGGACTTTGCCAACCCTCCCCTCGTTTATAAAGTCTTCCTGGGAGATGACGGATTAAAGGAAAAGGGAATTCAGTTAAACTGGCTGGCACCAACACCCTTTTACTTGCTCTTTGGCATGGAAGTTTTGCAAGGAGAAAACGAGCAGAGCTTTGGCACAGAAGGGTTTAAGGTGAATACTAAAAAGGATGGCTCAGGGACTTATATCACCGTAGTAGACACCAAAAAGCCGAACCTTTATGTGGGCTTTGTGAAGACCTCCTTTGATGTGGGTAATCTATCTGTCCTGACTGGGCTTTCCTTTGCAACAGGGCACACTAGGATAAACCACCTTGAAGGAGACGATCCTCACGCCTTTGCAGGAAAGACCAAGCTCTATGGCTTTGACCTCACCGCCAAGTATATGATAGACTCTTACAGGTATATCTCCTTCCAAGGAGAGTATCTCTACAGGGACCAAAAGGGAACCAAGTACGAATATGACAGTGCGGGAGACTTAGAAACAGCTGAGCTCAAAAAGAAGCAAGGAGGTTTTTACTCTCAGGTGGTCTGGAGGTTTGCCCAAAGGTGGAGGGTTGGTTTTCAATACAACCTTATAAACAAAAACGATGTGAAGGAGAATGGAGTAAAGAAGAACCTGCCAGACAACCTACCTGCCTACTACGCTATGCTGGAATACAACCCCACCGAGTTCTCCCGCATAAGGTTCCAGGTGGGACAAAACAGGGCATTCTTCCAAGATGGAAGCCGTAAGACCGTCAATGAATTCATCCTGCAGTTCAACTTTGCCATAGGTGCTCACGGAGCACATCCCTTTTAAGGAGGTGTAGCCATGAGAGCGTTAGCCGTACTTTTACTACTTTTTAGCATCAGCCTTGCCCAGCTAAAGGTGGTTGCCACTTATCCTTGGATTGGAGAGCTTGTGAAGGAAATTGGCAAAGACCGGGTAAGCCTTTATGTGATCGCCAGAGGAACGGAAGACCCCCACTTTGTGGTGCCAAAGCCCTCCCACATAGCCAAAATGAGAGATGCGGACCTTCTTATAGCTCAAGGAGCAAGCCTTGAGGTGGGTTTTTTGCCCCCTCTTTTACAACAATCCAGCAATCCCAAAATCCAACCCGGAAGGCAAGGCTTTTTAGACCTTTCACAGTTTGTTGAGCTCATAGAAAAGCCGGTGAATATTTCAAGGGCTATGGGAGATGTCCATCCGGAGGGAAACCCCCACTATCCGCTTGACCCCCACAACATTCCCCCATTGGCAAGGGCAATAGCGGAAAGGCTCTGTCAGTTGGACAGTCCAAACTGTGCTTATTACAGAGGAAACCTTGAGGACTTTTTAAAGAGATGGAACGCAAGGCTAACAGAGTGGGACAGAGAGTTTGCAAAGCTCAAAGGCATAAAGGTTATCCAATACCACAAGCTCTATGACTATCTCTTGCAAAGATACGGAATGGTGTTGGTGGGAACTTTGGAGCCCCTTCCGGGCATTCCTCCCACTGGGAAGCACATAGAAGCTCTTATCTCCCAAGCCCAAGGAGTAAAGTTTATCCTTCAGGATGTCTATCATGAGAAAAGAACTGCCCAATTTGTAGCCCAAAGGCTAAACGCCAAGGTGGTTATTTTGCCCCACGATGTGGGTGCGGTGCCAGAAGCCAAAGACCTTTTCTCTCTGTTTGACGAGATCCTAAGGAGGCTCAGCCAATGATGGACGTTTTGCTCAACGCCCTATTGCTCTCTTTTGTGCTTTTAGGCATTCATGCATACTTTGGAATGGAAGTAGTAAAAAGAGGGATCATCTTCACAGACATTGCCATAGCTCAGGCATCTGCGGTTGGGCTTGCCCTCTCCCTTTTCCTCTTTGATAAGCCTTCTTACTTTCTTTCCCTTCTGTGCTCTTTGTTCGCCGCTGTGCTTATTCTACTTTCCCAAAGGTTAAGGGATTATGCGGAAGCCTTTATAGGGCTTTTGTATGCCCTTGGCTTTTCTTTGGTGGTTTTGGTGCTCTCTAAGTCTCCTCATGGCATGGAGGAGTTTTTAAAGCTAAGTGCTAAGGATATTCTCTTTGTCCCAAGGGAGGAGGTTATAAAAACGGGCATCCTTTACGCGGTTTTTGGACTTCTTCTTTACTTGAGGGAGAAGTTTTTAAAGGGTTTTTGGTCTGAGTTGGCGTTCTTTGTGCTTTTTTCTTTGACTTTAACCAGCTCTGTTAGCTTGGTGGGTGTTTTGATTGTTTTTTCAATCCTCGTAGCACCAGCCTTGGTTTCCTTGCTTTTAAAAAAGGGACTTTTGTTTGCATGGGTTTATGGCGCTGTTATAAACACTGCGGGCATAGTTTTGTCCTTTTATTTAGACCTTCCCACCGGCTTTAGTTTGGTCTTTTTGCAAGCCCTCTTTGGGATTTTGGTGTTTATTTCTACTTTGTTTTTGAAAGGGTTCAAAAATCGCCATAAACTCATATGACGGAACTCCCGGAAATCAGAGAAATCAGCATATTCTCATATCCTAAAAGGTAGCCTTGGAATGCCCATCGGTCCCTTGGCATTCTTTAGCTTTTTCATAAGTTTTTTCATTTCTTCATACTCTTTGAGGAGTTTATTCACATCAGAAATGGTGGTCCCACTGCCTTTGGCTATTCTCTGCTTCCTGCTCATGTTTATTATGAGTGGATTTCTCCTTTCTTCCTTTGTCATAGACTGGATTATAGCCTTTTTCTTTTTTATGATTTTTTCGTCTATTTTTAAGTTTTTAAGCTGGGCAGAAAGACCGGGTATCATTCCAAGGAGTTTATCAAGGGGTCCCATTTTTTCCATAAACTCAAGCTGTTTTAAAAGGTCTTCCAAGTTAAAGTCGCCCGTTAGAACTTTGGTGGCAAGCACCTGTGCCTCATCCTCCGGTATAACCTGCTGGGCCTTTTCTATAAGGCTTTGGATGTCTCCAAGTCCCATAATCCTTTGAGCTATCCTGTCCGGATAGAAGGGCTCTATGTCCTCTAACTTTTCTCCTACACCTACGAACTTTATGGGTATGCCAAGGGCAGACCTCAAAGAGAAGGCAACACCTCCCCTTGCGTCTCCGTCCATCTTGGTAAGCACCGCACCCGTAAGTCCAACTTTTTCGTGGAAAACCTTGGCAGTTCTAAGGGCTTCTTGTCCTTGCATAGCGTCCGCCACATAAAGCACTTCCGAAGGAGACACTGCAGACTTTATGCTACTGAGCTCTTCCATTAGCTCCTCATCTATGTGTAACCTTCCCGCAGTGTCCAAAAGAAGGTAATCCACACCATCTTCCTTTGCCTTTGCTTGAGCCTTTTTGGCTATTTCAAGGGCAGAGAGTCCTTCACCAAAATGGTAGTACGGCACTCCTACCTTCTCCGCTAACCTCTGGAGCTGGAGCATGGCAGCGGGACGCCTAACGTCAGTGGAGGATACCGCCACCTTAAAGCCCTTGTCTTTTAGATACTTTGCCAGCTTTCCTATAGTGGTTGTCTTTCCCGTTCCCTGAAGACCCACAAAGAGAACGGTCCCCTTTTTTAACTCGGATACCGTCCCTCCTAAAACCTTAACCAACTCCTCATAAACAGTTAAAAGCAGGTATTCGAAAGGCGAGATCTTCTTGGTAAGGTCCTCCTGTAGTGCCTTTTCCCTCACCCTCTTCAGAAAATCCTTTACCACATCGTAATCCGCATCGCTTTCCAAAAGGGCAGACCTTATCTCCCTTAAGAAGTCGTTTATCTGCTTTTCCGTTAGCTTTCGGCTGTTTTCTACTTTAGCAAAGGCTTTACTAAACTTCTCGGTCAAAAGCTCCAACATAATGGTAAAATTATAACCAAGCCTATGAAACTGTGCTTCGTATCTACCAGAGGTAATGTAAGGGCTGCAATGGCAAAGTCCATATTTACAAAACTTTCGCGCATTGCCCTTTTGAACATAGAGGTCTATTCTGCGGGTGTGCAGACAGAAAGGGAAGTTCCCCAGGCAGTCCTTGAGGTACTCTCTGAAAAAGGCTACCCCACCCAAGACCTTGAACCCCTTGATTGTTCCCTTGTACCCTACGAAAAACTAGACATACTCATTACCCTATCCTCCGAGGCAAGGGATCAGTGCCCTTATCATATAAACCACAAAAGGAGGGAACACTGGGTTTTGGAAGAGGTAAAGGACTTAACAGACCTGAGGGCGTTGAGAGATCTTAGAGACAGCATAGAGAAGTCTATAAAGGAATTCCTCAAAATAAGTTCTGCTTAAACTCGGTATAATTTTGCGTTATATTTTAATCCGATGATTGACATAACAAAATTGAAGACCTTTGTGGCGGTTGCGGACCTTGGGAGCTTCTCAAAGGCATCCGAGATGCTTTACATCACACAACCCGCAGTCACCCAACAGATAAAGTCCCTTGAAAGGATGGTGGGTGCCAAGCTCTTTCAGAGGCAGGGTGGGCGTATGGTGCTAACGGAAGAGGGAAAGAGGATTTACGAACTTGCCAAGGCACTTCTAAAGGACTACGAGAACTTGGTAGAGGAAATGGCAAAGATCAAAAAGGACTTCAAAGATAGCCTCTTTGTGGGTATAAGCACTACTCTAAGCGAGTATAAAGTCCCAGAACTTTTGGTGGAGTTCCATTCTAAAATGCCTGGCATTTCCATAAGGGCTTTTGTGGAAAACTCCCAACAAATAGAGGAAGGGCTATCTTCTGGCGTTTTAAACATTGGAATAATAGAGAGGGAGCCATCGGAAAAATTCCGTGCTATTCGTTGGTTCTACGACGAGATCATCTTCTTTACCCATCCATCCCACCCTTTTGCCAAGGAGGGAGAAATAGAACCCGAGGACCTATACTCCACAGAGCTTATTTTCAGAGAGGTTAGTTCTGGCACAAGAAAGGTGGTCAAGGATGAGCTGGAGAGGTTAGGAGTGATCTTTGAAAAATTAAACATAAAGATTGAGATCAACTGCGGAAGGTCCATACTCAGCATGGTGAAATGTGGCTATGGCTGTAGCTTCTTGTCAAAGGGTCTTTTGGAAAAGGACCTGCGGGAGGGTAACATAGTAGAGGTAAAAATAAGAGGTTTTAACGCAAGAAGGTGGTACTACATAGTATTCCCAGATGACAGTAAGACGACCTTCTTAGCAAATAGCTTTGCCAAGTTCTTGCTGTCCAAAACACAGGAGAACATAATAAAGGATGAGGAAAGGGTTAATCTTTGATGTGGATGGTGTGATAATAGACGTTAGCCATTCTTACCATTACGCTATAAAAAATACTGCGGAAAGATTTTTAAGCAAGGATCTGGACATAGACTTGGTTAGAGAAATAAAGTTCAAAAAGGGTATTAACAACGACTATTTGGCTACTTTGGAAGTCATAAAGACCTTTGGTGGGTCCGCAAGCTTGGAAGAGGTTGTCGAGGTCTTCAACCAAGAGTATGAAAAGCTAAAAGAAATGGAGAGGCTCATTCTCAGTAGGGATTTTTTCAAAAAGTTGAGGGATTTAAAGGTTCCACTTGGAATTTTAACGGGAAGACCAAGACAGGACCTAAAGGATGCCTTTGATAGGTTTGAACTTTGGGAGTTTTTTGATGTGGTGGTGGATGATGACACCATAGAACAGCCAAGCCTCAGAAAGCCCAATCCTTACGCTTTGAACTTTTGTGTGGAAAGAATGAACATAGACTACGCAGTTTATGTGGGAGATAGCTTGGCGGACTATCAGATGGTGGAAGGTTTTAAAAAACAGTACACAAAAAGGGTGGATTACATACACTTTGGTGATCGCGTTCTTCCACCCTCTGTTAAGGTTGTTCGCTCGGAGGAGGAACTTTTCCAAGCTCTGAAAGAGGCTTTGCAGAATCAGGAAGAAGTATAGGAATATCGTCCACTACTTGGTAAAAGACTCCACACCTTTCACAGATTAAGACGCGGAGACTTTCCTCCCACTTTAAATCACCCTTACACAGAGGACAAGCCAAAATTTCCAAAAGCTCCTTGCTAATGCTCACTTCCCGTCAAGCCTCTTTATAACTTCTGCGGTTATATCTATCTCCGGAGCATTGTATACAAAAACCGAACAATCTAAAACACCGGTAAAGCCGTTGTTCTTTGATATGTCCTGCGCTATGTCCTTTACTTTCTTCGTGAGCTCATCTTCAAGCTTTGCCCTCATCTCTGCCAACTCCTTCTGTGCCTTTTGCTGAAGCTCAAAGGCTTCCGACTCTATCTTTTGATACTCCTTTATCTTTTCTTCCCTTGTCTTTTGGTTTACAGACTTACTTTCTATTTGCTTTTTCAACTCTTCAAGCTTCTTGGCTTTTTCATCAAGACTCTTTTGGTAAGATTGGACTTTTTCCCTTAGCTCACTTTGAGCCTTTTTGGCAGTCTCAGATTCCTGAAGTATCCTGTTTGTGTCTATGCAGGCGAACTTCTGCTGGGCAAAAGATAGGGTGCTTAGTATTGTGGACAAGAGAACGAGTCTTTTCATAACAACCTCCTTAAAGAAAATTATAAACCAATTATCTTTAAATCGGTCAGAAAAGGAAAAATTTGACCAGGATTCTAAAAACTGCTCCCATCACATTAACTGGATCTTTGATTAACGGTATGCAAAGGATAGAGCAATCCCTCTGTAAAGCCCTTCGGGTGATAAGAAAAAAGAAACCCTTACAGCGAGCACTACAAAGAAAGAGTGAAACTTGAGGAACCGTACTATGGACCTATAATTCTAAAAAATTTAACCCTTCTTACGATATACTAATTAACCATGGACATACTTACTATAGCTGGTATAATAGGGGGACTTATTGCACTATTAATAGGTGCTGTATTAAAGGGTGCAAGCGTTCTGTTTCTGATCCAGCCCGCCGCCTTTGTTATAGTTGTTCCTACAACGCTCTTTGCCAGCCTGATAACAGTTCCTTTGCCTAAATTTTCTCTGATAATCCAAGGTTTGAAGATGGCTTTTTCTGGTGGTGGCAATGAGCTTTTGGAAACCAAAAACCAGTTGGTGGAGCTCGCCAACCTTGTAAGGAAGGAGGGGGTGTTAGCCTTGGAAACCAAGGCAGAAGAAATAAAAGATCCATTTTTGAAGAGAGCCATTGATCTTATGGTGTTGGGGGTTGAAGAGCACGTTTTAGCTGAAAGCTTAGAGGCGGAAATCGCCAAAAAAGAGGAAGACTTTGAAATAGCGGTTGAATATTGGAAGAACTCCGCAGAGAGCGCACCCACCTTTGGACTTGTGGGAGCAGTCTTTGGTCTTATGAAAGCCCTGAAAAGTTTGGACAACGCCCAGGAATTAGCCCACGGTATATCCGCAGCCTTTGTGGCAACAGTCTATGGAATAACCTTTTCCTACCTTATATTCGGTCCCATAGCAAAAAAGATAAAGATCAAATCAAAAGAGGAGATTGCCAGGATGTATATGATCGTTGACGCATGCAGGATGATGGTGAGGGGCGAAAACCCAAGGCTCATAGAAGAACGTCTCAACTCCTTTGTGGAGGTTAAGTAGTGGCAAAAAAGAAAAAGTGCCCCGAAGAAGTCTCCGAAAAGTGGGCAATTCCCTACGCGGACTTTTTGACACTACTGCTTTGTCTTTTTATAGCTCTCTTTGCAATGGCTCAAGCGGGAAAGCAAGCGGCGTTAGAGTATGCTCAAGCCTTTGCCAAAGCCTTTGGTATGCGACTTGTCCCCTTTCAGGAGAGCTTACCAAAGCAGATATTGCCACAACCTGTAGTGCCAAAGAGCGAGCCTACAGAGAAGGGAAAAAAGATCCAAAGACAAATTAGGGAACTTGAGGAGATGTTAAAGCGAATGGGTTTGGAGGGTGAGTTTAAAGTCTCATACGAAGTTATAGGTATTAGGTTGATATTGCAGGATAAGATCCTTTTCTCGCCCGGCAGTGCAGAGATAAAACCGGAGACCTATCCTATATTAGACAAACTCTATGAAATATTGAAGGATTTACCAAACCCAGTGGAGGTGGAGGGTCATACAGACAGCATACCCATATCCACCGAAAAGTTTCCTTCCAATTGGGAGCTTTCAACCGCAAGGGCTTCCTCCATAGTTAGATACTTTATAGCCAAGGGTATTAACCCTGAAAGATTGAAGGCGTCCGGATACGCAGACACTAAACCAATAGCTTCCAACGCCACGCCAGAGGGCAGAGCTCAGAACAGGAGGGTAGAGATCGTAATACTCAACATAAAGGGCTCAGAGCTCACTAAACAGGAACCTCAACAGCCTTGAGGGTTTCTATTATAACATCCACTTCCTCTTCAGTAAGGTAGGGATGGACGGGTATAGAGAAGACCTCTTCTTTAAATACCTTTGCCCTATCCACCGGTAGATGTTCCGCATTCCTCAGCTCGTTCAAAAGATAACTATAGTAAACGCGAGCATCTATGCCTCTTTCCTTTAGAAACTTTATAATGCGGTCCCTTTCCTTGTGCCTTAGGGTGTAAAGATGATAAACGTGGTAGGCACCTTCCCTTTCTGCGGGATGGACAAAGGAAGAGTTTATGTGCTCTTTATATTTCTGGGCTATTTCCCTTCTTCTTTTGTTCCTTTGGTCCAAGTATTTAAGCTGGATGTAACCTAGGGCAGCTTGAAACTCAGTTATCCTAACATTAAAGGCGGGATGTTCCCCAAAGTCTATCCACTTTTTTACCTCTTTGGCAAGCTTGTCGTCATCTGTGGCTATAACTCCCCCTTCTCCCATGGGCACATTTTTTGAGGCGTAAAAGCTGAAGGCAGATAGATGTCCCAAGCTACCTACCTTTTTTCCCTTGAACTCTGCACCGTGGGCTTGGGCGGCATCCTCAAGCACAAAAAAGCCGTACTTTTCAGATAGCCCCATTATTGCATCCATGTCTGCGGGCTGGCCATAAAGATGGACGGGGATTACCACCTTTGGGTTGTATTTCTTTACCGCATCCTCCAACTGGTTTGGGTCCATGGTGTAGTATTCATCCACGTCCACCACCACCGGCACACCACCCGCCAAATAAACTGCGTCTATAGTAGCCATAAAGCTCATGGCAGGAACAACTACCTTCTGCCCTTCCACTCCAAGGGCTTTTAGGGCTATGAAGAGGGCAACGGTACCCGAACACACCGTAAAGGCATGCTTCACTCCCAAGTATCTGGCAAAGGCTTCCTCAAAGGCTTTTGTCCATTCACCCCTAGTGATCTTACGGCTTTTTAAGATGCTGAGGATAGCCTCTTCTTCCTCTTCAAAAAACCTAGGTTCTATTATGTTTATCACAGCAAAAAATTATAAAAGAAAATCCTCTCTGTAGCCTTTCAAAAACTCTTCTCCAGAGACCCTTTTACCCTTTTGATTTACAAGCTCCAAAATTTCCACCGCACCCTCTCCGCAAGCTACCACAAGCCTTTTGTTATCCAGTATCTGCCCTTCCTCCCCTTCCAATCCTTCCACCTTCCTAGCTTTCAAAATCTTTAGCCTCTCTCCTTTGACATTAAAGCAGTAAGCGTTGGGATAAAAGGCTCTTATGCGGTTTATCACACTTTGGGCGGATGCCTTCCAGCATATCCTAAGTTCTTCTTTGCT
>Ga0209739_100376_pt1 | contig 18700 bp, 20 predicted proteins | sample JossMetagenome_2_FD_184729 | JGI IMG/M metagenome (GOLD analysis project Ga0209739, IMG submission 184729) | Hot spring sediment microbial communities from Joseph's Coat, Yellowstone National Park, USA - JC3_ASED (SPAdes) (version 3) | ecosystem: Environmental > Aquatic > Thermal springs > Hot...
CAACCCACACACCAGACGACCTAAACAACCTAATACTACAACTAACAAACACGAAGATCGCCCTTAGGAGTGAGGGGCATGTGCTTGAGAGGGTTGGTTTAAGGGAGTACTCCAGTGAAGTGACCTACGCGCAGGATGGTGTGGCGGTGGTTAAGAGCTACGTCTTCAGGACGCATGCTGTAACGGCAAGGGCAATACCACCACAGACAATGCATAGGAGCCATAAGTAGCTTTGCTTGGGGGTATTGTTTTAAGGGGGTTTATTTAAGGGTTTGTATGGATACTGGTGAGTCTAAGCCGCCGCTGTGTAGGGCTGCGTGTGACTTCTGTGAGTCAAACTTGGGGTTTATAACTGGTAATAGGCCTGGCCTCCTCAAGGATCTTAATGACTTAATTGGTGATGCCTATGATTTAATGCCAGCCACCGCTAGGTCTAACCCTAACTCACTCTTCACGTTCGCACTGATGAACCTCGTACAGCCACTTGCCAACTACGTACTGCACTCGGTGCTTGAGTGCGCACCATACTCCACCCTATCCTCAATGAGGCTCATCATAGAGTCCCTGGCGGTCGGCCTCTATGCTGACAGGTGGTTTAGCAATGATAATGTTGTTAGTAAGGTTACTTTGGTTAAGGAGTTTGGAATGGGTAGGTTCAAGAGGTGTAAGAAGATGGGGGAAAGAGAGGAGATGGAGGAGAGTCATGGAGATGACCACCTCTCACTCTGTAACCAGTATAATGCCCTGAGTAGGGAGGTTAATGATACGTTGGATTGGTTGAGGGGCTTGTTGGGTGGTGATGCTGTGGACTTTATCTACGAGGTCTATAACGACTTATCCAAGCCCATACATGCCGTTGCAATGATTGATGGTAAGTTTAATGGTAGGTACGTTAGGTTCTTCCATGGGGCTATATTCCTATCCATGGTTGGTGAGTTTCCGCCAATGAGGATGACTGTCATGCCGGCTGAGTGCGGGGAGGATGACCTAGTAATACTCGACGCAATTCACTGGGACTTATTACTCACTAGGTTATCCATGGACATGCTAATCTACGCATGGGGAGTAGTAACAAAAGGCATGAGCAATGGAGAGCTTGAGAAGGCTAAGGCGAAGATTGAAGAGGCATTAAAGAGAATAGAGGAAGTGTATAAGGAACTGGAGAATAGGTATAGAAACAAGACTGAGACCAATCACTAAGTGGCTCACACTGCTCCCAGCTAACCACCCCCTAGAGGGTTAAGGAGGTTAGAGACGCCTTAGCGAAATACAGTGATGAGGTGAGGGAGTTATCGACACTAAGGGATTAAGGGTGAGGTGGGGAATTAATTGTAACCGAAACACTCAAATTAACCGCAACAGTACTACGCATTAATGCCTAGGTGCCCTTACTGTGGCTCAGGGGACTTAACACCAATTAAGACTTGGAGGTTCAGGTTCTATGAGGTTACGATGTACAGGTGCAATAAATGCGGCGGCAAGTTTAACTATTACAGGAACACCACTAAAAAGGGCAAGCCTGAATTCTACATCAGGGTTAAGCCCAGGCCTACCTTGGCCCATTGACCACAGATAGTGCTGTGGTCTTTCCCCTACTTGATTAACTTATAAATTCCCTGGTGAGGGTTCTATACTGTGATGATGCTATGACTGCTAGTATTCAGTTGAATATTGATGAGGTGTTAACATGTATCAGGAACGCAATTATTCAAGCTCATACTGAGGAGGATGTTAGGGTTAGGGTATCGAATTGCATTGAGGAGAGGATACTGAAGCCATTGGGCATAACCCAGATGGGGAAGTATGAGTATACCTTGATCTCAGGTGCTAGGGTTGATGCGCTGTATAGGCATGTTGTAGTTGAGTATAAGGCACCAGGCAGGCTCTCAAGGGATTCCGACATCCAGAGGGCTAAGGAGCAGGTTATAAGGTACATTATGAGTGAGGCTGGTAGTAAGGAATCGTGGGATAGGTACTTGGGCGTCATTATTAGTGATAGGATTGCCTTCGTTAGGTATGACAAGGGGAGTGATGCATGGATACTTAGGGGGCCCTATGAGATTAGGCGTGAGGTAATCATTAAACTTATTGAAGCCCTGAGGGGCCTTAGGAGGAAGAGCCTAAGCGTAAGTAACATTGTTACCGACTTCGGGCCCAGTTCACCAATAGCCAAGAGGACCGTTAAGCTACTTTACACGAAGCTGCTTAGCAGTGGGAGTGGGAGGACTAGGCTGCTCTTTGAGGATTGGATGAGGCTCTTCAAGCAGGCCACGGGTTATGATCCAGGTAAGCTTAAGGAGCTTAAGGAGTTGGTGGAGGAGTATGGATTAAGTGAGTCTAACGTAAACTACGATGCCCTCATATTCTCAATACACACGTACTACGCATTAATAATGAAGCTCATAGCCGCCGAGGTGGCTTACCTATACGGTAGCGGTAGGTTCTACAGGTCATATATTGCTGAACTTGATGACGCCTACACTAGGAATGGCATTGAGGGGTTGGTGGCGGTGTTGAGGGAGCTGGAGGATGGTGGTGTCTTCAGGAGGCTGTTGAATATTGAGAACTTCCTGGAGGGTGACTACTTCTCATGGTACCTTGAGGAGGTTGATAGGGATTTAGCCGATGCAATTGCTGAGATTGCGAGGGTGCTCTCGGATTACGAGATAGCCACACCTCAGTTGGAGCCTGAGTTCGCCAGGGACTTGCTGAAGAGGCTTTACCAGAATCTTGTGCCGAGGGATATTAGGCATAGTCTTGGTGAGTACTATACGCCTGACTGGCTTGCTGAGTTAATGCTCAATGAGGTTGGGTTAAGCCTAGAGAACCTGATGAAGATGGGTGAGGAGGATTCATTAAAACCCCTCAGGATTAAAGTCCTGGATCCAGCCTGTGGTTCAGGTACATTCCTAGTCCTCTATATTAGTAGGCTTAGGAGGTATGCTGAGGAGCACTTCCTGGTGGATGCCTTACCGAATTACGTGCTTGAGAACGTTGTTGGCTATGACTTAAACCCACTGGCGGTGTTGACTGCGAGGACGAATTACCTACTAGCCATCGCCGACCTACTTGCGTATGCCGGTGGGGGGAGTGTTGAAATCCCAATTTACCTAGCTGACTCAATAATGATTGAGGAGAGGTATGAGCTTAAAGGCGGTACAGACGTGTACGTGTTAAGGACTGTAGCCGGTGAATTCAAGATACCTAAGGATGTTGCCGAAAAACCTGACCTCCTAAGGAAGGTACTGGACGAGGTGAGAACATGTCTAGAGAATAAGTGCAACCCCTCTGATTTCACTCAAAGGCTTAAACCGTACAACATAGACCCCACCGATGCTGATATAATACTTGACCTCTACAATAAGTTGCTTGACCTTGAGAGGCAGGGTAAGGATAAGGTGTGGGTTTCAATACTCAGGAACGCTTTCGCACCAATACTCAAGGGCAAGTTCGACTACGTAATCGGCAACCCACCCTGGGTGGGTTGGGAGAACTTACCAGAACAATATAGGGAGGTTAGTAAGGATCTATGGATAAAGTATGGATTAGCAAGGACAATAAGCACCGGCGGATTCAAAAGAGACTTATCCATGTTATTCCTAGCAAGAAGCTTTGACCGCTACCTAAGGGAAGGCGGTAAACTGGGCTTCCTAGTAACATTCACAGTATTCAAAACCCAAGCTGGGGCGGGCTTCAGGAACTTCCTAGCCAGGAGCATGAGAATTCATGTTATTCATGACCTGGTAACCCTAATGCCGTTTGAGGGTGCCACAAACAGGACGGGAGCCATCGTTGTTGAGAAGGTATGCAACCTAGAGAAGATAAATGATGGTGAGTGCAAGGCAATTACTGAGGTACAGAAGGCAAACATGAGCGGCATTAAGCACGTGGTATGGGTCGGCAAGCAGGTAGACCCAGACACACCACTGGAGGAGGTTCTTAAGACTACAAGGCGTTATGAGATGGTTATAATGCCGTTAAAGTCCAATGACACAACATCGCCATGGATGCAAATTACACCCAACATTGCAAATGTGGTTAGGAAAGTAATAGGCGGGAGCCAGTATTATGAAGCATACGAGGGGATTCTCACGGCTCTTAACCAGGTTTATTTTGTTAAAGTACGTGGGAGGACTCCTGACAGCATGTTAGTTATAACAAACCTACCTGAGAGCGGGCAGAAGAAAAAGGTCAAGCAAGTTGAGGTTAAGATTGAGCCTGACCTCGTTTATCCACTGATAAGGGGTGAGGATGTGAAGAAATGGTATGTGGAGTTTAAAGATAGATACATAATCTTACCACATGATAAAGATGGAGAACCCATTCCTCATCATGTAATGAGAACAAAATATCCTTATACGTATCAGTATTTCTATCAATTCTTTAATGATTTAATAAATAGAAGTGGAGGATTCCTTAAACAAAAACTGGCACCTTATAAAAAGTATCCATTCAATCAAGCTGAGAAAATGACTGTGCCATTTTATTACGTTATGAACAATGTTAAGGCATCTTTAGCTCCTTATAAAGTTGTATGGGGGGCTATAGCTGGTGCTATTACCGGTAAGGCGGTAAGCTTTGCCTGCGCTGTTGTTGAGCCTATCAATGGAAGACCTGTAATACTCGATCATTCCGTTATATTAGTGCCTACTGAAACGTCAGATAAAGCATATTACATTGCGGGTGTTTTGAATTCGGTTGTAGTACGTTCGATTATAGCATCTTATACGTATGAGTTGGGGCAATATACTCATATTATAGATGACATTAAGATACCCAAGTTTGACCCAAGCAATGAGCTGCATAGGAGGATTGCTGAGCTTTCTAGGAGGGCTCATGAGTTGGCTAGGTGTGTTTACGCCAGTAGTAAGCCTAGTTATTGCGCTGGTGTTAATGCGGGAGATGAACTTAGGAAGGTTGAGGGTGAGCTTGACTCGGCTGTTGCTAAGCTGTATGGGCTTTCTGAGGGTGAGCTTAAGGAGTTTAGGAGGTTGATGGCTATACTTTCAGGTGGGGAGGTTCCTGTTGAGGATGATGTTGAGGTTCCGAAGAGCCCAGTTGTTAATGTCCTCAACACTTTGCTTAAGCCTGATGTTGAATCCTACATTGAGGTTGATGTGACTAACCCATCAAGTGAGGAGGTGGAGTTCACGTATGAGTTGCCTTGGGGTAGGGGTTCCTTTAAGGTTACTGAGGGGAAGTATAGGATCAACACGCCACCACTGAAGCCAGGTAAGTATAGGGGTGTTGTTAGGTGGGTTTGGCGTGGTAAAGAGTATACCCAGGGGTTTGAGGTTGAGGTTTCTGAGCAGAAGGGCCCCAGGAGGCCTAGGACTCTCCTGGACTTTTAGGTGGTTGATGTGAGTGAGTTTAATAATAAGGTTCAGAGGTGTTTCGGTGATTACGCAGTCGATAAGAGACTTGCCTACGAGCTTGAGTTAACTAAGCTACCCAGGTACGTGGCCGAGTACCTAATCTCAGAGTTCCTACCCAGTGGTGGTGATTGGCAGGGTAGGTTGAGGAGGTTTATTGAGGAGTATTACCATGAGCCTGAGGAGAGGGAGGTGGTTAAGCATAGGCTCGTCACTGAAGGCTCCGTGAAGGTTATTGATGAGTTGAGGGTTAACGTTGACGTGGCCACCGGCATCCACGTTGGTGTTCTTCAATCACTTGACATATGGGTTGATGTACCAGTGGACATTGTTGAAAGGAATAGGGCAATGCTTGTTAACGGGATGTGGGGGTTAATAACGCTAAAGAGGGTTGACCCAATTGAGGTTTGGGGTAGGGAGGTCTCAGTTGCGGTAACGGAGTTTAGGCCATTCCAGGCGCCTGAAACAGACCCAGGCATTATTAGGGAGGCTAGGGGCTGCTTTACCCTCGACGAGTGGGTTAGTGCCCTAGTGAACACGATAGGCTTGGATCCAGGTGTATACAGCCCTAGGCAGAGGCTACTCCTGTTATCGCGCCTAATACCCCTTGTTGAGGGTAATGTGAACATGGTGGAGTTCGGCCCAAGGCAAACCGGTAAGACTTACCTGTACAGGAATGTTAGTAACTACGTTAGGATAATATCAGGTGGGACGGTGACTCCAGCAACACTCTTCTACAACCTGAGGACTCGTGTGCCTGGTGAGTTGGCCGTGAAGGATGTTGTGGTGTTTGATGAGGTTAGTAAGGTTAGGTTCCCGAATCCCGATGAGGTTATGGGGAAGCTTAAGGATTTCATGGAGAGTGGGCAGTATGAGAGGGGTGATAAGAAGGCTACGTCAGATGCGTCACTGGTCTTCATGGGTAATGTGGAGGTTGAGAGGGATAAGACGGCTGAGGAGAGTTACTTACCCGTAGAGGACTTAACCTACGTACTCCCTGAACCAATGAGGGACTCAGCCTTTATTGACAGGGTTCACGGCCTACTACCTGGGTGGGAGTTACCCAAGATATCCCAGTCAAAGATACACCTGGCTAAGGGATATGGCATAGCCTCAGACTACTTCTCAGAGGCCATGCACACAATGAGGAAGGCATCCCTCATGGGTGAGGTAAGTAAGTACATTGAATTCTCAAACGAGTTCAAAATAAGGGATGAGAAGGCTGTTAAGAAAATAATAAGCGGGTTCCTGAAAATCCTATTCCCAAACATGCAGTTCGATAAGGATGAGCTTGAACAAGTGGCAAGGTTAACCCTGGAGTATAGGCAGAGGATTAGGGATTGGCTACACATACTAAGCCCAGGGGAATACCTAAAAGAGAAGCTAAACATTAAAGTAAAGGGTTAAAGAGACATTACAACAGCCCTCACACCACGTCATTAATTCACGACCAAACGTTTTCTCCATTAACATAAAGTCAATGGAGAGTAATGCTCATCATCTTAGAGGTATCTAACACATTCACCTCACCATGGTTTACATTTCTCTTACCTCTCAATTACCAGACTAAACCCCCTTACACCAGTTAAGCAGCACATACTTATTAAGGCTAAGGAATTAATTCGCTCTAAGATGACAATGCCCTGGTTCCTGTATAAGGATGACTTGTTTAGTCAAGTGAATGTTAAGGCATTCACTGTTGGTGAGGCTGTTGATGCTGGTTTGCAATTGGCTAAGGAGATTCTCGGTGATATTGATAAATACTGTGTTTACGAGGGTGATGGTGAGCTTGTCGTTGAGTTTTGGCGCAACGACGAGTCGATTAAGCTTATTCACTCGGATAAGCCAGGTGAAACACTTATGCGTTACTATGATGCTGAGAAAGCTGGCTTGGTTAAGTGTGTTGAGTATTAGGTGGTGGGGTGGGTTTCGCAGGGTTAGGTATTTTACCCATGGCTAAACTTATCTGTTAATGGGGAAGAAGTGTATTGTAATCGGTGCGAGTTTGAATATTGCCCCAGCAAGGATAGCCCTCATCAATTCCGACGTTAATGATGGCGATTATGCTATCCTAGTCGGCAGCAACAGTGATGCACTTAATGCACTGGTTGAGTTCACTAGGCAAGTCTACCAAGACTTGAACATTAATGTTAAGCCGATTACCGTTAACACTCAGGTTAGCCTAGTTGACACCGTTTCAACGCTTAGGGGTTTGGTTGAGGCTAATGCACCTTGCGATGTGGTGATTGGTATTGCAAGCGACAGGTGGGTCACAACGATACTGAGCTTCCTAACAATGACGCTGGCTACTGTTGGTGGTTTTGTTAATGTTAACGTTGATAGGGTCTTCATCATGCCTGGCGATAAGGGTGAGCCAGTTGACTGGCCAATCGTACCTAGGCTTGTTGACTTGAGCCTAGTTGAGTATAGGGTCCTTAAGTTAATTTGCAGCGGCTACAGTCTAGCCAAGGAGATTGTTAAGGGCTATGCCTCAAGGTTCAATGAGTCAATATCCCTACCCGTCATCGAGAGGGTGCTGGCTAAACTAAGAAGCAAAAGGCTCGTCAATGGTAAACCAGTCGGCAAAGCACTAATGCATGAGGCAACCGAATTAGGCAGGCTAATCGCATGCGGTTAAGCAAGTCATGATGAAGCCACTAGTTGCTGGAGGTGATGATGGGATTTTGAAACTGCTTAGAATGGTGGCGAGTAGGTTACTGGTTATGTTAACGTAACTGAAGCCTTAAAGTTTTACCTAACTACACTATGAGGGAAAGCCTCGTGAAGAGGATGTAGGTTTTCAACACAATAACCTTAAATCAGTCCGCAGGCTGCATATGGTGAATGAAGGGGAGGCTTCAGTGCCTGGATGGCTTCCTGTCAAGTGTTGGTAAGAGGAGGTTGGGTAAGGGTATCCGTGTAATTGAGGTCACGGATTGGTTACTGATGATTATTGCTCTAGTATTGTTTGGCCTAGCCCTACTCACCTACTTCATTAGTGCCGCATTCTTCAAGATGCCCATTGTAGTTGCCAGTAAACTTATGAACGAGGGGCTTGCGGCATTCGGCGCCGCATTATTTACATGGATAGGCCTGTTAGCCATTGAGAACTTTACATTATTAATCCTGGGGCTTAGGGGGTTAGCGTATGCGCTACCCGCATTGATTAATGAGCTTAAGCTCCCTAGGGAGGTTGATCAATGCATGATTGAGCACTTCAGTGGTGATGCGGCTGAGGTGCTTAATAGTGTGTATAAGCACCTCCTCCCACTCCTCGCTATATACCTATTCCTCATATTATCTGCCTTTATCATCACCGCCTACTTTGCACTCATCCTAACCGGCTATTCAGTATCATCATTATTATCATTGTCATCATTGTCATCATTTATATCATTATTGTCATCATTTATATCATCATTTATGGAGTTTGCTTATAGGGCTATCACGGAGACTGCAGTAAGGACTGTCCTAGGGGTTCTTGGTGTGGTACTCGCCATAGTCTTCTCCGTGGGTTCCTGGTTCATCGGGGGCCGCCTTGAACTTAATGAGGCTATCCTAGGCTTTATCCACAACGTCAGGTTCTTCGTACTTGAGTGGTTCACGTTCACCATACTCATAATCATAGCCTCAATGGCAATACCACCTTTCTACGCCGTGTTATTCCCCATACCACTAACCCTGGCAATCACAATAAGCCTCACGGCATACCTAACACTAGCCACCACAGTAATCGAGTACATGCAATTACCGAGAGGTAGGACTAAGGTGGATTGAGCAGGCTTAGCATAATGCCTCATGCATGACCTACGCTTAACCATTCTTTGACTTTAGCATTTATAGCAGCATTAATTACGTGTTCCTTCGCCTTGATAATAACCATGATTCAGGTGGCAGTAATCATTGATGTCATAGCCAATGCCTAATTAACCAAGCCAGGGGAAAGCCCATTATGAGGCAGGCTGGGAAGCGTGTTACAAGGCACAGTGACTTCAGCGAGGAGTATATTGGGAAGGTGATAAGCATAAGCCTCGCTGATGGTAGGAGCCTGAGTGGTGTTATTCTTGAATCGAGGCGTTACTGGGTTAAGGTTAAGGCTAGTAATGGTAGTATTGCCTACATTAACAAGTCGTTCATAGTGAGTGTGGTGCCAACGTCTAATTAAAACATGATTGGGTAACAGCAGGATGAGTGTTTCAAGCCTACTCGCACTCCCATACGGTATTGGGATTGCCATTGCCCTAGCCGAGTTGGCATGGGGCTTCATCAAGTACTACACTGCCCCAACGCCAGGGCAGAGGAGGGAGGCTTTGGACGAGTTTTATGGTGTAGTACTTGGTGCAGTTTTAACGGCTGTTGTGGCTTACTACATGAGTGTTGGGCCGAGTATTGGGGCATCTATTGCAAGTGCCCTAGGCGTTAGTGTGCCTCAGATTCCATTACCTGATATTTATAGTGTAATGTATGGGGATTTTAATGCAGTACTGAGCCAGTACATTGCTGGGCAGGTGTTGAGCTTCGCCCTTAGCGTTGCTGGAGCCATTTTAGGAGCCACTGAGGTGCTTAAGCCAATTGGTGCACTTCTCGGTAGTTTAGCAGACTTCTTTAATGCAGTAATGGCACCGTATAATAGGGCATTAATCGCAACAATGATGAATACTATTGCCCTAGCCGCATTGGGCCAAGTAATGGGCTACATATACAATTACGGTGTTGGAAGCCTATCAATAGCACTACTACTGCCTAGTAGGACTAGGCGTATTGGAGCATGGCTATCATCATTCATAATAGTCTTCAGCATCCTACTACCAATGGTGGCTGGGTACCAGCATGTGTTAGTCTTCAACTACGGGAATGTTTTAACAATGTGGGAGGCTACGATTGAACAGCATTGTAGTGGTAACCCAGTTATTCAGTCTGGGATTAATGCGATTATTAGCGGTGCCCCAAGTTGGCTTAACCAAGCCCTCAAGATTCTTGCTGACATTGCCTGTGGTATCGCCTCACTACCGTGGCTAATATCAAATACAGCCACCCTAGTGAGCACTGGCACCTTCAACCTACTGGTGGGTGACATTATCATTGACATTGTAATGGGTATTGGATTTGCTATTACAGCATGGCTCGCTGACCTGATTGATGCCGGTGCGAGAGCGCTCTTCGAGGTTAGGCACCTGTGATGAACCATGAATTATGCTAACATACTCTGGGGTTCTGTTGGGGCTGGTGTAGTCTTCTTCTCAATATACATTGCATACATTGTAATCGTGAAAGGTAGGCTCAGGGGTGCTAACATTACACGTGAGTTGTATAGTGCAGTTGGGGCTTTCGTGGCATTCATAGTAATGATGAGTCTCCTAACCCCATTCCTAAGCCACCTGCCAAGCCTAGCCAAGCCACCATCAGGAGGTCAAGTACTGGCTCAGTATGATATTACAGCCGCAGTACTAAGTGCAGTTAAGATGATTGTGGCATTAATACTCCTACCAACTGAGGAGTTTGGCACATACTACTCATTATCAGGGGTAATCAATAGTGTCATTGGCTTCATTGGTGGTTTAGCCTACCTCACGGTAATGGTGATTGCACTGTATAAGGCGTTATTGGCATTATTCCCATGGGCGCCACTCTTCATTGCAATAGCATTGGCAAGGCCGAACAAGCCTGGTAGCATCGTGTTAATGGGTATTGGTGTAATGGCGCTGGTAGCCACACCGTTAGTGGGGTGGGTTGCTGGGTTACTCTACAGTATTACAGTGGGTGCAATAAGCTCACTATACCCACCATGTCTAGGCATTAAACTACTTGGCATAGCCTACTTTGGGCCTTCTCCAGCCTTGGTTGCGATGAGTCAAGGTGTCTTCATGACTAATGGTACTGGTTACATTCCAGTGTGGGCATGTGAGGAGCCTAGTGTTAGCCAGGTTGCCTGGGATTGGTTAGTGTTAAACTACACCTACGCTATGAGGCCGGTTGGCTTCAGCCTCCTTAACCCATTCCTGAAGGGGACTCTAGTAATCAACGCACACCTACCCTTCATTACAGTGGGTATTGAGAATTCAAGTGGTGTTTATGGTGCCTGGGCTCCGTTGAGGGTCCTCAGGTATTGGGCTAATGGGACTGGGTTCATGATTAACGCTACCGCCTTCTACATTAGGAATGAGAGTGCCTTATTCTGGGCTTGGGCTGGTGGTGTTAAGGCTAACTGTAGCCTAGCCGTGAATGAGACAAGTATGGTTAAGACTACACTCGTCAGTGGGCCAATGGTACCCTACCCACTAGCCCCATTAACAGGCTCATACCCGCCTGGTTGGCCTAGGGGCTATAGGCAAATGCTCATTAACGCCACCGCCTACAACGAGTCCTGCATCATAGTCTTTGAGCCTGGTTCCAGGTGGAGTGGTTACACGGTACTGCCGGTTACCGGCCCTTTGGAGTGGGTGTTGGCTGGCCCGTTCAACATTGTTAATGGGCTTAATCAACAGTGGGATAACGTTGAGACTGCCTTCACTGCTGTTGGAGTCCTCACTGTAGCTGTTACGCTACTAGGCATCCTACTACTGCCATATTTGGCCGTTGGTACGGCTTACCTTGGAGCCATTATTGTAGAGTTCATTAGCCCACTTTGGGGCGTAATAAGCCAGCTACTCCCATTCTAATGGGGATTAAGGGTGAGGGGGAGGTTTCAGGGGACTTAGGCCTTGGCTTTCTAAGCTTTAGGATGATTGATGCCATGATCATTGCAGGCGTTAAGTATGCGCCTCCAGGCGCCATGAGTAGTATTACCCCAATGAGTATTGGCACCCACCAATGCTTAACCTCCCCCTTTTGGTTTCGGGTTTCCCTCTCGGGCATTGGGGTTTAGCATGTGGGAGTCTAATTAGCCCACTAAGCCTGGGTGCATGTGTTGAGGAGGATGCTAACACTACTCCTAATAGGCTTCATTATAATGGGCGTAATACTCCTAGCCTCATTCATAGCCACCCAAATGCAGCTACCAAGGGTGAGCCTGAGGCAGATGGCCAATAGCACAATCATCATTGGCATTGGGAACAGTACCATGACGGTGGCGATACGGGCTAACCAAACCACGCCGGTGAACAAGACGTGAGGGGCCTACTGGCATTAACAGTGGGCACGGTGGTAATAGTGGGGGTTATTGCGGATGGTTTAGTCAAGTGGCCTGCCTCCGTAGTAATGCTTACCGTGCTCTATGCCGTAGTAGTATTATGCGGTATGGTCACGAGCAGGAGGGTTTAGGGCTTGAAGAGTAGGCTTAAGGCGTCTGGTGTGGTGAGTTCGAGGTAGTTACCCCTCGCCTTAATGAACACGACCTCGAGTGAAGCCCCCTTCAAACCGCCTGATGCCATGTAGAACCATTCCCCATCCTTAATGAGCATTACGCCGTATTTAGGCGTCATAATGGTGAGCACGAATGGCTTAACGCTCATAAGCAACCCACCACCCATTACCCTAAACAACTCGAGCGCATAGCCAAGCCTCTTAACAAGCCCCCCACCATCAGCCTCAACCCACGGCGCCTCACGCCAGTCGTAATTAACACCGAGTAGCTTGAAGAATGACCTAACCAACTCCTCACCATCATCAATTACCGCCAGTCCATCAACCTGGTTTTGAGGTCCCTTAACCCTGGGCATGCATTATACATTACCCATTCCTTAATTAGCCCTTAACTGGTTCTAACTTAACGAAGACCCTCCTTGGGCGTGGTGGGTAGATTAAGATGCCTGGGGTGTACTCACCACCGAATATCCTCGGGTTATTACCCTGCCCCAGCCAATCAATATTCGCCTTCTCCAGGCTGAATGCCTCACCCACACTAAGGGCGTGGGGTGTCAGGCCCTGGAGTAGGATAACGAAACCGAAGTTTTGGAGTACCTCCCTCCTCACGTCACCGAGCGTCTGCGTGGTAACCCACACGCCGAAGCCAAGCTTCCTAACACCCCTAACAATGAGTTCTAGGATGGGGCTTTCAATAATTAGGTAAGCCTCATCGAAGGCGATTATCGTGTTAAGCCTCTCCACGAGGGGCCTCTGGAGGTACTCGTAGTAAGCCCTGTAGAGGAGGAGTTGCATTACAAGCTTAGCATACTCCGTGTAATTCATGACCCTGCGTAGGACTAGCACACTAACCCCATTGGTTAATTCATCAATGCCCAATAGCCTCTTCGGCATTAACTCCCTAGCCACAAGCCAAACCCTGGAAGCCTCCCCATTCTGGGCAAGCCAATCCAATGCCTCATGTAGGCCAGGGTACCTGGGGAATGCATTATAAAGCCTGACCAAGTCCTCGAAGGCTTGGTTGGCTAATTGCCTGTCACCGTAGGCGAACTCAATAATACTCGCCATCTTGTCAGCGTGGGTCGTGGGGCTTGCCACGGGTTCAAGCCAGTCAATGAAGGTGTCAAGGACGTCAAAGGCATTGTACTGGACGCCAGCCCTCCCGAAGTAGCCCAGGTACTCACCCTGTGGGTCTACGACCAGCAGGTTCACGCCAAGCCTATGCGCACGAAGCATTAGGCTTACCGCAGTCCAGGACTTACCCGAGCCAGTTGGGCCCACGATTAGGGCGTGTGGGCTTGGGGCAGTGTTGAGGCCTATCTTAACCTCGCTCCCGTACTCATCACGACCAACATCAACAACAACCTCATCACCCTGTGCAATAAGGCTCCCACCGTAGAACACTGGCACAGAGCACACGTCAAGGCTCAGCCCATTCAACTCAGGCTCCATAAGCCAGTGAACAGCCCCAAACCCAACCCTCATGCCAGGAGCCTCAATGTCACCGAGAATCGTGAATCGAATAGGCACTTCACCGCTCAAAACACGCCTGTGGGTTACTTGAAGCGCATCAATCCTAGGGGCATACGTTCCCCTGCCAGTAAGCTGATACCTATCAATTGCACGGGCTAGTTCACTTGCATAATTCTCCCTACCCATTAGACTACCTGTAATTGTTAGTGCGAAGTCCCTCCTGGCATTACGCTCAGCGTAAGCCAATAATTGGCTTGGTTCAAGGTTCATGTGCCTGGCATCACTATGCACCACGCCACTCCTGAATGGGGTGTACCTTGCCAGGCTTAACCCACCACCAGCCCTAAGCAGGGCAATCACAAGTAAAATACCCGTTATGACCCCAACCCAGAGCCATTGCCTGGGCAAGCCGTATAGTATCAGCGATCCAGTGAATGCCAATGCCATTAATGCCAGGAATCCACCACTCCTCACGAGGGGCATTGGGTTTCCTAGGAGCCTAACAGCCTCCTGGGGCGTAATTGGCTCTAGTAGGAAGTACCTGTTTAGAATATTGGCGACATCACTATTACTCCCAATGTAGAGGCTCCCACCAACCCTAACGAAACTAACCATGGTGTTGTCAAGTGGGAGCGTTGTGATTAAGCCGTTAAGCGCCTTGACAGCATCCTCCCTATGCACTTCAATGCTGAGCCTTGGGTAGGCTTTATAGAACCTCCAATCCCTACCACCAACACGGATAACTGCCCAGCCACCCCTGGCTGTGGCTATGGTTTTAGGCATTAGCCTCACCCCGTAAACCAGCTTGAGGAGTTCAATGATGGATTGTGGGGCTAGTATGGCTATAACGCCGCCGAGTATTGCAATTGGCTTAACCTGAGGCACGATGCCGATTATTAACGGCGTCAGTGGGAGTATTAGCCTAATTGGCTTCATTACGTAACCCACCTCCTGAGTAGTGAGGTGAGCCTCTCCAGTAGGCTTGGCTGTGGGCTGGGTTCGGTGATTGGGCCGAATTCACTTGAGGCATCCCTAATCGTGTACTCCCCGTTGAGTAGGGGCTTGGTGTTGATTAACAGAGTGCCCTTGTGTATGATGCATGGTGAATCCCCAGCATCCTCAATCCTAGCAACCACTACGCAGCGCCTAACGGCGTGGGCAATGTAGGCTAGGGCGACCTCATACTGGACGCCAGCCTCCACAGCCTCCCTAAGAGCCCTACCAACCTCACTGGGGGTTACCGTGAGCAGTATACCCCTGGCAAGTCTCATGCACAACTCCCTATTACCCTTAATGCACTGCCTAGACGCCTCCCTGGCTAGGGCCTCAATGCCGGGTATCCTCCTTTGGCGTATGGGGATTGGTTTAAGCTCCTCAAGCCTAATGACCATTGGCCTCGATTTAACAATAGCCTCAACCTCCCCCTCGGATAGGGGTAGCCTAGGCTGTTGGCTACTCACGGCTTAACGTGGGTTATTGGTGTAATTAGCCCTACCAAGGCTTGGTAGTACCATTTGAGACTTGTTAATGGGCCCACGCCGTGGAGCCAATTAACAATGACTACGGCCAGTAACACGCCTACGCCAAGTTCAATTATGATTACTGTGAACGGGTGCCTGTAAACGATGAGAATGGGTACGCTTACCAAGCTGGCTAATAACGCCAGCACTGCACCGATGCCCGGCCTCAATGGGCCTGTTGAACCCAACACCACGGTGGCTACGCCCACCCCAAGCATCACCGTGAATGCGGCCACCGGGGCCTTGGGTAACTGGCTCATTAAGGTGCCCCTAGGCGTCGGCTAATTAGTAATTGAGCCTAGCCAAAGCCGTGTCGAGGGCTGTAATCACGGTGCTAACCCGGGGAGTTGAAAGGGTGAGCCTGGGAACCTTCAGGGTTTTGGCCATTGAGGGGGTGGGCCTAGCGGAGGATGGCTCCATCAGGTGCCTTGGCGGTGGCTGCAGTGCAAACGGCACGGTGATTATACTTGAGGCGGTTAAGGGATTTGACGCTGGGGAGCTTCACTCGGCTTTAAGTAAAATGCGTGTTGTTAAGCTTGAGGTTGAGGTTACTGGGTTACCCAAGCCAATCCTAACCAGGCTTGAAATCCTGACCGGTAAGCCAATTAAGGGGGATGCAGTCGTCAAGTACACTTGGCATTCAATGCCGAGCCTAGAGGAGCTTGCCCTAGTCCTAAACGACTTGAATCTGCCTACTCCCCCTCAAAACCCTCAATCGTGAATTCATACTCACTGGGTGCCTAGTGTAGTAGTGCATCATTCAATTCCAACACATTATGTTAAAAACACGGTTTATAAGCATGAGGCTTGGCATTAGTAATCATGAGGATTGGTGTTAGGCCCCAATTCCCCTGGGTTGAGGCTGGGCAGAGGATGGTGGCTGTTAGGGTGCTGGTTAAGTGGACTGGTAGAGGGTATAGGGCCTACGTCCTATGCGGGGGTGGGAGGGTTAACCTTGATGAGGCTATTGATGCGCTTTGGAGGTACCCTGTCTTAGGTAGTGTAATCCATGGTGATGACTACATTGTTGAGTTAGCCATCCCACCTGAATTAGCCGAGGGGTGGGGTGTTGTGGATTGCGTTAAGGGTGTGGTTAAGGATCCGCCTAGGGAATACCCAGTCATCATAAAGTAGTGTTTTAGGGGAAGGGGGCTAGCAGACCAGGGGATTATCATGCAGCGGCACGTTGAAGCCGTTGATTACGGCAAGGAGCCACGATTGTAATTGGCGTACTCTTCTGTCACTCCTCGGTAGCCTTACCGACACCCACCTGTTCTGCCTAAGCCTATAACCGTACTCCGACAGCAGCCTGAATAGGAGCGCCTCAAAATTCTTGGCTAAGCAACCACTCGTGTAGGTGCGTATCCCCTCCTCACCCCTCGAAACAACAACATTGATGCCCAGCACCTGTATCTCAAACCCCCCTGACCTCACCCTAGTGACACCACCCTCACTCCTAACGGCTAGGTTCAATGTGCCGTACGTCCTCAAGGCCTCTGGGGTTGTTGGAGCCAGTGAAAGAAGCTCAACCCTCTCACCACTCTCAAGTCTCCTCATGATTTCTTCAAATTCAGCCCCCTCCCCTTTGGTTTCGGGGGTTTTGGGATTAGTCATACTGGGCCTCAAGGTGGCTTCGGTTAACGGGCAAATTAGGGGGATGGCTCAACACAATTACTAGTAATACTAACCATGGTAACCATGCCTCACCCACCCGAATCCACCACTACAAAACATGGGTGGGTGAAGCCATTATGCAATTAGGCAAAGCACTGTGAAGCAATTGTACACTCAATCAATGTGCCATTAGCCGCAATTCGCTGGCCCACGGTTAAACGCCCTCACCCACTCACCCACCGGGAGCCGGCACCCCTAGGGGAGTGCACTCCATTAACCCAACCACGCCTCAGGCCCAACCCCACATGCCGTTTAATGACCCCACCCACTCCAGGGAGTGTGGGGCGCGTGGGTGAGTGGGTGAGGATAAATAACCGTGAAGGTTGGGTGTTTGTAAGAGGGGGTTTAGGTGCACTACTCATAATTCACATCCTCCTTAACCTCCTCACGTCTCCTCCCCCCATACTGCCCCCTGTTCTGGCTCCCCTCACCCCCATAGTACAGGATGCCTATTATTTCCTGGAGTTCCCTGTTCACACGGGTTAAACGCTTATTCACCCTCATGAGCATCCTAACCAGCTCCTCCTTGCTCAAGTCCTGGTACTTCACATACCCCTGCTTGGTTTCGGAGTTATTCCTGGGCATGGGTGGTAGGGTGTGAGCCGGCTAATTAGGATGAACCTAGCTTAACCTTAATGCTCCCGAGGCCAATCCTAAAACCAATAGCTGAAGTCCCAGTAACCCCACAATCCAATTGTGGGAGAAGGCCGATTGCTAGGTTTGGTAGGTTCATTTGGCTTGATGGGCCAAGTAACCCAGGTCCCTCACTGGCTGGGAAGCCACACTGCGTGATTTGGAACACACTCCTCTATGGTTCATGGGTCATTGAGGGTGGGGAGGATGGTTTGGAGTACGGTGAGGCTGTTCATAGGGCTTATGAGGATTGGTTCATTAAGGCTAATGGGAGCCTCTATGATGATATTAAGGTTGAGGAGGCATTCGCCCTAGCACCCCTAACCCTACGCCCAGACATCCTGTACGGGAGGGGTGGGGAGTACGGTGTTGTTGAGGTTAAGTCCTATGGGGCTAGCAGGCTTAGTGAAGCCAAGCCTCAACTAGCCCTATACGTTTACGGTTTGAGGAGTATCGGCTTAAAGGTAACCCAAGCCTACCTTGCACTTAGGGATGCTGTCGTTGAGGAGGATGTTGATGGGCTGTATGCGATTGGTGAGTACTGGTTTAGGGCTTTGAGGAGCATGATTAGGAACCCACCGGAGAAGCCAAGCCGCTCATGCTTCAAGTGCCCATACGCCCTAGTATGCAGGATACCAAAGCCAAGCCTACCCTAAACCCAAACCCCACCCACCCCGAAAATCCACTTATGTGTTAGTCTTTAAGTTTTGCTGTTGGGTAGGTGTA
>Ga0209739_100381_pt1 | contig 18568 bp, 16 predicted proteins | sample JossMetagenome_2_FD_184729 | JGI IMG/M metagenome (GOLD analysis project Ga0209739, IMG submission 184729) | Hot spring sediment microbial communities from Joseph's Coat, Yellowstone National Park, USA - JC3_ASED (SPAdes) (version 3) | ecosystem: Environmental > Aquatic > Thermal springs > Hot...
CCTAAGGCTTGACCGTAAATTTACCATACTCTTTATCATCCTCTTTTTCACGCTGATACTTGTAAATCAAAACTCCCTTGAGTTTTTGTTAAAGGTTTTGGGATTGATAAAGTGATATATTTTTAAAGCTATGGCAAGGGCAATAAACCTTGAACTTTTACAATTGCTTGAAGACAAGCTTGGGAAAGAGGAAGCAAGAAAAGTAGCACAGGCAATAGAGTTAGGGCTTGAGGTTATGGAAAAAAGGGCAGAGGAGCTTGCCATCCAGAAAAAGCTTGAACTAAAGGATGAACTTACGAAGGAATTGGCAAGCAAGGCGGACATCCAAGTTTTAAAGGCAGAAATACAAGCAGTTAGGGCAGAAATGCAAGCGATGGAGGAAAGGCTGGAGGCAAAGATTGAAAAGGTTAGGTTAGAACTCAAGGAAGAAATCCTAAAGCTTGACCGCAAATTTACTATAATGTTTGTCATCCTCTTTTTCACGCTGATACTTGTAAATCAAAACTCCCTTGAGTTTTTGTTGAAGGTTTTGGGATTTATAAAGTAGATATTTTTTAATCACTCCTCCGCTTCCACTGGTGGGATTTGGGTGAGGTGGGAGAGGACTTTCAAAATATTGTTTTCCAAAATGTTTAAGTAAGAATATCCTTTATCTGAAAATACATTTGTTTCAATGTAGTCCCAATTCATGGGTAAAGCTTGTCTGGCGAAAGTTGTGGAAACCTTTTCCCATGTTCCATCCCAATGGCAAAGCATAGAGTTTGTATCTGCCATCCTGCTTGGTATAAACCCCAAATAACTCACCACCGCCTTAGCGTAATCTTCATCGTAGCCCTCTTCTAACATCTTTTTATAAGCAAGCCGGACCTTTTCGGTAAAGGTAATTAAAGCTAACTTTTGGCGGGAGTTGAAAAGGTCGCCCCATTTTAACATTCCATACCTTTGAACCCTAAAGCCAAGAGTGTTCTCGGGAGGTAAATCTTCATCCGGCACAGGGTCTATTCCCCACTCTTCCCAAAGTTTTTTTCTTTTTTCCTCCAAATACTCTTCCGCTAATCTGTAAAACTCCAGGTCTTTTTCTGTTGCCAATCTGTAGCTTTTGCCCTCGCCTTTTTGGGTGCTCAAAACTACTGCGGTCATCCTTTGGCTTGCTTTTCCTTCTCTGAATAGCCTTCGGACGTCGTCATCCTCTATTGTGCTTCCACAGACAAGGCAAACTGCCTCTGCCCTTGCGGTTGTGCCCTTTTCTGGGTCAAAGTTTTCAGGGACTTTTGGCTCAAAGCCTTCCACCGAGCTCTCCAAAACTTTCCACTGGTTGCCTTCCTTTTTCACTATGGCAAACTCTACCCCTTTGTTATACACAAAAGGATAAAGAGAAATCTTTTTCTTTTCCTTTTTGGCGAGCCAAAACTGACGGATTAGTGGAATTTCCGCACCGCACAGGGGATTTTGGCAAGGTATAGTCCTTGCCCATAGGTATCCTACCGGTATGGAGCCATCCTTGTCTGTTGGATAAAACCTTCCTATCTCTTTTTTTGCGGATTCCAATACCCACTCTCCCCACCTTTGAACATCCTTTATAAGAGGGCTCTCTTGTTTTTCTTGCTTATAAAACCCGTTTTGTTCCACCACCTTTTGAGGTCTTCCATACTTTTGGGGATATTCAAGGATGCATTTTAGTATCAAGACCGCCACCGGGTTGTAATCAATGGCATGGGTTTCTAAACCAAGCCGTAGGCACTCCAAGGGAATTGAGCCACCGCCCGAAAAGGGGTCCAAAACCCTCAAAACCTTTCCACCGTTTTCCTTTTTTATTTCTTCCCTTGCCTTTTTTATAAGCTCTTGGTTGAGGGATGTTTCCCACTTGGCAATCTTCAAAAGGAATTTCTTTTTTTCCTCTATGTTTTCCGCCGACACCAAAGCAGAATAGATGGTTGCCCTTGAGGCTATCAAAGGTCTTCTTGCCCACCATATATGCAGTGTGGATATATGCCCGTGTCTTATGTTTTTTTCCCTTGCAGACTCTTCGCTAATTTCCTTTATTGGAAGTAGTTCTTCAATAAGCCTCTTCATGTTTTTCTCCCTTTTCCTTCCATTCTTCCGGTGGCACTATATACCTAACATCCACCACCCTTTTATCCATTTTAAGCCTTTCTGCTGGGTTGTTTATTATGTAAAGGGTTGGGTTTGTTCGAGCGTTGCACACCACATACAGCCAATACTCTTCCTTAAGTTGCCTTGCCTTTAGGTATTCGTTCATTGTTAGCTCCACATAAGATTCGTCGCTTCTTGCTTTAACCTCTATGTATCGGACTTCTCCTTTGCCCTCTGACCTTATATCGTAGCCAAGGTTTTCCTTTGAAACATCCACAGGCTCCCTTCCCTGAGACCTCTCATAAGCCATGGCAAGCTCCATCCCTATTCTCTCTACCTCTTCATCCGCCAAGCCCTTTTTATACGTAGAACGCACATAAAAAATACCCAAAAGCTTTGGAGCACCGTAAGTGAGCTTCTTTTCTTTCTCAATTTGGTCCTTTAGCTCCTCCAAAGCTCGCTTGTAGCTTTCTCTTCTTTCTTCCAACTGGGTAATGACGCCTTCAAGATTTTTCTCTCCCCTTTCTTTTCTCTCCTCAAACTCGTAAATTTTCCAACCTAAATCATCTATGAACCTTTCCAAAGACTTCACTCCGTATTTTTGCTTTACCTTTGCCTGTCTTTCCCTTTCCTTTAGTATCTCTTCCTTGTATTGATTGATTAGCTCGTAAAAGAGCTCTTCTGCCTTTTTCCTTCTTTCGTCAATGTTGTAAGTGGGCACCTGTGTTTCTTCATCCACGGGCACCAAATCCCAAAGAATGTTAAGGTTTATGGGTGATAGCTCCTTTTCGTTATCATAAATGCAAAACAGTTTTTTCCCTGCGATTTTACCCGTTCCATCCAAAACCTCTCCCTCAAAGAGCCACAAAAATCCCTCAAGCCTTCCAGAAGGGTCTTCAAAGACTGCACCATTCAAGAGCTTTTCTTTGTACCTTTCAAGCACAAGGTCTATAAGGTTTTCCAAAAGGGGATGCCCAAAGGAGATAAACTCTACCTCTGGATTTTTAAAAGCCTTTTCCTTGTCAAAGGTCGCCTTTGGATATTCCCTCTTTACAACCTGTTTGTTTTGCTCCGCCTTTTTGCTTAACTCAGGGGGCACTTTTTCTATGCTTAAAAATCCATCCTTTCTTTCCTTTACCTTTCCGCCGAGCTTTTCAAAAGCCCTTTTGAACCATTCCTCCACATACTCCGGCACAAGTCTGTTTTCCTTTGCCCTTTCGTAGTTTTCCGCAAGCCTTGTGTAATCAATGTTTCTTGTCGCCAAAGCTTCCTCAAGGACATCTCTCCTTAGTCTTTCAAGGTATTCCTTGTCTAATTTAACTTCCAACTCCCTTTCTATTTCTTCCAAGCTCTTTGTCTGCATCACTGCAGAAACTATAAGCTGATAAAGGTTTTTGTCAGGGAAAATCTCACCTATAACATCAAAAACTTTGTTCCCAAGGTCTTTTTCCATTTCCTTTAGCTTTTTAAAGAGTTTTTCTAAGACCTTTCCTTCCCTCGTGTTGCTTGCCACCAAGTTAAAAACATGCACATCCCTCTGCTGTCCGTATCGGTGGATCCTTCCCATTCTCTGCTCTAACTTGTTGGGGTTCCAAGGGATGTCGTAGTTGATCATAATGTGGCAAAACTGGAGGTTTATGCCCTCTCCCGCTGCGTCGGTGGCAATCATAACATCCGCCCAATCCCTAAAGTCCTTTTCTGCCTTTATTCTCTCCTCCAGAGGCATTCCACCGTGTATGGTGCATACTGAATAGCCCCAATCCCTTACCTTTTTCTGCAAATACTCCAAGGTGTCCCTTGATTCGGTAAAGATCAAAATCTTTCTGTTTCCTCCTTTCTCCTCTATGGTTTTTAAACCCTCCTCCAAGGCTTTTTTCAACTCCCTTAGCTTTGTCTCTCCTTCCCTTTCCATAATTTCCTTTGTTTTTTTGATTAAGTTTTCTACGGTTTCTATCTCCTGTCTTAGTTCCTCTATGTTCTTAGCCAAGCTTACGCTTTCCCACTCCCTTTCTTTCTCAAGGATTTCATCCTCTGTAGAATCTTCAACCTCCTCCAACTCCTCCATTTCCAAAAAGGCTTCTTCTTTTTCCACAGAACCTGCCCTCAAAAACTCCTCCAACCTCTCCTTTCTCCTTTCCAAGGACCTCAAGAGGGCATAAAGGCTTGACGCAAACCTTCTCTGGAGGATCACCAATGCAAAGGCTACGTTTCTTTTTTTATCCTCCTGCTCTTCTGCTTTGCCATACTGCGTGCTTACGTAGTCCGATAGCTGGTTGTAGAGCTCCACTTCTTGGTCCGAAAGGTTAAAGGATATGGTTTTTACTTCCCTTTTGGTAAATAAGGGCTTACCTTCAAAATCCCTCAGGTCTTCCTTTAGTCTTCTTATAAACAACGGATTGTCTCCGCTTTTTATAGATTCCTCTATCATCTCTGAAGTGGCAAAAAAGCCTTCCCTTAGCAGGTCCAAAAGGAGTCGGAAATTCTCCGGGTCTCCCCTGTGAGGAGTGGCGGTCAAAAAGAGCATGTGAGTGGAGTTTTTAGCTAACGTCTGTCCGAGTTTATACCTTTCGGTTTTTTTCACCTTTTGTCCATACCTGTAAGCGGACATTTTGTGGGCTTCATCTACTACCACTAAATCCCAATGAGTGCTGGCGATAATGTTTATCACATCATCCTGCTTAGCAAAATCCATAGAAAGGATCACCTGATGCTTTTCCTGAAGGGGATTGCTTCCGTAACTGTTTTTTAAAAGGTTTCTGTCAAATACCTCAAAGTTTTCCTGAAACTTTTCTCTCAGTTCCCTGATCCATTGGTCTTTTAGATGCCCGGGAACTACTATAAGAATCCGTTTTGCAAGACCTCTGAGCTTTAGCTCCTTTATTATAAGTCCCGCCATTATGGTTTTCCCTGCCCCCGGGTCATCCGCTATCATAAAACGCACCTGAGGGAGCTTTAAGGCATACTCATAAACCGCCTCTATCTGAAAGGGCAAAGGGTCTATCTTTGAAACGCTTACTGCCAAATATGGGTCAAAGAGGTATGCATACCTGAGCCTCAGGGCTTCTGTAGCCAAAAAGGCTTCTGAACCTTTGGTGGAAAAATCGGTGTTCTGTATGGTTATTTCCTTTAATTCCTCTTCAGTGAGGAACCAATCGCGGATAATTCCACTGTGTATGAGCCTTCCGTATATTATTACTCCCCCATCTCTTTTATCTGCCTTTATTACCTCCACCGGCTCAGGGAAAAAGTTCCCCTTAATTATGCTTTTTTCTTTGAGTTCCATCAGATTAAAATCTTATACCATGAGTGTGGGTTTTATAGGTCTTGGAAGTCTTGGAAAGACAATAGCCAAAAGGCTAATAGATCAGGGTGTCCCCCTTGTGGTTTGGAACAGAACCAAAGAAAAGGCTCTGGACTTGGGTGTGGAGATTGCCCAAAGCCCCGCAGAACTTAGCAAAAAGGTAAATACCATCTTTGTTATGGTCTTTGATTCACAGGCAAGCGAAGAAGTGATTTTTGGAAAAGAAGGTTTGGTGCAGGGGGACATAAAGGGAAAGACAATCATAGACATGACCACCAACCATTACAGGTATGTGGAGTTTGCATACCAAGAGTTAAAAAAGCTGGGTGCGTACTACCTGGATGCCCCAGTGCTTGGGAGCGTGATTCCCGCCCAAAAGGGAGAGCTAACCATACTGGTTGCTGGAGAAAAGGAGAAGTTTGAAGAGCATAAAAGTCTTTTTGAAAAGTTCTGCCGGGCTATCTACTATGTGGGAGAGGTGGGCAATGCCACAAAGCTAAAGCTTATAAACAACATAGTTCTGGGTGGTTTTATGGAAATTTTGGCGTCCGCCATAGCTTTGGGTGAGAGGGCGGGCTTTGATAAAGAACTGATTATAAACATTCTCAACGACGGTGCGGGCAAGTCCTACATCCTTGACGTGAAAAAGAAAAAGCTCTTAGAAGAGGACTTTTCCACCCACTTTTCCGTGGATTTGATATACAAAGACCTTCACTACGCCCAAGATCTGGTAAAAGACTTAAACGCCTTTACCTTTAGTCTCCAGAACGTAAAGGAAGCCTACGGCTTGGCAAGGGCTATGGGACTAAAAGACTTGGACTTCTCCGCAGTTTATAAGGTTTTTAAAGGAATTTGAGAGCCCTGTCTCCTATGTCTTTTCTGTAATGCATGCCCTCAAAGTGTATTTTTTCCACCGCCCTGTATGCCCTTTCCTTTGCCTCTTTTAAGCTGTTGCCCCACGCACAGACGTTGAGAACCCTTCCGCCCGTGGTGATGAGCTTTCCATCCTTTAGCTCCGTGCCCGCATGGAAGATTATCACATCCTCATCTTTGATGTCCTCAAGACCGTAAATCTCTTTGCCCACTTCTGGCTTTTCTGGGTAGCCCTTGCTTGCTAACACCACGCACAGGGAACACCTTTCGTCTACGTCCAAGCTTACCTTTTTGCCTTCGTGAAAGTCTAAAAGCTTTTCCAAAAAGTCTCCCTTTATCCTCATCAAGAGGGGCTGTGCCTCTGGGTCCCCAAGCCTTACGTTGAACTCCAAAACCATGGGTCCCCTTGAGGTTAGCATCAAACCCGCATACAAAAAGCCCCTGTAGTATATCCCCTCCTGGGCAAGTGCCTTTATGGTCCTTTCAATGATCAGCTCCCTTATTGCCTTCTCGGTTTCTGCATCTACGAAGGGATTGGGTGAGTATGCCCCCATTCCGCCCGTGTTGGGTCCTTTGTCTTCGTCCAAAAGCCTTTTGTGGTCCTGAGAGGTGGGAAGTGGAACATATTCGGTGCCATTTACCATAACTATGTAAGATGCCTCTTCTCCTTCCAAAAACTCCTCTATAACCACCCTCTTGCCCGCAGGACCCAAGATGCCCCTGTTCATAAATAGGTCTATAGTCTCCAAGGCGGACTGCTCGGTTTTACAGACCACCGCACCCTTTCCACCGGCAAGCCCGTCCGCCTTTATCACAAGAGGAGCCCCAAAGTCCTTTACAAACCTCTTTGCCTTCTCTGGGTCCTCAAATACCTCAAAGTTTGCGGTGGGAATGCCGTGCTTTAGCATAAACCTTTTGGCAAAGATTTTGCTACCTTCCAGCATGGATGCCCTTTGGGAGGGTCCAAAGATCTTTAGTCCTCTGCTTTCAAACTCATCCACAATGCCCTCCACGAGGGGTGCCTCTGGACCTACCACCGTGAAGTCTATACCTTCCCTTTGGGCAAAGTCCGCAAGCTCTTTAACGTTGGTTGGGTCTATGGGAACCCTCTTTCCCTTAATACCCCCGTTTCCCTTCGCCACAAAGACCTCTTTAACCAAAGGGCTCTGACTGATTTTCCAATAAAGGGCGTGTTCTCTTCCTCCGTTGCCAACTATCAAAACCTTCACGAATATTGATTATACTATAGCATTTATGAAAGAGCTTATAAAAGAAAAGCTGGAAGCCCTCCTCAGAGAAAAGTATTCCCTTGAAGGCTTGAACTACACCATAGAAGAGCCAAAGGACCGCCATCTTGGAGACCTTGCTACGAATGTTTGCTTTTTGCTATCAAAACAGCTTAAAAAACCACCCCATCTCCTCGCAGAGGAAATTGCAAAGGAGCTAAGCAATGAAGATTTTCAGGCGGAACCGCTGAGAGGATTCATAAACTTTCGCTTCTCGGAAAGTCGGATAAAAGAGAGCTTTAGGGAACTTTTGAGCCTTGCCTCCAACTACTACTTTGAAGACATAGGAAAGGGTAAAAGGTTGCAGATTGAATTTGTTAGTGCTAACCCTACGGGACCTTTGCATCTGGGACATGGCAGGGGTGCGGTGGTGGGAGACGCCCTATACAGGCTTTTAAAGGCTTTTGGCTATGATGTAGTGAGGGAATACTACATAAACGACGCAGGCTACCAGGTCTATCTCTTTGGACTTTCTATCCTCTACAGGGTTTATGAACTCTTCGGTAAGGAGGACCAAGAATTAAAGCAGAAGTTTGAAGAGGAGGGCTACAAGGGAAATTACGTCAAAGAGCTTGCCAAGGATGTTAAGGCTTTCTTTGGGGAAGAGGTGTTGGGCTGGGATAGGGAACAGGCAATAGAGAAGTTGGGTGAGTATGGCGTAAAAAGGATGCTGGAGGATATAAAGGAAACCCTTGCCTTTATGGGTGTAGAATTTGACCTTTGGGTCAGCGAAAAGAGCCTCCACCAAAGGGGACTTGTGGAAAAGGTCATAAAGCTCTTGGAAGAGAAGGGTTATACCTACACCCAAGAGGGTGCCCTTTGGTTCAAAAGTTCAAGCTTTAGCGATGACAAGGACAGGGTTTTGATAAGGTCCGATGGTACTCCCACCTACTTTGCGGGAGATATAGCCTACCATTATTACAAGTACGAGCGAGGTTTTGAAGAAGTTATAAACCTGTGGGGAGCAGACCACTGGGGCTATCTCCCAAGGCTGAAGGGAGCCCTAAAAGCCCTTGGCATACCGGAAGACTGGCTAAAGGTGGAATTTGTGCAGATGGTCAGGCTGTTCTCCGGTGGAAAGGAAATTAGGATGTCAAAGAGAACTGGCGAGTTTATAACCCTTAGGGAGCTTTTGGAAGAGGTTGGCGTTGATGCAGTTAGGTTCATTTTTCTAACGAAGCGCTCCGACACGCCCCTTGATTTTGATATAGACCTTGTTAAACAAAACACCGCAGAAAACCCCGTCTTTTATGTGCAGTATGCCCACGCCCGCGTTAGGGGAGTTTTCAGGGAAGTGCGCCAGAGGTTTGGCATAGACCCAGATAAAGAGAGCTTAACAGAATACACAGAACACATGAAAGATCAGCAAGGTCTAGAGCTTATGAAAAAACTTCTCATTTTTAAAGACACCCTTAAGGATGCAGTGCTCAACCTTTCTCCCCACCTAATCGTCTACGACCTTTTAGAAATCGCTAAGCTATTTCATAATTATTACAATCATCACAGGGTAATGGTAGAAGATAAAAGTCTTATGATGGGTAGGCTATCCCTTTTGAAAGGCGTTGAAATTGGCTTAAAGGTTGGTTTAAACTTAATAGGTGTGAATGCACCAGAGCGTATGTAGAAGGAGAGAAAGATGAGAAAAGAAAGGCTATTGATCCTGTTGGGAACTCTAATAGCTTTGATATTCTTCTATGTAGGCTTGAATAAATGGCTTGAAAGCAAACCAGAGAGCGCACCACCTGTGGTGGTAAACCCCACTCCTCCACAACCAGCTCAGCCAATTTCCCCACCCCAAGGAGAAAAAGCTAAGGAAGAACCAAAGGCAGAGGAGAAAAAACAAACTCCTCCATCGGAACCACAAAAACCGAAAGAGGACTTAATAGCTAAAAAAATTCAGGAGGAGAAAAATAAGGAAAAGAAAATCAAAGAAGTTCAGAAAACTCAAGAGAGCAAGAACTTAACAGCTCAAAAGCAGGAAACTCAAAAGGAGAGTGAAAAAGTAGAAAAAGCAAAGGAGGAAAAAGTCCAGAAAAACACGGTAGCTAAACAGGAAAAGCAACCGGAGAAACCTAAAAGAGAGATTAGAGAGTATGTTATACAGATAGGTGCCTTTAGCTCAAAAGAAAATGCAGACAGAGCCTTAAAGAGGGCTAAAAGCATGGGCTACAGGGGTGAAATCGTGAACGAGGATAATTTTTATAAGGTGAGAGTAAGGGTAAAGACTGATGATCCAAAGAAGGTTTTAACTAAGTTGAAGGCCACCTTTGGCGGTGCCATAGTCAAGCAATGAGATTTTTGTTAATCCTTATCTGGCTTGTTTTTTTTCTCTCCTGCGCGCCCACCACAAAGGAAGAGCAGGTCAAAGACTGGCTTTACTACTATGACTTTGGCATGTCTGCCCTGTCTGCAAGAAACTACTCAGAGGCAATAGCAAACTTTTTCATAGCCACTCAAAAGGCGCCCAATGAACCAAAGGTTTGGAACGCTTTAGGTATTGCCTACATGGAAGTTTCTGAATATGAGAAAGCAGAGTCTGCCTTTAGGAAAGCCCTCGAGGTGGATAAAAAATTCACTGAAGCAAGGCTTAACTTAGGGGTGATGTACTTTAGAAAAAAAGACTATGAGAACGCTTTGAGAGAAATAAGAACAGCCCTTGCAGATGAAACCTTTCCTCACAAACACATAGCCTTCTACTATTTGGCAAGAATATACAAAGCCCTTGATGACCAGAACCTATACTTGGAGAATTTAAGAAAGGCAACCGCATACAACCCTATGTTCTTTGAGGCACAGTTAGAGTTGGCGAATGCCTACGAAGAGATGGGAGACTATAGGTCTGCCCTTGATGTGTATAGAAACCTTCTTAACAACGGTATAAATACACCTCAAATAGAACTAAGTATGGCAAGGCTTCTGTTTTATACGGAAGATTACGAAAATGCAAAGCTTTTCATAAAGAGGCTAATAGAAAATAAACAGGCGGATGCAAGTCAAAAGGCTCAGGCGTACGAATTGCTCAATCAGATATTAGTCAAAGAGCAGGAGAGATTAATAAGCAGGGAAAGGGCTTCTGCCCAAAAGGAGAGGGAGAAACCCAAGGTGGAGGGAAAAAAGCAAGAGTTACCTCCAAAAGAAGGGCCAATCAGTAAGGAAAAAATAACTAACCAGACAGAGCCGGAGATAGCAAAGCCCGAAAGGAAAACGGAGAACAAACCCGCAGAAGTTCAAAAGGAGCGTGTCTTTAGGATCCAACTGGGTGCCTTTTCCTCGGAGGAGAGTGCTAAGGCGTGGAAAGAAAAAATAGAGAAGGAATTGGGAATAAAGGATATAATGATAGTGGAACAGCTCGGAATATACAGGGTTCTATATGGAAGTTTTAAGAGTAGGGCAGAGGCGGAGGCTCAGATTGAAAGGCTAAAAAGCTACAATCTTTATGGTTTCATCGTTCAAGACTGAGCTTGAAAAGCCAAGGGCGCAGGTTATAATTTTAAGTCCCTGAGGAGGTGCAATTATGGCAAGCTTGAACTCAAACGGTTTTGTTTTGACTACGGTGGATGAGCTTTTGAGCTGGGGAAGGAGAAACGCCCTTTGGCCTGTAACCATAGGGCTTGCCTGCTGTGCCATAGAGATGATGCATACCGCCGCCTCTCGCTTTGATTTAGATAGATTGGGAGTTATATTTAGGGCTTCTCCAAGGCAGGCGGACCTGCTGATAGTGGCAGGCACAGTGGTTAACAAGGTGGCACCCATGCTAAAGCTCATATGGGAACAGATGCCAGACCCAAAGTGGTGTATAGCCATGGGAGGTTGTGCCTCTGCGGGGGGACCATTCCCTACCTACGCAACCCTTCAGGGAGTGGATAGGATAATCCCCGTGGATGTTTATATACCAGGTTGTCCTCCACATCCGCAGGGGCTCATATACGGCATACTTCAGCTTCAAAAGAAGATAAAACAGATGGGCGTTAAAAAGTACGACAAAGCCTTTGAGGAATTCAACAGAGAAGTGCAAAGGCAGGGGCTTATCCCTACCGAAGTTCAAGTTTGAGGTGTTAGTATGCCCTGGATGAACAAGGTTTCCGCAGACAGGATAAAGCAAGAGTTCAAGGATGTAGAGGTAGAACACACTGAGCATACCACCAACCTACATGTGAAAAAGGAAAAACTCTTGGAGTTTCTTAGCTTTCTCAAAAACAAAGAGGGCTACAGGCACTTTATAGACTTTTTCTGCGTAGATTTTCCCGACAGAAAGGAACGCTTTCAGGGAGTATACATACTCTACAACCCCGATGAAAACGAAAGGGTGATCGTAAAAACCTGGGCAAAGGATGGAAAGCTGCCCTCCGTTCAGAACTTATGGGCATGCGCCAAGTGGGCAGAAAGGGAAGCGTACGATATGTTTGGTGTGGAGTTTGAAGGACACGAGAACCTCCGGCGGATGTTCTTGTGGGAGGGTTACCCTTACTTTCCTCTCCGAAAGGATTTCCCCCTGCAGGGTATTCCCGAGGTAGAACTGCCTTCTCTTACGGAGCTTATGCACGGAAGGACAGACCCACCCAGTCATGACTATGAGCTGTTGCATACCCGGATTGCTACCCTTGAAGACTTAGAAAGAACGGAAAAGGCAAGGCTTCAGAAAAAAGCCCAGCTTGTTTTAAACTGGGGACCTCTGCACCCGGGAACCCACGGCACCATATGGTTTTTGTTTGACTTGGATGGAGAGAATGTAGTTCAGTGTGATGTGATCTTGGGACAGCTTCATCGGGGAATGGAGAAGATCGCAGAGAATCTTCACTACTTTCAGTTTCTGCCGTACACAGACCGTATGGATTACATATCCGCCATCTGCAACGAATTAGCTTATGTGAGCGCAGTAGAAAAGCTCTTGGGTGTGGATGTACCCGAAAAGGCAAGGTATATAAGGACTATGTTTGCAGAACTGCAGAGGATAAACTCACACCTCCTTTGGCTTGGCACGGGTGCGTTGGACCTTGGTGCTCTGACGGTCTTTTTGTATGCCTTTAGGGAGAGGGAAAAGATCATGGACATCATAGAAGGTAACGCGGGCTATAGGCTAACTACTGCCTTTTTGAGGATAGGTGGAGTTCATTATGACTTGGCGGAAGGAACGCTAGATGTGGTGAAGGCTTTTATCAAAGATTTTCCTCAAAGGTTAAAGGAATACCATCAGCTTCTTACAAGGAACAGAATATGGCTCAGAAGGACCAAGGATGTGGGAGTGATCACCAGGGAGGATGTTTTTAACTACGGTTTGACAGGACCAGTTGCCAGAGGTTCTGGTGTGCCCTATGACATAAGAAAGCTTGAGCCTTACGCAGCTTACGACGAGGTGGAGTTTGATGTGCCCGTGGGAGAGGTGGGAGATGTCTATGACAGATATCTGGTGCGTATGGAGGAGATGGTTCAAAGCCTACGAATTGTAGAGCAGTGTGTAAGTAAGTTGGAGAAACTTCCAAAGAGTGCTCCCTACATAAACAAAGAACATCCTGCGGTTATGGCACCCAAGGAGGAAGTATTCAAGAGCTTGGAGAGCATGGTTAAAAACTTCAGGATAGTGGTGCATGGAGAGAAGGCTCCCAAGGGAGAGGTTTATGTTAGCGGGGAAAACCCAAGGGGAGAGTTGGGCTTTTACATATACTCCACAGGGGACTCAAAGCCCTACCGTCTTAGGATCAGGTCTGGTGCCCTTTATAACCTTTCCATCTTTCCCAAGCTTATTGAGGGCAGGACTATTGCGGACGCCATAGCCCTCTTGGGAAGCTTGGACCCCGTGGTGGGAGAAACGGACAGGTAGGAGGGACAAAATGACGGAGTTCTGGGTTAGTTTGCTAATAACAGTAATAAAAGTCCTTGTGGTGCTGGGTGTTTTTTTAGGAGTGGGAGCCTATTTGACTTGGTTTGAAAGGAAGTTGGCGGGGCACATACAGGCAAGGCTCGGTCCCAAACTGGTAGGTCCCTTTGGTCTACTTCAACCCTTAGCGGATGGATTAAAGCTTTTAACCAAGGAATCCATAGTTCCCGCCAATGCGGACAAGGTGGTTTATTATCTGGCAGTAGTCTTGGCAGTGGTGCCAGCCCTTATGCTCTTTGCGGTTATTCCCTTTGGTCCAAGCTTTAAACTCTTTGGGGTGGAGGTCAAGCCCATAGTGGCTGATGTGAACATTGCAGTGCTTCTTGTCTTCGCCTTTGGTTCTCTGTTGGTCTATGGAACCATATTCTCCGGGTGGGCTTCTAACTCCAAGTATGCCTTTATAGGCTCTTTGAGAAAGGCGGCGGTGATCATAGGCTATGAGGTAGTCCTTGGCTTTTCTGTGCTTGGGGTGATCCTACTGGCGGGCACAATGAGTACCACTGGCATAGTTCAGGCTCAGATAGAAAGGGGCGTGTGGTTTATAGTCTACCAACCCATTGCCTTTGTGCTGTATCTTTTCTGTATGCTGGCAGAGTCGGGTAGGGTTCCCTTTGATATCCAAGAGGCAGAGGCAGAGCTGGTGACGGGCTACAACGTAGAGTACGGTGGTATGCGCTTTGGCGTTTTCCCATTGGCGGAGTGGTATTTAAACGTGATGGCATTGTCTGCCATTGCGGTTGTGCTCTTTTTGGGTGGTTGGTCTGGTCCCCGCATCTTTGGACCCTTGTCTCCTTACCTTTGGTTTTTAATAAAGATGTTCGGACTTGTCTTTTTTGTCCTTTGGCTACACTGGACGTTACCGAGGTTTCAGGCAAAGGACATCACAGAAATCGGCTGGAAGATCATGCTTCCTTTGGCAGTTATAAACGTGGTTATAACCGCCTTCGTTTATTATTTTGTATAAGATGTTTAGGAAAATTCTCATAGCAAACCGGGGTGAGGTAGCACTTAGGATCATAAGGGCTTGTGAGGAACTGGGGATAAAGAGCGTTGCCATCTACTCGGAGGCAGACGCCAAGTCTTTGTACGTGAAAAAGGCTGACGAGGCATATCTGATCCCGGGGGACCCAATAAGAGCGTATTTGGACTACGTTAGGATCGTGGATTTAGCCAAGTCAGTGGGTGCGGATGCTATACACCCGGGCTACGGCTTCTTGGCGGAAAACGCAGACTTTGCCCGGTATTGCATAAGCAAGGGTATAACCTTCATAGGTCCATCTCCGGAGCATATAGAACTTTTTGGCGACAAGGTGAAGGCAAAGAAAAAGATGGCTGAACTTGGCATTCCCATAATCCCCGGCTCTCCGGAACCACTTAAAAACTATGAGGATGCTCTACACTACGCAAGGGAAATAGGATTCCCTGTCATTCTAAAGTCAGCTTATGGTGGTGGTGGGAGAGGGATGAGGGTAGTTAGGTCTGAGGAGGAGCTTCCAAGACTCTTTGAATCGGGCTACAGGGAGGCGGAAACCTTCTTTGGGAAAGGCGACCTCTTCGTGGAAAAGTATTTGGACAATCCCAAACACATAGAGGTGCAGATAATCGGAGACAAATACGGAAATGTGGTCCACCTTGGAGAGAGGGACTGCTCGGTGCAAAGAAAACATCAGAAGATCATAGAGATCACCCCATGCCCTGTTCTTCCTAACTCTATAAGAAACAAAATGCTTGGGCTCTCGGTCAGGGCAATGATGCAGGTGGGATACGAAAGCGCTGGAACCCTTGAGTTTTTGGTGGACCTTAAAACAGGACAGTTTTACTTTATAGAAATGAACACACGCCTTCAGGTGGAACACACCATAACTGAGATGGTTACAGGCATAGACATAGTGGAAACTATGATAAGGGTCGCCATGGGAGAGCCCTTACCCTTTACGCAGAACGAGATCACCTTCAGGGGCTACGCCATGGAGTTCAGAATAAACGCAGAGGACCCAAGAAGAAACTTTGCACCCGCACCAGGTAAGATAACCGCCTACTACTCTCCTGGTGGACCTGGTGTGCGTATGGATGCGGGTGTGTATAAGGACTACGTGATACCACCTTACTATGACTCTATGATCGCCAAACTAAGCGTGTGGGCCCCAACCTGGGAAAGACTTTTAGCAAGAGGCAAAAGGGCTATAGACGAGTTTATAATTCGTGGCGTTCCCACCAACATACCCCTTCACAGGGAGATCATTAGGGATCCAGATTTCAGGAGCGGATACTTTGGCATAAGGTTCTTAGAGGAAAAGCTTCCCACCTACGATTTTGAGATTGAGGGCGAAAGGGACCCAGAAAACATAGCCTTGGCAATATCCGCCGCCATAGCTGCTTACTACGGATTGTAAAGGACTTCAACGCCTTTGCTTTCCTTCCCGTATATACTCCTTACCTTGACCTTGTAGGTGGTCTGCTGGTCCCTCTTCTTGAGCTCAAAGATGTACCCTGTAGTTGTTCCTATCTCTTTGTCTCCTTCAAAGATAACAAACTCTTTAAAAAATCTGTCCGGTTCGTAGGACCAAAGCAGATAAACACTATCTCCCACAATTCTGTATTCAAGTCTTTCCACCTCCCTTATTGGTGGATGGGGCAAGGGTTCTAAGCAAAACTTAACGGGCTTTGAGTAGTCTTTACCTTTCTTGCCCACCACAAAGTAGCACCTTTCCACATAGTCCCTTTCTAATTCAATGCCCTGGGATGTTTTCTTTCCACTCCAAGGGTCCTCCAAGCTAAAGTACAACTCGTAGCTATCAAAACCTTCAAAGCTCACCTTTGCCTTATCTCCACGATAGTCTATCTTTACTGTAGGTTCCTGTTCTAAAAGCCCGCCCACACACTGATCGGAGCTTTTCCCTTCCACTCTCTTAACCTTAAAGCAAAAACCCTGCAAAGATTTTTTGACCCATCCCACTTCCTTCTTTTCAAAACCCTCTGGGATAACCTCCCCCTCTAAGCTTCTGAGATAGACAACCTCTCCTAAGCGTTTTATCTCCACTATTGGTGGTTGTAAGGGTTGCGTGCTTGCCTTTATTCCACAGGAGTAGAGAAAAAATACAAAAACACTCCCAAACAAAAAGGGTCTGAGCATTAAAAAAGTTTATATCATTCGCTTTGGAGGTCCTTTACAAGCTCCGCCTTTACTTCTTCTGGCATTTCTACCATTGCCTTGTAGTTGGGATGATTGATCTCCACCCTGACGGGCAATTCTGCAAAGTCCTTTACCTGTTCTGGAGTCAGGTTAAGTTTAAGGAAGTGCACTACCGCCGCCTTGCCGTATTGATAGTCCTCTTTGCTTCTTTCGTCTGCCTCTGCCCTGATGCTGTGTTTGTTTCCAATGTGGAACCAAAGGTGGTCGTGAATTCCTACCAACTGTGGTAGAAGTCTTTTCCTTTCCTGTTCATCTGGAATTTCTATGAACATAGTTATAGACAGTTGATTTTTTTCTGGGATGAGCTCGTTGTAAATATCTATCTCTTGCTGTATTTCTTCGTCCTTTACCATCCTCTCCGCCCTTATCATCTCCTGAATCTGAAACCAAACTGTGTCTCTGTTCTCAAAAACCAAATGGACAAGGTCTCCCACAAAAAGCCTTCTCTTTTTCTTTATCTCTATGATCTCCCTGCGTTTTTGTTCCCTTACCTTTTCGTATTCGTAGATGTTTAGTATTTCTCCAAACTCAATCTTTTTCATTTCACCGCTCCCTTAGTGTGTTAGAAGGAGGGACCGCGGGGGTCCCTTTGGAGTGTTTAGGATCTGAGGCTTTCCAGTGCCTTTTGGAACCTTCCTGCGTGGGACTTTTCTGCCCTTGCAAGGGTCTCAAACCACTCCGCTATGTCGTCAAAGCCTTCCTCCCTTGCGATCTTTGCAAAGCCCGGATACATCTCAGTGAATTCGTAGGTCTCTCCGGCGATTGCAGCTTCTAGGTTTTGCTCCATTGTGCCTATGGGCTTGCCAGTAGCTGGGTCTCCACCGCCGTACTTTTCCAAGAATTCAAGGTGTCCGAAGGCGTGTCCAGTTTCGCCCTCTGCGGTTTCCCTAAAGATGTTTGCTATCTCAGGATACCCTTCAATGTCTGCCTTTCTGGCGAAGTAGAGGTACCTTCTGTTGGCTTGGGACTCACCTGCAAAGGCTTCCTTGAGGCATTCCAAAGTTTTGGTGCCTACTAGGCTCTTGCTCATGGCTTCACCTCCTTAGAGGGTTTTAGTTAACGTATATTATATGCAAATTTTTCTCATTTGTCAAGGGGTGTCAGAAGTTGTTCTAAAAATACAAGCCTAAGGAAAAGTTTCTAGAAGGTGATATAATTTTCCTTAGTGAAAAACTCTCAGAGCTTGTCGGATGCCAACTGTGGGACCAATAGAAAGGGTCCTAAAGGAGTAAAACCGTGGAAGAGAAAAGAGTGTCTTTAAAGCTTTCGGAAAAAGAGCATACCTACACAGCGAGCACCTCTTACGGTGAGCTCCCAGTGGGAGAAAAGGGCTACAGACCCGTGGAGCTTGTTTTGGTTGCCCTGGCGGGCTGTATGGGGGTGGATCTTTCCCATATTCTCAGTAAGAAGAGGCAGAAGGTACAAGACATAAACATAAAGGTGGTGGGAAGAAGGAGGGATAAGCATCCAAGGGTCTATGAGGACATAGAGCTGGAGGTGGAAGTCTACGGAGAGGATATAAATCCAAAGGCGGTGGAGGATACGGTAAAGTTGTCCGTCGAAAAGTATTGTAGCGTGTATGCGATGTTGAGAAATTCTGTTAATATACGGGTAAGATGGAAGGTGTTGGGAAAGACAGACTCGGAGCAAAAATAGAAGAGCTAAAGAAGGAAGGGGCAAAGGCTCTTGTCTCTTACCTAACGGTGGGCTATCCTACCTTTGAGGATTCCTTGGAGGCCTTTAGGGTTGTTCTCAGAGAGGGCACCGATATACTTGAGATTGGCTTTCCCTTCTCGGACCCGGTGGCGGACGGTCCCACCATCCAAAGGGCTCATCAGGTCGCCTTGGAAAATGGCACAAAGGCAAAGGATGTTTTTAACCTGTCAAGGACTTTAAGGCAGGAGTTTGAAGGAGTGCCTTTCCTTTTGATGACCTATTACAACCCA